>Ga0105237_10008257_pt1 | contig 11305 bp, 13 predicted proteins | sample KBSC24metaG_FD_81520 | JGI IMG/M metagenome (GOLD analysis project Ga0105237, IMG submission 81520) | Corn rhizosphere microbial communities from Kellogg Biological Station, Michigan, USA - KBS C2-4 metaG | ecosystem: Host-associated > Plants > Roots > Rhizosphere > Soil | place: Michigan, USA... | reverse complement strand
GCCGCGGCCGCGACTTCCTCGGCCCAGTTATCCCAAAACGTCGTGGCCTGAATATCCAGATCAAATTTGGTGCGGCCGTAGGAACTCGACAGGAGGTCTGTCGTGATCTCGCCAACGCAGCCATTCATCGCGCCGGCCGCTGTGGAAGCGCAATAGTCTCGCCGAGCCGGACCTATCACTCCAACCCGGTGCCGACGTTTGGCCAACTCGAATCCCATGGCCAATCCCAAGGCCCCATTGCCTACCACGAGGGTTGTAAACCCGTCATTCCCACTTTGGCCTGATTTGAAGCGTTCCATCGCTCAAGCTCTGTTGAAGTCGTCTCCGGTCGATCCTCGTTGTATTCACCGCCTGTGATATTCAAAGCCAGCGGACGCGGCCCCTCAATCGGCAGACCAGCTCCTCATTGGCAGCATCGCCTCCTGTGGTGTTGATGCTGCGCCACACAGGCGGGCTGACCCCTCGCTGGGCCAGGATCGCGATTGTCTGCACGACCAGGCAGTGGAGCACGAAAATGTTGGCGAAGGTGGACGCTGCCCCGACTGGCTGCGGCACGCCCGGGATCTCGACGAGCGCATCGCCTATAGGCACTTTCGTATCGATCGCGAGATCCACGAGGTCGTGGAGGTTCTGCTTGCTCGGATGCCGCGCAGGATGATCGGCAGCACAAGCCATTGCATGCTCGTGGGAGCTAAGACCAATGAGGAAGGCGCCGCGCGCTCTTGCTTCCAGAGCAGCATCGATCAATGCCGAGTTCACCCCATACGCGCTCACCAGGAGGATGAGATCACTTTCCACCAACTGCTGACTGTCGATTACGGCTTTCCCGTATCCCGAACAACGTTCCATCGAGATAGAGCGAAGCGCCCCGTTGGACAGTAGTGTGCCCTGGTCGAGGATGGAACTGATGTGCGCGAGCCCCCCAGCCCGGAAAAACACGTCCTGCGAGGCAACGTTCGAATGCCCTCCTGGCCCGTAGACATAGATGAGCCTGTCGGCCTCAATCTGCTGCGCCATCCGTTCGGCCGCTCGTGTCATCACGTCGAGCTCTTCCTTCTGAATACGCAAGAGCATTTCATGGATCCGTGCCAGGTAGATCGCGTTGAACCGTGCCGCATCAACGCCGTCAACCGACAAAAGGATGCTTGCGCTCTCGGACTCCATGCAGGCAATGCTCCACTGGATTGCGCGCTTTCGTCAATGCTCAGCGGGCATTCATTGAAGAGACATCGAACCAAGCCACGTACGCGCCATTTCCCGTTGATTTCCAGAGACTTGGCCGGTTGTAAGTTACAACAAGCAGGCCGAGGACCGGACATCGAGCGAACCGCTGTGGAACTCCTATATCAACGCAATGGGCATTAGCGGCTCCTGAACAAACCTCGTGGCGCAACCGAGCAAGTCACGACCAAAGTTTTCGATCGAGCTTGGTGAATAGACATCCGGCCGATGGCTCACTTTCAGAGACACTTCTGCATTGTTGTAATGGAAGAAAGCAGCCAGTGGGCAAGGATACGGTATTGTCAATCTATAGGGCTCGACTAACAGACGCTTCGATTCCGACACTTCGATCGTCAGGCACTGTGTAAGCGCATCAGAGGGATTCCAGTTGAAACTAATCTCTGTCGCCGACTCAGGATAGAGGTCCCACCCCCAGCCTATATCCAAATGGGCGTACGCAGAGCAGATCTCCTGATGAATACGCTTCAAAAGGCCCGATACGTGATCATCGCCGTCAAGTCTTACCGGTAAACGAAAATCGCACCCCAACCAGCCCACCATATTTCGCGTCTCGGCACGATAACGCGTATGAGCCGCGAACCAGACGAGAAGATCCCGTCGCTTACACCAATGCGACATTGCTATCGCGTAGGCTGTCAATACAACAACGGCAAGATCCGTCCGTTCGCTCCTAGCAACGGCTGCGAGTTTGGCCGTCAATTCGCGTCCAAACTGAAATATTGTCGATCGATAAACGGGATCGCCTTCCAATGGCACACCGTCCTTAGGTAGGTCGATCCGCGCCAGCCCGCTGAGCCGTCCTCTCCAGTATTGTTCGTTGAGGCTGCGCCAGGCAGCACACGTCTGGTGCTGCCAAATCGCGTAGTCACCGAACTGCACTGGAAGTTCAGGTAGGTGGAGAGTTTCGGCCCGCGCCGCCTGCCGATATAGCTGCCACAGCTCATTGTGGAGAATCACATTCGTTGCACGATCCGCGATCAAATGATCGAGCGCCAGCAACAGGATATATTCCTCGCTGGATAGTCTGAATAGGCGAGCGGCAAAGAGCGGTCCAACGGTTGGGTTCAGTTCTTCACGAATAAGCTCTTTGCACAGCCTTTCGAGCTCCTGTTCGCGTCGGATGATTGGAAATCCAGAAAGATCGATTTCGTCGAATGCGCATGATCGGGCCGCGTCAACGAGTTGTTCGGGCATATCTCCGCCGACGCCAATACGAGTACGGAGCGTCTCGTGCCGGGCGACCAGAAAATCAAGGCATTCTTTTAGGAGGCCAATATGCAGTGAGCCGATGATGCGTCGGACGATCCATACCATCCTTTGCGTTCGACCGCCGTGCTCACTGATGTACTTCCAATAGACCAATTGAAGGGCCGAGAGTGGAATGGTGCTGCCACTGGCCCGTGGTCGAAGTGGCACATCCAACAGTGTTGCAGCCGTGTGCGATGGGAGCATTGCAGTGACTTCCGTGTGTTGCGATGAGATTCTCCCTGATGATCAGCCACGGTCGCAATAGATTCTTCAATTTGCGAGAACTGCTTTGGATCTCAGCGGGTCCGGAGATATCTCCCGCGGAGGCCCGCTGCTCCGAACGGCGCATTCCAAAAATGGACCGCCGGCTGATGCTCACCCATCGTACACAAACGTTGGGTCAGTCAGCAGTCCCCTCATGAAAAGAAAGTGGATCCAACTCACCGAATTCCTTAAGCACATGAAATCGTACGACGACAGTACGGTGGAGTGATACGTCGCACCAACTAAGTGAGCGAGAAACAGGGCGAGTCGGGTTGTATGTTGCCCTACAAAAATCCGCATCCTAAATCTACGAAATACGCACAGATTCGAATCCCAGGCGGACACTCAATGCCGGAACGACCGGGTATTCGTGCATGCTGTCCGGGCTACCGGGACCTTGCTAAAGCATGAGCATGTTTCACGAGAGAAGCATGCTCTGTCTGTACCGGATTCAATTGGTCCGCGAAGACCCCGATTTCTCGGGCGAGTTCATCATCCCCAAATGCGCGCATTTTAGCTTCCAAGGCGCGCCAACCTGCCAACACATCGTTCCGAGTCAGATTCAAAACCGCAAAACCAGGGTCCCGAAATTGCAGCTCACCTACAGCATCCCTGAGCGCTTTGGCTTGCGCGTCTCGCACATGGAGGGAGTCATTTCTCTGTGCGGCCCTATAAATGGCTGTCCGCTTGTGCGTACGTGCTTCACCGCGGACCGCCCGTTCCGTCGCGTTGGCTGCGACCCCCAGTTCCCGAAGATTGGCGGCGAACTGGGCTCGCCAACTCCGAAGTGTGACTTTCTTGATGTTCAGACGAATTCCTTGCTCGCTGACCGCTTTCACGACCACATGCAAATGTGGACGCGGTGTGTCGGTGTGAAGCGCGATCGCATATCGGTGCTCAAGAGCCCACTCGTTGAGAGCGAGTCTTCGCACCGCCTCCAATACCTTTGTCGGCGATGTACCCGCTGGCATGGAGAAGATAATGTTGTGTACGAGCCTCGGGGGCTTGCCGCGAACTGATTTCTTGGAATAATGATTGAGGGCTTCGACATCCAGATCCCAGTCTCTCACCAGGTTGGGCGCGAAATCCGCTCCACTTGCCCTCGTATTCATATCCGTTTCTAGTCCGAATTCGCCCTTCTTCTCTATGTATTTCATATGCCGCTGAACACCGGCCAGTGTTCGCGCTCCCCCGGAAACTTTCACCATAACCTCGGGAACGCGACGGACGGTACGGGCAACATAGGCTCGCTGGGTGGGTGTCAGGGGGCCGCGCCCGCGCGCATAGCTCACAATATCGAGCAGGGGTGCCTGCGAACGAAGATTAACGACTCTTTTGTTCATGGCGCGCTTCCCAGCTCAAAGAATTTGCAGTCACGATTGCCTTCGTGTGGTCTCGAAGGCCCGTCAGGATTTTTAAAAGCCCCTGAAGATATGCAACGTCAGGGCCCCTCGCCCCTTCGCCCTGGTGCAAAGCGCGTGCAATCTGATTGAGATTTCGCCCAACCGCTCCGACTTCTGCAATGCTGCGTTTGAGCGCAAGAAGCTCCTCGGTAGGCAGCGGAGTCAGATTTCTCAAGTGTGCGCGCAGCAACAGACCTGCATAAGTGCTTGGGCGGATCTTGCGCGCGATTGCACGCTCTTGCAGGAGTTGGAGATCGTCCGGCCTCAGCCGCACAGATATTTTTTCGGGCGGCTGAGGCATTCCCTGGTTGAGCTCATCGGGAACTGACTCCCCGGCGGTCACGAGCGCGTCATCGATCAGGCGCCGAAGAAGAACGGATTCCGACACCCCGTGTCGCTGAGCCACAACGGAAAAGCGCCTCTTGACCTCTGTTGGCACTCTAGCGGCGATGAGGGAGTCAGCGTTCATTGAGTGTTAGTGTTAAACACTCGACGCCGAAAGGCTATCCTGCAAATCCAAGAAAAACTGCTACAACTGCAAACACGCCCATCCTTCCTCCCTGCCGAGTGCAAGGGGTCGTGAACTGGAGCCGAGGTTTTCCGAACTGGTTCCAGACCAATTGAATTCGATTCGTGAAACTTGGAACCCGCTCGCTGGCAAGGCACTGATTTCCGGACAACAGCATCGCTCCAGCTCGCTGCGTGCACGACCCGGCCGGCTTGCAGGTCGTCTCGAAGTCATCATGAATTCTGTTCCGAGGCTCATATGCAACTTACAGAGAACAGCACTCGTTCCGCTGGAGAGTCCGACATTGCGCCATGCCCGAAGCGCATACAGGATGGGAATGAGTCTTGGACGCGAATAAAGGCAGCAGCTGAGTTCAGCATCGAAGATACATTTGTGGCGAAACGAAAACACCCAACCAAACCTGAGTGGAGCAGAGCCATCAGAGGCCTGATGGCATCCAGCAGGTACTTGAAGACACAGACTGCCCTTGCAAGAAAATCGGGTGTGACACAGTCGACAATCGGCCGCATCCTACGGGCGGAGGTCAATCCTCAGTCCGAGAACCTCGAGCGTTTAGCCATGTCTTTCGGCCTGTCGTACTCGGCTCTTGCGGCCATTGCTGAAGGTGATGAGCCGGGAAGCGGCTCGGCCGAAAATCTCGTGCCGGGTAGAACGCCGCGGCTCGTGCCTCTGCTTTCTCTGGCGCAAGCGGCAAAATCTGCAGAGTCCGTGTTTCCCAACTACGCCCGTGACACCACGGACTGGATTGAGTGTCCCAAAAAGCGGCCCGGTTCGCGGACACTCGCTTTGAGGATGTCCGGCGAATCCATGGAGCCCGACTATCGCCATGGTGACATCGTCTACGTCGATCCTGACGTCGCGCCCATACATGGCAAAGACGTCGTAGTCCGCCTGCCCGAACGTAACGAGGTTACATTCAAGCGACTCGTTGTCGAGGGCGAACTCCGATACCTGAAGGCGCTGAACGAACGGTGGCCGGACAAGTTCATCAACATGCCGACTGATGCCAAAATCGTTGGCGTCATCGTGGGCAAATATGCGGACCGGTAACGCTGACTGCGTGGCACAAGAACCAACACCTAAGGAGGGTCTCGATTCCCGCAACTCCGATTCCTTCCCTTGCGATGTGCCGGGGTTACGGAAGTACCGGGCCGAGTGTCCATGCACTCCGGCCGATGGGACACAGATTCCAGGACAGTCCGGACGCGCAATGCGCCAATCGTGCGGGAGTTCTCCGATGGGAGACGCGCTGCAGTTTCCCATTGAATCGCACGTCAGCCGCTGTTTGGACCGAAATTGGAACTCCGTTGACCATCGACTCTCGTCGGTTGCCGATATTTCGCAACCAGCGTAGCGTGCCGCGACCACTTCTCCGTCATGGTCAGCGCGGACGGACTGCCGTCCTCAGACGGCACAATACAAATTTCGTCCGCCGCAAATGGCAATGTGCGTGTGATCGAGGCTCGCTCTCTGAAACCCTCCGAAGCCCTTGCTATTCATCGCGTTGCACTACGGCAGCTGCTGAACCGTCACGGATTCTGGCATCCACGGGTTTTCGGGTCGGTTTTGACGAAGACCGATACTGAGGAAAGCGATCTCGACCTGCTGGTGGAATCGCGGCCCGGCATGACTCTGTTCATGTTAGTGGGGGTGGAGGAAGAGGCACAGCGCTTGATGGGTGTTCGTGTATCGATACTCACGGCCGAATTCTTGCCGCCGAAATTCCGCGAGGAAGTGCTCCGGCAAGCCGAACCGCTATGACGTATGGAACACTGATCGCCGGGTAGTACGCCGAAGAGGTCTCTCCCGCGCGCACGCAACGAACCAGATACCGAGCTGCACGAGTCACGCGAGGCCACGGGGACACAAACGTCGTGCGTCCCCGTGGCAAACCTGCCTGCGCTTCAGTCATCCGTCTCCTGGCGGAAAGGATCCCGAGCGAGCCATCCGGGATATTCGTCTGAGTCCACCTCGAATCCTGGTCGCCACTCCGGCCAGTTATCGACTCGCTTCGTCATCGACTCCTCGGGAAACCATTCGGCATCGCTCGTGCCGACCCGCCCACGTGGATCCGTTTCCAGAGGCGAATTCCACGGCAGGCAATCCGTATTGCTGTACCAGTGATCCCCCATCCACACTCCGACGTCCTCGTTGCAGATTGTAAACTCCGCCGTGTTCGAGTGGAAAATGAGCAGAGTATTGGTCATTCCGATGAGGCGAGAGATTCTCCGAAAGTAGGAGTTGTGATGAGATCTTTCAGGTCCAGGCGTGGACCCCATGAACTTTTCAACGAAAAGTGCGGTGTCGCTACGGTGAGAAGTAGCAAGGATCGCCATCGATCGAATGATGCCGTTGTGCATGACGAGGGCGTCCGATCGGGGCGCACTGAAGGGATGGCAGTTCCCCAGTGAGATGTCACCATGAGTAGCCATGCGGAAATGAACTCCGTACGGTACTTTTCCTTCTTCGAGATCGCACAAATGACGCCAAGCCTCATCGGACGCGGCGGGTCCGAAGAATTTCTGCACGCCACGCTCAGACATGACGCCGATCCCATCGGGATTGAGTGCCTGCGCACAGTCGAATGTTTCATAGTCGATGAGAGTCCCTGCGGGGCTGTACACAATTAAGCACATGTGACCGCCTCCTCTGCTCGGGCCTTACGCGATCGGTGAGCTTCCTGGAACCCGACAACTTCCTTCTCAGCCAAAAAGCTCACGAGATGCGGATACTGACTGCGGCGCTTCAAGAGCCAGCTGGCAAATGCTCCCCAGCGTTCAATTTCGATCAGGGAGGCGTCCCGGCAAAACAGTACCAGCGCGTGACAGAATTCCAGATTCTTGAAGATGCGCTCGGCCCGAAGGTTGCCCCGGAATATCCGGATTTCCACGGTAGTTAGCCCGACGTTGGCGACGTCGTGTCGGTGTTCCGAGAGCGCGCGGCCATCTGTAAATTTCTTGACGCTCCGGGTACAGAAGACGTTGCTCTCCCGTTGAGCAATGGTCGTGATCTGATCACGCAGCACGGTGCTGTTGAGAAACACGAGCATCTTTCCGATTTGAAGCGGCGAGAGTGCTGCTTTGTTGATGTGGACGTGCATCCCACAGTTGTCAGTGCCGACACCACTTTTGGCGATGGACCGCAATGGATCGAGTACTTTCTGCCAGCCGAAACGCGCCATGTGATCTTCGAGAGACAGCGGAATCGTGACCAGTTCGACGCCGTCATCCAGCGATCCATCTTCCTTGAGGATAAATTTCTTGCCGGTAATACCTCCCAACGCCGCGATGAGATCTGCTTGATCGGCACCGCCGGTTGGTTCCATTTCGAGCTCGACGCCAAACAGGAGTGCACCTTGCTGCACCAAGTCGCGGCCGTATTTGCACCAGCGGAGAACGTCCGTCTCGTATGGATGAAGCGCGCTCTGCGGTATGTTGTCTTCATCCTGATACCAATGCCCCGAATCGGACTGGTACCCATAATTCTCGGCCCACGATTCAGAAACGACCTCATCGCTGTCCCGAAAGGTGATCGAGCTATCATCCAGGATGTAGCACGCCTGGATGTTCGAGTACGTGTAATGCCGGGATTGACACCGATCACAGATCCCTCCTCCCGATTCGGTTCTCTGCCGTTCGGTGCGTGGCGCGTATTCTTCGCAATGGTCACATTGGAAATACTTCTCGAAGCACGCACTGCAAACGAGGTCGGCACTACTCAGCTCGTGACTGTCGTTGATGTCTTCGCTACGGCCGCAGTCCGCACATTCAAACTGTTGCTCGCTCATGGTCGTTCTCCATTTCGGGCGACTTGCCCATGCGCGGCACCCATCAACTGGCGGGCGGGGGTCAATGGGCCCGGAGCGGCTCGTGGAATAAATGGAGGGGTCCCCGCGCTTTGGCGGGGAGGCGGCCGTTTATGCCGCGAAAGGCCGAGCCGGGACGATTGATGCCCGCGCGCCAGGTGATAGGCTGTGAGCGTTGGGCAGGGCAGCCCTTGGACCGTGAGTCAACCTACAGACAGACTCTCAATCGCTGCGGACTGGATCGGCTCGTAGAAGCACATGGATTGCCTCGAACGCAGGCACCGCGGATGGGTTCGGCGTTGAGGATCTCTGCCGTTCGGCTGAGCCAACACAGGGGAGCGCCCGGCACCGCCGAGGCGTCGGGCGCTCCTGAGAACAGACGCCTTGGCTTCAGTCATCCTGTGACGAGTGCAGGACCTCCCGAGTGGCTCTGCCCGGTGCACCGAATCGGAATCCGGTCACCACGAACGAATGGTCGTAGTGATCTTTTCCCTCTTTGTCTGTCCAGGTATTGGACTCTATGCGCGCTTCGAGAATGACCTGATCGCCCTTTCGACAGTTTCTCGCCAAGGCCTCGCCGAGCACACCGAAGGCCGTGAACCAGAGACTCGTAACCGCTTCACGTGATTCGCCCTCCTCGTCTCGTCCAATGTAATCATTTCCGACGAGACAGAGCCGCGTTCGAAGAGAAGAACCGCTGGCGACGAGCTCAGGGTTGCGAGCGAGGTTTCCGACGGCAAACACTTTAAAGCTGTTCATGTGAGTCAACTCCTTGTCCCATGAATGTCAAAGGTTGTGGTGAGTCACACGCTCATTTCCGTTTGCGCCAAGGGCGTAGTGCGTGTGAATGAGTGAATCGGCTGAGACATCCCACCGAAAGTCACCCGTTGAGCCATCTCCCTCGTTCCAATTCGGGTGGCGAGATGCCAGAAGAGATCGGAAGACGGCCTGCAACACGGTCGCGTGGACGGTGGGATCCAACGGCTTGATGTGTGTCCCATCGCACCGCAGATATTCCATGTGGACGAACGCGCCTCGACCGTTCGCGCCCTGGTATTCCATTCGGACGTAGCAGACTTTCAACTTTCGAAGGTGAGCGGTCAGGCCGGGTACGCAGACACACATGCAGCCACCTGCGATCGGCAGCGAGGGCTCGACGCGATTACTTTCATCAGCGGGGTGTACGGATTTGTTCATGATGGACTCTCATTTCCGGACGGATTGCCCGTGAGGCGCGCTCATCACGTGGGCAGGCGAGGTCAACTGCGCATGGGCGCAACGTGGAATAAATGGAGGGGACCCACGCTTGCGTGGGGAGGAAGCCGTTTATGCCGCGAAAGTGCGCAGCTGCGCAGTTGACCTCGCCTGCCCACGTGATAGGTTGGTTACGGGCAATCCTGGCTCCGTCATTCCGGGGTATGGCGCTTCGAGGCAGAGCCGCCTGCGGCCGACGGGCGGTACAGGCGGCCCCTGTGTGTTTAGAACAGGTTGCCCGACGCAAAACGAGGCAGAGAATCTGCCGGGCGGATCAGATTCGCTGTGGCCAACGCCTGCGCCAGGCTGGGCGGCACTGAGTTACCACACATGTGGACCTGTTGCGTTCTCGTCAAGGGTACTGGACGGTAATCTCCTGTCAGCTCGTCATCGATCAATGCACGATCGATGATGTAGCTGTCCGGAAACCCTTGGGCACGGAACAACTCCCGAGGGGTCAACAGTCGCAGGCCGATATCTTCGATCAGGTAGGGTTCACCGCGGACCGTCACCAACGCAAACCGATCATGCGTGGTGATGGTGGGGAGCGGTTCTCGTAACGTCCCCTGCTGCTCCGTTCCGTAATAGGCGATGAGGAAGGCACGAACCTGTTCAGCCCGCGATGCGTGCGCCATATTCGAACAGGTAGGGCTCTCGACGTGGGTCAGGACTCGCAACCGCTCCTCATCGTGCGAGCCGTAGTACTTAGTCAGAAAGGCCACCACGAGCGCATGCTTCGAACCACCGGCGACAATCGTACCCAGGGGTTTGTGAAGGCCGGGGACTCGGGGGGCCTGACCCTGCCGTTCACCGTAGGAGGTTTGAATGAGCGTCGCCCCGATGAGACGGCGATCGGATTGAGACGAGGAATGCGGTCCCAGTTCAACGATGTAGGGATCCGAAGTTTCGATCACGTGGCGACGCAATCCGCGCACCACGCGCCGCAGTGTTGCGGGAACTAGGGGGCGCTCTCGCTCAAATATGGACGGGCACGGAATGCTCCAGTCGATGCAATCTCCGGCGGTGCGAAACGGAATCAATCCAGGCCCGTGAGTCGGTTCTGGCCAGACAATGGGCTCATGATCACGACGCGCCACCATGAACAACCGCTCACGCGAGGTGGGTGCACCGTAGTCGCAGGCGCGCAGTAGCCGCCAATCCGCAGCATACCCCGAGTTCTGCAACATTCGCACGAAGCGTCGGAACGTGAATCCCTTGCGCATGGGATCCGGCGAGCCATCCTCATCCAGCGGTCCCCAGTCAGCGAACTCCCGAACGTTCTCCAACATGATGATGCGTGGGGCCACTTGCTTCGCCCAATGCACAGCCAGCCACGCAAGCCCGCGGGTGCGGTGGGTCTTTCGACGATCCCGAAAGGGTTTGCCTCCGCGCGCCCGGGAATGGAACGTACAGTCCGGTGAGAGCCAGAAAAGTCCCACGGGGCGCCCGTTACACACGCGTTTCGGGTCGACGGACCAGACATCCTCACACAGGTGCCGTGTATCGGGATGGTTGATCCGATGCATCCCCAGGGCGCGGCGATTGTGGTTGATGGCAATG
>Ga0105237_10008255_pt1 | contig 11306 bp, 14 predicted proteins | sample KBSC24metaG_FD_81520 | JGI IMG/M metagenome (GOLD analysis project Ga0105237, IMG submission 81520) | Corn rhizosphere microbial communities from Kellogg Biological Station, Michigan, USA - KBS C2-4 metaG | ecosystem: Host-associated > Plants > Roots > Rhizosphere > Soil | place: Michigan, USA... | reverse complement strand
GTCCGCGCGCTCGGCCGGCTCACCGACGACCAGCGCGAGGCCCTGCTGCTCGTCGCCTGGGACGGCCTCTCCCCGGCCGAGGCCGCCGTGGTCATGGGCTGCTCGCGGGCCACGTTCGACGTCCGGCTGCACCGGGCCCGCAAGCGCCTCCAACAGACGCTGCGCGAGGACGACGACCCGCAACCGGAGCCGATCCCCGACCTGACGGAGAGCCGCTCATGAGCATCGACGACATCGTTACCCGGCACCGCCCGGAGGCTCGGCTCGACCGGCGCGAGCGCGAGCGGATGCTGGCCACGCTCGGGCTGAGCACCGAACCGCGGCCGGTGGACGGCGTGATCCCGCTGGCTGACCTGCGTGAGCAGGCACCACGCGCGCCCCGCCCGCGCCGCACCCGGGTGCCGGCCGTTGCCGCGGCGGTAGTCGCGCTACTGTGCGCCGGCGGCCTCGCGGCGTGGCGGCTGACCGGCGGGTCGAACTCGACGGCGCCGGCCAGCGGGTCCGGGCCGGCGGTGTGCGCCGGGACGCTCCCGGCGTCCTGGGACGCCGCGCGCTCGGCCATCCCGTTGCGGGTCGACGGGCACGACGCCGTCCCCCAGGCGGCTGCGCCCAACGGCACCCAGCTGCTGAGCTGGAACCCGACCCCGACGACCGTTGCGTTCGGCCTGCGGGCCACCGATGGGACGGTCACGCCGGTCGCGACGTTCCCCGGCCAGGACCTCGACGCCACCGGCACCGACGGCCGGCGCGTCGTCGTCGGCCTCGGCCAGCGCGGGACGGACACCACCGACGTCCAACTGATCGACTCGATCACCCACTCGCGACTGCACCTGCTGCCGGCCGCACCGATGCCCGCGGGCTGGGTGGTGCGCACCGACGTCGCGATCCTCGACGGCTACGTGTACTGGGGTGCGACCCCGCGCGGCGACGACCACCGCGGCGTGGTCATCCGGTACTCGGTCGCCGACCGCTCGTACCGGGTGCTCGCCACGCTCGACCGGTTCCCCACCGTGGAGTCGGACATCCGCGGCGTGGCCTGGCCGACCGGGTCCGTCCGCCGGCCAGGACTGCCGAGGGCGCTGAACCCGATCCTCGATGCCGCCGGCGATCCGGTCGACCGGCTCGTCACCGACGGCGGCACGTACGCGTGGCAGCAGATCGACGGCGACCAGACGATCTTCCACTGGGCCGATGGCAGCGGCGACACCCGCACGTTCCGCGTCGCGATCGAGCTGCAGCACGACGGCGCCATGCTCACCGGCGTCTCGGGCCGGTTCCTGTTCTTCCACGTGAACAAGGCGCGCGGCACCGAGTCGGTGCTGGACACCCGCACCGGCGCGCTCGCCCCCGCACCACGCGACGAGGAGGTCTTCTCCGCCGCCGGCGGGCACGTGTTCGCGATGGCCGGGGCCGCCGAGTACCACGCGATCGACGCGGCCGCGCTGCGCGGTTTCGCCTGTCGGTGAGGGGACGGGCCGGGACCGGCTAGCAGACCGGCGAGGTGCAGGGGAACAGCTTCAGGTACACCGTGTGGGTCGCCGCCACGCCCTTGTTGATCTCGAAGTGCATCGGGTCCTTGCGGTGGACGTAGTCGCCACCCCACCGGATGACGCCGGCGTACCGCTTCAGCCGCTTGTGGATCTTGTCGATCTGCGCCTGCGTGAACGAGTGGGCCGCGGTGGTGCCCAGCGGGTGCCGCGTGGCGTTGAGGTCCATCGCCGTGCCGGACGCATGGTTCGAGTACGTCGTCGTCGACCCGCGGATCTTCCGGTACGACCAGCCGTAGTCGTCCCCGGCTTTGTACAGGCTGAGCCGCTCGACGTGCCGGTTGTACCAGCGCGCGAAGTCGACCAGCAGCACGCCGGCGTCGCCGCGCCGCAGCAGCAGCCCGTGCGCCGTCCCCGGCACCTTGTAGGTCACCAGCTTGGACGACGTCGACTTCGTGATCACCGTCCAGCCGTTCTGAGACCTCAGCGTGGTCGCCGACGCCGGCTGCGCGATGAGGACGGACGTGGAAAGGACGGCCAGGGCGGCTACGGCGCCGACCAGGAACCGGGGGACTCGACGGCTCACGGGTTTCCCTTCGATGCGAGAACGTCCCATTCGACCGATATCGCACCGTGAGCGCAAGCCCGGGGCGCGTCACTGGTCGAGCGAGAGACCTGCGCGCTCGTCGTCCCAGGCGAGCGCGCTGATCCGCCACGGCCCGTCCATGCGCACGAGCTGCAGGGTCTTGAACCCGCGACCGGTGAACGGCTGCCCGTCGAGGACGCCCTCCTTGGCGTAGGTGCAGGCGTGCCCGGCCACGTCGCCGAACCGGTCGGTGCGGCCGTCCAGCTCCCACTCGCGGAACCCGGTCAGCCGGCCGCCGGTGAGCAGCTCGGCGCGCGGGGCGAGGAAGCCGGCGACGTCGTACACCAGCGGCTCGCCGGCGGTTCGCACGATCACCGCCTGGGGCAGGAACAGTTCGCGGAGGGCGGCCAGTCGGGTGCGGACGTCCGGGCCGGAGGCGAACGCGGCGAAGAACGTCGCGACGACCTCGGCGATCGCTGCCCGGTCGTCCATCAGCTGGTGGCCGCGCGCTCGGCGTCGCTGCGCAGGATGCAGAACTCGTTGCCCTCCGGGTCGGCGAGGGTGACCCAGCCGAGGCCGCCGTCCAAGCGCAGGTCGGTGACCACGGTCGCGCCGAGGTCGAGCAGCCGCGCCAGTTCGGCGTCGCGCGTCCCTTCGGCCGGGCGCAGGTCGAGGTGCAGGCGGTTCTTCACCACCTTGTCCTCGGGCACCTCGACGAACAGCAGCCGCTGCCCGCCAGCAGGGGCGAAGATCATGCACTCCTCGTGGCCGGGCTCGTTGGGGTCCTCCGGATCCTGGGCCCAGCCCAGCACCTCGCTCCACCAGACGGACTGCGCGTACGCGTCGCGGCTGTCGACGGTGAGGTGCGAGATGACGGCGACCATGCCCCCACGGTTACCCGCGCCGTCCAGCGAATACGCCGTCAGAACCGTAACGAGTCGCGCACCGTCCCGTACTGCGCCGGCGGCGAGCTATGGGTGCCCCGCTCGAGGAACTGCACCTGGTAGAGCCGGTGCCCGACCACGACGAGCCGGATGAACACCGTCACCCCGCGCGGCGACTGCACGCGGAAGTCCCGCCCGGGCTGGCCGTGGTACACGATGCGACGCAACCCGAGCACCGGACCGCCGACCTTCTTCGCCGCGCCCTGCGCCGCGCCCTCGAGGCTGAGCAAGGAGGTCGACGGGTAGTCGGAGTAGGCGACGATGTACGCCTCGGTCGGGCTGGTCTCGACGCTCAGGACGTGCGCGGTGATGGTGCCGCGTTTCGTCTTGATCGGCAGGTCGTCGGCGATCGGGGCGCCGGGCAACAGGATGCTGAACTTGTCGCCGCGGTAGCGGGTCAGCCCGGTCGACGACGAGCTGACCGGTGCGGAGCTCGTCGGTGTGGACGGCGCGCTGGATGCGGCACTGGATGCGGCACTGGATGCGGCACTGGAGGGCGCGCGGCCCGACGGCGAGCCGGTGAGCGTGGCGCCGGCCCCGACCGTCCCGGCGCCGGTCACGACGCTGCTGCAGCTGGACACCAGGACGACCAGGGCGACCGCGGCGATCAATGGCTTCACCCGATGCAGCGTAGGTCGCCCGCGGCGATCACGCGCTCCGGCGGGCCGAGCCGGCTCGCGTACAGTGCACCTGCGCACGACTCGGTAGCGAAGGGGATCAGCATGGGCCTGATGGATCGCGTCCGCGGCCAGTTCATCGACATCATCGAGTTCCTCGACGACAGCCGGGACACGATCGTGTGGCGGTTCCCGCGCCAGGGCAACGAGATCAAGATGGGTGCGCAGCTGGTCGTGCGCGAGGGCCAGAGTGCGGTGTTCGTCAACGAGGGGACGATCGCCGACGTCTTCCAGCCCGGCACGTTCACCCTCGAGACGCGCAACCTGCCGATCCTCTCCGACCTCAAGGGTTGGAAGTACGGCTTCAACTCGCCGTTCAAGGCCGAGGTCTACTTCGTGGCGACCCGGCAGTTCACCGACTTCAAGTGGGGCACGCAGAACCCGATCACGCTGCGCGACCCGGAGTTCGGCATGGTGCGGCTGCGCGCGTTCGGGACGTACGCGCTGCGCGTCGCCGACCCGGCCAAGCTGCTGCGCCAGCTCGTCGGTACCGACCCGCAGTTCCGCACCGAGGAGGTCGGCGAGTTCCTGCGGCAGACGATCGTCAGCAAGCTGGCGCCGGCGATCGCGAACGCGAAGGTGCCCGCGCTCGATCTGGCCGCGAACCAGGAGACGATCGCCAACGCACTCGCGCCGGCGCTGTCGGAGAGCCTGGCCGAGATGGGCATCGCGATCCCGCGGTTCCTGATCGAGAACATCTCGCTGCCGCCGGAGGTCGAGGCCGCGCTCGACAAGCGCACGCAGATGGGCGTGCTGGGCAACCTCGACCAGTACACGAAGTTCCAGGCGGCCAACGCGATCGAGGACGCCGCGAACAACCCGAGCGGCGGCAACAGCGGGCTGGGCATCGGCGTGGGCGTCGCGCTCGGCCAGCAGGTCGCGGCGGCGATGAGCCAGCAGCCCTCGGCCCCGCCGGCGGCCGCAGCGGGTGGTGCCGGGGCCGCTGGTGCGGCCGTCCCCCCGCCGTTGCCCAACGCGACCCCGCCGATCTTCATCGCGGTGAACAACCAGCAGGTGGGGCCGATCCCGGCCGCCGACCTGCCCGCCCGCATCGGCTCCGGCGAGCTGACCCGCGAGACGCTGGTGTGGCGCGAGGGCATGCCGTCGTGGGTGCCGGCCAGCACGGTTCCGGACGTCGCCAAGCTGTTCGGCGCGACCCCGCCGCCGCTCCCGCCGCAGGGCTGAGGCGCATGACGGTTCCGCCGCCGCTCCCGACCCCGGACCCGCGGCCCGCCGCGGAGACGGAGACGCCGGCCCCGCCGGAGACTCAGCCCGAGACGCAACCCGAGACACAACACAACTACACCTGCCCCAACTGCGGCGCCCAGACCGCGTACGCGCCGGGCACGACGGTGCTGCGCTGCCCGACCTGCGGCGCCGAGCAGGCGGTCACGGGTGGGGACGGCTCGGTCGACGAGCACTCCTACGACGCGTGGGCGGCGTTGCCGGCCAAGCCGATCGCGACGATCGGCGCCCAGGTGGTGCAGTGCAAGAACTGCGGCGCCACCACCGAGACCGACGCCTTCGCCGGCGCCTGCCAGTTCTGCGGCGGCGTCCTGATCCCGCTGACCCAGCCCGAGGGCGTGATCGCTCCCGAGGCGGTCGTGCCGTTCGCGCTCGAGAAGCGCCCGGCGAACGACGCGTTCGTGAAGTGGGTGCGGTCGCGCTGGTTCGCCCCCGGCGCGCTGAAGAAGGTCGGCTCGACCGAGTCGATCAAGGGTACGTACGTGCCCCACTGGACCTACGACGCGCACACCGAGACGGACTACACCGGCCAGCGCGGCGAGCACTACTGGGAGACCGAGACCTACACCGTCTCCGACGGTAAGGGCGGCACCCGCACCGAGACCCGCCAGGTGCAGAAGACGCGCTGGTATCCCGCGGCCGGGCACGTCGCCCGCGACTTCGACGACGTCCTCGTGCTCGGGACGTCCCGCATCGCCCCCGAGCTGGTCGCCAAGGCCGGACCGTGGCCGCTGCCCAACGCGGTGCCGTACGCCGCCGACTATCTCGCCGGCTACTCGGCGCTGCGCTACGACGTCGACCCCGACGCCGGCCTGGCCAACGCCAAGCAGCAGATGGCCGCCGTGATCGAGGACGACTGCGAGCACGACATCGGCGGGGACGAGCAGCGCGTCAGCAGCATGAACACCGCCTACGCCAGCGTCATGTTCAAGCTGCTGCTGCTGCCGCTGTGGATCGCGTCGTACGTCTACGCCGGCAAGACCTTCCAGGTCGTGGTCAACGCGAACACCGGTGCCGTGATCGGCGAGCGCCCGTACAGCAAGCTGAAGATCGCGCTGGCGGTGATCGCCGGGCTGATCCTCGCCGCCGCCATCATCACGGTGATCGTGCTGGCCAAACGCCGCTGAGGGCCGCTCACGTCAGGTCGAGGTACATGACGTGCAGGCTGACGTACCCGTGTTCGGGGTGGCGGAACGCACCGGGCACCGTGCCGACGATGCGGAACCCGAGCGTCTGCCACAGGTGCACGGCCGGCGCGTTCGTCTCGACCACCGCGTTGAACTGGACGCCCCGGTACCCGCCGGCCCGGGCCCATCGCACGAGGTACTCGCCGAGCGCCCGCCCCACCCCGCGACCGGCGTGCGCGGGGTCGACCATGAAGCTGCCGGTGGCGACGTGGGCGCCGCGGCCCGGACGGTTCGGACCCATGCCGGCCGAACCGAGCACGGTGTCGCCCTCGACCGCGACGACGACGTGGCCGGGCGAGGTCCACAACGCGCGGGCGGCGTCGCTGTCGAGCTGCTCGGGGTAGGCGTACGTTTCGCCGGCCGCGACGATCGCGCGGAAGAACCGGTAGACGGGGGGCCAGTCGGCGTCGGTCAGCGGACGGATCTCCACGTCCCGACCCTACGGCCTGAGATTCCCCTCAGGCGGTGGCTGAGCGGCGCCCGTCGAGCGGCTGAGCCGGCCCGGACGGCGAGGGTGCGTAGATCGCCGCGACAGCGGATATCGTCCGATTCGTGACCGCTCCGACCCCCGCCGACGCCCGGGAAGCCGTCGCCGCCTTCGCCGGGCGGATCGCCGAACTGCACGCGCAGACCGAGGCCGCGAACGCCGCGCTGGCGAACGCCCGCGGCGAGGCGGTGAGCCCGGACGGGCTGGCCACGGTCACCGTCGACGCCTCCGGTGCGATGGTGGACGTCCGGTTCGGCCCGCTCGCCGGCGTGGATCCCGAGGCGCTGCGGGCGGCCGTCCTCACTGCCGCGACCGCCGCCCGCCGCGAGATGCTCACCGCCGCCCGCGACGGCGTCGCCGCGGCCGTCGGCGCCGACAGCCCGGCCGTCGCGGAGCTGGAGCGCCGCCTCGCCGCCGGCGGATCGCCGCAAAGCGCTCCCGCCCCGGTCGTCGAGGACGACGACGAAGCCGGCTACGACCGCCGGGCGAGGTGAGCGACGGTGGCGATCGAACTGCCCGGACCGGTGGCCGACTTCCTCGGCTTCATCGGCATCAGCTGGCCGCAGGTCAACGAGGACAAGGTGCGTGAGTTCGGCGAGCACGTCGCGCAGTTCGCCGCCCAACTGCGGGCCACGCACGAGGGGGCCGGCGGGACGATCCAGCAACTCGGCAGCGCTTACGAGGGCGAGGGATACGAGCAGCTGCTCGCCGCGTGGGGACGGATGTCCAGCGAGCACGTGGACGAGCTGCTGACCGCGTGCGACGTGGTCTCGACCGCGATGGGCATCGCCGCCGACGTCGTGGTCGGCATGAAGCTCGAGGCGATCGGCGAGCTCGTCGTGCTGGCGGCGCAGTTCGTCGCCGCGCAGGCCGCCGCCGTGGCGACGTTCGGGCTGGCCGAGGCGAGCCTGATCCTCATCGAGACCGAGGGTCGGCAGATCGTGCGCTTCCTGGAGCAGGAGCTCGTGCAGTACGTCGAGGGCAAGGTCCTCGACGCCGCCGTCGGGCCGCTGGTCGCCGTCGTCGAGCGGGCGGTCGAGGGCATGGTGTACCGCGGTGTGGCGGCCGCGCTCGGCGTGCCGGCCGGCGGAGCGGGAGCGTCCGTCCGCATCGAACCGGAAGCAGTGATCTCGCATGCCGCCACGCTGCGCGAGCAGGGCAGCCGCGCCGAGGCGGCCGGCCAGCAGTTCGTAAGCGTCGCCGGGTCGGTGAGCTTCGAGTGAGGAGCGGAGGCGCGGCCGCGCCTGGACTGAGGAGTCGAGCGAGGAACGAGCGAGCGACGAGGGAAGGCGCGGCCTGCAGCGCCGGAGCGAGCGAACCAATGAGGACAGCGTGAGTAATCAGATCGTCGCCGCGTTGGAGCGGGCCGCGAAGCAGATCGTCCACGCGCTGGGCGAGGCGGCGAGCAAGGCCGAGCAGCGCCTGCTGCACGAAACCGCCGACGGGCTGGAGCAGACCGCCCGCCGGCACCGCGCGTTCGACACCGAGGCCGCCGGCGACCTCGAGCGGGCCGCCGCCCGGCACCCGGACGTGCACGCCCCGCACGGTGCGAGCGACCCCGTCCGCGCGTCCGCGACCGCCGGCCCGTCGGTGTCGAAGCCGCCGGAGCTGCGCGGCGCCGAACCGCTCCCGGACCCGACCGTCCCGCTCTCGGCGACCGATCACCCGTACCTCCAGCCGAGCTCCCTCGATCGGGAAGTCGAGGCGCTGCCGGGCGCAGCCCACGTGGGAACGGGCAAGCCGGTCGATGCGCCGCCCGGCCACGTCGCGTTGCCGCGGTCGGAGTGGCGGAACTTCGACGGCCCGATCCAGCCGTACGTCCTGCAGCCGGGCACCACGTACTACCGCGCCGTCGGCGACACCCAGTATCCGAACGGCGCGTACTGGACGCAGCACCCGGTCACCGAGGCCGAGCTGCGCTCGGACTTCGCCGTCCTCAACAAGTGGAACGGCGACCACGGCGTGGTCGCCTTCACCCCGAACCGTCCCGTGCAAGGCTGGATCGGGACCGTCGCGCCGATGCCAGCTACCGGTGACCTGGGGTCGCACCTGCCGGGCGGCGGCACGCAGATCTGGCTGCCGTCCGCCACGCTGGGCCCGCAGGACGGCGCCTGGCAGATCGCCCCCGCCGTGGAGAGGAGCGCACCATGACCGGCCCGGCTCCGCTGCCCACGGACGAGGAGGTCCGCCGGGTGGTCGACGACCTCCGGGCGGTCGTCCAGGTCATCGCCGGGCTGCCCGCGCTGGCGCCGGCCGACGACGTCGCGGCCCGCCGGTGGGCCGGCGCGCGCGCGGCCTCGGTCGAGCAGACCTGGAGCCAGCTGCAGCCGGCGATGGTGGCCGGTGACGCGCTGATCTTCGGCGCGGGCATCCAGGCGCTGCTGTCGGAAACGGTGCCGCTGGGCGACGCGCCACCGTCGATGGTCGCCACCGTCGACGCCGTGCGCACTCACCTCGAGCGGCTCGCCGTCGACACCGACGCGCTGCTCGACCCGCACACCACGCCGGAGGGGATCAGCCCGGCGGCGCAGGTCGCGATGTCCGAATCGCTGCGCCGGATCGCGGGGACGTGAGCGTCGGCCCGGACGAGGCCGGCCTGCGCCGCCTCGTCGACGACGCCCGCGCCGTCGTGGCCGCCGTCGCCGAGCTCGGCGGCGAGGCGTCCCACCCGGACGACGTCGCCTGGGCGGCCGAGCGCGCCGCGGGCGCGCACGACTGCCTGCTCCGGCTGGAGCGAGTCCTGCGGGCGGGCGACGCGCGCGGCTTCCCGGGCGCGCTGCTGGCCGTCGAGATGCAGATGCGACCGGTGGAGGACGCGCCGCCGGCACTGCAGCCGGCCACAACGGCGGTGCAGGCCGCGGCGAATCGGCTCGCGGTGGACCTGCGCCGCGTCGTCGACCCGCATCTCGACCCGGACGGCTTCCTGCCCGTCGAGGTCGGACGGACGCTGCGCCGGATCGCGTCCGGGTGACGCCCGATGAGGTGATCGCTCGGCTGCGGGCCGCCGGCTGCGTGTTCGCCGAGGACGAGGCGGCCCTGCTCCTTGCCGCCGGCGGCGATCTCGAGGCGCTCGTGGGCCGACGTGTGGCAGGCGAGCCGCTCGAGCAGGTGCTCGGCTGGGCCGAGTTCGCCGGCCGGCGCATCGCGGTTGCGCCGACGGTCTTCGTGCCCCGGCGGCGCACCGAACTGCTGGTGCGGCTGGCGCGGGAACGGGCACCGCGCGCGACGCTGATCGTCGAGCTGTGCTGCGGGAGCGCCGCGGTCGCCGCCGTCCTCGCCGCCGAGCGACCCGAAGCGCAGGTGCACGCCGCCGACGTCGACCCGGCCGCCGTGGCCTGTGCGCGCCGCAACCTCGACCCGGCCCGCGTGCACGAGGGCGACCTTTACGCCGCGCTGCCGGACGCGCTGCGCGGGCGGGTCGAGCTGCTGGCCGTCAACGCCCCGTACGTCCCCACCGACGAGATCGCGCTCATGCCGGCCGAGGCCCGCGAGCACGAGGCGCGGGTCGCCCTCGACGGCGGCGCGGACGGCCTGGACCTGCACCGCCGCGTCGCCGCCGGCGCACCGGAGTGGCTCGCTCCCGGCGGGTGGCTGCTGCTGGAGACGAGCCGGCACCAGGCGCCGCGCAGCGCCGCGCTCGCCACCGCGGCCGGCCTGGTGGCCGAGATCGTCCGCGCCGAGGACCTGGACGGGACGGCAGTGGCGGCGCGCCGCCCCGACTAGGCTGGTGATCCGCAGACCCGGGGAGGCGTCCTGAGCCTGCACGATCTCTACCTCGTCCTGCTGGCCGGCAGTCTGGTGGTGCTGGTCAGCGTGGCCGCGACGCGCGTCGCGACGCAGGTCGGGCTGCCCACGCTGCTGCTGTTCCTGGGCCTCGGCGTGCTCATGGGCGAGGACGTCCTGGGCCTGCACTTCGACGATGCCCGCCTCACGCAGGACCTTGGCACCGCGGCGCTCGCGGTCATCCTCATCGAGGGCGGGCTGACGACCCGCTGGAACGACATCCGCTCGGTGCTGGCGCCGGCCGGCGTGCTCGCCACCGTCGGCGTCGGGGTCAGCACGGTCGTCACCGCCGCCGGCGCGCACCTGCTGTTCGGCTTCTCGTGGCAGCTGTCCTTCCTGCTCGGCGCCACGGTGTCCTCGACCGACGCCGCCGCGGTGTTCTCGGTGCTGCGGGCGTTGCCCCTGCCGCGACGGGTGGCCGGCCTGCTCGAGGCCGAGTCCGGGTTCAACGACGCGCCGACCGTGATCCTGGTGCTGCTGTTCAGCGAGCGCCCGTTCGACCCGCAGGCGCTACCGCTCGCCGGAGATCTCATCTACGAGCTGGCCGCCGGCGCCGCAATCGGGCTGGCGGTCGGCTGGCTCGGCGCCCGGCTGCTGCCGCGGGTCGCGCTGCCGGCGTCCGGGCTGTATCCCCTGGCGACCTTCGGCTTCTGCCTGCTCGGGTTCGCCGCCGCCGGCTCGGCCCACGCCAGCGGCTTCCTCGCCGCCTACCTGGCCGCGCTCGTCCTCGGCAACGCGACGCTGCCGCACCGCGCGGCCACCCGCTCCTTCGCCGAGGGGCTCGGCTGGCTCGCCCAGATCGGGCTGTTCGTGCTGCTCGGACTGCTGGTGGCACCCCACGAGCTGCCCGGCCAGGTGCTGCCCAGCCTGGCGATCGGGCTGATCCTGCTGCTGCTCGCCCGGCCGCTCG
>Ga0105237_10008253_pt1 | contig 11308 bp, 11 predicted proteins | sample KBSC24metaG_FD_81520 | JGI IMG/M metagenome (GOLD analysis project Ga0105237, IMG submission 81520) | Corn rhizosphere microbial communities from Kellogg Biological Station, Michigan, USA - KBS C2-4 metaG | ecosystem: Host-associated > Plants > Roots > Rhizosphere > Soil | place: Michigan, USA... | reverse complement strand
GGGTTGCGCAGGTCCGGCTTGTCATTGCCGTACTTCAGCATCGATTCGCGATACGGGATGCGGCGGAACGGCAGCGCCGAGACGGAGCGGCCCTTGCCCTCAAAATTCGCGAACTCCTCGAACACGCCGTGCAGCACCGGCTCGATCGCGGCGAACACGTCGTCCTGCGTGACGAAGCTCATCTCGAAATCGAGCTGGTAGAATTCGCCCGGCGAGCGATCGGCGCGGGCGTCCTCGTCGCGGAAGCAGGGCGCGATCTGGAAATAGCGATCGAAGCCGGCGACCATCAGCAGCTGCTTGAACATCTGCGGCGCCTGCGGCAGCGCGTAGAACTTGCCGGGATGCACGCGGCTCGGCACCAGATAGTCGCGCGCTCCCTCGGGCGACGACGCCGTCAGGATCGGGGTCTGGAACTCGGTGAAGCCCTGGTCGATCATGCGGCGGCGGATCGAGGCGATCACCTGCGAACGCAGGACGATATTCTTGTGGATGCGCTCGCGACGGAGATCGAGATAGCGGTATTTCAGGCGGATATCCTCGGGATATTCCTGCTCGCCGGCCACCGGCATCGGCAGTTCCGACGCGGCCGACTGCACCGTCACGCTCTTCGCGCGCACCTCGATCTCGCCGGTGGCGAGGTTGGGGTTCACCGCCTCCTTCGCGCGCGCCTCGACGACGCCCTCGATGGTGATCACGCTTTCGGCGCGCACCGATTCCAGCGCGTTGAGCGCCTCCGAATCCGAATCCGCGACGATCTGGACGAGCCCGTAATGATCGCGCAGGTCGACGAACAGCACGCCGCCATGGTCGCGCTTGCGGTGCACCCAGCCGGAGAGCCGGACGGTCTGCCCGACGTCGCTGGAGCGAAGCTGGGCGCAGGTGTGGGTGCGATAGGCGTGCATCGGAGATACGGTCCGTCTGAATAATGGAAGGCCGTGCGCTTCCGGCGCCAAGCCCTCTTTGTCAAGGCGCGGTGCTCTGTTTATGGAAGGTTCATGCTCATTCATCCGCTTGTCACAGACAGCCAGACCCTCGCCGATCTCTGCAGCCGCCTCGCGAACAGCCCCTACGTGGCCGTCGATACCGAGTTCATGCGCGAGAACAGCTATTGGCCCGAACTCTGCCTGATCCAGATCGCCGACAGCAACGAGGCGGCCGCGATCGATCCCAAGGCGCCCGGCCTCGACATGACTCCCCTGCTCGACCTGATGGTGAAGAACGAGGATGTGCTCAAGGTCTTCCACGCCGGCGGGCAGGACCTGGAGATCGTCCACAACCTGACGGGCAAGACGCCGTTCCCGCTGTTCGACACCCAGATCGCGGCGATGGCGCTGGGCATGGGCGAGCAGGTCGGCTATTCCAACCTCGTCGAGAGCTGGACCGGTGTGAAGCTGGACAAGGGCGCCCGTTTCACCGACTGGGCGCGCCGCCCGCTCGACAAGCGCCAGATCGACTATGCGATCGGCGACGTCACGCACCTGGTGAAGATCTTCCCCAAGCTGCTCGAAAAGCTGAAGCGCACCGGGCGCGGCGCCTGGCTCGATCAGGAGATGGAGCGGCTGGGCGATCCCGGCAATTACGTCAACGAGCCCGATCTCGCCTGGCATCGCGTGAAGGTGCCGAGCCGCCGGCCCGAGGTGCTGGGCCGGCTCAAGGCGCTGGCGGCGTGGCGCGAGCGCGAGGCGCAGGGCAAGGACCTGCCGCGCGGCCGCATCATGAAGGACGAGACGCTGGCCGACATCGCCAGCCACCCGCCGCGCGAGCAGAAGGACCTCGCCAAGGTGCGCGGCCTCTCGCAAAGCTGGGCGGGCAATGACATCGGCGCACGGCTGATGGGCGCGCTGGAGGCGGCGACCGACCTGCCGGACGAGGAGATGCCCGCGCGCGAGGACCGCAAGCCCGGCCTCGGAAAGGATGGCGCATTGGTGGCGGACCTGCTCAAGCTGCTGCTCAAGATCCGCGCCAAGGAAACCGACGTGGCCCCCCGCCTGATCGCCCGCGCCGACGATCTGGAGCTGCTGGCGGCCGGCCGGCGCAACGGCCTCTCCATCCTCGAGGGCTGGCGCTACGAGCAGTTCGGCCGCGACGCGCTCGATCTGGTCGAAGGCCGGATGGGCTTCGCGGTGCAGAACGGCAAGCTCAAGATGACCCGGCTGGACGACGCGGCGGGGTGATATTCGAGCCTCTCGAATAGGATAAGCCCCTCCCTGGAAGGGAGGGGTTGGGGTGGGTCTTGGGTCGCGATACGGCGGCCACGTCGAAGAAGGCCGGCGTCACGCGCGCCTCCACCCACCCCCGCCCCCTCCCTTTGAGGGAGGGGAGAGATCACATCGCCATCTTGTTCAGCATGTCGATATGGCTCTGCACCACCGGCGCGATCTTGCCGGCGGTCTCCTTGAGGTGCTTCGCGCTGCCCGAGGCCGAATAGCCCTGCATCAGCGCCAGCGCGTCGGCATGGGCGGCCTTCTGCTGGGTGACGTAGAGGCTGTCGCGCGCCGCCCCCTTGGAAGCCGAGAGCGCTGCGAGGTCGCCCTTCTGCTTCGCGGTCATCACCGGTGCCGGTGCCGCGATGCCGTCCGCTTTGGCGGCGGCCTTCACCATCTCGGTGCTCTTGGTGTGATCGATCGTCATCTGCCTGGCGAAGCCCGCGATGTCGCCGTTGGTCGAGGTCGTCATGATCGCGGCCTCCTTGCGCTCCCACAGGTCGCTGGCGCCGGCCTTGGCGATGAATTGCTTGCCGGTCATCGCGGGCGCGGCGAGCGCGGGCATGGCGAGCCCGGCCGCGCAGGCGAGGCCGATGAGGGTGCGGATGGTCATGGTGCGTCTCCTCTGCCCCACTCCCCCATCCTGAACGCGCGAGGCCGGAAAGCGATGCCACCCCTTGCCGCTCCGCCGGGGGCGTGCCACCTCTCACCACAATATGCGGGAGAAGGAACTGAGGCTGGCGCTGGTCTGCTACGGCGGGATCAGCCTCGCCGTGTACATGCACGGCATCACCAAGGAGATCTGGCATCTCGCCCGCGCCAGCCGCGCCTTCTCGGCCGGCGACGATTGCGAGACCGAGAGCGAATCCGTCTACCGCCGCCTGCTGGAATGCATGAGCGAGGAAGCGGAGGTCCGGCTCCGCGTGCTGGTGGACATCATCGCCGGGGCCAGCGCGGGCGGGCTCAACGGGATCTTCCTCGCCCAGGCCATCGCCCGCGGGCAGACGCTCGATCCCCTGACCAACCTCTGGCTGGAAAAGGCCGATGTCGAGGAGCTGGTCGATCCGGACGCCAAGGCGGGCACGCGCTTCTCCAAGCTCTGGGCGACGCCGATCGCCTGGGCCTGGGCGCATCGCCAGACCGATCTGGAGGAGACAGTCGAGCCGGCCGCCCGTGCCGAGGTGCGCGCCAAGCTCGGCGCCTTCGTGCGTGGCCGCTGGTTCGAGCCGCCTTTCGCCGGGCCGGGCTTCACGCGCCTGATCCTCGATGCGCTCAATGCCATGGCGGCCGGCCCCGGCGGCCCGCCGCTGCTGCCCGACGGCCAGCCGCTCGACCTGATGGTGACGGTGACCGACTTTCACGGCCATCCCGAACGGCTCCGCCTCCATTCGCCCGACGAGGTGATGGAGACCGAGCATCGCCTCACCCTCGCCTTCACCGATCGCGGCCATCGCGACGAGGAGGGCGTGCGGCTGATCGCCGATACGGCCGAGCTCGCCTTCGCCGCGCGCGCGACGGCCAGCTTCCCGGGCGCCTTCCCGCCCTTTCATGTCGGCGAGCTGGATGCGGTGCTGGCCGAGCGCGAACAGGATTGGCCGGGGCGCGACGCCTTCCTCGCCCGCGCGCTGCCGCGCCATCACGCGACCGGCCATGCCGAGACGGCCGCGCTGATCGACGGGTCGGTGCTGGCCAACGCCCCCTTCCGCCCCGCCGTTAATGCGCTGCGCAACCGGCCTGCGCGCCGCGAGATCGACCGGCGCTTCGTCTATATCGATCCGCACCCCGACAAGAAGAGCTTCCGCCTGTCGGGCAGCGGCGAGGCGGTGCAGCCGGGCTTTTTCCAGACCATCTTCGGCGCGATGTCCGACATTCCGCGCGAGCAGCCGATCCGCGACAATCTGGAGGCGATCGAAGGCCGCTCGCAGCGGATCGAGCGGATGCGCGCGATCACCGACGCGATCCGCCCGGAGGTGGAAGCGGCGGTGCAGGATGCGCTCGGCTCCACCTTCTTCCTCGATTCGCCGACGCCGGCGCGGCTGGTCGCGTGGCGCGCCAAGGCGCATGAGCGGGCCACCAAGGGGGCGGGCTATGCCTTCGCCTCCTACGGCCATCTCAAGCTCACGGCGGTGTCCGAGGAGCTGGCGATCCTGCTGCATGCGCTGGCCGGGCCGGGCCATCGCCCGCCGCTCGCCGTCTACCGGCAGGCGATCGGCGCCTATGTCGCCGAGCAGGGCCTGCGCGAGGTGCACGCGCTGTCCGCCAACGGCGCGTCGGACGCCGCCGTCCTGTTCTTCCGCCGCCACGATCTCCGCTTCCGCATTCGCCGCCTGCGCTTCCTGGCGCGCCGCATCGAGGCGATGGAGCAGGCCGGCGAGATGCCGCGCGAAGCCGCGCAGACGATGCGCGAGGGGCTGTTCGACGCCCTCACACCCTATCTCGAACGGCAGGCCGACGATTTCTACGACGAGCCGGCCCGGTCCGCCGCGCGCATCGCCGTCGAGCAGACCGGTGCCGCGCTCGACATGATCGCGCAGACGCGCGGCCTCGCCGCGCTGGACGATGCGTCGGACGCGCGCCTCGCCGCCGCCTTCAACGCGCTGCCCAAGGGGGACGGCCGGCGCCGGATGCTGCTCGCCTATCTGGGCTTCCCCTTCTACGACATCGCGATCCTGCCGCTGCTCCAGGGCGAGGGACTGGACGAGTTCGATCCGGTGAAGGTCGATCGCATCGCGCCCGAGGATGCCCGCGCGATCCGCACGGGCGGCGCCGAGGCGACGCTCAAGGGCATCCAGTTCAACAGCTTCGGCGCCTTCTTCAGCCGCGCCTATCGCGAGAATGACTATCTCTGGGGCCGTCTCCACGGCGCCGACCGGCTGATCGACATCGTCGCCTCCACCCTGCCCGCCGGCCGCTCGCTGCGCCCCGGCGCGGTCCTCGGCCTCAAGCGCGACCTGTTCCGCGCGATCCTGAAGGAGGAGCGCGGCCGGCTGGAGCATGTGCCCGAATTGTTCGAGGCGCTGGAGAAGGAAGTGGGGTGAACGCGAAGCCCCCCCCCTCCCTGGAAGGGAGGGGGTTGGGGGTGGGTGGAGACGCGCGTGACGCCAATCTCATCCGTCACGGCGTCCATATCGCGACCCAACACCCACCCCGACCCCTCCCTTCCAGGGAGGGGCTATAGGACTCGCATCCCGGAACGATCCCGCTTAGGTTCCCGCCCATGCAATTCCTCAAAACCCTCTTCTGGGTCGTGCTGGCGGTGGTTGCGGTGGTGTTCGCCATGCGCAACTGGACGCCGGTGCAGGTCAGCCTGTGGGGCGGGCTCGTCGTCGAGGCCAAGTTGCCGGTCATCGTCTTCGGCGCCTTCCTGCTCGGCTTCCTGCCGACCTTCGGCTGGCACCGCGCCTCGCGGTGGCGGCTGCAGCGGCGGATCGAAAGCCACGAACGCGCGCTCGCCGACATACGGGGCGTGGACATTCCCCCGCCCTTGACTCCGGCACCCGCCTCCACGATCGAACCGCCCGCGCAATCGTGATGAAAGTGGCATGATAAAAGTGGCATGACCTACCGATCCCCCATCTTCGTCGCGCTCGACACGCCTGAGATCGAGCATGCCCGGGCGATCGCCCAGAAGGTCCGCCACCATGTCGGCGGCATCAAGCTCGGCCTCGAATTCTTCGCCGCCAACGGCCGCCCCGGCGTGCGCGAGATGGCGGCGCTGGGCCTGCCGATCTTCCTCGACCTCAAGCTGCACGACATCCCCAACACCGTCGGCAAGGCGATGCACGCGCTCGCCTCGCTGGAACCGGCGATCGTGACGGTCCACGCCTCGGGCGGCCGCGCGATGATGGAGGATGCCAAGGCCGCGGCCCCCCTCGGCACCAAGGTGGTGGGCGTGACGATGCTGACCTCGCTCGACGAGAGCGACGTCGAGGCGGTCGGCTTCCGCGACACTGTCCACGGCCAGGTCGAGCGCCTGACTGCCCTGGCCCGCGAGGCCGGGCTCGACGGCGTGGTCTGCTCGGGCGCCGAGGTGAAGGCCGCCAAGAAGCTCTGGCCGGGCGGCTTCTTCGTCGTCCCCGGCGTGCGCCCGGCCGACGGCGCCGTCGGCGACCAGAAGCGCGTGGTGACGCCGCGCCAGGCGCTCGATCATGGCGCCTCGGTGCTGGTCATCGGCCGCCCGATCACCAAGGCGGAAGATCCCGACATCGCCGCCCGCGCGATCGAGGCGACGCTGTGACGGCACCGGCCCCGCTGGCGGGCGGTTGCCATTGCGGCGCCGTCCGCTTCGAGGCCGCGCTGACCGACGGCTTCGCCACCATCCGCCGCTGCACCTGCTCCTTCTGCCGGCGGCGCGGGGCGATCGCCGTCTCGGCGAGGATGGGCGGGGTGACGATCACCCAGGGCGCGGACAGGCTCAGCAGCTATCGCTTCAACACCGGCACGGCCGAGCATTTCTTCTGCTCGGTCTGCGGCATCTACACCCACCATCAGCGGCGATCGAACCCCAACGAATATGGCGTCAACGTCGCCTGCCTCGATGGCGTCAGCCCATTCGACTTCCGCGAGGTGCCGGTGATCGACGGGGAGCGCCATCCCAGCGACAATGGCGGCGCATTCCATTGGGCCGGGACGCTGCGCTTCGAACCCTCGAACTGACGGGCAACCGATCGCACCGCTTGGATTGGAACCGCGCGGCGGACCTATCTCGCGTTGACCGTGGCCGGGTGGCGATCGATTCGGGGCCGCATGCTGCCTCGCTCCCTCCTCGCGCTGATTCTGCTCCTCGCATCATCGACCCTGGCGTCCTGCCAGCCGGCCGAACCGGAGAAGCTCGACGAGACGTTGCGCTTTTCCGGCTATGTCGTCGATCAGGCCCGTCTGCTCAGCGATATCGAGGGACAGGCGCTGACGAGCCGGCTCGGCCGCTTTCAGCGCGAGAGCGGGCACCAGATGGCCGTCGTCACGGTGACCAGCCTGCACAATGAGGACATCAAGGCCTTTTCCCTGACCCTCGCGAAGCGTTGGGGCGTCGGCCGGAAGCATTTCGATGACGGCATCCTGATCCTGATCGCCCCCACCGAGCGCAAGGCGCGGATCGAGATCGGGCGCGGGCTGGAACGGGCGCTGCCGAACGATGCCTGCCAGGACGTGATGGATCACGCCATCCTGCCGTCGCTCCGGAAGGGCGCCTATGGCGAAGGCATCGCCGCAGGCGTGACGGCGATCATCGACCGGCTGGCGACGACGGAACGGAAGGCGGCCGAGCGCAAGATCGCCGCCTGAACCTTTCGCTGGGCCGCGGCCCCGCGCATCCCTATATGCCCCGGCATCATGCCGGTGACCGCCAAGATCTGCGGGCTCTCCACGCCCGAAACCGTCGACGCCGCCATTCGGGGCGGTGCGAGCCATGTCGGCTTCGTCTTCTTCCCCAGGAGCCCGCGCGACATCGTGCCGGAGCAGGCCGGCCAGTTCGCCACGCCCGGTCCTGTCGGCCGCGTCGGCGTCTTCGTCGATCCGGATGACGCGCTGCTGGCCCATGCCGTGGCGGGGGCCAGGCTCACCGGCGTGCAATTGCACGGCGACGAGTCTCCGGAGCGCGTCGCGGCGGTGAAGGCGCGGCTCGGCGTGGAGGTGTGGAAGGCGGTGCCGGTGCGGACCCGCGCCGACCTCGACGCCGCCCAAGCCTATCGCGGCGCCGCCGATCGCATCCTCTATGACGCCAAAACGCCGAAGGGCACGCTGCCCGGCGGCATGGGCCTGCGCTTCGACTGGGCATTGCTCGACGGCTTCGCGCATCCCCTGCCCTGGGCGCTGTCCGGCGGTCTCGATGCGGGCAATGTCGCCGAGGCGGCCGGGGTGACGGGCGCGCGGCTGGTGGACGTGTCCTCCGGCGTGGAAAGCGCGCCGGGCGTCAAGGATGTCGAGCGGATCGCCGCGTTCCTGAAGGCCGTAGCCTCTCTGTAATCCGTTCGTCCCGGGCGAAGTCGAGGGACGTGAGGCAGGCGGAACGCAAGCATGTCTCGACTTCGCTCGACACGAACGGCATCGCTACCGCTCGACACGGGCCGCATGAATGCTAAACGCCACCCCACGATGACCCTCGCCAACTCCCTCCGCGCCCAGCCCGATGCGCAAGGCCATTTCGGTGATTTCGGCGGCCGCTACGTCGCCGAGACGCTGATGCCCCTGATCCTCGACCTCGAGCGCGAATATCGCGCCGCGCAGGCCGATGACGGCTTCAAGGCCGAACTCGACGGGCTGCTCAAGCATTTCGTCGGCCGCCCCTCGCCGCTTTATTATGCGGAGGGCCTGACCAGGGCGCTGCGCAAGGATGCGCCAGCGGGCAAGGGGCCCAAAATCTACTTCAAGCGCGAGGACCTGAACCACACCGGCGCGCACAAGATCAACAATTGCATCGGCCAGATCCTGCTCGCTTTGCGCATGGGCAAGACGCGGATCATCGCCGAGACGGGCGCCGGCCAGCATGGCGTCGCCACCGCGACGGTCGCGGCGCGGTTCGGCCTGCCCTGCACCATCTTCATGGGCGCGGTGGACGTCGCCCGCCAGCAGCCCAACGTGTTCCGCATGAAGCTGCTCGGCGCCGAGGTCCGGCCCGTCACGTCCGGCGCGCAGACGCTCAAGGATGCGATGAACGAGGCGCTGCGCGACTGGGTCGCGAACGTGCACGACACCTTCTACATCATCGGCACCGCCGCCGGCCCGCATCCCTATCCGGAGCTGGTCCGCGATTTCCAGTCGGTGATCGGGATCGAGGCGAAGTCGCAGATCATGGAAGCGGAAGGCCGCATGCCCGATCTGCTGGTGGCGGCGGTCGGCGGCGGCTCCAACGCGATCGGCCTGTTCCACCCCTTCCTCGACGAGGACGGCGTGGCGATGCTCGGGATCGAGGCGGCCGGCCACGGCGTCGACACCGACAAGCATGCCGCCAGCCTGACCGGCGGCAAGCCCGGCATCCTCCACGGCAACCGCACCTACCTGCTGCAGGACGAGGACGGCCAGATCACCGAGGCGCACTCGATCTCGGCGGGGCTCGACTATCCCGGCATCGGCCCCGAGCATAGCTGGCTGCACGAGATCGGCCGGGTGAACTACGAGGGCGTGACCGATCGCGAGGCGATGGACGCCTTCCAGCTCTGCTGCCGCACGGAGGGCATCATCCCCGCCCTGGAAAGCGCGCACGCCATCGCAGGCATCGTCCGCAAGGCACGGGAGATGGACGAGAACCAGATCGTCGTCCTCAATCTCTCCGGCCGCGGCGACAAGGACATCTTCACCGTCGCCGACGAGATGGGGGTGAAGATATGAGCCGCCTCGCCACCACCTTCGCCCGCCTGCGCGCCGAGGGCCGGTCCGCGCTGGTGACCTTCGTCACCGCCGGCGATCCGTCGCCCGCGCACACGCCCGCGATCCTCGACATGATCGCAGAGGCCGGCGCGGACGTGATCGAGCTTGGCATGCCCTTCACCGATCCGATGGCGGACGGCCCGGCGATCCAGGAAGCGAACATCCGCGCGCTCGGGGCCGGTACGAAGACCGCCGACGTCTTCGCCATCGCCAAGGGGTTTCGCGCGAAGCATCCGGACGTGCCGCTGGTGCTGATGGGCTATGCCAATCCGATGCTCATCCGCGGCGCCAGCTGGTTCGCCCAAGCGCTTGAAGAGGCTGGCATCGATGGCGTGATCTGCGTCGACGTCCCGGCCGAGGAGGATGCGGTGCTCGGGCCCGCGCTGCGCGCCAGGGGCATCGATCTCGTCCGCCTCGCCACCCCCACCACTGATGCCGCGCGCCTGCCGGCGGTGCTGGAGGGCGCGTCGGGTTTCCTCTATTACGTCTCGGTCGCCGGGATCACCGGGCTGCAGCAGGCCGCGACCGACAGCATCGAGGCCGCCGTCGCCACGCTGCGCGCCGGGACCGACCTGCCGATCGCGGTCGGCTTCGGCGTCCGCACGTCCGAACAGGCCGCCGCGATCGCGCGGGTGGCGGATGGCGTCGTGGTCGGCTCGGCGATCGTCGATGCGCTGGCCAAGGCCGGCGGCGATCCGGAGGCGGGGCGCGCCCTCGTCTCGCAACTGGCGGAAGCGGTGCGCAACGCCCGCGTGGGAGTAGAGGCATGAGCTGGATCGACCGGGTCCGCAACGCGATCCCCTTCGTCGTCAAGCGCGAGACGCCGGAGAATCTCTGGCACAAATGTCCGCAATGCGGCGCCATGACCTTCCTCAAGGAATATGAGGAAAACCAGAATGTCTGCCCGAAATGCGACCATCACGGCCGCATCGGCGCGGCCAAGCGCTTCGACCTGATCTTCGACAGCGGCGTCCACACGCCGCTGCCCGCGCCCGTGGTGCGGGAGGATCCGCTCAAGTTCCGCGACACCAAGGCCTATGCCGCGCGCCTGAAGGCCGCGCGCACGGCCAGTGGCGAGCAGGATGCCTTCCTCAACGCCAAGGGCGAGATCGAGGGCCGCAAGGCCGTGGTCGGCGTGCAGGATTTCGCCTTCATGGGCGGATCGATGGGCCTCGCGGTCGGGGCCGCCTTCGTGGCGGGCATCGAGGCCGCGATCGCCGAGAAGGCCCCCTATATCGTGTTCACCGCCGCCGGTGGCGCGCGCATGCAGGAGGGCATCCTCTCCCTCATGCAGATGCCCAAGACCACGGTGGGCATCCAGAAGCTGCACGAGGCCGGCCTGCCCTATATCGTGGTGATGACCGATCCCACGACGGGCGGCGTCACCGCCAGCTACGCCATGCTGGGCGATGTCCAGCTGGCCGAGCCGGGCGCGCTGATCGGCTTCGCCGGCCAGCGCGTGATCGAGCAGACCATCCGCGAGAAGCTGCCGGAGGGCTTCCAGCGCTCCGAATATCTGCTGGAGCACGGCATGCTGGACATGGTGGTGCACCGGAAGGACCTGCGCGAGACGCTGGCCCGGCTGATCGCCTATCTGGTGCCGGAGAAGGCGGCGGCCTGATCCTGCGCGCCCGGAACGGGAACTGACGTCATGGCGGATCATGCCCGATCCGAGGATGCCGAGGTGCAGAAGCAGCTCGACCGGCTGGCGGCCTTGTCGCCCGGCCGCGACGAGCTGG
>Ga0105237_10008251_pt1 | contig 11310 bp, 11 predicted proteins | sample KBSC24metaG_FD_81520 | JGI IMG/M metagenome (GOLD analysis project Ga0105237, IMG submission 81520) | Corn rhizosphere microbial communities from Kellogg Biological Station, Michigan, USA - KBS C2-4 metaG | ecosystem: Host-associated > Plants > Roots > Rhizosphere > Soil | place: Michigan, USA... | reverse complement strand
CGCCGATGCCGGCGACATGCTCGTCGAGCAGCGCCCGCAGCGCCGCCGTCCGCGCATCGCCGCCCATGCTGCCGGGCAGATGCGGCACCGCCAACGTCACCCCTGCCCCTTCGTCGCGCAGCTCCAGCCACGGCGTGGGGCTGTCGTCGTCGATCGGCTCTTCCCAGAACAGCACGTCCATGTTGCGCGCAAAGCGGGTCATGAGGTGCTGGGGTCGCTGGAAGACGAAGTTCCAGCGAAGATGCGAAAAGCAGATCAGCGCGAAGTTGCGGCTCGGATGCGTGGTAGCGGTATGGTTGGTCAAGGACGGTTTCCCTGTTGCGGTCAACAGGGAGAACCCGCCCGCGCTTCATGCCGTTCCAAGATCACGGCAACAATTCTTTTTAAATCAGCATGATACAAGTTAATGCAATTTAGTCCCGCAGCAGCAGGGCGGTCGGCACCGAAGTACCGCCCGCGTTTCGTTCAGGCCGCGTCGACCATCACGATCTCGCTGTCTTCGATCGCGGTGATCTTCACCACGTCGGCATCCTTGATCGCGGCGCCGTCGCGGGCATTGACCCGCACGCCGTCGATTTCCACCGCACCGGTGGCGGGCACCAGATAGGCGCGGCGATCGCTGCCGAGCTTGTACTCCGCGGTCTCGCCTGCGCGCAGCGTCGCCCCCACCACGCGGGCATCGGTGCGGATCGGCAGCGCATCGCCGTCGCCCTCGAAGCCGCTCGCCAGCACCACGAACTGGCCGGCGCGGTCGGTCTTCGGGAAGGGGCGCGTGCCCCAGCTCGGCTTCTCGCCGCCGCGGGTCGGCTGGATCCAAATCTGGAAGATGCGGGTGGTCTCGTCCTCGCGATTATATTCGGAGTGCGCGATGCCCGTGCCAGCCGACATCACCTGCACGTCGCCGGCGACGGTGCGGCCGTGATTGCCGAGATTGTCCTGGTGGGTGATCGCGCCGTCGCGGACATAGGTGATGATCTCCATGTCGCGGTGCGGGTGCGGCGGGAAGCCGGACTGCGGCGCGATCGTGTCGTCGTTCCACACGCGCAGATTGCCCCAGCTGGTGCGGGCCGGATCATAATAGTTGGCGAAGGAGAAATGGTGCTTGGCGTCGAGCCAGCCATGGTTGGCACCGCCGAGGCTGGAAAAGGGGCGAAGTTCGATCATCTTGGGTCTCCCTTGGGGGGTGCGCCGGCTCTCGGCGCCGCTTCGATGACCGGGATATAGGCGGGCTCGACTTCTCCAATCAGTCGGATAAGTTGGAGCGAAACGTTCCAGGAAATAGAAATGTCAAACCCGGGCACGCCCACCTTCGACCAGCTCCGCATCTTCCTCGCCGTGGTGGACAGCGGCAGCTTCGCGGGCGCGGGGCGCCAGCTCAACCGCGCGGTGTCGGTGATCAGCTACGGCATCGCCAATCTCGAGGCGCAGCTGGGCGTGCTGCTGTTCGACCGCGAGGGAACCAAGAAGCCCCGCCTCACCACGGCCGGCGAGGCGGTGCTGGCCGAGGCGCGGACGGTGGCGCAGGGCATCGACGGGCTGCGCGCGAAGGTGAAGGGCCTGCTCGACGGACTGGAGGCGGAGGTGAACCTCGCCGTCGACGTGATGCTGCCTACCCGCCGCCTCGGCGAAGTGCTCCGCGCCTTCCGCGCCGAATTCCCGACGGTGACGCTGCGGCTCCACGTCGAGGCGTTGGGCGCGATCACCAGCCTGGTGCTGGACGGCAAGGCGGTGCTCGGCATTTCCGGCCCGCTGGCACAAGGCATGAACGGCATCGAATGCGAGGCGGCGGGCTCGGTGGCGATGGTGCCGGTGGCGGCGCCCGACCATCCGCTCGGCCGGATGGACCCGATCCCGCCCGGCGCGGGGCGCGACCATGTCCAGCTGGTGCTCTCCGACCGCTCGCCGCTCACCGCCGGCCGCGACTTCGCGGTGATGAGCCCGCGCACCTGGCGACTGGCGGACCTCGGCGCCAAGCACGCTTTGCTCCGCGAAGGCATCGGCTGGGGCAACATGCCGCTGCCGCTGATCGAGCCGGACCTCGTCGCGGGCACGCTGGTGCGGCTGGCGATGCCGGAGAGCCCTGGGGGCATGTACCGGTTCGGCGCGATCTGGCGGCGGGATGTGCCGCCGGGGCCGGCGGCGTCGTGGCTGCGCGCGCGGTTCGTCGAGGTGGGGCGCGAGGATGTGGATCTGGAGGGGCTTGGCGAGGCGTAGGGTGCCATTGAGTAGAACGACCGCTCTTGGTGGCTAGCTGCCGTTGACGAACCCGCGCGCGCAGATCAGGATCGGTTGACGTATTCATCAGTCTATTCGTTTGCCAAGTGGGCGCGCTCAACGTTCGTGATCGCTCTAATGAGCGCGTCTGTTTCAGCACCGGCGGCCGCTGATTCGATGTGTACGGATTACACCTTCCGTGACGTGGGGCCGACCGCTTTAGACTTCGCCGACTATTATATCGCGCCGGGTAAGCTGGCTCCGACCGCTCCAAAGATCACACGCGAATACCGACTATTTCGATCTGCCATCCGGAGAGGTGCCGCAGCCGGTCCTAACTTCGCAGGACATTATACGTTTACCCAATGGGGGGTAGGCGCTGGTGGCGTGTGCTGGGCTATCGTTAATGCAAAAAACGGAGAGATAGGCGACGGAGGATGCGTCGTGACGGCAGGCGCCGAGGGCCAGCAACCGCAGTTTCGCTTGAATAGCCGGTTGCTGATCTTGACGGGTGGACTTGCTCAGGGGCGCGACGGTATAGCTTACTATGAATGGACCGGAAATAAGTTGAAGGAGCGGCAGTTTGTTAGTCGAGCTCAATTATGCGAGCACCGACTGAAACCATGATCGGTCCGCGGCTGCATCTAGACTTCTACTTTTTTCGTCGGCGCTGAATAGCCGCCCTTCCGCGCCACTAGAAACGACCGCTACGGGGCGAAAACACCCCCTCCCCCCCTCGCCGCCCACCAGCTAGAACAGCACCGCCCCGCCCGCGACCAGCCGCACGTCCGGCGAGTTGTGGTTCAGCCCCGCCACGGCCAGCAGGTCGAGCTGCAGCACCTTGGTCGGCCGCCATGCCGTCGACAACGCGGCGAGGGCATGGGTCTCGTGCCCGTCGGGATCATTGTCGCGCTCCAGCGAGAACTCTGCCGTAGTCGTCACCTTTTCGCTGAGCTTGTAGCGCAGGCTGGTGATGCCGCTGTAGGCGAAGTGCCGTCCCTGCCCGCTCTCGTTGGCGGCGGCGTCGGCCTCGCCGGTGAACGCGACCGCGAGCTTCTCGGTCAGGTCATATTGCACCGGCACGATCGCGCCGGCGGACCAGGTGCCGTCGCCGATCGGCGACTTGCCGGTGGGCGCAGTGACGAACCCCTCTACGCCCGCGGAGAAGGGCCTGCCCTTCTCGCCCGCCAAATGCTGGCGGATCGCGAAGCGCAGGTCGCCGGTGCCGCCCACGGAATCGATCGCACCGCTCGCCTTGTCGCGGGTGCGGTCGTGGCCATAGCCGGTCCAGCCCAGCTGGACCTCGGTCTTGGATCCAACCCCGGCGCGCACCAGCAGATCGGCGGTGACGATCCGATCCTCGCGCTGGTCGGCGGTGTCGTTGCGCTCCCAGTCGACGAACGAAGCCTCGACATGGACGCGGCCCGGCTCGGTGGTGCAGCTCGATCCGCCGATGCTCGGGCGGGTCGGGCAGAAGCGCGGATCGTCGTCGGCAAAGGCATTGCCCGCCGCGAGCAGCGCCGTCGTCAGTCCCAATATCCGTGCAGCGCGTACCATGTTGTCCCCCCGAAGCTATTGGAGGGCCCAACGATGGCATGTCGGAAATGTTTCGATACACAAATCTCAGGCGTCGCGGATCGCATGCTCCAGATCGGCGGCATGGGCGGCGGCGGGTTCGGTGGGCGCGGCGGCGTCGGCGAGTTCGGTCTCGACGCGCGCGCCACCGGTGAGCGTGCGGTGCACCGGGCAGCGATCGGCGATCTCGAGCAGCCGGGCGCGCTGGGTGTCGTCGAGGTCACCCTCGATCTCGATCCGCCGGGTGAACAGGTCCGCCGGCTGCACGCCTGCCTGGCGCTGGTGTCCGGCGAGCGTGCGGATGCCGGTGACCGGCCAGCCCTTCTGCAGCGCGTAGACGCGCAGCGTCATCGTCGTGCAGGCGGCGAGCGCCGAGGCGAGCATCTGATAGGGCGTCGGCCCCGTCCCCATGCCGCCGACCGACACCGGCTCGTCGAGCATCAGCGCCACGCCCGCGACCTGCACGGCCACCTGGAACTTGCCCGCGCCGGTATCGCGCGCAATCGCGTCCAGGGCCACTTCGCTGCTCATGCCGTCTGCTCCGCCAGTTTGGTTTCGATCCCGATACCCTGCTTCAGCGTCAGCGTCACCGGGGTGCGCTCGGCGATCTCGGCGAGCCGTGCCTTGGCAGCCGCGTCGGGACCGGCGATCGTGAGCGTGCGCCGGATGTGGCGCTCCTCGGGCTTGCCGAGGATCCGCAGGTCGACATCGAGCGCGTCGATCCGCCAGCCCTTGCGATCGGCGTACATGCGCAGCGTCATCGCGGTGCAGGCGCCGAGCGCGGCGAGCAGCAGTTCGTAGGGGGCGGGCCCGGCATCGGTGCCACCATTGCTCGGCGGCTCGTCGGCGAGGATGGCATGGCTGCCGGCCTGGATCTGCGTTTCCATGGTTTCGGGGCCGATACGGGCGGTGGCGTGCAGCATGGTCGTGGTCCTCAGATCGCCAGCAGCGCGATCGCTTCGATCTGCGCGGGGTTGAAGCCATGGTCGGCGAGCACCGGCACCAGATGCGCGGCGGGCTGGCGCTGGCGGCGCGTGGTGCAGACGAACTGGCGGATCGCCTCGAGCCGCGGATTGGCGAGCGGCGTCGGGCGGCGGGCACCGAACAGCGTGTCCGCGACGCGGCCGAGCAGCGAGGGGCGTTCGGTTGCCGGCACGGCGCTGCAGCCGCAGGCCGCAGCGTCCTGGAAGGCGACCGAGACGGCGGCCCATTCGGTCTGGCTGAGTTCGGGTGCTGCGCTACGATCCATCGAAACCTCCTGTGTTGGGCCGTTTCTAGGCCGGCGCCTCACTTCCGATCAGCCGGATAGTTTCGACGCTTTCGTTCGAGGGAATTGAATAGCCTCTTTTCGATATAGTCGAACGTATGGGACGACTTTATTCCAGTTCTCAGGCCATCTTGCCGGGACCATCTTCCGGTCACCAGGCGAGGCAGATCGGTCCCCGCCCTCTTTCGGAGACACATCATGGCTACCGCACCCTATTCGCACACCGCCACCCCTACCAACGTTCAGTCGGCCCTGCCGCTGGTCGGCCGCATCGGCATCGCCGCGATCTTCCTGCTCAGCGGCCTGTCGAAGCTCGCCGCGCCGGCTGCCACGATCGGCTATATCGCATCGTCGGGCCTGCCCCTCCCGCAGCTTGGCTTCGCGATCGCGCTGCTCGTCGAGCTGGGCGGCAGCATCGCGCTGATCCTCGGCTATCGCACCCGGATCGTCGCCGCGATCCTCGCCGCCTTCTCGGTCGCGACGGCGCTCGCCTTCCATTCGGCGCTGGGGGACCAGAACCAGTTCATCCACTTCTTCAAGAACATCGCGATGGCCGGCGGCCTGCTGCAGGTCGTCGCGTTCGGCGCCGGCGGCTGGAGCCTCGACGCGCGCCGCTAAGTAGACAGCAAGCCGCGTAAAATGGGGTCGCACCATCCGTGCGGCCCCTTTCCGCGTCCCCATCCTCACGTACAGGCGATCCTTCGCTGAGCCTCCGCTAGACCCGTGTTCAAGGAGATCGCCATGACCCGCTGCACGCACATGAATTCGGAAACGGTCCGCGAGGTTACCCCCAGCGCCAAGGGGTGCGAGGAGTGCCTCAAGACCGGCAGCTGGTGGGTGCATCTGCGGCTGTGCCGCGAGTGCGGCCATGTCGGCTGCTGCGACCAGTCGCCCAACCGCCACGCCACCGCGCATTTCCACGAGACCGGCCACCCGATCATGGAAGGCTATGACCCGCCGGAAGGCTGGGGCTGGTGCTATGCCGACGGCATCGAGGTCGACCTGCCCGACCAGACGCCGCAGGTCGGGCCGATCCCGCGCTTCTTCTGAACCCGTGCCGTGGACAGGCGCGGGCCGGGCGCTAAGACGGTGAAGATGATCGCGCGTCCGCCGCTTCGATGACCCCGCCTGCCCCGGCCTCGCGCGCCGCGCTGCTGCTGTTCGGCGCGGGCGACTTCGCATTCAATCTCTACTGGCAGGCGGTCAATCTCTACCTGCTGTTCTTCTATATCGACACGCTGCGGCTGGCCCCGGCGCTGGCCGGCACGCTGTTCCTGGTCGGCGCTACCTGGGACGGTGCGGCGGACTTCGTCGCGGGCGTCGCGGCCGAGCGGATGCGGCGGCCTTATCGCTGGCTGATCGGCTGGGGGGCGGTGCCGCTGGGGCTCGCCTTCGTCGCGATGTTCGCGGTGCCTGTGGGCGGCTGGGGCGCGGCGCTGGCCGCGCAGATCGGCTTCCGCACGCTCTACGCCTTCACCAACATCCCCTATTCGGCCTGGACGACCCGGCTGGCGGGCACCAGCGCCGAACGGTCGCTGCTCGCCGGGCTGCGGATGATCTTCGGCGCGGTCGCCGCGACGCTGGTCGCGGGGACGCTGCCAGGGCTGGTGCGGACGCTGGGGAGCTATGGCGCGGCAAGCGCGCTGCTCGCGGCGCTCGGCGTGCCGCTGCTGCTGGCGATCGCGTGGAAGGTGCCCGAGCGGAGGCCATCGGGGGACGCGGCGACCCGCCCGGCGATCGGCCCGGCGCTGGTGCTGCTCGCCTGCAACCGCGCCTTCGTCGCGCTCAACCTCGCGGCGGCGGCGGGTGCGGCGGCGGCGGCGCTGACGACGCAATCGGTGCTCTATTTCTTCCGCTATGTGCTCGCCGACGATCCCGCCGGACCGCAGGCGCTGGCGGCGATGGCGTTCGCCAGCCTGGTCGCGACGCCGCTTTGGACGATCGCCGCGCGGCGGGCCGGGGCGCGGGCCGCCTGGCTCGCGGCGTGCGGGCTGGCCCTCGCCCTGCCCGCCGGCTTCGTGCTGCTGCCCGCGCCCGGCGTCGGCGCGGCGACGCTGTTCCTGCTCGGCATGCAGGTCGCGTTCGCAGGCTTCGGGCTCGCCGCCTGGACCTTGCTGCCCGACAGTGTCGACTGGGGTGCGGCGCGTAGCGGCGTGCGGGTGGAAGCGATCGCCTTCGGCACCTTCGCGCTCGCGCAGAAGGCGGCGCTGGCGGCAGCGGGGTTCGCGATCGGGGCGATCTACCAGGCGAGCGGGTTCGTCGCGGGGGCGCCGCAAGGGACGGCGAGCCTAGCGGCGATCCGCTGGCTGATGCTCGCGGGCCCGGCGGTGCTGCTGCTCGGCGCGCTGGCGGCGGTACTGGCGCTGCCGCTGCGTCGGGAGTTGACAGCGTAGCGTTTCCTCCCCCGCCAGGGGGAGGTGGCAGGCGCAGCCTGACGGAGGGGGAGGAAGCACGACGGCCGAGAGGTTCTGGCATCCTCCCCCTCCGTCGCCTTCGGCGCCACCTCCCCCTGGCGGGGGAGGATACGCTAAAGCCGGTCCGTGGCGGTCACACCAGCTCGAAGCTGCCGGACACGCCTTCTGCCTCCGCGGACGGCGCGATCCACAGCTGGAACTGGCCCGGCTCCACCGTCGGCTTGAGCGCCTGGCCGATGAACAACAGGTCGGCGCGGGTGAGCGTGAACTGCACCTGCTTGCGCTCGCCCGGCTTGAGCGCGACGCGGCGGAACGCCTTCAGTTCGCGCACCGGCCGGGTGACGCTCGCCGCCACGTCGCGGATGTAGAGCTGCACCACTTCCTCGGCCGCGCGCGACCCGCTGTTGGCGATGGTTGCCGAGACGACGAGCTTGCCCTCCGCGGTCAGCCTGCCGGCGCCAAGATCAAGGTCGCTGTACGCGATCTCGCCATAAGTGAGTCCGTGGCCGAACGGAAACAGCGCCTGGTTCGGGAACTCGCGGTAATGCGTCTTGTATTCCTGCAGCGGACCCGCCGGATTGGGGCGGCCGGTCGGCTTGTGGTCGTAGTGATAGGGCTCCTGCCCCGTCGCGTGCGGGAAGGAGACCGGCAGCCGCGCCGAGGGGCTCACCACGCCGAACAGCACGTCGGCAATGGCAGGACCGTCCTCGGAGCCAAGGAACCAGGTGACGAGGATCGCCGGCGCCTTGAGCACCGCGCCTTCCAGCGCCAGCGCGCGGCCGTTGCGGAGCAGCACCACCACCGGCTTGCCGGTCGCCGCCACCGCCTCGGCCAGCGCCATCTGCGCCGGGGGCACGACGATGGCGGAACGCGACTGCGCTTCGCCCGACATGCGGGCATGCTCGCCCACCGCCAGCACCACCACGTCGGCGGCCTGCGCGGCCGCCACCGCCGCCTCGATCCCGCCCGGGATCGGACCGTCGAGCCCCGCGCCCTCGGTGACGCTCACCAGCGACGGATCCTTGACCAGCGCCTTGACGCCGGTCGCGAGATCGACCGCCTCGGCATCGGTGCCATAGACGTTCCAGGTACCGATCAGGTCGTGGAGCCCGCTGGCGAATGGCCCGATCAGCGCGATCTTCCTGCCCGAACGCGGCAGCGGCAGCAGGCCGCCTTCATTCTTCAGCATCACGATCGAGCGCGATCCCGCCTCGCGAGCGAGCGCGAGGTTGGCGCGGGTGCGCACGCGCGCCTTCTCGCGTGCCGGATCAATGCGGCGGAACGGATCGTCGAACAGGCCGAGCTGCACCTTCAGCGCCAGCACCCGCCGCACCGCCTCGTCGAGCCGCGCCATCGGCACCTCGCCCTTGGCGACCAGATCCGGCAGGTGCTTGATGTAGAAGCCGCTCTGCATGCTCATGTCGACGCCCGCCATAAAGGCGAGCTTGGTCGCCTCGCGTGCATCGGCCGCGAAGCCGTGCGCGATCAGCTCCTCGTCGGCGGTATAGTCCGAGACGACCAGACCCTCGAAGCCCCATTCGCGGCGCAGCACTTCGGTCAGCAGCCATTCGTTGGCGGTGGCGGGGATGCCGGACAGCTCGTTGAACGAGGCCATCACCGTCGGCGCGCCGGCCGCAAGCGCCGCCTCGAACGGCGGGAAATAGATTTCGCGCAGCGTCCGCTCGGAGATGTCGACCGTGTTGTAGTCGAGCCCCGCCTCCACCGCGCCATAGGCGGCGAAATGCTTGGCGCAGGCGGCGACCGCATCCGGCGCCTCGAGGCCCTTGGCGCCCTGGAAGCCTCGTACCCGCGCCGCCGCCATCAGCTTGCCGAGCAGCACGTCCTCGCCCGCGCCTTCCACGCTGCGGCCCCAGCGCGCATCGCGGGTGATGTCGACCATCGGCGCGAAGGTCCAGTCGATGCCCGCGGCTGCCGCCTCCACCGCCGCGACACGCGCGGTGCGTTCGGCAAGATCGGGATCGAAGCTCGCCGCCTCGCCCATCGGCACCGGGAAGACGGTGCGGAAGCCGTGGATCACGTCGGCAGCGAAGAGCAGCGGGACCTTGAGCCGCGATTCGCGCGTCGCCACGGTCTGCATCCGCTTGGCCATCGCCGCGCCATTGCCGTTGAACACGCCGGTCAGGCGCCCGGCGCGAACCTCCGCCAGCTGCCCGTCGAAGTTCGACGACGCGCCCGCCGGATTGAGCGTCACCGCCGCCCCGCCCGACCAGGCGGCCGCCATCAGCGTGAGCTGCCCGGCCTTCTCCTCGACGGTCATCTTGGCGAGCAGCGACTCGACCGCGGCAGGCAGTTTCTTCGCACCCGCCTGGAGCAGCATCGCGCGCGCCGGGCTCGCCGCCCAGACGGCCGCCGCGCTCGCCCCGATCAATACCGCACGCCTGGAAATATGGCCGTCCTTCACGCGTTTCCTCCCACAGCGTGGCCCTACATCGGCCACCGCATCAACAATCTTGCAACCCGCTATTGCTTCATGTAACCGGTTACATCAAGAGCTTGACGCCAAGACCGGCAAACAAGCCGTCGCAACCCAAGACCCAGGAGGGGACGAAGACCGCCATGCCGAACGCAACGATCCGTGATGTCGCGCGGGAAGCGTCGGTGTCGGTCGCGTCGGTATCGCGTGCACTCAACGGCGCGACCAACATCCGCCCCGAACTGCGCGATCACATCCGCGATGTCGCCAATCGACTCGGCTATGTGCCGCATGCCGGCGCGCGCAACCTCAGCCTCGCCCGCTCGTCGACGATCGGCGTCGTCGTCCCCGATCTGCACGGCGAGTTCTTCTCCGAATTGCTGCGCGGCATGGACCGCCAGGCCTCCGAACTCGGCCTGCACCTGCTGCTGATGGTGATGCACGGCGAAGCCGATCGCGGCGTCACCGCGCTGCATGCGATGCGGGGCCGGGTCGACGGGCTGGTGGTGATGGCGCCGCAGATCACCTCGGACGAGCTGTTCCAGCACCTGCCGCGCACCATGCCCTCGGTGCTGGTCAACTGCGCGCCGCGCGAGGGCGGCCGCCCCGAATTGCGCGTCGACAACGTTGCCGGAGCCGTCGCGGTGATCGAGCACCTCGTCGCCGGCGGCTGCCGCCGGATCGTCCATATCGCGGGCCCCGAGGCCAATATCGACGCGCGCGAGCGTTTGCGCGGCACCCGCGAGGCATGCACGCGGCTGGGCGTGGAACTGCGCGTGGTCCAGGGCGACTTCAACGAGGACAGCGGCACCGCCGCCATCGCCACGCTCCAGGCCGAGCGCGCCGACTATGACGCGGTGTTCGCCGCCAACGACATGATGGCGGTGGGCGCGCTGATGGCGCTCAAGCGCGCGGGCGTCGCGGTGCCCGAACAGATTGCGGTGGCGGGGTTCGACAACATTCCGCTGACCCGCCTGATTTCGCCGGCGCTCACCACCGCCAGCATCGACATTGCCGAATTCGGCGCGCGTGCCGTGGTGCGCCTCGCCGGACTGATCGATGGCGCCCCGGACGACACGCTCGAATGGCGTGCACCGATCGTCATCGCGCGGGAATCGACCCGCCAATACCCCAAAAACACAACAGAAAACCCGATCCGCCGGGGAGATAGAGAGTAACCATGAACAAGCTAGTTTTGCGTTCCGCATTGCTGACGATGACCGCGCTGGGCACCGGTGCCCTGCTCGCCCCCGCCCCCGTGCAGGCCCAGGTCGGCCAGGCATCGCTGCGCGGCACGATCACCGCGCCGGCGAACAACCCGGTCACCGAGGTCACCGCGATCGAAGTGTCGACCGGCATCCGCCGCAGCGCGACCGTCGGCGCCGACGGCACCTACAACTTCGCCT
>Ga0105237_10008249_pt1 | contig 11312 bp, 11 predicted proteins | sample KBSC24metaG_FD_81520 | JGI IMG/M metagenome (GOLD analysis project Ga0105237, IMG submission 81520) | Corn rhizosphere microbial communities from Kellogg Biological Station, Michigan, USA - KBS C2-4 metaG | ecosystem: Host-associated > Plants > Roots > Rhizosphere > Soil | place: Michigan, USA... | reverse complement strand
TCGGCGGAGCCGGTAACCTGCTAATCGGGGGTCCGCATGGCTGACGTCCTCCTCACTCATTCCAATCACGTTTACAACGACCGCAAGCAGGCGCGCAAGATGCAGCCCTATCCGCCGCTGCAGACGTTGATTGCCGCGGCTTGTCTGCGCGAGGCGGGCTACACGGTGGCACTCTTCGACCCGACGCTCGAAGAACCTGAATCTGGTTTTGAACGTGCCCTGGCCGAGCATCAGCCACGCCTCGTCGCGGTGTGCGAGGACAATTTCAACTACCTGACGAAGATGTGCCTGCTGCGCAATCGCGAACTCTCCCACTGGATGGCGCAGCGGTGCACTGTACCGATCGTGATCAATGGCTCGGATGCCAGCGATCGCTCGGCGGAATATCTCCAGGCAGGCTTCGCCCACGTCTTAATCGGCGAAGTGGAACAGGCGATCGTGGATGTCGCGCGCCATATCCTCGATGGCGCGCCCTATTCGCAGCGCCGCGCTCCGATCACGGATCTCGACACACTGCCCGCGCCTGCCTGGGACCTGATAGACCCTGAGCTTTATCGCACGGCGTGGAAGAAAGCGCACGGCTACTATTCCGTCAACATGGTGACCAGCCGCGGCTGTCCGTACCGTTGCAACTGGTGCGCCAAGCCGATCTGGGGCGACACCTATCATTGCCGTTCGGCCCAACTCGTCGCCGCCGAAATGCGCGACGTGAAAACCCGTTTCCGTCCCGACCATCTCTGGTTCGCGGACGACATCTTTGCGCTCTCGCAGCAGTGGACCCACGATTTCGCCGACGCGGTCGAAGCATCGAACGCGCAGATCCCCTTCAAGATGCAATCGCGGTGCGACCTGATGACGCGCCCTACAGTCGATGCGTTGCGACGTGCGGGCTGCACCGAAGTCTGGATGGGCGTTGAGTCCGGCTCGCAGGAGGTGCTCGATGCGATGGACAAAGGCACGCGCCTCTGGCAGGTCTTTGAAGCGCGCGAGAACCTGCGGCAGCATGATGTCCGTGCCTGCTACTTTCTGCAATTCGGCTACCCCGGCGAAACCTGGGCCGAGATCGAAAAGACCATCGCGCTGGTTCGCGACACACAGCCCGACGACATCGGTGTCTCGGTTTCCTATCCCCTACCGGGTACGGCGTTCCATCGCACGGTTTCGAGTCAACTGGGCCCGAAGGATCACTGGGCCGATAGCGACGATCTCGACATGATGTTCCAGGGAGCCTTCACCACCGACTTCTACCGCGCGCTCGCCGACGCGCTTCACATCGAAGTCCGCACTGGCCGAGAGGCCGCAGAAGAAGCATGGAGCGTGGTGCACGCGCTACGCCCCACTTGCGAACGGAAGTTGCCGATATGGATCTCCTGCTGACCCACGGTTACTTTCTGCAAGAGGATCCTAAGGAGCTTCAGATCATGAAGCCCTACGCTCCGCTGGGCCTTATGTACCTGTCTTCGTATCTGCGCGCGAAGGGGCATGCGGTCGAGATCTACGACTCTACCTTTGGCTCGCTTGAAGCGCTCTTTCGCACTTTGGAAACCGAATCCCCGGCCACCCTCGGTGTCTACGCGAACCTGATGACACGCGGCAATGTGCTCGCGATTATCGAACGGGCGCGCGCCTGTGGATGGCGCGTCATCGCAGGAGGTCCTGAGCCTGCGAATTACCCCGCCGAATATCTGAGGGCCGGCGCCGAAGTGGTTGTGTCGGGCGAGGGCGAAGTTGCGCTCGACGCGTTGCTCAGAGGCGTGCCGTGCGATCAGATACCCGGCCTGTATTACGGTAACGCGATCTCAACGGGCGCGGCGAAGCTCCTTCCCGACCTGGATTCTCAGCCTTGGCCCGACCGCGAACGCATCAATATCGATCAATACTTGCGTGCCTGGAGACAACATCACGGCGCGGGTTCCGTCTCGCTCATCAGTGCGCGTGGCTGCCCCTATCATTGCCGCTGGTGCAGTCATTCCACCTTCGGCAAATCGCATCGCCGCCGATCTCCCGTACCGTTCGTCGATGAGGTGGAGTGGGTGCTGAATCGCTATAATCCCGAGCAACTCTGGCTCGCGGACGACGTCTTCACGATTCACCACGGCTGGCTCGATCAATATGCTGCCGAGATGCGCCGCCGTGGTCTTCGGACACCCTTCGAATGCATCACGCGCGCCGATCGGATGAACGCGAAGGTGGCCGCGCAACTCGCCGAACTCGGCTGCTACCGTGTCTGGATCGGCTCCGAAAGCGGCTCCCAGCGCATCCTCGATGCGATGGAGCGGGGAGTGAACGTCGCGCAGGTCCGTGATGCCGTTCATCATCTACGCGCCAATGGAATTCAGACTGGAATGTTCCTCATGTGGGGCTACGAAGGTGAAGATCTCACCGACATTGAGGCCACCTACGAACACGTCAAGGCCTGCCGTCCCGACGTCTTCTTCACCACCGTCTCCTACCCCATCAAGGGGACGCCTTACTACGAGGAGGTGCAATCGAAGCTAGTACAGCTGGGCGAGTGGTCCTCCACCACCGATCGGGAGATCAAGATTAAAGGCCGCCACTCTCGTCGCTTTTACCAGTACGCCGACCAACTCCTGCGCAGCGAAACTCCAGCGCAAGCGACCCAGGCACGGGCAGGTCTGCAGGAATTCGCTGCCGAGGTGGAGGCGTGACCTCCGTAGCCTTCGATCGTCTAGCCGCCACTTACGATCAGCACTGGACGAACTCAGCCATAGGGCGAGCCCAGCGCGATCAAGTGTGGAAACGGATTGACCCTCTCTTCAACCCAGGAGACCACATTCTGGATATCGGGTGCGGCACGGGAGCGGACGCTGCGCACCTCTCCGCCCTCGGAATGCAAGTCCATGCCACCGACCCCTCACCCGCCATGATCTCTGAAGCGCGGCGCCATGGAACGTTCACGACCCAGATTTTGAGGGCTCAGGATCTCGCTACCCTAACGACAACCTATGACGGCGTCATCTCAAATTTCGGAGCCCTGAACTGTGTTCCCGAATTGCCGGGAGCGGCGCTCGCTCGGGTCTTGAAGCCCGGAGCTCGCCTGGCGATTTGCACGATCGGTCGCTTCTGCGCCTGGGAGCTTCTTTTCCATCCTAAGCGCCGTCTCAGCGGGACCGCATCGTCGTCGTTGGGGACTATCTACTACCCCACCGTTAGAGAGATCTGTGCCGCGCTTCCCGACTTCACGCTTGACTCATGGAGCGGCATCGGCGTCTTCGTCCCGCCCTCTTACGTTCGAATGCCAGCAGTCCTCGTCCGCTTTGGCGCCGTCCTCGATCGCATCTTCGCGCGGCTCCCGTTCTTCCGCGCGCTGGCGGACCACCGACTTCTCATCTTCACGAGGAAATCGCATGCAGGCTAGCACGCGCCAGCGCTTCCTCAACGACTACGTCAAGATCCGTCACGCCGAAGGGCGCGGCTCCGATGATCCCGCGTACTATTTCGCGTTGCCTTACCGCGACATCACCGGTCGGCTGCAAGATCAATGGACCATCCGCGCGGCCAGTTTCGAGCACCTCGAGCGCCGCATCCTGAAGCCCATCGAAGGAAGCGCCGACCACGCCTTGCGCATCGCCGACCTTGGGGCAGGGAACTGCTGGCTGTCCTATCGGCTCGCGCTTCGAGGCCATGAGCCCGTGGCCGTCGATATCCTGAACGACCCGCTCGACGGCCTCGGTGCCGGACGCCACTATCAGACCGCAACGCCATTTCTCCGTATCAGCGCGGAGTTCGATCTTCTGCCGTTCCCTAACGCCAGCCTCGATCTCGCCATCTACAACGCTTCGATCCACTACTCCACCGACTATCGCAGAACGCTCTCGGAAATTCGCCGTTGTCTCCATCCCATAGGCCGATTCATCATCATCGATTCGCCCGTTTATCGCCGCCGCGAGCACGGCGAAATGATGCGTCGCGAGCGGCATCAACAATTCGAAAAGTCTTACGGCTTCGCCTCCGACACGTTGCCCAGCCTCGAGTTTTTCGACGAACCGCTCCTCGACGAACTCTCGCGCGACCTCGGCATTCAGTGGGAGATCCACCGCCCCTGGTACGGGATTCAGTGGATGATTCGGCCCTTCAAAGCCCGCTGGAAAGGCAAACGCCCGCCATCGCGTTTCTGGATCCTGGTCGGGAGTTTCACGTCATGATCATTCTGTTTCACCCGCGCAGCACCAAGCCCAAGAATCGCCGCCTGCCTCTGTCCGTGCTCTATCTCGCCGCCGCACTCGAAGGCCGTGAGGACTACGAAATCGTCGATGGCAACGCCGATGCCGACCCTTTCTCCACCATCGACGCCCTGATGAAAAGCGGCAAGAAGGTGGAGATGCTCGGTGTCTCCGTGATGCCTGGTCCGCAACTGCAGAGTGCGATTCCCGTTTGCCGGCAGTTCCGCGAGGCATATCCGAAGATTCCGATCGTATGGGGTGGGTATTTTGCGTCGCTCTATACCGAAGCATCGCTCAACGCGCGGTACGTCGATTTCGTCGTCAAGGGCCAGGGCGAAGACACGCTGCTCGAACTGCTCGAAGCCTGGCGAGGCAGTCGCGACTTCACTAGAATCCGCGGCCTCGCGTTCAAGGACCAATTCGGCCTCCACGTACACACCGCCGAGCGTCCGCTGAAGTCGCCAGACGATTTTCCTTGGCCGCCGTACCACCGGCTCGACCCGGCCAAGTACATTGCCAATACGTTCCTCGGGTCGCGCACCGCCGTGCATCAGGCCAGCATTGGTTGCCCCTTCCGCTGCAACTTCTGCGGCGTCGTGCCGGTCTACGATCGCGAGAAGATGGAGTCGCCGGAGCGCACTGTCGCCATCCTCGATCATCTGCAGGCCAAATACGGCGTGAATGCCGTGCAGTTCTACGACAACAACTTTTTCCTGCGCGAGGACCACGCCCGCGACCTAGCCGCTCGCATCGCACCTCTGAACTTGCGGTGGTGGTGCGAAGCGCGAGTGGACATCGTCCTGAGCTACTCCGACGACACCCTCCGCAAGCTCCGCGCTGCCGGTTGTGTCATGATTTTCTTCGGCGTCGAGTCGGGTTCGGACGTCGCGCTCCGCAACATGAAGAAGCAGCTCACTGCCGAGCAGACCATCGAACTTGCCCGACGCATTCGCGAATTCGATATCGTTCCCGAATACTCGATGATCTTCGGCAATCCCGCCGACGCCGAGCGCGACGTCGCGGAAAACATCGCTTTCGTTCGCCGCATCAAGCGTGTCAATCCCGATGTCGAGATCGTCGTTCAGACCTACGTGCCCACGCCTCAGAAAGCTGGAGCGTATGGCAACGTTGATGTCGAATTTCCAACTACTCCCGACGAGTGGATCTCGAACCGTTGGTATCCGTACCTGATTCGCACCGACCCTGAACTGCCGTGGCTGCCCACTCACGTGAAGCGCCGCATCCGCGATTTCGAAACGGTCATGAATTCACGCTGGCCCACCACGCAGGATATGCGGCTCACCAATTGGGGCCGCACGCTGTTGAAGTCCCTCAGCGGTTGGCGCTACGCGCTCGGCGCCTACGACCACCCCGGCGAACTTCGCCTAGCGCAAAAGCTGGTACGCCTCCGCCAGCCCCGCCTGGAGAGCCTCTGATGAGTGCCATGTGGGGCAGGCGCTTCCGCCTGCCCGTTCCGGAAGCCGAATCAGTACGGTGGGCGGGCGGAAGCGCCTGCCCCACAAAAGCAATACATGCTCCGCCTGAGGTCTTCAAATGCTACTGACCCCAGCTGAAGGCTATGCTCGATGGGCTTCCACCTGGGATGAAACGCCATCCCCGATCGTTGCCCTTGAGCAACGTCTGCTTGCGCCCATCCTCGCGACTCACCATCCCAAGCGAGCCATCGACGTCGGTTGCGGCACCGGTCGCTACACCACGCAACTCTCCGCGCTGGGCTTCGACCTCTCTCCAGAGATGCTCGCGATTGCCAGTGGCAAGCCCAATCTGCAAGGCCGCCTCGCCGCGGCCAACATCATGAGCCTTCCCGTCCGAGATGGTGCAGCCGATCTTGTGCTCTGCGCACTAACCCTCGGCCACGCTCGCGCCCCGATCGCCGCCCTGCACGAACTCGCGCGTATCCTGGAACTCGGAGGCACCTTGCTACTGACCGACTTCCACCCTGCCGCGGCAGCCAAAGGCTGGCGTCGCACCTTTCGGCATGACAACACGACCTTCGAAATCGAGAATCATCCATACGCTCTTACCTCAACGGAGACGCTGAAGCTCGAACAAACCATCGAGGCCCATATCGGGGAGCCTGAGCGGCACCTCTTCGATCTCGCCGGGCGACCCGAACTGTTTGAACCCGCTTCTCGCGTGCCGGCCGTCCTGCTCACCCGCTGGACACGCCTGTGAAACTCGATCTAACCGGCCACATCGTCATGTCCGGACTGATCAACGCTCACGATCACCTGGAGTTTAATCTCTTCCCGCGACTGGGTAACGGCCCTTACGCGGACGCCGGTGAATGGGCCCGAGACATCTATCATCCCGATCGCAGCCCGGTTCGGGAACATCTCCGTGTGCCGAAGCCCGTTCGCCTTTGGTGGGGCGCGCTGAAGAATCTCCTCAGCGGAGTCACAACGGTCAGTCACCACAACCCCTACGAGCCAGCAGTCTTCGGTCCCGATTTTCCCGTGCGCGTAGTCCGCCGCTTCGCCTGGGCACACTCGCTGGAGTTCGAACCCAACATTCCTCTCCGATTCCGCAGCGCGCCCAAGTCTCCGTTCCTGATTCACGCCGGAGAAGGCACCGACGCCACATCACGCGCCGAACTCGCGCAACTCGATGCACTCCGAGTCCTCACGCCGCGCACCGCCGTCATTCACGGCGTCGCATTTCAGGAAGCCGAACTCGCACTGATGCGGCGTCGCAAAGCCGCCCTTATCTGGTGCCCCACCTCGAACCTACAAATGCTGGGCCGCACAGTCTCGCGCGCGATTCTCAACTCCGATCTCCCGATCGCGCTCGCCACCGACTCCGCCTTGAGCGCACCCGTCGACCTTCGAGACGAGCTGAAAGTCGCGCGTCGCTACCTGCCAGCCGCGCGTCTTCGCGAAATGGTGACCACGATCCCGTCGAAGATTCTACGCGTGAAACACAACGATTGGATCGCCGTCGAAACCAAAGGAGACCCTTTCTTCACCGGCCACGTCTCCCTGGTCGTCGTCCGCAATCAGATCCGCCTGATCTCCCCAACCCTGGCGCGCCAACTCCCCAGCGTTCGCGACTTCCAGCCCCTGACACTGGAAGAGCGCCCGACTGTCCTGGTCGCCGCCGATGTGAAAGCCCTAACGCGTGCTGCCAAGCGGCACTTGGGCTCCGACCTCTACCTCGCCGGCAAGCGGGTGCACCCATGTTGACTCGGCTTCCCATCCTCATCCTGCAGCCGCACAACCGCTGCAACTGCCGCTGCATCATGTGCGACATCTGGAAACTCACCGACGCTCAGGAGATCAGTGCAGCCGAACTGGAGCGGCACCTCGCGGATATCGAAGCTTTGCAGGTGGAGTGGGTGGTCTTCACCGGAGGCGAGCCGCTCATGCACTCCGATCTCTTCCGCCTGGCCCAACTTCTGCGCGAGCGCGGAATCAAGACCACGATCCTCAGCACGGGATTGCTTCTGGAGCGTCACGCCACGCGCATTGTCGAGACTACCGACGAGGTGATTGTTTCCATCGACGGTCCCGCTGCGATCCATGACGCCATCCGGCGCGTTCCCGGAGCGTTTGAGCGTCTCGCCCAGGGCATCCGCGCCCTTCACCTTCTCAAACCAAACTATCCCGTCAGCGCGCGGTGCACCGTGCAAGCCGCCAACGCCGCGCACCTCCGCGCAACTGTCAAGGCGGCACGCGTCCTCGGTCTGCAATCGATATCGTTCCTGGCTGCCGATACCACCTCCACCGCCTTCAATCGTCCGCTAGTCTGGCCCGAAGAGCGGCAGAACACCATTGCTCCCGATCGGGCCACTCTCGAAAATGAAATCGAGCTGCTGATCGCCGATCACGACGCCTTCATCCTCGAATCGCCGGTCAAGCTCCGCCGGATCGCGGCTCATTTTCACACCCCGACTCCTCCCCGATGCAATGCGCCATGGGTCTCTGCTGTTCTGGAATCGAATGGTGACGTGCGGCCGTGTTTCTTCCACGCACCGATAGGCAACACTTCGACGGGCACTCTGTTTACCGTTCTTAATTCCACGAAAGCCATCGCCTTTCGCGAATCCCTCGACGTGACAACTGACCCGATCTGCCGTCGATGCGTATGCTCTCTCTATCTCAATAGCTGACCGTCCCGGTCAACCCAGGTTCTTCAAATTTCCAGCTCGTAGAGAACACTATCTTCTTTAGCTAAAGCAAGTAATGGAACTTCAAGTACTGGAGTTACAAATCCATAAGAATTAGAATGATTCAACAAGGTCGAGCTAAAAGAATAAGCAGAGGGGAACGTGGTTTCAGCAATACCTACAACTCAGGAAGATTCAGGTCGATACCCATCCCGACGAGGCGAAAGAGTCGCGGCGCCGGATGCATTCGCGCCTCTATTCTTCGAAGAATCCGCTGATTTCTCCCTGATCTCCCGCACCGAGGCAATACCGGCAAAGCACCAACTGTTCGCTCAGGACACCCGTACCGACTCGGTGTACCTGATCGAAACGGGATTGGTGAAACTAGTCCGTTTGACGAACGAGGGAAGCGAGGCCATCCTGGGACTGCGCGGAAAAGGATGGTTCGTCGACGCCGCGGCGGTCGTGCTGAATTGTCCGCACGCTTTCTCGGTGGTTTCGATTATGCCGTGCGTTGTTCGGCGGGTCAGTCGGAACGCCTTCATGGAAGTGCTGGCCTCGAGTCCCGCAATGGTGCAGCACATCAACCGCCTGATGTGCAGGGAGATCTGTGCCGACCAGGAGCAACAAATCGAGTTCCGGAACGGAACTGCGCAGGGACGTCTGGAACGCCTGATTCGGGAATTGGTTCGCCTGACAGGAACGGAGCGGCCTCTGCAGAACCTGCCACTTAAGAAATTCGAGATCGCGCAGTTGCTCGCGATTACACCTGAACACCTTAGCCGGCTACTGCGCGAACACTAGCCACGCTTGGTCACGCGGCTCGGTAAATTCCGTATGCTACCGAACCGCGACCGCGAGGCAGCAATTTCATTTGCCGGCTGCCAGCGCCTTTGCTGGAGGCTCGTTTGCACAACCAGGAACGCAGCGATGACCTACCAACTCCACTTTCGCCCGATTTTGGAGAGCCACTGCCTCGGCTATTTCCTCCGAGGCGCGTTGCCAGCCTTCCGATTCCGCCGGAAAGCCTTCGCGCTCTCGCAGAGCCGCCGTTGTCCGCTTGACGCAGTCGGCATACGCTGCCAGCAGTCGCAGGTTCTCGAGACACGAGCTCGATTGATAAGATGGGACGCGGGGGGCGGGCATGCAAATCACTTTTCCCAGCCTCTGAGACTCCGCCTCGCAGTTTCTCTCGACATCAATAAAAATCTCGTCCATACCCCTCATTCATAGCGGCACCGCAAGCTGCTTTCCTACGGCGAACGATATCCTAGCAGCCCGTCTTTCGCATGCGTCGCTATCTTTGGTCAATGTTGCTGAAAGTCAATGCTTACGCTGTCCAAAAAACGAACATTCGGAGAGCACAAGCAGGCGTCCAACAGCTCAATTATTACGAGCATCGTGCTGATTTGAAAGTGCCAGAGGTCAGGCAGAGGTACTGGGGTGGCATATGAATCCCATTTAAAATGACTCTATGCCTTTCGCCGATGAACTCGCCGATCTCTTGCATCGCGACCTCACCCGACTCATTCAACAGATCCAAGCCTTCACCGATCCCGCAACTCTGTGGCAATGCGCTCCCGGCATCACGAATTCGGCTGGGAATCTGGCGCTCCACCTGGAAGGGAATCTTCGCGAATACGTCGGTCGCATCGTCGGCGGGGTACCTTACCAGCGCGTGCGCGACCAGGAATTTTCGCTGAAGAATCTCACCCCGAGCCACCTCGCGAGGCGTATTGAGGAGACCCGCCAGATCATTACAGCCTCGCTTCGTCAAATGGACGAAGATCAGTTGCCGCTCACTTTCCCCGGCGATCCTTCGGGCGTGCCTATGTCCACTCGCCAGTTTCTCATCCATCTCTATGGACACTTCAGTTACCACTTGGGGCAAATCGATTATCTGCGCCGTCTGCTGACCGAGGGTAAGGCCGTAGATTACGTCAAGCGGTAGCTACTTCAGCAAAGCGCGCGCTTCCGCCACCAGGAAGAGTGAGCCGGTGATGAAGATGACGTCGTCTTTACCCGCATCTTCTATCATCTTTAGAGCGTCTTCCAGGCGCGGCGCCACCTGCATCTCCGGATGGTCCGCGATTTGTCGCATCGTTTCGGGCGACAGTGCCCGGTCTTGACGAGGGGCCGTGACGATTACCTGCTGCGCCTTGGGAAACAGGATGCCCCCAATTTCCGCCACCGCCTTATCGCGCATCGCACCGTAAATCAACCGCACGCGCCGTCCTTGATAAAAGCGCTCGATATACGAAGCTAACGCCCGTGCACCCGCCGGATTGTGTGCGCCGTCCAGGATGATCTCCGGTTGTTCCGACACTCGCTCCAGCCGGCCCGCCCACTCGGTCTGTGCGATGCCCGTTTCGATCGCCGAGTCGGAAACGCCCAGCCGGGTCAGAGCCACAGCGGCCGTCGCGGCGTTCTCCACCTGGTGTTCTCCCGCCAGCGGACACGTGATATTCAAATCCCGCTCCCCGGACATGTGGAAACGGCTTCCCCGCGCACCCATTTGCAGGTCGGTGATCGTCCAACTTTGCGTCCTGCCTACCGGAATCGAAAGTGAGGCGGCCCGCGCATCCAGCACGCGTTCCGCCTCCTCACGCTGTCGCGAAAAGACCGCCGGCACGCTTGCCTTCAGAATCCCGGCCTTTTCGCCCGCAATGCCTTCCAGGCTCTTACCTAAATAAGCTTCGTGATCGAAATCCACCTGCGTGATCACGCAGAGCTCCGGCATCACCACGTTGGTCGCATCCAGCCGTCCGCCAAGACCGACCTCCAGCACGACTTCTTCGCACTGTTCCTCGGCGAAGACCAGCAGTGCCATCGCCGTGACGGTTTCGAAGTAGGTGGTGTGCATGTCTATCGTGCCCGCTTCCAGCAGTTCCTCCACCTTCAAGTGGATGCGGTTGAAGGCCTCCGAAAAGCGCTCTGACGAGATCGCTTCGCCATTGATGCGGATGCGCTCGGTGGGCTCTGCCAGGTGCGGCGAGGTAAAG
>Ga0105237_10008247_pt1 | contig 11312 bp, 8 predicted proteins | sample KBSC24metaG_FD_81520 | JGI IMG/M metagenome (GOLD analysis project Ga0105237, IMG submission 81520) | Corn rhizosphere microbial communities from Kellogg Biological Station, Michigan, USA - KBS C2-4 metaG | ecosystem: Host-associated > Plants > Roots > Rhizosphere > Soil | place: Michigan, USA... | reverse complement strand
GGTGTCGTACAGCATCCGCGCTGAGACGCCTTCAACTTTCTCCCGGCCTGACCATCATTTTGCACTGTTGATTCCGGCGGCGCAGCGCACGAAATCCGCACCTGAGTCAGGCCGTACCAGGAACTCTTGTTGGGCGAGAGCGAGCTGGGTCGCAATCTGCTCGGCGAGGAGTTGCCCGGCGATGGTCAGTGCACCACCTTCTGTCTGCGAGTGAACGTGATAAACCTGTGTCGGCCCGCGCGCTCCATCGTGGAACGCTGATTTGTCGCACAGTGCGCTTACAGACTGTTAATCGTGCGCCCCCAGCCCCACCGGTTTGGCGCAGCTCGAATATGTTAGCCCCGGCTACGTGCGGGAAAGGGGGGGCTCTATGACCGCGACACTTTTGCGATTCGGCGCTGCCGTTCAGGCAGCCATTCGTTCCCGTTTCGGGAGAGTTTTCACCGGCAGCATCGCCGTGGCGCTGATCCTTGGTCTCGGATGTGCCCACGCCCAGAATGCTCCGCCCGCGCCGGCAGCGGCGGTAGCCGCGCCACTCGAGGAGGTCACCGTCACGGGTACGCGCATCAAGCGCACCACTGATTTCAACACCCCGACGCCCACGACGGTGATTGACTCGACGGTCATGCAGAGCATGGGTATCGTCAACGTTGGCGAAGCCCTCACGGTGACACCGGCAAACATATCGACCTTCTCGCCGGCCAACACGGGCAATCAGAATTTTTTCTCCGGCTCCTACATTGCAGACCTGCGCGGCCTGAACCCGTTCTTCGGCAGCCGCACGCTCGTCCTGGTCAACACGCGACGCGTGGTGCAAACCAACCAGGGTGACAGCGTCGATCTTAACTTCATCCCGCAGATCCTGGTGGACCGCGTGGACACGGTGACCGGCGGCGCATCCGCAGCCTATGGCTCCGGCGCCATCGCGGGCGTCGTGAACGTCCTGCTCAACAGAAGGCTGGAAGGTGGCAAGATCGACGGCGACTTCTTCGAGACCAGCCACAGCGACGCGCGGGACCGGCACTTCGGCGCCGCCTACGGCCATGGTCTGTTTGATGGCAGAGTCCACTTCGTGATCGGCGGTGAATACGAGAAACAGGATGCGCTAGGCTGCCCGCGGTCCTGGTGCCAGAAAAACGAGGGCATCTTCTCCGCGAACCCCGGGCTGATGGTGCCGCCCGCCCCGGGCGTCACGGTATACAGTCCAGGCAGCAACAATCTGCGTTTGAACCAGGTGTCCTCGAGCGGCGTATTCCAGCAAGCGGCACCTCCGCCCTTCATTGTTCCTGTCAATCCTTACCAGAACCTGACAAGCGTGCTACAGGCCTCGCCGGATGGTACCGCCGCAGTTCCGTTTCAGTTGGGTCAACAGCCCTACACCACGGCATTCCTGTCGACCACGCTGCCCACGAACGTGCCGGGCGGAGAGGGTGCGGGGCTGTATCAGTACACCAATCTGACGGCCCCCGTGAATCGAGGCGTCATCAGCGGCTCACTGACTGCGGCCATCACCGACAGCATCAATTTCAGTGCCGACTTCAACTGGGGCAAGGTCACGACCACCAACTACCAGGGGCAGACCAGCACGGGTATTGCCATGCCCACGGGCGCCGTCGCCCCCGTGTTCAATCCTGTTACCGGTGCGCTCATCGCGCCGGGGGGTGTGGCGCCCGGCGGATACAATCCCTACATCGTCAACAATCCCTCACTGGTCTCCGCCTTGCAGCAACAGTTCTGCTCGGGCCCCGGCGCGGCGTTCACCTGTGGGCCTGGACCCAACGGCACGCTTCTGCCCGCCTCGCTCAGCATCGGCAAGGATTGGACGAGCCAGCTCGCCAATCCCACGTACACGAGTACCACGCTCAAGCGCTTCACTTTCGGATTCGACGGCAAGTTCGGCCAGTCGTCCTGGACGTGGGACTCGTACTTCGAGTACGGCTTGACCCAACGCTCGCAGTACATCCCGTATGCCATCACCTCCTACTCGCTGCTCGCGGCGCTCGATGCGGTCCAAGGGCCGAACGGTGCAGAGTGCCGCGCTACGTATAATGCGCAGAACGGCAATACCACCCCGCCTCCGTATTCAGCAGTGTCGACCGCAGTCCCGGCCTTTGCAGCCGCGTTACTCCAGGGCTGCGTGCCCATCAATCCCCTCGGGGGCGCGGCACTTCCGGCGAATGCCGTCCGTTACGCGTTCAGCCCGCTTGATGACCAACTGCGCTACACACAGACGGTCGCAGCAATCGATGCCTCCGGCGATTACTTCGACGGTATCGGTGCCGGGGCCTTCTCGGCGGCGGCCGGCTTCGAATGGCGCCAGGAGGTGGGTAACAACCCCGAGGTTTATTGCGCACCTACCGATGCACACTGTCAGGCGCAGGTGAATGACGTGAACATTGCCTACGGGCAGGCCTTCGGCGGCAATGTGACGGTCGAGGAGGGCTTCCTCGAGACAAATATACCGCTCGCCAAGGGCCTTGCCGGCGCAAACCTCCTCGAACTCGACCTCGCCGGACGTGAGTCGCACTATGACAACAAGGCGATGTACGGGATCAACGTCCTCAACGGCAACAGGCCCGAGTTCACTCACAACCTGACTACCTGGAAGGCGTCGCTGATCTACGAACCGGTCGATGGGTTCCGCTTCCGTGGCAGCCAGTCACGTGACGCTCGGGCGGCCAATTTCCGGGAGTTGTATTACGGGCAGATTCTCACGGCGGGCAGCCAGTTCGGCTCCTGTGCACCCATCGGAAGTGGCATCAACGATCCGTGCACTTGGAATCTCGAGGGCAACGTCAATGTGAAGCCGGAGACGTCCGACACCACGACGTTAGGGATAGTGATCACGCCGAAGGAATGGCTCGAAGGACTCCAGTTCTCCGCCGACTGGTTCCACATCAAGATCAACAACGCCATCGAGCAGGCGAACCCGACGTTGCTGTGGGCCCAGTGTCGCGCGGGAGATGCCAATGCTTGCTCCCAGATGACATTCAACGATACCGTTTTCCCGGACGGGACGAGCGGCGCAGCCGCGTGGCAGGCCGGACACTACAACGCGAGCTCCTTTGTCGCGCATTCGTTCAACGGAGCCTTCTACGAGGTGAAAGGCGTCGACTTCTCGGCGAATTACGCCGCCAGCCTCGGCAAGGCAGGCAGCCTGACTACCCGGCTGCTGGCGACGTGGATGGACGAGCAAGTATTCCAGAATTGCAGCCAGTTCTTCCCGCAACTCACCACCGCACAGCCGTGCACCCGCTACAGCATCCTCGGACAGACGGGAACGGGTAACACCTTCCTGAACGACTACACGCCGGATGCGAGGTGGCGCGGCAGCTTGCTGGTCACCTGGTCGAAAGGGCCTGTCAGTGTTACTCCAAGCATGAACTTCGTCAGCCGGGGGATTCGCGACTACCTGGGGGTGACGCCGAGCCAGGGGGCCGCGTACGCCGCGGCTCTTGCGGGCACCAACGGGCTCCACCCGATGGCCGACAATCACGTGCCCAGCTACTTCCTCTTCAACCTGAACGGCACGTACTCGTTCGAGAATCTGCAGGGGATCAACGGCCTGCAGCTTTTCGTGCAGATCAACAACGTGTTCAACAGGGCGCCGCCGTTCGCAGTCGGCGGCGGCGCATTCGGTGCGGGCAACAACTACGGGGGTACGAACCCGATCTTCTTCGACACGCTGGGTCTGGCGTGGCGCGCGGGCTTCCGGTTGACCTTCTGATGTCGATCCGGCGACATGATCAGTGATCGCAATCTGCTGCGCCCGGCGATACCCTTCGGTGTCGCCGGGGGCACGTTACGGTTTTCGAGCACCGCAACCGTCCCCCGTCACGGCCGGGGATTCACTCTCAGACCGAAGGCAATACGCTGCGGGAGGCGGGCCCTGTCGGTCGCTGCGCTAAACTGACGCAGCGAATAACCTGCGGACAGTGTCACATGCATCGTAAAGAATGGGTCATGCGCGCGTTACTGTGGACCGCGCAAGTGCTGGTAGGCGTGCCTTTCATCCTGATCGGCTATATGAAAGTCGCTACCCCGATTGCCGATCTGTCCAAAACCATTCCTTGGACCGGCCAGCTTCCGGAAGCCTTTGTGCGCACCATGGGCATCATCGACATGGCCGGAGGCCTGGGTCTGCTTCTGCCCGGTCTCACGCGCATCAAGCCCACAGTCACTGCCCATGCGGCGCTAGGATGCGTACTCCTACAGTTCTGCGCGATTATCTTCCACGTCTCGCGCGGTGAGGTGCAGGCGATTCCGGTGAACCTGGTATTCCTACCGCTCGCCGCGTTCGTATTCTGGGGACGCCTCACCCGTTGGCCCGTCGCGATGCCCGCCCGTGTTCCCAAGATTCCGCTCTCATGAGCGCGACCGATGTCGAGGACGCGCTGCGTAGCGGTGAGCTCAGCCGGTTTTCTTGACGGAAAAATCGAGCGGCTGCCCCATGAAATCGGTATGCAGCTTGATCTCAGCCCCCGACACGACCCCGGTGTAGTTGAACGTGACAGGATTGCCCCCCAGGTCAACCGAGATATCAAAAGCGATCTTATCCCCGTCGACCTTGCCGTTCTTCAACTGCGTCGTATTGCCGTCCGGACCGGTCGACGAGCCGGTGAGCGCATTGCCGTCGACCTTGAACAGGAAACTCAGCTGGACCGGCCCGTTGGGCGAGTCGATCGACCCGCTCCAATTGCCGTCAACTGCGTTGGCCGACGCAACCGCGCTGGCCAGGAGCAACACGAGAGCGGGCAGGAGAGTTTTCATGGCTGGTCCTTACACGATGGATGAGGTTGGTACAGGTTTCTAACTGACACAGGGGAGCAGCCGCTCATCAGGGTTGCGCGAAAACCATGAGAGTGACGCCTGCGGCAGGGGGCGTCACCTCAGGCACAAATGCGCGACTCGCCGCACCCATGGGACTGCCGCCGCCGGCCACGACAGCGATATATTGTTGACCCTTGACGGAATAGGTGACGGGGAAAGACTCGGCCGGAGCACTCAGACGCGCCTGCCAGAGCACCTTGCCCGTCCTGTCATCATAGGCGGAGAAATTGCGATCGACATCGCCCACGAACACGAGCCCGCCACCGGTGGCCAACGCCGAGCTGATCAGCGGCAGCCGTTGCCGATGGGCCCACGAAATCCGGTGCTTGCGCAGATCCAATGCGACGAGGCGCCCGAAATTGCCATCGTGATTGGGAGGCACACGCGCGCCGAAGTGAACGTCGATACCCCCCTTGGCCGTTTGTGCAGCGTCGCCCGGCGAGTAGGTATAGTCCGCGCAGTTCTCGAGAACGGGAACAAACAGAACACCGGTGTCCGGATTCAGTGCCGTCGACATCCAGTTGCGCGCCCCGATGCTGTTGGGGCACATGAGCTTCGCTACGCCGGCCTCCGGCTCCAGCGCGGGATTGGTCGTCTTCGCACCGGTCTGCGGATCCACCGCCGTCACGATGTTCTGAATGCCCACGTCCTGCGAGAACAGGAAGGCACCGGTGGCGGCATCGAGGACGTCGAACAGTGCGGTCTTGCCCCCTGTCACGATCACCTTCCGCGGGTGACCGTTGACCGGAAGGCTGACGACAGACTGTTCGAAGACCCAATCGAGATCCCAGACGTCGCGTTTCTGATGTTGGTAATACCAGGCCAGACGGCCGGTCAGCGGATCCAGGGCGACGGTGGAATCGGTGTAAAGCGCATCGTTGCTCGTGCCCGCGGGCGCACCAGGGCGCGGTTGGAGTAGGGTCGCCGTATCGTAGGTATTGCCGATTCCGAAGTAGGCGCGACCCAGTTGGGGATCATAGCTGCCCCCCATCCAGACACCGGCCCCGAAGCGTTCCTCGGCCGGTGCGCCATTCCAACTGTCGCCCCCAGGCTGACCGGGTTGGGCGATCGTGTGAAAACGCCACTGCTCCTTACCGGTCCGCGCGTCGAGTCCCACGATGAAGCAACCGCCCCGATAGGTGACACCCAGGCTGACGCCGACCATCACCACACCCTTGGCCACGATCGGGGCACTGCTCAGGGCCAGTCCGCCGGAGTTGGTCCCACCAGGGACGATCTCCTGGTCCCACACGAGGTGCCCGGTGTGCATGTCCAGCGCAATTACGTGTCCGTCCTGGGATATCGCGAACAGCGACTCTCCGTAGATAGCGAGTGATTTGCCGTGGGAAGGTGCGAATCCGCCACCGGATCCCGAGCGGACGTATTGCCACAGTTGATCGCCAGAGCGCGCATCGAGCGCCTGCACGGTGTTGCCACTGGGGATGAACAACACCCCGTCGTAGATGAGCGGCGTCATCTCGTTCGCGCTCTGAGGCAGGGTCCAGCTCCACGCGAGCCGCAGATTCCTGACGTTGGAGCGATCGATCTGGTGCAACGGACTGTAGCCGAGACCTTCATACGTACGACGCCACATCAGCCAGTCGCCCGGCGCCGGGCGCTCCAATGTCGCGTCCGTAACAGCCCGCACAGCGGCCAGCAATTCCCTGTGCGATTTCACTACGGCGAGGTACTGCGCGTCATCACCGTCCCGGCGCAATGGCGCCATCATGCCCGCGCCCTGACGTTCAGATGCCGGCGCGGGTGGCTTTGAAACTTGCGCAGAGGTGTTGGACGACTCCGGCCCCCTGCCGGGGACCAGTGAAGCATTGGCCTTGATCACATACGCCTCGATGTCAGCGTACGTATCAGCGCTGAGCGCACCCACCTTTCCAGGTGGCATCGTCGTCCGCAACTTCTCGGAAAAGGCTTCGCGAGAACGCTTGCCCCAATGGTCCCCGAAGGTCGCACCCTTCAGCGACGGGCCGAATTGGGTCCCTTCGAGCGCCGCGCCATGGCAGGAGGCGCAGTCCTTGTCGTATGCTCCTTGTCCGCGCGCAGCCTGGTCCGCAGTAATCTTCCCTGCGACATCCTTTGAAAGCAGCTCCTCGGCCGGCGCCGCGGAAGACAACGACATTGCAACGATCGCAAGTGCCAGGCGCGACCCCACCAACGACTTGGCTGTCAACACACACTCTCCCCGGTCACGCAACGTTACTTTGATTCTTGCTGTTGTTGGTAGGAGGAGGCGGCATCCAATGTCTTGCCGTCAGGGAAAGTGACATCGCGAGCACTGGCGCGCAGAGCTCCATCACGCGCCTGGTAGGCGTTGACGATGACCTTGACGCCTGCCTGCACTGAATTTTTGTTCCAACCGCGACGTAACAACAGGCTGGGCGCGCCACCCTCGATCTTCCAATGCTCGATCGTCCCGTCGGGCTTCTTGACGTCCATGTAGATCCACGAGTGTGGATTGACCCAGGAGAATTGCACGACGGTGCCCTCGAGATGGACCACCTTGCTCGCGTCGAACTCCGCGGCAAAAGAATGATGGGCGCTGACTGACAGTGGCCATCCTGCCGTCAACGCGAGAGCCGTCAGAGTCGTCGTCACACACTTGAACATTTCGAGATCTCCGGTTCGACGCGCGCCATCTTCAGTGCTGCGCGGGCAATTCCAGGTCCTTGTAGAGCAGCTCCTCGACGAAAGGCACACATTTGAACTCGAGCAACTCGGCGTCGGCTTCGACGTGCTTGTACAATGGCATCCGTATCGTCCAGGGAGCGCTGTAGGTCTGCGGATCCTCCAGGGTTGCCTCGTACTGGAGCACGTTGGCCCTCTCCAACGTGAACCGCTCCGTCACCTTGAGCGCGCTGCTGAAGAAGTTACCGGCGCGATCGAGGTGCGCGCGCGCGTTGAAGCCCGTCGTCACGACCACGAGCGTGTTGCCGTCCCAGTGGCCTTCCGAGCGGCCCATCCAGGTGTCCACCGGCGGGTCTTCGTGTTTGCCCATGTGGATCGTGCGATTGGAGGTCGCATAAGTGTAGGCCATCAGAATGTCGTGGCCGCGGTCGCCCTGGACGATCTGGAAGGGGTAGGGCATGTATGTGGCGCGCGGAATGCCGGGCAGATAACAGAATGTCTCCGGATCGGATTTGGGCCACCCGAGGCGCAACTGCTCGCGCTGCTTCAAGGCCTCGGGTAGATAAGGGATGTGCTCTCCCACCACGACGCTCTTGCCCGCCGGAATGGCAAACAACGCGCCGGTAGCCCACTGCGACGGAATTTTGGCCGCGGGATGGGCTTCGAGATCCCAATTGGCCGAATTCATCGCCTGCCAGATGCCGTTGAGGTTGGGCCGGCCGTCGAGGCGCGCCCCTGCGGCGGGTCCGGCGGCGATTGCGCTGAGCGCCGGCACAGCCAAGGCGATGAAAAGGCAACAACTCAGCTTCATGTCAGAACCTGTTTGACGTAATGAGACGGGAGGGGGGAACTCGAGTATCTCTGGTTCGCGGCGCGTCATCCTGTCGCTGTGCGGCCATCAATGTCATGACATCATGATACATGTCTTGACAATAAGATCAACACGCGCGCACGCTCCTCCCGCAGCGCTGGGTCGGGTCGGTGTGCAGCACCATAGAACCGCCGGCAGGGGCCCGGCGACCCCGACCATCCACCGGCCAGACCCGTTCTCCTGGAAACGTGCGCCTTCGGAGCAGACATGTCCATCACAGACCAGTTCGCAACCTCGGCCCTGATTGCGGTGTTGCTCATCCCCCTCCAGGCACCGGCGGCGGACACCGCAGCCGCAACTCCGGTACCTGCCGCACACAAGGCCATTGAGCCGGCAAACAAGCCGTGGAAACAGCCGCGGACTTCGTGGGGCGACCCGGATCTGCAGGGCACCTGGCCCATCTCAACCCTGATGAGCGTGCCGCTGCAACGCCCGACGCAATACGGCACCCGCCTGCACTTCACCGCGGAGGAGCTGGCACAGCAGCGCAAGTCCGTCGAGACCCAGAACCAGGGCTACAAGAACGAAGAGTCGAAGAACGCGCTGGGGCTGGGGCACTGGGTCGAGGAGACCGCCGTGCCCACGCAGACCTCACTCATCACCGATCCGCCCGATGGACAGTTGCCCGCGCAAACACCCGTCGGCAAGGAGATGTCGAGCAAGATGGGTAGCGACTGGAACCGCGAGGTCTTCGACAGCGTCGCCGACTTCGGCACCTGGAACCGCTGCATCACGCGGGGACTGCCGGAAGGGATGTTTCCCAACCCCTATAACAATGGCATCCAGATCATGCAATCACCGGGATACGTGGTGATCGACCTGGAGATGATTCACGAGGCGCGCATCGTGCCGTTGGGCAACATGCCGCAGCTCGCCGGCGAAGTACAGCAGTGGATGGGATCATCCCGCGGGCATTGGGACGGTGACACGCTCGTCATCGAGACGACCAATTTTAACGGTAAGACGAGCATGACGGACGTGCCCACGCGCGGCTCGCCCCGCGACCCACGCTCCTCCAGCACGCAGATGAAACTCGTCGAGCGGCTCAAACGCACCGGCCCGGACGACCTGATGTATACGGTGACGATAAACGATCCCGTGACTCAAACAGCTTCCTGGACGGCGCAGCTCCCGTGGAAACGCGATGAATCCTACGAGATCTATGAATACGCCTGTCATGAGGACAACGAGGCGGTGCGCAATTACATCGTGACCTCGCGCTATCGTCGCGCTCATCCCAACAACAAGAGCGCCACGGACGGCGCGAAAACGCAAACGCTACCGGCATCTCAAGCGCCCCAAACACCCCAGGCGTCCTCGACGTCGCAAGCGCCCCAGGCACCCACGAAGCCCTAGCACGCCCGGCCCAGGCGCAGCCCCCATGAACAAACAGTGCTCATTGCTCGCGCTGGTGCCTTGTCTGACTCTGGTCGGCTCCATCGCCACCGCGGCGGAGCTCTCCGATTGCACCAAGCTCACCCGTCTCAAACTCCCCGACACCCGCATCGAAACCGCGGAACCGATTTCCGGAACCCCCCCGTGGCCGCTTCCGGATGGCGTGTTTACCCGGCTCGCGGGCGGCGCGCGGATGACGGTCGCAGTCCCGTTCTGCCGGGTGAGCCTGGTGATCGAGAAAGAGATCCGGGTCGAGGTCTGGCTGCCTCAGGAGTGGAACCAACGCTTCGAGGGCGTAGGCAACGCCGGGCTCACCGGCGCGCTGAACTATCCAGCCATGGCACTCGCTGTGAACACCCACTTTGCAACGGCCTCAACCGATACCGGGCACGTCACCGACCACGACGTCTTTCAGTCCGACTGGATCGCTGAGCATCCACAACGAGTGATCGACTTCGGCCACCGTGCGCATCATCTGATGGCGTTGCGCGCAAAGGATCTGATCACGGCCTACTACGGCCACGGCTCCTCTCACAATTACTTCAGTGGATGCTCCTCCGGTGGCTGGCAAGGACTCACCGAGGCCCAGCGCTATCCGACGGACTACGACGGTATTCTCGCGGGCGCACCGGCGATCAACTACATCGGTGCGACGACGCGCGGCATGTTGCTGGCGCAAGCGGCATCCGCGCATCCCGAAGGAAACCTTGACGCTGCGGCATCCAAACTGTTGGTACAGGCCGCTGTGGCTCGTTGCGATTCGGACGACGGCCTCAAAGACGGCTTGATCAGCGCGCCGCTGCGCTGCCATTTCGATCCGGCGGAGTTGCAATGCAAGAAAGGGCAAACGCAAGGCTGTCTCACCGCCGCGCAAGTCGAGCGAGTGAAGCTGACTTACGGCCCGCACAACAGTCCCCATGGACTACCCCTTTATCCAGGACCCACCTGGGGCACGGCAGCGTTCTTTCTGCTGCCACCTGCGGCAAAGTCGGGTTCCTCCCCCACGCCGCCGCCCGCGCCGGTGCAGGATCCGCTGTCGGCAATGGTGACCGCCATCACGGGAAAGCCGCCGCAGTGGAGCCCGGCCAGCTTCGATCCCGATAAGGATCTGCAACCACTCCTGACTGCTCTGGGACCCGACCTCAATTCCCTGGAGCCGAACCTTACGGCGTTCGCAGACCATGGTGGCAAGCTGATTCTCTACCACGGTGGTGCCGACCCTGGCCTGTCTCCCTACAACACGCTGGACTATCTGAACAGCGTCACCCGGCGCCTGGGCGCCTCCAAGGTCCAGACGTTCGTGAGCACCTATTTCGTGCCGGGAATGTTCCACTGCTTCGGCGGAACCGGTCCGAGCGTGTTCGATGGCCTGACCCCATTGATGGGGTGGGTCGAGGAAGGTAAGGCGCCAAGGCAGATCATCGCGACACAACCGGGAGGCAACGGCACTGTCGTTCGCTCACGGCCCCTGTGCCCATACCCGCAAGAGGCTTCCTACAAAGGAACGGGATCGGTGGACGAAGCCGGCAGCTTTGAGTGCCGCGCCCCCTGATGCGTCCGCAAGGGCAGCTCCGGG
>Ga0105237_10008240_pt1 | contig 11316 bp, 10 predicted proteins | sample KBSC24metaG_FD_81520 | JGI IMG/M metagenome (GOLD analysis project Ga0105237, IMG submission 81520) | Corn rhizosphere microbial communities from Kellogg Biological Station, Michigan, USA - KBS C2-4 metaG | ecosystem: Host-associated > Plants > Roots > Rhizosphere > Soil | place: Michigan, USA... | reverse complement strand
GATCAAGTTCATGGAAGACAACCGCGACCGCATCATGGTGATCGCCGCCGGCTATCCCAATGAAATGCGGCGCTTCATCGCCACCAATCCGGGCATGGCAAGCCGCTTCAACAGGACCATCGAATTCCCGGCCTATGAGCCGAAAGAGCTGGCTGCGATCTTGCGATTGATGGCCACGCGACAGCGCGCGGAGTTGCCTGATGAACTCGAGCAAAGCCTGGTCCCCTGGATCGAAACCCAGTGGAGAAGCGAGGGCTGGGGCAATGCGCGCGAGATGCGCAACCTTCTCGATAAGGCGTCCGAAGCCCAGTCCCTGCGCGTGGCCGCCGACACGACCGCCGACATCAGCAAGATCGAGATGGTCGACTTCGAAAGCATCGGCGTGAATGTGGTGCGAACGCGCATCCCGCCGCCGCCGCCTATGCCGCCCATACCGACTTCGCCTCCCCTCCTCGTTCAACCCGCGTTGGCGCCTTCTCCTTCGGCAAACCATGTGGCGCCACGGCCCATGCGCAGGCTGAAGGTCGAGGCCACCATCCCCCTTGAACGCACGCTCGATCAGGCGCTGGACAATCTCGAAGAGATGGTCGGGCTGGAGCCGGTCAAGGAAGAGGTGAACAAGCTCATCTCGGGGCTCGAAGTGGAGCGCATGCGCCGCGACCAAGGGCTTGTCACCGCGCCCATCAGCCGGCACATGGTATTCACCGGCCCGCCCGGCGTGGGGAAGACCGAGGTCGCCCGCGCACTCGGCGATATCTATCGTTCACTCAACGTGCTGCGAAAAGGCCATCTGGTCGAGACCGACCGCTCGGGTCTCGTCGCTGGCTATATCGGCCAAACCGCCGCCAAGACGCTCGACAAATGCAGGGAAGCGCTGGACGGGATCCTGTTCATCGATGAAGCGTATTCGCTGGCACGATCGGGGCACGATTTCGGCCAGGAGGCGGTCGATACGTTGCTCAAATTCATGGAGGACAACCGGGATCGCATCGTCGTCATCGTCGCAGGTTACCCGAACGAGATGCAGCGCTTCATCAACAGCAATCCAGGCCTCGCCAGCCGCTTTACCAAGACGATCGCGTTTCCGCCCTATGCCGCGGACGAGCTCGCCGCCATCCTGCGGGTGATGGCCAAACGGCAGAACTTCGTCTTGCCCGACGATCTCGAATCCAGCCTCGCCCCCTGGATGAAGGTCGGCATGCGCAACAAGTCCTGGGGACAGGCGCGCGAGATGCGAACGCTGCTCGAGCGCGCGCGCGAGGCCCAGGCCACGCGCATTGCGCACGCCCCCTCGGGGGATGTGCGTCAGCTCACCATGGCCGATATCGACGCGGCCATCCAGATTTCCGGATATCGCGAGATCGAGCCGGAAAAAATCAGCGACACCGTGCTCAGGATTCCAGCGCTCCCTCGCTCGGTCACCCCGCTGTCGGAGGGGGCATCCGCCCTGCAGACCGCCGTTGTGACCGTAAAGCTGGAAAATAGCCACGGCAGCGGCTTTTTCATCTCCAGAAATGGATACCTTCTGACCAACCATCACGTGGTCGGAGACAACAAGTTCGTAACGATCAAACTGACAACCGGCCGTCACTTGCCTGGCGAGGTCTTGCGCTCGCACAAGGGGCGAGATGTAGCCCTGGTCAAGGTGAACGAATCGGCCATGAATGCACTGCCGTTGCAGATTGAACCGCCTGAGGTCGCCGCCGATATCTACGCGGTCGGGACGCCGTTAGATGAGAATTTGTCGACGACGATCACCAAAGGCATCGTCAGTGCCTATCGCACGGCCAGCGAAGTCGGGGCCGGGCAGGACGACGCGGCCAAGGATCTCAAGCTCATCCAGGGCGACGCCGTCATCCATGGCGGCAACAGCGGAGGAGCGGTCGTGGACCGGTTCGGCAATGTCGTCGCCGTCAGCGTTGCCGGATTTGTCATAGGCGAGCGGAAGGTGGGCACAAGCATCAATTACTACATCCCCGTCGCCGATGCGCTCAAGCACCTCGCCATCGAGCTGGTCGAGCCGGGCACGGCGTAACAGCAAACGAAGCAAAACGGCCTTGCGATGGAATCGGAACGGACCAACCAGATGACAGCAACCGGCCGCATGGCAGCCTTGCATGTCGCCTTCTGGCAATACGATCCCTTGTATCGTCGCGCGTGGTTTGTCTGGCCGCAGGTGACGGCGATCCTTCTCGCGAGCTGGCTTCTTTTGGGTCTTCCTCAGCAGGCCGCAGTTACGGTGGGCAATTGGGCCAAGCCTGCCGATTGCAGCAACGCATCGACGCCGGGCTGCGCGGCAACCCGACGCGCTGTCTTCGTCTGGGACGAGGAAGTCAGCAGACCCATGGTCGCCAATCAGATCACTGTTATCGTCGACAGAGCGACGTTTCGAACGTCTGCGGCAGACGACCAGCAGAAGCTCGCGGCGGCGCTCGGTGCCTATTATCGCTTCGATTGGGTCAAGGCGACCGACATCCTGAAAGCGGCGACCGCAAGCGACCCCAACGTTCAATTCCTCACGGCGCTCGCTTTGTTGATCCCAAATTCGACCGACCAGACGCGCAGCGCGGAATCGTTGCTGCGCGAGGCGGCAGCCGGAGGACATCGTCAGGCCGGCGGTGTGCTCGGCCGCATCCTTTTCACGGGCGCGAGCGGCGTGCCGAAGGATGAAACAGCGGGACGAAAGTTGATCGACGACGCGGTCGCCGCCGGCGAGCCGTACGCGATACGGCTGGCTGCCGCCGGATATGTCAGCGGCGAATTTGGCGGCACGTATGATACCGTCAAGGCCGTCGATCTCTTGCGCAAGGCGGCGGATGCCGGCGAGCTGATCGCCATGGCGCAACTGGCATTCTGCATCGATACGGGGCGAGGCGGGTTGACCCGCGACTCCGCAAAGGCGGTCGACTATTTGCAACGCGCGGCGGATGCGGGGTTCGAGGGGGCGCAGATCACGCTCGCGCGGTGGCTCAGAGACCGATATTTCGATCGGGAAAGCACGGATTTGTCGGAATCGATCAAGTGGTTCGAGCGGTCCTATCGCCAGGGGCACTCGGTCTTCGCTGTCGCGGAGCTCGCGAATGTAAAAAGATTCGCGCGGGACGCGCCGTGGTTCGATACCAAGCGCTCGTTTGAATTATTCCAGGCTTGTGCGCCCTACAGAAATGCCTACTGCCATTATTGGCTTGCCCGTGCCTACCATGACGGGGCCGGAACGGCACGAGACTACTCCCAGGCCTACGCTCACTACACGGTCGCGAAAGAGCTCCGGTGGCAGGATCCAGCGAACAACCTCCAGAGACTCGAAGATTTCCTCCAGCCTGACATTAAGACCAGCGCAGCCGAGCTGGCCAAGAGCATTTTGGCGGGCCTCAAACCGGTACCGCGCCCGCTCAGGATAGAAACTGCGGAGACTGAGACCGTAGGCCCCTCGCCGTGGCCGGACGCTAATCCGCGACCGGCATCACCTTGACCCGCTGGAGGACCGGTCGATGAACATCAAAGCCGTCGTCTTCGACGCCTACGGGACGCTTTACGACATCCAGTCGGTCGCGGAGATCACCGAAGACGCATTTCCGGGCTATGGCGAGATGATCACGCAGGTCTGGCGGATCAAGCAGCTCGAATACACCTGGTTGCGCTCGCTGATGCAGCGCTACCAGGATTTTGCCGCGGTCACCCGGGACTCGCTGGCCTATACGCTGCGCATCCTCGGGCTTGCCTACGAGAACGAAGCTTTCGAACGCATCATCGAGAAGTATCTGCATCTCGATCTCTATCCGGATGCGACGGCCACGCTCACGGCGCTGAAGCCGCGAAAGCTTGCCATCCTCTCCAATGGCAGCCCGGACATGCTGAACGCGCTGGTGCGCAACACCAAGCTCGATCGCCTGCTCGATGCCACCATCAGCGTCGACGCCAGAAAGATCTTCAAGCCGAGTCCAGAGGCCTATGAGCTGATCGGCGAGGTGCTCGGCACCGCACCGGACGAGGTGCTGTTCGTCTCCTCCAATCCGTGGGACGTCGCCGGCGCAAAGTCATTCGGGCTGAACGTCGCCTGGATCGAACGGGTGACACCGGAGGCCATGGCACTGGCTTGCGTCGAGAACGAACTCGTGGCACCGCTGACGATGTTCAAGGCGATCCGCACCCAGATGGACGAACTCGGCTTTGCGCCGGATCATCGGGTCCGTTCGCTGTCCGAGTTGCCGGGGATCATCAAGGGATGACCCCGGGATCATCAAGGGATGACCCCGGGGATTGCCTGGAGACCGCCGCCCGCCTGTGAGACCTGAATGAGCCTGGAATCCGTTCGCGCCTTCTTTGCCGAGAAAGCCCCCGACATCTCCGTCATGGAATCCCCGATCAGTTCGGCGACCGTGACGCTGGCCGCCGAAGCCTATGGTGTCGAGCCCGGGATGATCGCCAAGACACTGTCGCTTCGTGTCGGCGAACGCGTGATCCTGATCGTCGCCGCCGGCACCTCGCGGATGGACAACAAGAAGGTGAAGGCTACGTTCGGCGGCAAGCCGAAGATGCTGGGGCTGGAAGAGGTCGCCGATATCACCGGCCACGAGGTCGGCGGCGTCTGCCCGTTCGGGCTGAAATCACCGCTGCCGGTCTATTGCGACGTCTCGCTGAAGGCCTTCGACGTGGTGGTGCCGGCCGCAGGCTCGACCCACAGCGCCGTGCGCATCACCCCCGAGCGGTTGGCCGAGCTGACCGCGGCCGAATGGGTCGATGTCTGCGAGGTGAGGCCCTAAGCCTGATGCATTTGCCGGCAAGGGCGGCTAGCATGGGGACCATGACCGACGACAAAGTAAAACGCCGACTGACCACCGTGCTGTGTGCCGACGTGCACAGCTATTCTCGTCTCATGGAAGCCGACGAAACGGGAACGCTGGAGACCCTCCGCCGCTACTTCGCTGCCATGGCGCGATTGGTCGAGCGGCATGACGGCCGCATCGTCAATACCTGGGGCGATGCCGTGATCGCCGAGTTCGCCAGTGTCGTCGAGGCCGTGCAATGCGCGATCGAAATCCAGAACGAGGTTTCCAATCAGGAGTCGGCCCCGCCCCAATTGAACCCGATGCGATTCCGTATCGGCATCAATCTCGGCGATGTCATGGTGGACGGCACCAATATCTATGGTGACGGCGTCAATATCGCCTCGCGGCTGCAAGAACTCGCTGAACCCGGCGGCGTCGTGATCTCGAGCTCGGTCTACGACCAAGTGCACAACAAGATGTCGGTTGGCTTCGACTGCCTTGGCCAACGCCCCCTGAAGAACATCGCACCCCTGACCAGCTATCGGCTGACCCTGGGCGGCCAGGCCGGCACGCTGGGGAGCTTCCCGATTGAGGGACGCTCAACTCCCGGGGCGGCTCGTGCCATGGAGAGGGACGGGCGTGGACCATCCCCATCGACGAATGTCGTTTCGGAGTGGCTAGGGAAGCTGCCTCGGCCGGTCGCAGTAGCCCTGACCGTGTCGGTCTTTTTGATTTTGATCAATCTGTTCACGGGCGCGCACAAAATCTGGTTCCATTGGCCAGTCGCAGCCATTCTCTGCGGTGTCGTATTGCGAATGGTGCTTGGACATCGACCCGAGTCCGACAGCAGAGGCGAGCGCTGAACGAGGCGGCACGACCGCATCTTTGCGCCTGCCGCCTGATCATCGAATCCGGCCGAATGTTCGTTCCAGCCCCTAGAGGAGTCGATGCCGGTCGATTAGCATGAGCGTATTCTCGACACTGATAAATGTGGAGGGGACATGGTTCGATGTTTCATCGCAGCCGCGCTGCTGGCGATCCCTTGGCTGGTAAGCGGCGTATCCAATAGCTACGCCGCACCGTGTCTTGTCGTAACTCTCACCGGCACACAGGGGGGACCACAATCCTCTAACGGTCTCGCAGGCGCCGGAACGCTGGTGCGCTTCGGCGATGACGCCAATGAATGTGGGACGGTGAAGTTGCAATTTGATGCCGGCCGCGGGACCACGATGCGTCTATCGCAACTCAAGGTCGGACCCGAGCAGCTGGATGCCGTATTCTTCACGCACATGCACAACGACCACACGGAAGGTTTTGCCGATCTGGTGCAGCTTCGATGGTCATTTAATGGGACCGGACCGAAGATCGACGTCGTCTGCAGCGCAGATAGCGTCTCACCGACGGGCGTCACGATAAGCTGCAGCAAGTTCACCGCGCATATCGCTGACGCGTTCATTCAGTCAGGCGAGGTCGCACAGCGTCATTCCGAGCTTAAAGAACGGACGGCGGGTGGCCCCGCCGAATTGATCAATACGATCACGTTCAAGCCAACGGACGAGCCGCAAGTGGTCTGGTCGAAAGGCGACGTAAGGGTCAGCGCAATTCGTTCAGCCCACATCGCAGGACACGCATCCTACCGCGTCGATACGCCCGCGGGCAGCGTTGTGATCGGCGGCGACGCCGGAAACGACGCGCCGGCTCCCCCGCGCAGTTCTTCGGCCTCTGAGCAGGTGGAGACGCTGGCTCAGGGGGCCGACATCATCGTCCATTCGGTCATTCATCCCGTTATGGCCCCCGGCAAGGGGAGCGAGATGTTCCCGTACGCCTATCTGCGTCAAACTTCCGTCACTGATCTTGCCGCCATGGCCAAGCGTGCCGGCGTAAAGCACCTCATGCTCACGCACTTGATTCCGCCTGTAGGAGGCGAGCAATATCCTTTCAAACTTCCCGGCGGCCTGCTGACGGAAGGGGACTACATCAAGGCGGCACAAGATGGCGGCTTCACCGGAAACATCATAGTTGGCACCGATCTCGCGAGCCTTCGCCTGCCAGCGAAATAGCGACTGATCATACAAGGATTACCGTCAGAGCGTACGAATTTTCATTCAGCGAGAACAACATGCTGCGCCTCATCGCATTCACACTTGCCGCCTATTGCTATCTCCAATCCGGATTTGCCATGGCGGACGAAGCGCCCAAGCAACTGGTTGGAAGCTGGCGGTTGACTTCATGGGTTATCCAGATCGTGGGTGGAGAGCCTGCGGAACCATTTGGTCCTAATCCCAAGGGTAGAGCGGTTTTCACTTCGGATGGGTTCGCGGCATTCATGATCGCCAGGCCGGATCGGAAGCCGGCAACGAATGATTCGGACTCGGCCGCGCTGCTCAAGTCGTTGATGGTCTACACCGGCAAATTTACAGTCGATGGGGACAAGCTTACGACAAACGTCGATCTATCGTGGAATGAGATTTTTACGGGCACGGCCCAAATCCGGTTCTTCAAACTAGAGGGCGATAACCTCTCCATTCGAACCGCCGAGCAGGTCAGCGCGGTCTACCCCGGCAAAAAGGTGGTAGGGACCCTCACTTGGGAGCGTGAACGCTGACACCGCGAACCTTCGTCTCACCCTGTTAACGAGCCCGCGTCCTTGGCAGCACTAATCGTCGTCATCGCTATAAGGCCGCGGCTGCACCTGCGGAGAGGGCGCCGCGTTGTTATAGCGCGGTGGCGGAGCAGCGCGATTGCGCGGAAGCGGTTGCTGCGCCGGCATCTGATTGTTGGACTCGAACACCGCGCGGCAGCCGCTGGAGAGCTGCGGCGTGTTCTGTCGCAAGCAGGCCGTGATGCGGCCCACATCCGGAATCTGGTCGCTGCACAGGCGCCAGACATCGGGCGTGCAGGCCATCTGCTGTTCCATGGTTCCGCGATATTCTTCGGCGAATGCTGCGCTCTGCGCGACGATGCCGCCAATCGCAAGCGCCACACCCAGCGCAATCCGCTCTGTTCGCATAGTCCTGATCCTTCCTGAATGCCTCGGATTCTCAACAATCAATGAGGCGGCAGGCGGTTCTGGACCAACAACTAAATGTGAAAGCGCAGCGGGAACCTACTCGACCTTGCCGATCTTCTTCACCGCCACGATCAGCCGCGCGCTATCGGTGGCGACGAAATCAGAAAATGCCGGCGCATCCTGGTAGGCGACGAGACTGCCTGAAGCGTCGAATGTCTTGAGCACATCAGGGCTCGTCATCACCTGCGCCATCGCCTCGCGCAGCCGTGTTGCGATCGGCACGGGAAGCGAACTCTGCGCGAACAGCCCAGCCCAGATGTACATCTCGACATCCTTGTAGCCGAGTTCCTGGAAGGTCGGCACATCAGGAAAACTCGCGACACGCTGCGCGCCGCAATTGCCGATGACGCGCAGCTTGCCGTCGTCGACCTGGGGCTTCAGCGTGCCCGGCGCCGCCGCGATGGCCTGCACGGTGCCACTGAGCAGCGCGGTCAACGCCGGCCCTGCGCCACGGAATGGCACATGCAGCAATTTGATATCGGCGCTGTTGGCAAACATCTCCATCGCGACATGCAATGTGCCGTAGGGCCCTGATGAACCGTAGGTGATCTGACCGGGGCGTTTCTTTGCGTCCTCTACGAACTCCTGCGCGGTCTTCCAAGGCGCCGACGTCGGCACAGCAAGCAGCGTGGGATCGGCGAGCACGCGCGCGATCGGCATGAACTGCGACACTTCATAGGCGACGGGACGATCGAACAGCCGGTCGGCTTCGGGCAGTACCGCGAGCGAGGACAGCGTCATCAACAGGGTATAACCGTCGGGCTCGGCCCGCGCGGCCGCGGCATTGCCAACCGATCCACCGGCGCCACCAGCCCGGTTGTCGACGATGACAGACTTGCCGAGGATCCGCTCCAGCGCCTGCGCGACGGGACGCGCCGCAAGGTCGGCCTGCCCGCCGGCCGGGAACGGCACGATCATGGTGATGTTGCGGACGGGATAGGTTTGCGCGAGGGCGGGCCGCGCGATCACGGTTGGCGCCAGCGGCAAAGCTGCGACGGCGCGCAGCAGGTCACGGCGATTCATGGGCAGCCTCCCCCAATATGATTTTGTTGTTAGTTCGGGGAGAGTAGCGGCTCTCGCCGCGAGGGCAAAGCGGGTTGTAAGCAATGTTGTTGCAACAGGCTCCGTCATTGCGAGCGCAGCGAAGCAATCCAGACTGTCTCTGCTGAGGGATTCTGGATTGCTTCGCTACGCTCGCAATGACGGGGGACGTTGAGGCAGCTCGTTCTACGACGCCTTCGCTTTCCCACGCGGCGGCTTCCGCTTGCAGGTACCCGGGAGCTTGGCTGCAAGAAAATCGCCGAGCGCTTCGACGCGTGCGGGGCGCGGACCGCCGGGCGGGGTTACGAGGTGCACGGCACCTTCGGCCTGCTTCCAGTCTTTCAGGATCACTTCGACCGCACCCGACGAAATCGCCTCGCCAACAATGAACTCGGGTAGCTCGGCGATGCCGAAGCCAGCGATCAGCGACGGCATCACGGCTTCGCCATTGTTGACGCGGAGCTGGCCGCCGGGACGGACGCTGGCCTGCTCGCCGGCGGAGTTGGTGTAGTGCCAGACATTCGGCGTCGAGAGATAGGCGTAGCTGAAGCATTTGTGCTCGGCGAGATGCATCGGATGCGTCGGCCGGCCGTGCGTCTTCAGATAGGACGGCGCGGCCACCGTGAAACGCGGCATGGTGAAGAGCCGACGCGCGATCAGCGAGGAATCCGGCAGCCGCGCGATCCGCACCGCCATGTCGAAACCTTCGCCGATGAGATCGACAGTCGCATCGCTCAAATGAAGATCGACCGACACTTCCGGATAGGCTTCGAAGAACTCCGGCAGCAGCGGCGCCACCGCCTTGATGCCGAAGGTCATGGGCACGGCGAGCCGCACCAGGCCGCGCGGCGCCACCGATTGTGCCAGCGCCTCGTTCTCGGCCGCCTCGCCATCGGCGAGCAGGCGCGTGGCGCGGTCAGCAAGCTTGTGGCCGGCATCGGTCAGCGCCAGGCGGCGCGAGGTACGGTTGAACAGGCGGGCGCCGAGCCGCTCCTCCAGCCGGGTGACCGCCTTGGAGACAGTCGCCTTGGACATCGCGAGCTCGCTCGCAGCCCCCGCAAACGACCGTAACTCCACGACTTTTGCGAAGATCGCGAGCGCCTCGAAATCGGGGAGTTTTGCCATGGCCCGGTCCAATAATGATGTTTAAGGAAACAATGTGTTTCAACAGTTTCTATTTCTATACCACAGACGGAGGCTTATCCAAGGGCCCATCGGGAATTCAGGACTGGAGAAACTCGAATGATTGAACTCAAACCTTTCGCAAAACTCGGCGGCGCCGATCACGGCTGGCTCAAGGCCAAGCATCATTTCTCCTTCGCGAGCCACTACGATCCGAACAACATGGGCCATGGGTCCTTGCGGGTGTGGAACGACGACGAGATCGCGCCAAACAGCGGGTTTCCCGCCCATCCTCACGCCAACATGGAAATCATCACCTATGTGCGCGAAGGCGCGATCACCCATCAGGACAGCCTTGGCAACGAGGGTCGCACCGAAGCGGGCGACGTGCAGGTGATGAGCGCCGGCAGTGGCATCCGTCACTCCGAGTACAATCTCGAGCCGACCAAGACGCGGATATTCCAGATCTGGATCGAGCCGACGGCACGCGGCGGTCAACCGACCTGGGGCTCAAAACCGTTCCCGAAGGCGGATCGCTCCGGCAAGCTGGTCACCATCGCCAGCGGCGTCGAAGGCGACACCGACGCGCTGCCGATCCGTGCCGATGCGCGGGTGCTCGCCACCACGCTGAAGGCCGGCGAGAGCGCCGAGTATGAACCGCAGGAGACGCGGCACCTTTATCTCGTGCCCGCGGCAGGCGCGGTCGAGATCAACGGCGTGCGCGTCAACGCCCGCGACGGCGTCGCGATCCGCGACGAGAGCAAGCTGAAGATCATCGCGCTCGAAGACTCCGAGCTCGTGCTCGTCGACGCGGCGTAACTCCCAACAACCAGCAATCACATCCAATCAACGGAGACCACCATGACCAAAGTTCTCGTCCTGTACTATTCCGCCTATGGCCACATCGAAGCGATGGCGAACGCCGTCGCCGAAGGTGCGCGCGAAGCCGGCGCCACCGTCGACATCAAGCGCGTGCCTGAGCTGGTCCCGGCCGAAGTCGCGAAAGCCTCGTACTACAAAGTCGACCAGGCCGCGCCGGTCGCCAAGATCGAGGACCTCGCGAATTACGACGCGATCATCGTCGGCACCGGCACACGCTTCGGCCGCATGGCCTCGCAGATGGCAAACTTCCTCGACCAGGCCGGTGGCCTCTGGGCCAAGGGCGCGCTGCACGGCAAGGTCGGCGGCGCCTTCACCTCAACCGCGACCCAGCATGGCGGCCAGGAAACGACGCTGTTCTCTGTCATCACCAACCTCCTGCATTTCGGCATGGTGATCGTCGGCATGAACTACGGCTTTGCCGGCCAGATGAAG
>Ga0105237_10008239_pt1 | contig 11317 bp, 8 predicted proteins | sample KBSC24metaG_FD_81520 | JGI IMG/M metagenome (GOLD analysis project Ga0105237, IMG submission 81520) | Corn rhizosphere microbial communities from Kellogg Biological Station, Michigan, USA - KBS C2-4 metaG | ecosystem: Host-associated > Plants > Roots > Rhizosphere > Soil | place: Michigan, USA... | reverse complement strand
CAGCATTGGCGCGGGGTGGAGCAGCCCGGTAGCTCGTCAGGCTCATAACCTGAAGGCCGCAGGTTCAAATCCTGCCCCCGCAACCAAACATCCAAGCAAGCCCCGACGCATCCCCGCCGGGGTTTGCTTGCGTTCTGGGCATGCCGTCCGCACACGAAGCGATCGCCTAGGGCCGCCCCGCTGCCGCGCGCAACGGATGGTTGCGGTAGGTCATCGGTCGACCTTCCCGAATCCCGTAACTCCGCCCAAGGCGCGGTACAGAGCCCTAGCGCCGCGTCGATGACGAACAGCGGTGTCACCTCGATCCCTTTGAAACCGGCGCTCAGGGTAACGGCGGTGGATAGCAGCTTCAGCGCCCAGCTCCACGGATGCCTATCGGGACCGAAGAAGCTGGGGATAGTCAGGCTGTCCGGCATCGCCGGCAGTCCGCCCGAAGATCCGAGACTTGAGACGGCCACTTCATCATCCGGTCGAGCAAAGGAAACAGCCAAATTCTTGAGCCGAATTTCTGAAACATACAGTAGTAGGGTTGCCGGATCGACAATATAGATTAAAAGAAGCTGGGACGTTGCGAAAGATGCGCCGCAGTAGTCGAAGACTCATTTGTCGATTTGGATTCGCATCGCCTGGGCCATCACGATCAAAGCATGCACGCGACCATTTTCGCGGGAGGGTCGCACGAGCCGGCCACGACCTGCTCCGTAACGGCGGTCAGGGCTGCCATGTCGGTCGGTAGGAGGGATCGAGCTGTCGATCGAGGAAGTAGGCGGCGCTGATAAAGGCGAGGTGGGTCAGCGCCTGGGGAAAATTGCCGAGCGGCAGGCCGCGCGCGTCGGTTTCTTCCGCGAACAGGCCGAGATGGTTGGCATAGGCGATTCCCTTCGCCAGGACCAGCTGCGCATCGTCGAGCCGGCCCGCGCGGGCGAGGCACTCCGCATACCAGAAGGTGCAGGTGGTGAAGGCGCCTTCGTCTCCCTTCAGACCATCGCCGCCGCGATACCGGTAGACCAGCCCGTCGTCGCAGAGCTGCGCGCCGATGGCGTCGAGCGTCTTGAGCCAGACCGGATCCGTCGAGGACACGAAGCGCACCAGCGGCAGCATCAGCAGCGCCGCGTCGAGCGTGGTGCCGCCGCGTTCCTGGACGAAATAGCCATGCTCGGGGTGGCGGAAGTTCTTCCAGACGTCGTCGACGATCGCGTCGCGGGCCGCCGTCCAGGCGACGAGCGGGGCGGGCAGCGAGCGCTTCCTGGCGAGACGGATGGCGCGATCGAGGGCAACCCAGCACATGACGCGCGAATGGAGGAAGTGGCGGGGTTCGCATCGCATCTCCCAGATTCCGGCGTCCGGCTCCTGCCAGTGTTCGATCACCTGGTCGACGAGCCCGCAGACATGCCGCCAGCCTTCGTACGGGATCGCGGGCCCGTATTTGTTGGCGAGATAGGCGCTGTCGAGGAGCTCGCCGAAGATGTCGAGCTGCGTCTGCTCGCTCGCGGCGTTGCCGATCTGCACCGGGCGGCTGTCCGCATAGCCGGCCAGATGCGCCAGTTCGCGTTCCTCGCCGGGAGCGCTCCCGTCCAGCGCGTAGAGTATCTGCAGCGGGTTCTGGCCGCCAGCGGACATGATGCGCTCGCCGACCCACCGATCGAAATGCTCGGCCTCTTCGGTGAAGCCCAGTCGGAGAAAGGCGTAGACGGTGAAGGACGCATCGCGGATCCAGGTCGCGCGATAGTCCCAGTTGCGTTCGCCGCCCTCCGCCTCGGGCAGCGAGAAGGTTGCGGCGGCGGCGATCGAGCCATGGCGGGCGGAGGTCAGCAGCTTCAGCGTCAACGCCGAGCGCAGCACCTGTTCGCGCCACCGCCCCTTGTAGGTCGATTCGCCCAGCCAGGAACGCCATTCCTGGGTGCTCGCCTCGATCTGCGCGCGGACGGCATCGTCATCGGGCCGCGGCATCCCATCGTCGCCAAGAACGAACCAGGCGCTTTCGCCCTTGGACAAGGTGAACCGCGCGCCCGCCTCGCCGTGCCGCCGGTCTAGCGGTACGGAGGCGAAAAGGCAGAGCGAGAGATCCTGTCCGGAAAAGCGGACCCCGCCGTCCATGCCGGCGACGGTCGGTACCTCGCGGGCATAATCGAAGCGCGGCGTGCAGCGCATGGCGAAGGTCACGGTGCCGCTGGTCACCGTCACGCGGCGGATCAGGGAGCGCGTCTCGCGCCCGACCCGGCGCCGTGCCTCGGGCTGGGGCATCAGATCGACGATCTCGGCGCTGCCCTGCTCCGTCATCCAGCGCGTCAGCAGCACATTGGTGTCGGGCAGGTAGAGCTGGAGGTGGCGCGGCTGGTCCAGCAGGGGCGCAATCCGGAACGCGCCGCCGCGCTCGCCGTCGAGCAGGTCGGCGAAGATCGTCGGGCTGTCCAGCGACGGCCAGCACAGATAGTCGATCGTGCCGTCGCGCGCGACCAGCGCCGCCGTCTCCAGGTCGCCGATGATGCCATGCTCGCCGATCGTCCGGCGAGGCTCAGCCATTGTCGCGGAATTCCGGGTAGAGCGACATGCCGCCATCGACGAACAAGGTGGTCCCCGTCACATAATCAGCTTCGTCCGACGCGAGCCAGACGACCGCACGTGCGACATCCTCGGGCTCGCCGATGCGGCCATAGGGGATCAGGCGAAGGAGCTTTCCCAACGCTTGCTCGCTGTCCCAGGCTTCCTTGTTGATCGGTGTGCGGATGGCGCCCGGTGCGACGGCGTTCACCCGGATGCCGTCGGCGGCGACCTCCTGCGCGAGCGAGCGGGTCAACATCCGCACACCGCCCTTGGCGGAGGCATAGTTGATATGCCCCGCCCAGGGGATGATCTCGTGCACCGAACTCATCGCGACGATGACGCCGGCGCTGCGGGCGGGACGCGCCTGCTCGGGCTGGGCGCGGAAGCGCCTCACCGCCTCGCGCGCGCAGAGGAACTGGCCGGTGAGGTTGATGCCGATGACGGTGTTCCAGTCCTCCAGCGACATCTCGGCGATGGCAGCGTCCTTCTGCACGCCGGAGTTGGAGACGAGCAGGTCGATGCGGCCGAAGGCGGCGGCGGCTTCGTCGAAGAGGCGGATCACCTCCGCCTCCTCCGACACATCGGCCTGTACCGCGATCGCGCGGCCGCCCTGGGCGGTGATCCGCTGGACCAATTCCTCCGCGGGCTCGGCCTGGGCGTGGTAGTTCACCGCCACGGCCGCACCGGCCGCCGCCACCGCCTCGGCGACCGCGAGGCCGATGCCCGAACTCGCACCGGTGACGATCGCGGCATGACCCGCGAGGGAGGCGTTGGTCGACGGCATGAGCGTGTCTCCAAAGGTACGCAGCGTGGCAGAATATCGCGCGACAACGCACGATCAGGCGGGGCGGCTACCGGGAAAATTGCGCCCGGTGGTGGAGGAGGAAATCGGTGAAGTCGTGCGGCGGCTTGCCCGTCAGGCGCTCGATCTCGAAGGTAGGGTCGATATCGTGGTGCCCGGCGACGACGTCGGCGAACTGCACGACCAATCCTTTCGCCGTCCAACCCGAATTGCCGGTCAGGCGCAGCAGACCCCAGAAGAGCGGGGAGGGCAGGTTCAGATAGCGCACCTTGTGCCCCAGCACCTTCGACAGGCGGGCGGCCGCTTCCTTCATGTCCAGCGTCTCCGGCCCGGTGATAAAATAGGTCGCGCCTTCATGGCCGTCCTCGGTCAGCACGGCGGCCGCCACGCGCGCGACGTCGCGGGTATCGACCCAGGAGACCGATCCCTTGCCGGCCACCTGGGGCAGGAACCCCTTGGCGATCGGATCCTTGAACCACAGGAAGTTCTGCATGAACGCGGTGGGCTTGAGGATCGTCCAGCGAATCCCCGAAGCGCGGAGATGGTGGTCGATCAGCGCATGCGCCTTCGCCCAAGGCACCGGCGAGCGGACATTGCCGTCGGAGGCGGAAATCTTGACGATCCGGCCGACACCCGCATCCGTGGCGGCATCGATCGCGGCGGTCTCCTGCGCCACCTGCTGCTGGGTGGGGGGCGTGATCAGGAACATCGTGTCGATGCCCTGCATTGCCGCCGCGAGCGTTTCCGGCCGATCGAAATCGCCCCGCACGGCATCGATGCCCTTCTTTGCCAGGCTCTCGACCTGTTCCTGCCTGCGGCACAGGGCGCGGAACGGCGTTCCGGCCTCCTGGAGCAGGCGGCACACTTCACCACCGATGCCACCGGTGGCACCTGATACCAAGATCATGACGAATGTCCTTTTTTACGCGTGGGTGTCGGGAAGCGCGGCGGAGGCGGCGCGATCGAGCCATTCCGAGAGAATGGCGTTCATGGAGTCGAGTGTCTGGATCGCGGCGCGGATACTGGCGCGGCCAATCCGGTCGACGATTTCTGCGTCTAGCGGCGCGACCGCCTGTTCGGCGCCGGTCACCGCCGCCAACCCCGCTTCGGTGAGCACAACGAGCTTGGCGCGACGGTGCTGCGGATTGTCCTGAAAGGCGACCAGCCCCCGCTCGGCCAGCAAGTCGACGATGCGCTGCACGGACTGTCGCGTCAGCCCCATGTTCCGCGCGATCGCCGCGGTAGGGAGCGGCACCGGCGAGTAGCGCAGTGCGCCGAGCACCTGCCACCAAGCGCTGGTCAGGCCGAGATGAGCGACCAACTCGTTGCCCGTGCCGATCAGCCTTCCGCTGGTGGCAAAAACGGCGAGCGCAAGCTCGCGAACATGCGTGTCCTCGCTCGACATAGACTGGCACCATCCATTTGACAGTTTGCTGTCGAACCAAGCGAAGAGATGTTGGTTCCGTTTGGCAGCGGACTAAGCGTCGCTTGGGCATTCTTCCGTAGAAATCGAAGGGGAGCAGCGCTCCCCGACACCGAGCGGGAGATCAAATGACGTTAACCTGCTATCGGTCTGTCGCGCCGGGCAGCCGTAGCGGGGGAATCTCTGTTCCGTTCGCAAGAGGGGTTTTGCACTTGGCCCGTTGCGTGCCAACTCTCAGACGGACAGCAGGCCGCTCGTTCCTCGCGAAAAGCGCACGCGAGCGAGAGTGGCGCGATCGGCGGCGCCGGAACTGGCCACAGGCGGATATTTAACCGATCCTCCCAGGCCGGCGCACGGTATCGGTTTCAGCCGATTTTCTGAAGATCAGGGGGTAGGAACGGCAATATGGCGGTGCATGAGATCCAGCGCTGCAACTGGGCGCAGGGCGATGCGCTGATGCGCGCCTATCATGACGCGGAATGGGGTGTGCCCCAGCATGATCCGCGCATGCTGTGGGAGATGCTGATGCTTGAGGGGTTCCAGGCTGGGCTGGCCTGGATCATCATCCTCAGAAAGCGCGAGGCCTTTCGAGCTGCGTTCGCCGGGTTTGATCCGGTCAAGGTCGCGGCGTTTGACGACGAGGACGTCGCGCGGCTGATGGCCGATCCCGGCATTGTCCGCGCCCAGGCCAAGATTCGCGCGACGATCCGCGGTGCGCAACTCTATCTCGACATGGCCGAACGCGTCGAGTGCTTCGCCGACTATTGCTGGTCGTTCACCGACGGCAAGGTCATCCGGAACCAGGGCCGCGATTGGATCGCCCATTCCCCGCTCTCCGAGACGATCTCGAAGGACATGAAGCGGCGCGGGTTCAAGTTCGTCGGGCCGACCATCGTCTATGCCTGGATGCAGGCGGTCGGCATCGTCAACGATCATGCGCGCGAGTGTTTTCGGCGCGACGCCGTATGAAGCCCGGAAGCGCAGGCGCCCGGCATATTGCTGCGCCGGATGTTCGCCATTGGCATCGAGACGGTCGAAAATGCCGAAGGTGATGTGTTGGGCCATCTCCTGCTCCTGGTTGGGGCGGGTCTGGCGCCCGGGATTGGCTAGCGGCGCATGACGGACGGCGATGCCTTGATTGCCGCTGTAACCGGAATCGGATTCCCCACGCATTGCACTAAGCATGGTCTTGCGGTTTCGGCCACGGCTTGGCGCAGGCATGCTGGATGGGATGCTACGGCGGTAGTCGCTTCGGCTGCGTGCGACACGAAGACGAAAGACTGGGTGAGCACGCCCAAAACGCTCAGGAAGACCGCGGCCGGCCGGCGGCAAAGAAAAACGGATAGGCGATAATGGAACCCTCGATGGCCGATACCGGTGCACGCACGCCGGATGCAGCGTGGCGGATGGTGGTTTTGGCCGCGCTCGGCGGCGCGCTCGAATATTTCGACTTCATCGCCTACGGCATCTTTGCTCCGGCCATCGCCGCGTCCTTTTTCCCGAAGGACGACCCACTTGCCTTGACGCTTGCGCTGGCGATTTTTGCCGCCGGCTATCTGGCCCGGCCGATCGGCGGGATGATCTCCAGCCATTATGGCGATCGATACGGCCGGAAGATCGTGTTCATGATCACGGTCGCCACCATGTCGTGCGCCACGCTCGCGATCGGGCTGCTGCCGACCTATGCGACCGCCGGCATCGCCGCGACCATCGGGCTGCTGGTTCTTCGCGTCGTGCAGGGGCTGTGCATCGGGGGCGAACTTCCCGGCGCGATCACCTTCGTGGTCGAGAGCGTCCGCCGCCAGCCGGCCTTTGCATGCGGCATCGTCTTCGCGCTCGTCAACGCCGGCGTGCTGCTGGCGTCGGGCCTCCATCTGCTCCTGACGCTGGCGCTCGGCAACGCCGCCTTGTTGCACTTCGGCTGGCGCGTGGCATTCGTGTTGGGCGGATTGCTCGGGCTCGCCAGCCTGTGGCTGCGCCGTCGCTTGCGGGAGACGCCGGTGTTCGAGGCAGTCCGCGGCGATGTTGCCCGTCGGCCGGTCCGCGACGTGCTGTGGCTCCAGCCGCGATCGGTGCTGCTGGGCGTGGCGCTCACCGCTCCCACCGCGACCTTCAATGGCCTGCTGTTCGGCTACATGCCGGCCTATCTCACCACCATACTATACTATCCCGCCAGCGAGATCGCGGTGGCCATCAACGTCGCGCTCCTCGTCATGTCGGCGGCGCTGCTGGGGGCGGCCTGGCTCGCGGACCGGCTTCCGCCGCGTTACCTGCTGCTGCTGTCCTCGGCGGCGATGCTGCTGGGTGCGCCCTTTTTTTTCCAGCAACTGGCTAGCGGCACCGCGTCCTTGGTGATTCTGCTGCCGATGCTCGCGCTCGCGGTAGCCGGCGCGAACGGCACCTTCGCGTTCCTGCTCGCCGAACTGTTCCCGCCCCGGCGGCGGTTCAGCGGCGTTGCCTTGTCGCTCAACATCAGCTTCACGCTGTTGAGCGGGCTGGGGCCGCTTGCCGCCGCGGTCCTCATCTCCACGACCGGCGTGTCCGCGGCACCCGGCTGGATCATCGCGGGCGCCGGCGGGGTCGGGATCGTCGCAGCGCTGTTGCTTGCGCGCACCGATGCCTGGTTGCCGAATGCCGGCTGAGCACGGAGAGACGCACACGCTCTTGCCGGATCGCTCGGGGGATTTGCCATGAACCTTCGCCTCGTCTTCGCGGCCATGATCGCTTCCCCGATGGTGGCACCGGCGGCGGTAGCCATGTCGCGGCCCGAGCTTTCGACCGCCTGTGCGATACCTTTCGACCCGAGCGTTGCGCAGTCGAGAGGTGGTCGTCAATTCAGACAATCATCTCGATGTGGTGGCGCGCCGCGGCATTCAACGTCGAACGGAGACAGAATTGCGCAAGTGATCAGGTCACGCCCCTTTCTAATCCGATACTGATACGTAACGATAACACGTAGAAACACCTAGCGCAGTAGATTTACCAATTGCCAGCTATAAGTCTTTGTGGGTGAAGGCGGTTGTTGCCTTCGCATCAAATTTTAGGTGGGGGTAATCGAAATGTTTGCGCGTGTGTTGTTTGGTGTGTCCGCCATGTTGCTGCCGAATGCAGTAATGGCGCAGACATCTGCTTCGGGCACCGGCTCGCTGACCGTGATTCAGCCGCTGACCATTACCAAGAATGCAGACTTGCAGTTCGGCAGCGTCGTTCGACCGGTGTCGGCCGCCGGCGCAGTTGCAGTCGCAGTGACGGGCGCGCGGACGGTTACCGGCGATATCCAGGCGCTGGCGTCGGGCGACACCCCGCAGGCCGCGCGCTTCACCATCTCGGGTGAGGGTGGCCATGCCCTGTCGGTGACGATCCCGGCATCGTTCACCTTGGCGAACGGGTCGCAATCGCTGGTCGTGACGACCAACAACAACCTCACCGGTGCCCTCAGCGCGCAGACGCTTAGCGGCACCGCGGGCGGCGCGGGCACGCTGGACGTGCGCGTCGGCGGTACGGTGGCGCTGGCGACGACCACGCCCGCCGGCCTTTACACCGGCGCCTTCACCGTATCGACGGCGTACAACTAAGATGTCCGGCATCCCCGGGGCGCTCCGGCGGACCGGCTTCGCGGTGGGCGCATCGCTGCTGGTCGCAGCGGCGCCGGCGGCGGCCCAGGCGGGCAATCTGGGGCTGTCGCACCACCGTGTGGTGTTCGACGGCACGTCGCGGACGGCCACGATCTACCTGTTCAATCGCGGCAGCGTACCCGCCGCGTTCCGGATCGACCTGATCGACATGACCATGTCCAGCGACGGCGTCATCCGGCCGGTGGCTGCCGACGCGCCTGTGCCCGAGCATTCGGCGCGCGACGTGCTGGAATTCACCCCGCGTCGCGTCCTGCTCGGACCGCAGCAGAGCCAGGCGGTGCGGATTCGGGTGCGCCCCCCCGAAGCGTCGGGCGAGCTGCGCAGCCATCTGGCGATCACGGCGTTGCCCGCAAGCGACGCCCCGCCGACGGTCGCGCGCCTCGACAATGGCGTGGCAAACGGCGTGGCGGTGCAGATCTCGACGCTGTTCAGCGTCAGCATCCCGATCGTGGTGCGGACCAACGCCAAGGCCGCGTCCGCGCACATCGACAAGCTCCAGGTCCATCGCAGCGGCGGCACGTCGGCTGGCGCGATGCTCAGCTTCGACCTTGTCCGCGATGGTCCGGGCTCGGTATATGGCGATGTCGAGCTGGTTTCCGGTCGCGGCCGGGATCAGCGGGTGCTCGGCAGCATCCGCGGCATCGCGCTCTATCCCGAGACCGACCATCGCACGGTGCAGCTTGCCGCGCCCGCAGTGGCACCCGGCCAGACCGCGCGGCTGGTGTTCAGCAACCGCGAAGCGCCCGCTTCGGTCGAGGTCGCTTCGGCGAACCTCACCATCCCGTGAAACCCGTCCGAGCGGCCGGATGCGGGCTGCTCCTCGCCATGATCAGCGCGCCGGCAATGGCCAGCGCCCAGGCGAGTGGCCCGGCCGGCGTGCGCGCCTGTCCCTCGGAGGACATGCTCCTCTGGCTCGAGGTACGCACCGAAACCGATCTTCTCGCCGAGACCATGGATGCCTATGCCGGCACGAGCGGCACGCTGCTGCCGCTCGGCCAGTTCGCGCGCATCCTCGACCTCGGGATCCTCGTCGCTGCCGATGGACGGCATGCGAGCGGCGCGATCGACCCGCGAACGCGTCTGTCCGTCGATCTCGATGCAGGCACTGCACAGCTGGGCACGGCCAGGGTCGCGCTCGGCCCCGGTGCGTGCGTGCGCAAGGGCGATATCTATCTCGCCGCGGAAACGATGGAGAAGCTGCTGCCGGTGCGCCTGCGTGTGGCCGCCGACGCACAGCTGTTGCAGGTCACGCCGACGGGCACCCTGCCGCGCGTCCGCAATCGGGAGGTCGCGGAACGGCGCGCGGCGCTCTCGCAGCTGGCGTCTGCCGAAGCGGCGATACTCGCGAATGATCCCTATCGGGCGTTCAGCGTGCCCGCGGTGGAAGTGAATGTCGGACAGCGCCTGGGCAGCGGCGACGTGCTGCAATCGCGGTGGCTGGGCGTGCGTGCGGCCGGCGATCTCGCCTTTGCTGGTTTCCGCGGCTTTGTCGGGCTGGACTCCGCCGGGCCGGCCAACGTCCAGCTCACCTTGGAGCGTACCAGTGCGGAGAACCGCGCCCTCGGTATTCTCGGCGGCAGCCGGGTCGCGCTCGGCGACGTGGCGACGCCAGAGGCACTGCTCGGCGCGCGCAGCGTGGCGGGGCGCGGCATCTTCTATTCCTCGGCGCCGCTGCAGCCCTTCGACTTCTCGCACCCGCTCGTCCTCGAAGGCGATGTGGCCGATGGCGAGCAGATCGAAGTCTATGTCGACGGCACGCTCCGCGCCGCCCGCGCTGCGGCGAGCGGCGGCCGCTACCGCTTCGATAATCTATCGCTCGGGATCGGCGATCATCAGGTCCGCATCCTGTTCTACGGCGCGCAGGGGCAGGTGCGCGAGGATGTCCGGTCGTTCCAGCTGGGCTCAGGCCTGCTGCAGCCGGGGCAGACCGCGGTGCGCTTCAGCGTCGTCCAGCCCGAACGGCCACTGCTGCGGATGGAGGACGGGCCCTGGCCCCGCACCGGGGACGCCCTGCGTGTCGTCGCGCTGGTCGATCGCGGGCTGAGCCGCAGGATCACGGCGCATGCGGGGCTGACGCGGTTTCGCCCCTGGTATGGGCAGGAACGCCTTGCCGGTACCGCCGGGATCAAGGCGATGCTGGCGGGCGCGGCGCTGGACGGGGTCGTCGGCCTGGATAGCCGTGGAGGGCGGGCCGCCAGCCTGCTCTTTGGTTCACGTGTCCGCGGTGTCAGCCTGCGGATGCAGCACGCCGAATATGCCGGCGGCTTCGTCGACGAGACGCGCGATCCCATGTCGAGCGGCGCGCCCTTGCGCCGCGCTACCGACGCCCAAGTCGATCTGGCGGCACCCCTGCCGGGCGGGCGACGCATGCCGATCGCGTTCGACATCCGACGGGTCGAGCAGCAGGACGGAACCCGCCGTATCGAAGCCAATGTGCGCGCCGCCGGCATGGTCGGCGCTACCTATGTCAACGTGATGGTCAGCCGGCAGGGCTGGAGCGGGGGCGTCGCGGGCGCCCGGCAGCTCGCCTCGATCGAGACGTCGACACCGCTTGCCCCGGCGCTCCAACTGCGCACCGGCCTGGCCTATCGGATTACCGGACGCCCCGGCATCGAGAGCGCCTATGTGTCGACGCAGGTCGCGATGGCGCAGGGCGACACGCAGGTCATCTTGTCACGCCAAGGCGGCGCGCCGTCCCGGTTTCGGCTGGACGCCTCGTACCGCCATCGCTTCCGGCACTTCGATCTGACGACGGCAGGCGGCTACGACGTTCGGACGCGCAGCTGGCGCGCGGCGCTACAAGTCACCTTCGCCTTCGCGCCGACCGCGCGGCGAGGCTATGGGCTGGCCCCGTCGAGCGTGGCGATCAGCGGTCGCGCGGCGATCCGCACCTTCCTCGACGCCAATGGGGAT
>Ga0105237_10008235_pt1 | contig 11319 bp, 9 predicted proteins | sample KBSC24metaG_FD_81520 | JGI IMG/M metagenome (GOLD analysis project Ga0105237, IMG submission 81520) | Corn rhizosphere microbial communities from Kellogg Biological Station, Michigan, USA - KBS C2-4 metaG | ecosystem: Host-associated > Plants > Roots > Rhizosphere > Soil | place: Michigan, USA... | reverse complement strand
CGCCTCCAGGTTGTCGACGATCGGAATGCGATACCAGTACGCGGCGTGCCCGATGAAAAACAGCACGATCAACAACCCCAGCGCGTTGCGCCCGAGGTGCTTCTTCACCCGCCCCCCTTTGTCATTCCCGCTTCCGCGCTGTGTTATGAGCGGCCGCGTGACGGCACGGATACGTCAGTCGGTACGGTCGCCTAGTCGAGCGCTAGAGCGGACTTACGAAGCCGGCTTGAGGTAGAACTCCATCTTGACGCCCGCCAGCTCGATCACATCGTGATCGCCGAGCGCATGCGCCTGCGCATCCAGCTGCTTGCCGTTTACCACCGGAAACGTAGCACCCTCTACGTGCGTGATGAAATAGCCCTGCGGCCGCTTGGCGATGACCGCGACTTGCACGCCGGGCTTGCCCAGAGTCGTCAGCGGCTTCGACAAGGGGAGCTCCTTGCCGGCGCTCGGGCCGGACAGAATCTGGATGGTTCCCTGGATCTGTCCCGCGGCCGGCATGGTGCCGGTGGTAGTGGTCGTCGTTGCAGCTGCGATGCTGGCTGAAGCCGCAGGAGCAGTGGCCGCAACCGGGATAGTTGGCGCGGGTGCCGGCGCAGCCGCCGGAGCTGCGGTGGCGGCAGGGGCCGGCGTTGCCTCCGCTGGTGCTGCAGCAGCCGGCGCGCCGCCCGCCGCCACGGCCTGCCGTGCAGCCTCGCGCAAGCCCGGTCCCTGGGTCTGCATCAGATCGGGATTGACGACCGTATCGCTGAAGGTCTTCGGAGCGGGCGGGGCCTGCTCAGCCGGCTTCGCAGCCGGGCCACCGGCTGGTGCGCGCAACACCATCGTCTTCTCGAAGTCCGCCGGACTCGCCTGAGCAGCGGAGGCTTCGGTGACGTACTTGAGCTTGTACTTCCCGAGCTCCACCACGTCGCTGTTCTGCAGGAAGTGCTTCTTGATGGGCTGGCCGTTCACCAGCGTCCCGTTGGTGCTGCCCAGGTCCTCGAGGAACGAATCGTTGAGGATCGTCATGATCATGGCATGCTCGCCGCTGATGGCGAGATTGTCGATCACGATATCATTGTGCGGTTTACGGCCGAGCGTCGTCCGCTCTTTGGTGAGCGGATACTCCCGGATCACCATGCCATCGAGGCTCAGGATCAGCTTCGCCATAGATCAATCCTCGCTTCTCATCTAAACCATGCCTTCAGCCGACTGAGCAGACCGCGCTCGGCCGCAAAAGATCGTTTCACTCGGATTAGGATCACGGATATGTTATCGCGACCCCCGTTGTCGTTCGCCATCTGCACCAGCTGGCTCGCCGCAAGCGGAAGATTGGCGGACAGCGTGCTCAGCGTAAGGTGGATGTCTTCGTCCTCCACCATGTCGTTGAGCCCGTCCGAGCACAGCAGGAACATGTCGCCTTCCGCCGCCTCGAAGTTGTTGACGTCCGCCTCCACGTCCGGCTCGATACCCACAGCGCGTGTGACCAGATTCTTGTTCTGTGAACGCCGTGCCATTTCCTTCGTGATCATGCCGCTGTCGATTTGCTCCTGCAACAGCGAATGATCGCGAGTGAGTTGCTCCAACTGGCCGCCACGCAGGCGGTACAGGCGCGAGTCGCCTATGTGCGCCACACTGATATGGTTGTCGCACAGGAGTGCCACGACCAGGGTCGTTCCCATGCCGGCGTACTGGGGCTGACTGTTGGCGGCTTGGTAGATCGACGAGTTGGCCCTGGTGATCACGTTGCGCAAGATCCTGTTGGCCATTGGCTCACCCGTCTCGGCGTCCGGCTCGTAAGGCGGGATGCGCAACACGGTTTCGCGCGTCTCCTTCGTGATCAGCGCCACTGCAATGCCGCTCGCGACCTCGCCGGCATTATAGCCCCCCATGCCGTCGGCCAGCACCGCGAGCCCGATGCTCGAATCGGTGCCGATGCTGTCTTCGTTGTGGGCGCGCACCATGCCGGTGTGGGTTGCCGATGCCATCTCGATGGATTTGGACAGTCCATGGACAAATCGCGATCGTCTAGAGCGCCAGGTCCACAGTACTCATCGAGGCCGCGCACTCGCGTATCGCTCGCGCCATTTCCTCGCCTGTCCGATAGCGGCCCTCGATTGTCTTCGACAAGGCCTTGTTGATGATCCCCACCAGGCAATCGGGCAGCGCCGGGTTGTGCAGGGTTGGATCGCCCGGCTGCTCGTTGGCAATCTTGAACATGAGCTGCGCCATCGACTCACCGGTGAAGGGCAAAAAGCCGCAAGACATCTGGTAGAGCGTCACACCGAGCGAAAACAGGTCGGATTGTCCGTCGATCTTCTTGCCCGAGAGCTGCTCGGGTGACATGTAGGATGGCGTGCCGAGCACCATTCCGGTTTTCGTCTTGCTCGAATCGGTGATGCGCGCGATGCCGAAATCGGTCACCTTGACCGCATCGCTGTCCGGGTCGAACATGATGTTGCCGGGCTTGATGTCGCGGTGAACCACGTTCTGGCGATGAGCGTAGTCGAGCGCCCCCGCTACCCGTGCGATGATGCTCATGACCACGGGCAAAGGCAACAGCGCCCCGGGCTTGGTGTGCGGCGTCAGGTCTTTGCCTTTGAGAAATTCCATCGCAATGTAGGCGAGGTCGTGCTCCTCACCTGCATCGAATATCGTCACGATATTGGGATGGTTCAGCCGCCCGGCGGTTTCGGCCTCGCGGAAGAAGCGCGTCTTGACGTCCTCGAGCTCGTCGGGCTCGAACTCTTGCGCTAACGCCATCGTCTTGATCGCGACGACGCGTCCGATCTTAGGATCTTTGCCGAGATAAACGACGCCCATCGCGCCTTTGCCGAGCTCCTTCTCGACCTGGTAGCGGCCGAGCATCGGCTTTTCCACGGTACCGCCATCGAGCACCAGCGTGCTGGCGTTCGTGCGTCCGCCCGTACCGCCCAGAATCACGGTCTCGGACATCGCTTTCGCACGCGACATGCGTTGCGGGAGGTCGCGGAAATTCGGGTTGTAGCCGGCCATGTATTTGAACACGGCCTCGGCCTTGTTGAACTGGCGCTTGCGCTCGAAATCGAGCGCCAAGTTATACATGTTGTCCATCAACTGGTCGTCCAGGGGACACTTCTTGAACTTGTCGAAGGCCATGTCCAACTGACCTTGTCCCTGAAACGCCAGTCCCAGCATGCGGTTGCTCTCGGCCGACTCGAAATCGGATTTGGCCTTGCCACGCTCGGTCGCCAGGAAGCGCTTGGTCGTCAGCGCAGCATGCCCGACCAGCAGCAGCACGCACGCAGTCATCAGCTGAATCCACATGAGCTGAGTGGTCATCAACGCGAAGTGCACCGCGACCAGCAGGACCAGTATTCCCGCGGTGGCGACAGCGCCCATGCCGGCCTTCAGCCGCGGCAGCAGTATGGTCAGATACACAGCCACCAGCACGAACGCGATGATGGACACCCACATGCCCCAAATGGGCGCCACGAAGAAATGCTCCTGCAGAATGCTCGACACTGTGTGCGCCTGCATAAGCACGGCAGGCATTCCCGGCGCGACCGGAGTGATGAATACGTTGGCCACGCCAGCGGCAGTGGGCCCGATCAGCACGATCTTGTCGCGGTATTTCTCCGCCGGGATCTTGCCGCTGTAGACGTCGAAGAACGAGTCCACGGGAAATGCTGGCCGTGCCTCGGCGTCCTTGTAGAAATACGTGTACATCTGCAACTCGGGATCGGAGCGGATGTTCAGACGCCCGAGACTGACGCGCTCACCGGGTACCGCCTTGATGTCCGCTGGACTCAGATTCAAGCTGCGCGCCGCGATCTGCAGCGCCATCGAAGGGTAATACTGATCGTAGTAGGACAGCACGAGCGGCTCGGTACGGATCGCGCCGTCTACGTCTGGCGGGGAGTTGAGATGGCCCAGAGCAGCCACAGCCATGCCGAGAGGCTCGATGACCGGCACCTCGACGCCCAGCGCCGGAACGGCCGCACCGAGCTGGCCGCCCGCAATCTGCACGGCGTTCTTGCGCAGGTATTCGGGCAGATCCTTGTCGGGCTTGCCAATCGGCTCGCCGATGCGAAAGAGGACCGGCAATACTATATTCCCCGCGCCGCTGAAGCTCTCGGCCAGTTTGCGGTCGGTGTTTAGCTTGTCTTCTGCGTCCTTCAGCACGGTGCCGAACTCGGCGAGCTGCTCCTGGCCCGCTGGACTCAGCAACCCGTATAGCTCACCGAGCTTGTTGATGTAGGGCAGCCCGGGATCGATCTGCGGCTCGGAGAAAAACACGGTCATGCCGATGACTTTGGCGTGCGCGGCCGTGAGCTTCTGGATCAACTGGGCGTGGACGTCGCGCGACCAGGGCCAGCGCCCGATGTTGGCAATGCTGGGGTCGTCGATGGCGATGACGGCGATGCGCTCGGTGGGGTTGCGGCTCGAAGCACGCACGCCGAGGTCATAAGCCTTGCGCTCGAGGCTCTTGACCAAATCAGCTTGCGACACCAAGGCAACCGCGAGCGCCACGATCACGCCGAGGAACCAGTCGGACTTCCAAAAATCCTTCCTACCCATCCTCGCGCACCACTACGGGCCTTCCGATCAGCGGCACAGACGGCATCGACCGCGGGATTCCTTTGTTTTTTATGAGGTTAACCCGCATCAGTTAATCAGTCTACGACATTAGTGATTAAAGTATCTGATTTCTTTCCAAAAGCCAACCCAAATAACGCATTTGGAATGCACTTGGAGCCGTGCGCAAGCGCCTGGTCGGGCAACAGGGGGATTACGAGCGGTTACCCGTCCAGCGTGCGGACGTGGTAGGGCCGCTTGTGACGTGGAATCCTCCGTTCGAAACCTGAGTCTGGCGATGCAGCGCGAAGACCCTGTATGTCGGGGTTTCAGCGGCTAAGCGGCGATGCAAGGCTTGTGCCATACGACACGGCGAGGCAAAGACCGCGATATTCAGGCGCCTTCGACGAACAGGACGCTGCCGACCGAAGTGCGCTGGCGAATCTGCTTGGCAGGAGCGTATTCCGGGGAATCGTAGAAAGCGCGCGCCCGATCCATGCTCTCGAACTGGGCCACGATGATACGCTTCGGCCGCCAATCGCCTTCCTTGTACTCGATACTGCCGCCGCGCACGACAAACTTGCCGCCGTATTTGGCGAGCACCGGAGCAACCAGCTTTTTGTACTCCTCGTAGCCGAGCGGGTCGGTAATCTCGATGGTCGAAATCAGGTAAGCAGGCATGCAGCAGATCTCCTCTTCACTGTTTGGTCAGCGCGCTTGAGCCAGCGCGTCGGCAATGCCAGGCGCCATGCAAAAGGCCTGCGGGACAGAGGACCGGTGGTCGAGGTTCTCGACAAATTTGCACGATAACCAGCCCGCCTGAGTGGCTCGCGTTCCGCAGATTATAATCAGCGCTTGGATGACTTCGTTACGTATTTCCGAATGGCATTAGGTTGGCTGGTGCGCGCGCTCGGTAAGCGGGAGGCCCCGGGCTCGACCTCAACGGCGCCAACCTCACGAGCGACAGGTCCGCGTGCAGACCTGCGCTTCATCGATGAGTTGATCGACGCCGGCAGTCTTGTCGAAGCTTGATCGCAGCTGGAGACTCTGCGCCGGTTACACGCCGCCGACGCGGAAGTCCTGGCACGGCTCGGACGCGCCCATTACCAGCTGGGAGATCCGGGCGGCGCGGAAGAAATCCTGCGCGCGGCGGTCGCAGCAGACCCGAACCATGTTGTAGCCTTGAGCTTTCTTGCCGCCTCCCGCATGCAGCTCGACGATGCGCAAGGCGCAATAGCGGCGGGGAATGCGGCGGCGCAGCTTCAGACGCGTGCGGACTCGTCTGCCCGCGCGAGTCCGCGCAGAGCGACGGCAAACTCGTCCACCACTTCGCCCCAATCGATGCGCCGTGCGGCCAGTCGCGCGTTGCGCCCAAGTCTGCTTCTCAGCGCATCGTCTACTGCGGAATCGACAGCCAGCCGGGTAAAGCCGGCTGCGTCATCGCAGGGTGCCAGCAAACCAGTTTCCCCATGAATGAGATGCTCGCGCGCGGCCGCGTAGTCGTATGCCACGACGCTAAGTGCGCTCGCCATCGCCTCCACGGTTACGTTGCCGAAGGTCTCGGTCAAGCTGGGAAACAGGAACAAATCGCCCGACGCATAGTGAGTCGCAAGGTCCTCTCCGCGGCGCATGCCGGCGAACACATGGTCTGGTTGATGCTGCTCGAGTTGGGCGCGCTGCGGCCCGTCACCGACCAGCACTAACCGCGACGACGGCAGCCGGCGCTTGATCGCGTCGAAGGCGGCCAGTACCAGGGGTAGATTCTTCTCGGGTGCGAGGCGCCCCACGTGGATCGCCACCACATCGCCTTCGGCAGCGCCCCAGCTTCTGCGTAACTCGGCGGACCGGCGCGCAGGATTGAATAGCATCGTGTCCACGCCGCGGGCCACCACGACCAGGTCGCGATAGCCCTCCGCCGTCAACTGCGCCTGCAACTCGCGAGTCGGAACGAACGTGCAGGCCGCGCTGTTGTGAAATCGCTTGAGATATCCGGCGATGGCCGGCTTGAGCAAGCCGAAGCCATAGTGCTTGCTGTAGCTGTGAAAGTTGGTGTGGAAATCGGAGCTCGCAGGTATCTTCAGTTTGCGAGCCGCGATCAACGCCGATCTGCCGAGCGGTCCTTCAGTGACGATATGCACGACGTCCGGCCGCTCGTCGCTCCAGAGCCGCAGCAACATGCGTGTAGCTGGCAACCCCATGCGCAAGCCGTGGTAGCGCGGCACGGGAAAGCCGTGTACGAGTGTCTCCCGCAGTCCGATCGAGCTGGCCGGCGCATCCGAAGCGCTTTGCCGCGGACGCACGAGCCGAACGTCATAGCCGCCCGCGATCAGGCCATCAACCATGCGTCCAATCGTCATGGCTACGCCATTGATCTCGGGCGGGTAGGTCTCGGTCACGATGGCAATTCGCAACCCGACGGCCCCGCCGCTCAATTGTTTGACCGCGACAGCCGTGTCGTTCATGCCCGCGCAGCCTGCCGGCGGACGACGAAACCCTCATGAAGATTTGTTGATGATTTGGTTACAGCGGGTGCGCGGCGGACCAATCGCGCCGCGGCGAGGGATACTTCAGCCGAACAGGACCAGGCCCCAGACAACGGCTACGTTGGCCAGACTCACGAACACGGCCGCGCTGCCAATGTCCTTGGCGCGCTTGGCGAGCTGGTGATTTTCCAGCGAGATTCGATCGACCGCGGCTTCGACCGCCGAGTTGAGCAACTCGACGATCAGCACGAGCAGAATGCTGGCAATCATGAGCGCTTTCCCCACGCCACTGGCAGGCATGAAGCAAGCCAACGGGATCAGGATGATCGCGAGCAGACATTCCTGTCGGAACGCATCTTCGTGGCGGTACGCCGCCTTAAAGCCCTCAATGGAATAGAACAATGCATTCCAGATCCGGCGCAGACCGGTCTTGCCCTTGTGCGGGCTCGCGTTCAGCTCTTCGCTCACTTTTTCCATGTCAGATCCAGCTCGCGGGCGGCCTTCACGTCGTCCAGGCGGCGCACGGGCGTACTGTACGGCGCGTTTCTTACCATCTCTGCATTCGCGCGTGCCTCATCGAGAATCTCGCGCATGGCGCTTACGAACGCATCGAGCGTCTCCTTGGACTCTGTCTCGGTTGGCTCGATCAGCAAGCACTCCGGCACCAGCAACGGGAAGTACGTCGTAGGCGCGTGAAATCCTTTGTCGAGGAGCCGCTTCGCCACATCCATCGCGGTCACGCCGGTTTCCTGCTTCAGCGCCTTGAGCGTCACGATGAACTCGTGGCTGGCACGACGGTTGGGGAACGCGACGTCGAAGCCCGCGCGGCGCAGTTCGCACATCAAGTAGTTGGCGTTCAGTGTCGAGTATTCGGCCACCCGCGGCATTCCCTCGCGACCGAGCAAACGCGCGTAGACATACGCACGCAGCAGGACGCCGGCATTGCCCATGTATGCGGACAGCACGCCGATACTCTGCGGTCGCTCGGCGTGCGTCAGCCAGCGGTAGTCTGGACCTGCCTTGACCACCAAGGGCAATGGCAGAAATGGCTCGAGGTGCGGCGCCACCCCCACCGGACCGGCACCCGGGCCGCCTCCACCGTGCGGCGTGGAAAACGTCTTGTGCAAATTCATGTGCATCACGTCGAAACCCATGGCGCCCGGCTTCACTTTGCCGAGGATCGCGTTCAGGTTCGCGCCGTCGTAGTACAGCAGGCCACCGGCACTGTGCACGATATCCCGGATTTCGAGAATGCTCTGCTCGAATACGCCCAGTGTGGAAGGATTGGTGAGCATCAGCCCGGCAGTCTGCGGACCGACCGCCGCGCGCAATTCTCCCAGGTCCACGTTTCCGTCCCGATCAGTCGCGATCTCGCGAACCGTGAAGCCGCACATGGTAGCGGTGGCTGGGTTCGTGCCGTGCGCCGCATCCGGAACGATAATCTCGGTGCGAGCATCGTCGCCACGCGTCCGGTGATAAGCACGAATCATCGCCACGCCGGCAAACTCCCCCTGGGCGCCGGCCATCGGCGTCAGGCTCACCGCCGCCATGCCGGTAACGTCCTTCAGTATCTCCTGCAGCTCGAACAGGCAGGCCATGAATCCCTGTCCGCTTTGCTCCGGCGCCAGCGGATGTCGCGCGAGAAACGGGGTCAGCATGGCCGCGGCGTTGCAAGCGCGCGGGTTGTATTTCATCGTGCAGGAGCCGAGCGGATAGAACTGCGTGTCGATCGAGAAATTGAGCTGCGAAAGGCGCGTGTAATGGCGGACAGCATCGAGCTCGGACACCTCCGGCAATAGTGGCGGCTCAGATCGGCGCAGATCCGAGGGAATTTCGGTCGCGCGCGCCGCCGGCGCCGGGACGTGCGCACAGCTCGCACGGCCGGGTTGCGACAGCTCGAAGATCAGCATTCGACGCGGCGTCGTTCGAATCGCGCAGCCACGTGCATAACGCACAGGCCGCTCGAAATCAGAGCGACCCAGTCATGCGCATCGCTCATTTGAGGGCGGCGAGGGCCGCGTCGTAGTTGGGCTCGTTGGCAATCTCGGGCACCAGCTCGGAATGGATCACCTTGTTGTTTTCGTCCAGGACGACGACCGCACGCGCCGTCAATCCCTTGAGCGGGCTGTCGGTGATATCGACGCCGTACTTGTTGCGGAACCCGGCGTTGCGAAACGTGGACAGCGTGACGACGTTATTGAGGCCCTCGGCACTGCAGAAGCGCGACATCGCGAAAGGCAGGTCGGCGGAGATGATCAGGACCACAGTGTTGTTCATGCCGCTGGCCTTCTCATTGAAGACACGTGTGGACTTGGCGCAAGTGGGCGTGTCCAGACTCGGAACGATGTTGAGAACCTTGCGCTTACCGGCAAAGTCGGCGAGACCGACGTCCTTCAGATCTTTCGTGGTGAGGCTGAAATCTGGTGCGGAAGTGCCTTTGGAAGGCAGCGTACCGGCGACGCTGACGGGATTACCCTTGAGAGTGACGGTGGCCATGCGGTTCTCCTGTTGTCGAGTGATTGAGGCGATGGGAAATTCGTTCAGGCAGCACCCGAACCGCTCTCGGCAGAAAGCGCCGCGTCCAGTGTGCGCACGTAATGGTCGAGGTCGGCTTCGGTCTTGGTTTCCGTGGTACAGACCAACAGGGCGTTGCCCAGTTCGGGGTAATGACGACTCAGATCCAGGCCGGCCCAGATGCCCTGGTGACGCAAGCGATCGACAACGCGCGCGGCGGGAATCGGCAAGGACAGCACAGTCTCGTGAAAGACTGGTGCTGAGAACCGGCGCGAAACGCCACTCGTATCCTTCAGTCGATCCAGCAAAGTCAGCAGATTCGTGTGAGAGGCGAGCGCCACGCGCTCCAATCCGGTGGGGCCAAGGATGGCCATATGGATCGTGGCGGCGGTGACCGCCAAGCCCTGATTGGTACAGATGTTGGACGTGGCCTTGGACCGGCGAATGTGCTGCTCACGCGCCTGCAATGTCAACGTGAAGCCCGGCTTTCCATCGACATCTATGGTGCGGCCCACGATGCGCCCCGGCATCTGACGCACGTAGGCCTGCTTGCAGGACATGAAGCCGAAGTAGGGTCCGCCGGCCGCTAGCGGGACGCCCAGCGGCTGGCCTTCGCCGACAGCGATATCGGCGCCGGTCGCGCCCCAGCGTCCGGGCGGCGCGAGCAGTCCAAGCGCAACCGGATTGACCACTCCGATCGCGAGGGCGCCTTGCGCGTGCGCCCACTCCGTGAGCGCGTGCACCGACTCGAGCGCGCCGAAGAAGTTCGGCTGTGGGATTACGAGCGCAGCGAGCTCTTGACCCTCGAAGGGGGCGAGTGATTCGAGCAGTACGGTCCCGGTCTCTCTGTTGTAAGGCAATTCGATCAGCTCGATCCGCTGATTGGAAACGATGCTGTGAACGACGTCCCGATAGATCGGATGCAACGTCGCGGGAAGCAGGACACGACGGGAGGACTTGTGCAGCCGCACCGCCATCAAGACACCCTCGGCCAATGCGGAGGCACCGTCATACAAGCTGGCATTCGTCACGTCCAGCCCGGTGAGCGAGGCCATCATCGTCTGGTACTCATAGAGCACCTGCAGGGTGCCTTGGCTTGCCTCCGCCTGGTAGGGCGTGTAGGCGGAGTAGAACTCACCACGCGTTGCAAGTTGCCAGACCGCGGCCGGTATGTGGTGCTCGTAGGCACCGGCGCCGATAAAGTTCAGATAGCATCCATCCCGCTCCGCCCGGTCCTGCATCAAGCGCATCACTGCCATCTCGGTGAGGCCGGGAGGTACGTGCTGCAGCGCGTTGGCCTTGAGCTGCGCCGGAATCTCGTCGAACAGCTCTTCGATCGACGATGCGCCGATCGACTCGAGCATGTCTTTCACTTCAACAGCGGTGTGAGGGATGAACGGCACGTGCGGCGTCAGTAGTCCGATGAGGCGCGGTCAACTCGGCGTGAATCTGACCCGATGGATGTCCGCAGTCTCAGTGAGAATCGGCGGCAACCAACTTCTCGTACGCGGCCGCATCGAGCAGAGAATCGATCTCGCCGGGATTACTCGGTTTGAGCCGAAACATCCACGCCGCGTACGCGTCCTCGTTGATCTTTTCAGGACTGCTGGAGAGATCTGCGTTGATCGCGACGATGTCCCCGGAGATGGGCGCGTAGATATCCGATGCGGCCTTGACCGATTCCACGACGCCGCACTCCTGACCTTGCTTGAACGACTTGCCGACCGCCGGGCTCTCGACGTAGACGAGGTCTCCGAGGCGGTCCTGCGCGTGCCACGTGATG
>Ga0105237_10008234_pt1 | contig 11320 bp, 7 predicted proteins | sample KBSC24metaG_FD_81520 | JGI IMG/M metagenome (GOLD analysis project Ga0105237, IMG submission 81520) | Corn rhizosphere microbial communities from Kellogg Biological Station, Michigan, USA - KBS C2-4 metaG | ecosystem: Host-associated > Plants > Roots > Rhizosphere > Soil | place: Michigan, USA... | reverse complement strand
TCCGGAAACCCACGAAGCAGCGAGCAGGGCGCAAAGCAGCAGCTTGTTTGGCAGAACGGACATATGGTGCGGAATCCTTGTGCTCGAGTTGAAATTAGACAGTGGGAATGCTGCAGATTGGCTATTTTTTTGAATCGTCGGCGACACGGAATTTTTTCCCCTGACGCACGGCCATGCGCATGCCGACGCGATCAGGCAGCAGTTTGATCATGCCCTTAATCGTGCGATTGATGCGGCCAGGAATGTAGACGGCGTCGCCGCGCTCGACCGCCGCGAGGCCTTCGCGCACGACGCGGTCGGCATGCATCCACAGCCACTTCGGCATCTGCGAGACGAGCTGGCGCGAGCCGGTGACGTCATGGAATTCGGAATAGGTGAAGCCGGGGCAGAGCGCGCAGACATTCACGCCTGTGCCGCGGTTCTCCAGTGACAGCGCCTGCGAGAATTTGATCAGATAGGCTTTGCTCGCCGCATAGAGCGTATGTCCCGCCGGCGCGGGCACATGTCCGGCGAGCGAGGCGACGTTGAGGATGCGGCCGTAGCTGCGCTCGCGCATGCCTGGCAGAAGGCGCCACGTCAACTCGGTCGGCGCGGTGATCAGCACCTGGATGAAATCGGCGTGGACCTGCCACGGTTGCGAGCGCAGCGAGCCCGGCACGCCGTAGCCGGCGTTGTTGATCAGCACATCGATATCGAGGTGCCTGCGGGCGAGCTCGTCGCACAGCGCCTCCGGCGTGTGCGGATTGGCCAAGTCGGCGGCGATGCAGTCGACCTGCACCCCGTGCGCGGATTTCAGTTCCTCCGCCAGCGCGGCGAGGCGGTCGGCACGGCGCGCGGTCAGCACGAGCGCGTGGCCGCCGGCGGCGAGCTGGCGCGCGAATTCCGCACCGATGCCGGCGGAGGCGCCGGTGACGAGCGCACGGCGCGCTGGCGGGGTTTGCGTCGCGGTTGCACGGTCGGTGGTTGTCATGGCGGCAGGATATCAGTTGATGAAAAGATGTATTCGCTCGCCCTTTAAAGCGGAATCAGGTCAATAACCCGCGCCGGGCGTGCATGCTATCCTTCGGCGAAACGAACACGGGGTAGGTTCGGGGTATCGTGCAATCGACTGGATGTCGGTAGACGCGTCGCTGCCGTTCCAGCAATGATCGATTGGGAGCCCAATACAGCGACGAGCTCGCCCGCGCCGGATCCCGCGTGCGAGCGCGCCTATCCCTGCCTGGGCGAGAAGCACGCGGCGACACGTCCCGTAAGCTTCGTTACCGTGCATTTTTCCGGCGACTTGGCGCACAACCTCATGTTGTCCGAGTGCGTCCTCGATCCGTGCAATCAGCTGGTCGTCATCGACAACCGCAGCAATCTGCTGCACGCCACCCTGGGTGCGGCGTTCGAGCACGGTATCGCGCAGGCGCGCCACGATCTGATCGCCCTGGTGCATGAAGACGTCCTGCTCCTGCCCGGCTGGCAGCCTGCGGCCGAGCGAGCGTTGGCGGCGCTGGAAGCGCACGATCCTCATTGGGCGTTCGCGGCCGTCGCAGGTTGGCTTGCGGACGACAGTCCGCGAGGCCATTGGAGCGATCCTCACGGATATTTCGATCATTTACAGGCCGAGGCGTTTGCCGAGGTCGATCGTTTCGACGAACAGATGATTCTGTTCCGGCGCGAGGGCAGAATTTCGCTGGACACGGCGCTGCCCAGCATCCACAACATAGGGCGCGATCTGGTTCGCAGCGCGCGTGCGCAAGGACGGCGCAGCTATGTGATCAACGCGCCGAGCGTGCACAAGTTCGCGGACGCTGACGGCAATCGCATCCGGCACCGCTCGGAAAGTCCCAAGATCATGGGGCGTACCAGCCTCACCTATCTCGCGGACTTGAAATGCAGCGATGCCTACTTTGAACGGAAATGGTCGATCGGTCCGGCCGCAACGGACACGGGGCCCGCACCGATGCCTGGCACGGTATTGCCGGTCGAGGGGCCGGACCGGCTGTCCTCCCCGATCGTGTTATTGGGGCGGGGCGGCGGCGGTTCGCGCTTGCTTTCGCTGCTCGCTCGCGACGCGGGCGTGTTCCTGGGCGACGAGCTGAATCCGTCCGGGGATGCCATGTCCATGATCGCGGCGACGTATGGCTCGCTGCTCGCCCGATATCGCTACCCGTTTGCGGGGCTGCGCGACGTCTTCGTCGACGAATTGCGCCGCAGCGCCGAAACTTTGCTCGCCGGCAGCGATGCACAGATCTGGGGCTACAAGCTTCCGGAAACCTTACTGATTCTGGACGACGTCGCCGACGCTTTTCCGTCCGCTCGCTTCGTACACCTCGTTCGCGACCCGCTCGATACTTGCCTGCGTCGCACGCACATGACTGCCCGCTATGACAATCAAATCGGACAGGCGGCGCTATTGGCCGCGTATCGAGCCCATGGAAGAACGGTCGAGGATATGTTGCGCGATCCGCCGGCCCTACACATGGCGTATACCACGTTGCATCAACTCGACTACGCGCTGGATTGGACGCATCGGCTGCCGGCCGAGCGCCTCCTGCGGATTCGTTTCGAGGACCTGCTGGAGAATCCGCAGGTCGAGCTGGAGCGGCTGCGACACTGGCTTCGCGCAAGACGCGCGGAGGCGATGCCCGTCGAGCGCGAGCCCGACATCTGCGCAGCGATCGATCACAGCCGCGCGCGCAATCCGGGCATCGTCTTTCCGCAGGAGCTGCAAGAGGAGGTCGCCCGTATTCTTGCGCCTCTGCGTCGGCGCCTGGGATATCTGCCTTAGTTGTCCAGAGTCGTACCTCTCCCGTCGGTGGGAGAGATCGAAGCCGCGCAGCGGCTTCGGGTGAGAGTGGCGCTTAGGAAGAATGCGTGTTCTTCGGCTGCGCCACCTCCTCCGCCCCTCCACCTTCTCCGTCAGCGGGAGAAGGTGGAGGCGCTGTTTCAGCGCTTGTCGAGACTGGCCTTGATCGTGGCGATTTCTTCGCGAAGCTGCGCCAGTTCGTCGTTCTTCTTCGCCATGTCGTCCTGCAGTTGCTGCATGTTGCTGTGCAACTGCTCGATGTACACGTGGGCGTACTCCAGCTCCTCGAGCATTCCCTGGCTGCGCTCGCCGACGTTGATTACGCCCTGACCTTGGTCGTTCACTTTGGCCGCCGCCATCTTCGGCAGATGACGATGTTCCCACATGGCCACGGCGTGCTCTTTGATGGACGGCACGCGGAAGTTCTTGTCGAACACGTAGTCCGGCGTGATCGTTCCGGTCACGAACAGGTTGCCGTTGATGTCGACCGTGTTGTTGGCGAGAACGCCGATGCGGAGCAGGTTGTCCACCGCGTTCGGGGCGAACTTGAAGGGAACGCGCACGCCCGTGGAGTCGTCAGTGAACGTCAGGCGCCCGGTCGCGGCATTGTTCTTGATATCCCACTCGTTGTTCGGGGCGACGGTCGAGGTATTGCTCAGACGGACCACGACGTCTCCGTTGCGCGCCACGTCGAGCGCCTGGCTGGGGCTGGCCGTGCCGATGCCGACGTTGCCGGTGGCGCTGACATCGATGCTGCTGGTCGGCGCACCAGGTCGGATGCGGAACGGAAGACGGCTGCCTCCGGTGACGTCGCGAACGAAGAAATTCGCTTCGTTGCCGGCGATGTCCCAGGTCTGAGCTGCGAAGCCGCCGGAGTTGTTCTGCTCCAGGCGGATGGCGGGCGTATCGCTGCGGTTGATATGCAGATCCAGGCCCGGCGTCGAGGTGCCCAGGCCGATGTCGCCGATGTTGGACATGAAGAAGCTATTGTTGGGTGCGCCGGCAACCACTGTGAAGGGCACCTTGGAGCCGGTGACGTCCTCGATCGAGAACTTGTTGAGGCCACCGGCCGCCGAGTCGTTGGCGGTGAGCTGCCAATCGTTGGCGGCAAAGCCCGCCGTCGTCGACGTGTCGTCGAACTTGATCCGGGTATTGTTTTCTTTCAGCCGCAGCGTGTCGAAACCGAACGATTCGTTATTCACGCAGTCGAGGCCGATACATGCACTGCCCTGGACGATGAGATCGTCCGCAGTCACCTGATCCTGCGGAGCTGCCACCTTCGAGGCTATTTCCTGCGGCGCGCCGATGTGCGACACCGCTGGCGACGCGCTTGACGAGCTGGGCTCCGGGGCGTCTGTCGCCAGAAAGACATGCCCGCCGTCGATGCGAAACGAGCCGGATTCGATGTTCGGGGCGGCCGCGGCGTGGGCACCGCCGGCGTGCGATTCCGGACGGATGTTCAAGCCCTGCACCGGCGTGATTTCGTAGAGATAGGTGCCGTCGGCCCAGCCTTGTTTGAGTTGTTCCGAGCGCAGGCGAATCGGCTGGTTGCCCTTGAATATGTCTTCGTATATCGCGCCGTCCGGTGCGATCACGCGCAATTGGTATCCGGGAGCCAAATGTTCTGCGCGAAGCAGAAGTCCGTCTTTCGAGGAGAACTCTGGCTTGGCCGCCATGGCGGCGGCGGGCAGGAAGGCGATGCCGATAGACCAGGCGAGCGCGGCGTTGCGAAGTGAATGAGACGTCATGATTTTATCCCCATGTCTGACGCGTACGAGCGAAGGTATGCGATTGCCTGCATTCCCGTAATGATTGCGTGGCGACAAAACGGCTGTGCGTAAGGCATCGCGTTCTGCGAAGGCCGGCGGCGTCCGAGGCCGGTCTCGATTCGAGCAATGGCCGAAGCCAGTGGCATCATGAACCCAAAATGGGCGGCTGAGAAGCGGCAGGGCGGTCCATCAGCGGCCCTGTAGCTTGGTCAGCGATGCGCGCGCGCGATCGGCGCCACTGTGGACCAGCTCGACAATATCCGCGGTTTCCTCGTCGACCATCTCGGGGATTTGCGCGACCAGCCTGTTTGCATTGTCGAACAGAACGATCGATTCGCGCTTGAGCGCAATACGTTCGGCCACGGACAGATCGGTTTCTTCGCTGCGGCGCAGGGTAAATTCGGCTTTGAGACCATCGATCCAGGCGCGCACGGCGGTCATCTGGCGTTGCCCGGAAAGGTAGTCGGGCAGTTGCTGGGCGATACGTTCGACTGCGGCGAGTTCGTCGAGCTGCGTGCTTGGTGCGGCATTCGCTCGCAGCTCCATTTCCGCATGTTCCAAGCGCATCGCGATGCGGTTGACCATCGCGGTGGGCTGGTCCGGATCCTGGCGCTGCATTTCCTCGTCGTAGCCGCGCGCCTTGCGATAGTAAGCGCGCGCCGTGTCGTAGTCGCCCCGCCTCGCGGCCATCGCGGCTGCGGTAGTCGATTCGAGCGCGAGGTTGACGAGATTCTTGATGTTGTGCGGATCCTTCGCGTACGAAGCCTCCTGCTGACGGATCGCGTCTTCGGCATACGCAAACGCCTTTGCCTGGCGCTGCGGATCATCGTGGTCTTCGAGCTGCGCGCGCGCGAGGTAGAGCAAGGTCGTCGCGAGGGAATTATCCGTATCGTCGCGATCCTTGTCGCTCGTGGCCGTACGCCGTGCGGCCACGTAGCCCGCATAGGCATCCTTAAGCAGAGCGAGGCGCTGGCTCGCTGAGATGTCGACGCCGGGGGATTTGGCGAATTCGGCGAGCGCGGCTGCGCGTGCCTGGGTCAGCGCGGAAGGTTCGTTGGCCTCCGGTGCCTCGCGCGCGAGCGCCGCAGCCGTTTCGAAATGGGCCTTCGCCGCAGCGAACTGCTGCGCATCGGCTTCGCTGCCGGCGAGCAGAATCTGCGCCATCAGACGGCGCTGTCGCGAGCTCGGATCGGCGGGCGCCAACGCCTCGGCCTGCGCGATCACGGTGAGGGCGCGATTGGCCGCGTCTGCACGCTGCGCCGGCGGCGTGAGTGCGCGTTCCTGTATCTGGGCGAGCTTGACGTAGCCGCCCGCGATCTCGAGCAGTAGCGTGCGATTGTCGCCGGCGTCTGCCGCGAGTCGGTTGAGGTATTCGACGCCCGTGTCGAGCAAGGTCTGCTGCGCCTTTCCCGTGCCGGGCACATCGACGATCTGCAGGAACACGTCGCCGATGAAGCGATTGGCCAGATCGCGCACGCTGTCGAAGTGTCGTTCGGCACGGGCTTTCTCGGCGCGCGCCACGCGCGCCTGTTGCAGCGCGAAGATCGACAGTGTGAGGAGGCCGGCGACGGCCAGCGTGCCCAGGCCCACGCCGAGACGATGGCGCACGAGAAACTTGCGCGCGCGATAGGTGAACGCGCCATCGCGCGCGCGCACCGGCCGGTTGGCCAGATGGCGACGGATGTCGTCGGCGAGTTGCTCGACCGAAGCATAGCGCTGCGTGGGTTCTTTGCGCAGCGCCATCAGCACGATCGTGTCGAGGTCGCCGCGCAGCGCACGACGCAGGCGCTCGGTGTCGAGCGTGCGCGGTGCGGCGGCGCTGCGACGTCCGGACTCGGCCGTGACTGCGCTCGGCCGCGCCGGATCGGTGCTGACGATCTCCTGGACCAGCGCGTGCAACTGCGAATTGTCGGAGCGGTACGGGCTGCGGCCGGTGAGCAGGCGATAGAGCAGCACGCCGAGCGAATAGACATCGCTCGCCGTCGTGATCGCTTCGCCCTTGACCTGCTCCGGGCTCGCGTATTCGGGAGTGAACGCGGTGATCGTGGTCGGGCTGTCTGCGCCGGCGTCGACCAGGCGGGCGATGCCGAAGTCGAGCAGCTTCACCGCACCGTCGCGGTCGACCAGGATATTGTTCGGCTTCAGGTCGCGATGGACGACCAGACGCTGGTGCGCGAACTGCACGGCCGCGCAGACTTCGCAGAACAACTCCAGGCGCTCGCGCACACCGAGGCCGCGCTTACTGCAATAGCGGTCGATCGGCTCGCCGTCGACATGGTCCATGACCAGATAGGGCAGGCCTTCCTCGGTCGTGCCGCCGTCGATGAGGCCGGCGATGTTCGGGTGTTCGAGGCTGGCGAGGATCTGCCGCTCCATGCGAAAGCGCGCGGCGACTTGTTCGCCGCCGAGATCGGGGCGGATCAGCTTGATCGCGACTTCCATGCGGTATTCATCGTCGTCGCGCACGGCCTTGAACACGCTGCCCATGCCGCCGCGCGCGATCTCGCCGACGATGCGATAGGGGCCAAGTCGGCGGCCGACCCAGCCGGGCGTCGCGACGGCCGCGGTGGCGGATTGCAGCAGTTGAGTGTCGACCTGCGGCGGCTGCTGCAGAAAATCGTCCGCGCCAGCGGCGCCGGCGATCCAGGCCAAGGCTTCGCGGTACAGCGTTTCGTCATTCCCGCAGCGCGCGCGCGCGACCGCATCGCGCTCGGTGGCGGGCAGATCCAGACATTCACCGACGATATCGGTGAGCTTTTGCCAGCGTTCGGAAGACATAACCCCTGTAGCGCAAGCGACCCCGAAACGGCTCATCCCATCACGGTTTTTGACCGCGATGGCTCCCCGATGAGCCGGTTGGCGTAATTCTACGCTGAAAGGAATGCAGCGAACCTCGTTCGAGGTCGCAACTTTCAAAAAAAGGAAACCGCCATGTTCAATCGTTCGTCCGCTTTGTTTGTCCCGCTGACGGCCGCTATTGCGCTCGCCCTCGCTTCGACCGCGGGCGCGGCCGAGGCGCCGAAGCCGTCCGCCGCGCGCGGTCCAATCTCGCAGTACTGGATGGATCTGGCCACCTACAACCTCATGGGCATGGACGAGATGCCCGAGATGAGCGGCATGGCCGGCAGCATGCTCGGCAACATGATGGGCACGCATGCGGCGCAGGGACGCGACGGACGCCACGCCAAAGGCGTCGGCAATTTCGGCATGACCAAGTACACGGGCATGCCCGGTCGCCAGATCGACATCGCGCTATACACCCAGAACAAACCGGCCGGCACGACGGCGGCGCAGGACACGCCGGAGCGCGCCGACCTCGGCGCCGCACCGCTGCATCTCGTCACGCCGCCGCGTGAAGGCGTCAGCGGCGGCAGCGAGGAGACCACCTACCCGGATCGCCCGCGCGGCCGCATCTTGTTCTACTGGGGCTGCAGCGCGACGGTGAAACCCGGCCAGCCGCGCGTGATCGACATGGCCAAGTTCTCGGCGCAGGACTACGCCGGCTTCATGCAGGGACGCAGTGTGCCCGACCGCGGCGCGCGCGCCGAGCCGGGCTATGCGATCTGGCCGAACGACCGCGAGAACTCGCGCGTCGCGCGCCACGCGTCGGTCGCCGGCGAGCATGTCGTCAGCGGCGACGGCGTGCCGGACAACCTGCGCTTCACTCTGTCGCGCGACCAGGATTTCATGCCGAGCCTGAAACTTGAGTCGGGCGGCAAGCTCGCCGATTCGATTCGTGTACGTTGGCAGTCGATCGCCTCGGCGCGCGCCTACCTGCTCACCGCGATGAGCGCGAGCGAGGACAAGTCCGGTGCGCCCGATCTGGTGCTGTGGAGTTCGTCGGAGCCGCCCGAATCGGGCATGGGTCTGATCAACTACGCCTCCAACGCGAACATCGACAAGTGGCTGCGCGAGAAGGTGCTGCTCGCGCCGACGCAAACCGAATGCGAGGTTCCCGCGGGCATCTTCGCCAAGGCGGAAAACGCCATGCTGCAAGGCATCGCCTACGGCAACGAGGCGAATTTCTCCTATCCGCCCAAACCGGCGAATGCGCCGCCGAGTTGGTCGCCGGACTGGGTCGCGCGCGTGCGCAACAAGTCGGTGGCGATGAACATGCTCGGCGAAAACGCTGTGTCGATGAGCGATCGCCGTCGCGGCGAGGATGGCGACCGCGGCCAGCGCGAGGGGCGCGGCGAGGACAAGAAGAAAGGTCCGGTTGACGCGCTCAAAGGTCTATTCGGACACTGACGCCGTGCCGCGCCGCCGCGAGCGATTAGTGCGGCGGCGCGACCTGTGCCGCGTCGAGTTCGCGACGCAGGAACAGCCGCGCCATCGTCCAGTCGCGCTTGACCGTGGCCGGCGAGAGATCGAGCGTCTGCGCCACTTCCTCGATCGACAGACCGCCGAAGTAGCGCAGATTGACCACCTGCACCTGGCGATCGGACAACTGCGCGAGTTTATCGAGCGCCGCGTCGAGCGCGAGGAAATCCATCTCGACGCGCAGGCTGTCCGCTTCGTCGCTGGCGCTGGCATCGCGCGCCGCCGGCAGGCCGGCGGTACGGTCGAGATGGTCGAGACTCGTGATCGCCACGTCGCCGCCGCGCTTCTGCGCGCGCTGCGCACGAGCGTGGTCGACGAGCACGTGGCGCATGATCTGTGCGGCGAGGCGTACGAAATGGGCGCGGTCGTTGAGTTCGAGTTCGCGCTGGTCGGCGAGACGTAGAAAGACTTCGTTGACCAGCGCCGTCGGCTGCAGCGTGTGATCGGTGCGTTCCTGCTGCAATTGGCGACGCGCGGCGCGATGCAGTTCGTCATAGACGCGCGGCATCAATTGCGCCATCGCGCTGGATTCGCCGGCGGCGTAGCGCTGCAGCAACGTGGTCAGTGCTTCGTCGTGAGGTGCGTTTTCGCGGGGATGGTCGGTCATCAGAATGTCCCGGTTGTCGTCCGCGCAGCGTCCGCTACCTGGGGCTCAGAACTCGCCGACCGCGTGCGCCTTGGCGAGCAGGGCGCGGCGGAACGAGTCGGGCAGCGGCTTGTGCCAGTTCACGTAGAGGTTTTCGAACTCGGTCGGAATCCAGCCCGCCGCGACGGCCACTTCGCGCGCGCGTGGATCGCCGGTGTAGCCGAAGAACGCGTCGCAGCAGTCGGCGTAGCGTTCGAACGCGTATTTGAGGATCAGATACCAGGTGCCGCCGGCCGCATAGAGCGCATCGCGCTCGTGCGCCTGCATGCGCTTGACCGTGTCGCCGTTGCTGCACGAGCCGCCGGACAAATAGATGTCGCCGAACGGGCGCATATGCGAATAGCCGAGCAGATGCGAGGCGCCATCGGCATCGCGATACAGCGCGACGATGTGGCGCGGGAAATCGGGTGCGGGATGGCCGAACTTGCGCTGGAACAGCGCGCCGACGAGGAACTCGGCATCGTCGACCTCGGTGATCGTGATGAAGCTGCGCAGCGCTTCGGGCAGGGTGTGCAGAGCAGGACGTAGCATGGTCGTGAAAACGATCTGAGGGGAGGCGAAGGGTAGCGGAGTTGCAGCCAAATCCCAACGCCTGCGGCCGCGGCGCGGCGCGTGGAATCGGTTAGGATGCGGCAACTTTTGCGCGGCCGAACGATGTCCGATCCGCTTGTTCACCCATCGATGATGCCCGCTGCCGCGCAGAATCTGCGCTATTGGCGCGTCGCGGGTGCGGTGTTCTGCGGGGTGATGCTCGTGTTGCATATGGCCGCGGGGCTGCACTCGGCGGGCGTCACCGACTTCTGGCGCGACATGTACTGGTCGACCCTGATCGCGCACGGCGAGCGTTTTCCGCTGGCGGGGCCGCCGATCAATCAGATCGCCGAGCTCGGTCCCTGGTGGCACTATTTTCTTGCGCTGCCGATCGCGCTGACCGGCCGTCTCGCCGCGGCGGCGGTGACGATCCAGATAATTGCCGCGCTGAAGTATGTCCTCGCCTGGCGCATCGGCACGCGGCTCGTCGACGCGCGCTTTGGGCTGGCCTTCGCGGTGAGCCTGGCGGTGGCCGGCTGGTCGACTGCGGCGTTCATGTTTCCGAGTCACCCTGCCGTCGTCGAAACGACCGTGCTGCTGCTCGGCATCGCCGCTTGGCGTTTGTGCGCGAATCTTTCGCTTGTCAACGCGCTATGGTTCGGCCTCGCCGCGGCGGCGTGTGTGCATGCGCATCCGACGACATTGCTCTACGTCGCCGTCGCCGGCGCGGCGGTGTTGTGGCGGCATCGTTCCGTTCACGCGCTCGCGCTGCTCGGCCTTGCCGCGGCGGTCGTGCTGCTGAGCCTGCTGCCGCCCTGGCTCGATCCGGAGCCGGTCAACGAAGTGTGGCGGCGCACGCTGGTGGACTATGCGGCGAAGGATTTCGGCAACGGCATCGTCACACGCGTGCCGAAGTTCATCGCCGCACTGTTCGTTGGCGGCGCCTGGGTCGGGCTGTTGCTGTTGACGCCATGGAAACTGGCGACGGTGAAAATCGCCTGGTGGCTCTATTGCCTGTGCATGGCACTGGCGGTCGGCGGCATCGCTTCGCTGTCGATGCGCGCAACACCGCTGCGGCGCTGGACGTTCGCGGCTGCGTTGTTTCTTCTCGCGCAAATCGTGTTCGTTGTCATCGCACGCGCGTGGACGCCGATCTGGATGGTGCCGTCCTGCTTGCCGCCGCTGGCGTTCATCATCGCCGCGGGCTGGTACGAAGGCTTCACGAACTGGCGAATCGGATGGCGCGTCGCCGCATTCGCC
>Ga0105237_10008233_pt1 | contig 11320 bp, 18 predicted proteins | sample KBSC24metaG_FD_81520 | JGI IMG/M metagenome (GOLD analysis project Ga0105237, IMG submission 81520) | Corn rhizosphere microbial communities from Kellogg Biological Station, Michigan, USA - KBS C2-4 metaG | ecosystem: Host-associated > Plants > Roots > Rhizosphere > Soil | place: Michigan, USA... | reverse complement strand
GTATCCTGAACACGGAGAATATCAGCGCTGGGGTATTCACGCCGAATCCCGCGCAGGATTTTGCCGTTGAAGTTTTCATCAGCGAGAAAGCGAATCATAAGCCGGAACGATGTTTTTCGGCGCGCAGGGCGCGAAGTCTTGTGCGCAAAGTGAGTGTTTCAGGGGAGTAATTGGCCTCAACTTCGCGCTGAATGCGATCTGCTGCTTTGTCGGACTGTTTTATGTAGGCATCTACCTCAGCGCGATGCGTGAGATAATAGGCCACGACAGCATACAAATCGGCTAGCTTCACCGTCGGATAGCTATCGACAATTTCCTCTGGGGTTTCGCCTTGTTCGAATGCATGGATGACCAGTTCTAAAAGAACTCGTGTGCCGCTGATACGGATTTTCCCGTGCTGGTCTCTCCACAGCGGCACTTCGATTGGATCCGGTGTTGCGATCATGGTTCAACTTCCCGAAACTCGGTGAGATTCCATTATAGTCAAGAAATGCAGCAGAGACAGCGACTCGTGATGTGATGCTGGCGTTCAATCGTAATGCAGCGAAGCGCGCAGCCGATAGCGCCGCGAGTGTCCCTTGACTTTGCTATCTCGTAATGCTAATATGCTCTGGCGCGTGTACGGCACACAACCTCCGCGAGAGGCAATGGCGTGCTGAACTGAGCGAGAGATGGCGAAAGCGTTCCGCATTGCGGTATAGCTCGCCACAAAGGTGCATACAGGCGTTCATTTATGACGCCTTTTTGCATGTCTGCACTCAGGCTAGCTAGCAAATTTAAGTGGAGTCGTTTTTATGCCAACCATTAATCAGTTGGTGCGCAAGGGTCGCAAGCCGAAAAAGAGCAAGAGCAAAGCCCCGGCTTTGCAGTACACGCTCAACGTCTACGACCAGAAACGCACCCGGCGCAAGAAGGGTTCGCCCCAGAAGCGTGGCGTTTGCACCGTCGTTAAGACGATGACGCCGAAGAAACCGAATTCGGCGCTGCGTAAAGTTGCGCGCGTCCGTCTCTCAAATGGTATTGAAGTGACCGCTTACATTCCCGGTGAGGGACACAGCCTTCAGGAACACAGCGTCGTGCTGGTTCGCGGTGGTCGTGTGAAAGACCTGCCGGGTGTGCGCTACCACATTGTGCGCGGCACGCTGGACACCGATGGTGTCAAGAACCGCGAACAGGGTCGCAGCAAGTACGGCGCGAAACGTCCGAAACCGGGTCAACCCGCTGCCGGTGCGAAGAAGAAGTAAGGGTTAAAATCCAATGCCGAGAAGAAAAAGTCCTCCGAAGCGGATCACTCCGCCGGACAACAAGTACCAGAGCCTGCACGTCGCCATGCTGATCAACCGCATGATGACGGGCGGCAAGAAGAGCACGGCGCAGGGGATTATGTATACCGCGCTGGACTTGATCGAAGAGCGTGCCAAGCGCAGCCCGATTGAAGTCATGGAGCAGGGGCTTCGTAATGTTGCCCCGGCGATTGAAGTCAAGCCGATGCGTGTCGGCGGCGCGACCTATCAGGTTCCGGTGGAAGTGCCGGGTGATCGTTCGATCACACTGGCGATGCGCTGGGTTCTGGAGAACGCTCGCAAACGCGGCGGTCGCAGTATGGCGGAAAAGCTGGCAGGCGAACTGATGGATGCTGCCAACGGACAGGGTGCGTCGGTCAAGAAGAAGGACGACACACACCGTATGGCTGAGGCGAACCGCGCCTTTGCTCATTTCCGTTAGTTAAATCGTTCTGGTCGGACGGCAAACGTTCGGCCTAACCTAAGTGAAGTATGGCGAAAAAGACAGAAACTCAATTCGATCTCAACAAAGTGCGTAATATCGGCATCATCGCTCATATCGATGCCGGTAAGACCACGACAACCGAGCGCGTGCTCTATTACACCGGCATGGTGCATCGTATTGGCGAAGTCCACGACGGCGCAGCCACAACCGACTACATGGAGCAGGAGCGCGAACGCGGTATCACGATTACGGCGGCTGCCGTGACGGCTTCGTGGAACGGTCATCAGATCAACATCATCGACACCCCCGGCCACGTCGATTTCACGGCGGAAGTACAGCGCAGTCTGCGCGTGCTGGACGGCGGGATCGTCGTCTTTGACGGCGTTGCGGGCGTCGAACCCCAGTCGGAAACGGTCTGGCGTCAGGCGAACGAGTACAACGTCCCGCGCATGTGCTTCGTCAACAAGATGGATCGCACCGGGGCGAGCTTCCAGCGCTGCGTCGATATGATTATCGACCGACTGCACGCGAACCCGGTTCTGCTGCAATTCCCCTACGGTGAAGGCGCGGAATTCGGCGGCATCATCGACCTGCTGAAGATGGAACTGGTCACTTACGGCAACGACGATGGGACGGACATTCAACATCACCCGATCCCGGAAAGCCACCGTGAGCAGGCCGAGACGATGCACGCTGAAATGGTCGAGAAGATCATCGAGAACGACGACTTCCTGACCGAGAAATACCTGATGGGCGAAGAAATCTCCGACGATGAACTGCTGCCCGCTCTGCGCGCCGCAACCATCGCTGGCAAAGTTCAACCCGTCCTGTGCGGTTCGGCGCTGAAGAACAAGGGCATCCAGTTGATGCTCGACAAAGTGGTCGAACTGCTGCCGTCGCCGTTGGACATTCCCCCGGTTATTGGGCATAACCCCAAGACCGACGAGGAAATCATCAAGCACGCGACCGACGACGAACCCGTTGCGGCGCTTGTCTTCAAGATTCTGACCGACCCGTTTGTTGGTCGTTTGGCCTTCTTCCGCGTGTATTCGGGTGTGATGCGCGTCGGCACGAACATGCTCAACAGCACAACGGGCGACCGTGAGCGCATTGGACGTATCGTCCGTATGTTCGCAGCGGATCGTGAAGACATCGAAGAAGTCCATGCAGGCGACATCGCCGCTGTGCTGGCGCTGAAGAACACCTTCACGGGTGATACGCTGTGCGAGCAGAGCAACCCGGTGGTGCTGGAGAAGATTTCGTTCCCGGAACCCGTGATCGAAGTCGCGATTGAACCGAACACCAAAGGCGACTCGGACAAGATGGGCGAGGCGCTGCGCCGTCTGGCTGAAGAAGACCCGACCTTCAAGGTTGAGGTGGACGACAAGCTGGGACAGACCAAGATTCGCGGCATGGGTGAACTGCACCTCGAAGTGCTGGTTGACCGTATGATGCGCGAGTTCGGCGTGCAGGCGACGGTGGGTCGTCCGCGTGTGGCCTACCGCGAAACCATCACCCGCGAGTCGAAGGTCGATATGACCTTCAAGCGCCAGAGCGGTGGTAAAGGTCAGTACGCGCGCGTCGTGCTGGAATTCCTGCCGATGACCGAAGAGGAACTGGCGGCGAGTACCAAAGAGAGCTTCATCTGGGAAGATGCCATTCGCGGTGGAACCATTCCGCGCGAGTTCATCAAGCCGACTGAAAATGGCGTGCGCGAAGCGATGGCTGGCGGCGTGCTGGCGGGGTATCCCGTCGTAGGCATCCATGCTCGTCTGGTCGATGGCGCGTTCCACGACGTTGACTCCAGTGAAATGGCCTTCAAGATCGCCGGATCGATGGCGCTCAAGGAAGGTGTACAGAAGGGCAAGCCCGTTTTGCTCGAACCGACGATGCGCGTCGAAGTCAACGTGCCGGACGAATACACCGGAACGATTGTCGGCGACCTGTCCTCGCGGCGCGGCATCATTCACGGGATGGACGGGCGCAGCGGCGCAACGGCCATTCACGCGAACGTGCCGCTGGGCGAAATGTTCGGTTATGCGACGCAGGTGCGTAACATGACCCAGGGACGCGGCAGCTTCACGATGGAATTCGAGAAGTACAGCGTTGCGCCGCAGAACATTGCCGACGACATCATCAAGGGTAATGCGTAACTAAGGGTTCGATACTCTGTGAGGGCAGGTCTTAGACCTGCCCCTACAAATACCATCTAAATTTTGGGTTCGGATAGAAGTAAGAAGGAAGCAAGGAAATGCCAGAAAAATTCGACCGCAGCAAGCCTCACGTCAACATTGGCACGATTGGTCACGTTGACCACGGCAAGACGACCCTGACCGCCGCGATCACCAAGACACTGGCTCTGAAGGGTAAAGCCCAGCGGATGCGTTACGACGAAATCGACAACGCTCCTGAAGAGAAGGCGCGTGGTATCACGATCAACATCCGTCACGTTGAATATGAGACGGACAGCCGGCACTACGCTCACGTAGACTGCCCAGGCCACCGCGACTACATCAAAAACATGATCACGGGTGCGGCGCAGATGGACGGCGCGATCCTCGTGGTGAGCGCTCCTGATGGCCCTATGCCCCAGACGCGCGAGCACGTTCTGCTCGCCCGCCAGGTGGAAGTCCCCGCGATGGTCGTGTTCCTGAACAAAGTGGACATGATGGACGACGCGGAACTGCTCGAACTGGTTGAACTGGAACTGCACGAACTGCTGTCCAGCTACGGCTTCAGCGAAGATACCCCGATTGTTCGTGGGTCGGCGCTGGCGGCGAACGAGTCCGAGAGCAACGACATCAACGCGCCCGAATATGCGCCAATCCTCGCCCTGATGGACGCGGTTGACGCCTGGATCCCGACACCTGTCCGCGATAAGGACAAGCCGTTCCTGATGCCGGTCGAAGACGTGTTCTCGATCAAGGGTCGTGGTACGGTTGTGACTGGTCGCGTTGAGCGCGGTTCGGTCAAGAAGGGCGAAGAAGTCGAGATCATTGGTCTGCGCGACGAAGTGCTTAAGACCATCGTGACCGGCACGGAAGCCTTCCACAAGGAACTCGACGCGGCGGAAGCTGGCGACAACGCTGGTATCCTCCTGCGCGGTACGCAGCGTGAAGAAGTCGAGCGCGGTATGGTGCTGGCGAAGCCCGGCAGCATCACCCCGCACAAGAAGTTCATGAGCGAAGTGTACATCCTGAAGAAGGAAGAAGGCGGACGCCACAAGGCCTTCTTCAGCGGCTACCGCCCGCAGTTCTACATCCGCACGATGGATGTGACCGGCACGGTGACACTGCCTGAAGGCGTCGAGATGGTCATGCCCGGCGACAACGTGAACCTCGCCGTCGAGCTGATTACCCCGGTTGCGCTGGAAAAAGGCTCGAAGTTCGCCATCCGTGAAGGTGGCTTGACCGTAGGCGCTGGCGTTATCACCGAGATTTTGAAGTAACGTTCCCGCCGAATAGACAGATGACACGTAATGCCGGGAGGCAGTTCTCGCTCCCGGCATTACTTACTCAGAGGAACAAAGATGTTTAAAAACAAGATTCGCATCCGTCTGAAGGCTTACGACCATCGAGTGCTCGATCAGTCAGCGCAGCGGATTGTCGAAACGGCAGAACGTACCGGAGCGCGCGTTGTCGGCCCCGTTCCGCTGCCCACGCGGCTGGAACGCTTCACGGTGATGCGCGGCCCGTTCATCGACAAGGACTCGCAAGAGCATTTCGAAATTCGCACGCACAAGCGCCTGATCGATGTGCTTGACCCGGACAGCAAGACGATTGACACCTTGATGCGCCTGAACCTGCCAGCAGGCGTGGACATCGAAATCAAGATTTAGTTGTTAGTGATTAGTTGTTGGTTGTTAGTCATTAGCGGGACACGAGTGACGAAGCACTAAGAACTAAAAACTAAGAACTAGAAACTAACAACTAGGAATCCGCATACGGGGACAGCCTTCCCCGCCAATACGGGTAAGACGACAAAGAGGGCAACTATTCTCCCCTCTGGAGGCAAACGAATGAAGGGCATTATCGGTAAAAAACTGGGCATGACCCAGGTTTTTGACGACAACGGGAACGCCGTTCCCGTGACTGTCATTGAAGCGGGACCGTGCTTCGTCACGCAAGTCCGCAGCGGCGAAAAAGATGGCTACACCGCCATTCAACTGGGGTTTAGCGACGTAAAACCACAGCGCCTGACCAAAGGCGAACTTGGACATCTGAAGCGCAACAACCTGCCCGCGCTGCGTCATCTGCGCGAGTTTCGTCTGCGCAACGGCGAAGTCGATGTGGCTGAAGGCGCAGAGGTCAAGGTTGACGTGTTCGCCAAAGGCGAGCGCGTGGACGTAATCGGCACAAGCAAAGGCCGAGGTTTCGCAGGCACGATCAAGCGTCACCATTTCCATCGCCAGCCGAAGACTCACGGTGCATCCGACCGCGAACGCGCGCCGGGTTCGGTGGGTTCGACGACGACTCCAGGCCGTACTTACCCAGGCCAGCGTATGGCCGGGCGTATGGGCAACGACCGCGTGACCGCTCAGAATCTCGAAGTGGTGGTGGTCGATGCTGAGCGCAATCTGCTGGCGGTACGGGGGTCTGTCCCCGGCGCAAATGACGGCATTGTCATTATCAAGCCTGCGCGCGTGCGCCGTCGTTAGCGAGGAGGATCAATCATGCAGGTTCCAGTTCTGGATATGAGCGGCAAGCAGATCAAGACGATTGATGTGCCTGCCGAGATTTTTGAAGCGAAAATCAATAACGGTTTGATGCATCAGGCTTACCAGCGCCAGATGGCGAATGCCCGTCTGGGGACGCACAAAGTCAAGCGGCGCGGCGAAGTCAACCTAACAACCGCCAAGATGTACCGTCAAAAAGGTACAGGCCGCGCGCGTCACGGTGCATACAGCGCAACGCAGTTCGTCGGCGGTGGTCGCCCGATGGGGCCGCGCCCGCGTGATTATTCACAGGCGATGCCCAAGAAGATGCGCCATGCCGCGATCCGCTCGTGCCTGAGCGCCTTGATGAAAGACGGTCAACTGGTGTTCGTGGATCGCTTCACGTTCGATGCAGCGAAGACCAAAGAAGCCAAGCGCGTTCTGAATCTGCTGGCTGCCGAGAACTCGACGCTGGTGTTGATTGCGGAGACGAACGACAACGTTCAGCGCAGCGTCAACAACCTTGCGACTGCCAAGACGCTGCTGGCGAGCTACCTGAATATCCGTGACCTGCTTCAGTACGACAAGGTTATTGTGCCGTTGGACGCGCTCGACGTGATCAAGCGCATCTGGGGCGGGGAGAACGAATAATGGCTGAACTCCACCTTTACGACATCATCCGCCGCCCGGTTGTGTCCGAGAAGTCGAGCCTGATTGCGGAAGAACTGAATCAGTATGCTTTCGAAGTCGCTCAAGAAGCGAACAAAGAGCAGATCAAGCACGCGGTTGAGATCATTTTTGAAAAGCACGTCAAGAAGGTCAACACGATGGTGATGCCTGCCAAGCGTGGGATGCGCGGTCGCAATGCGTACCGACGCTCCAGCCAGTGGAAGAAAGCAATTGTCACCCTGGTCGCGGGCGAAAAGCTCGAACTGTTCGACCTATAACTGAGGAGGGATAGATGCCTATCAAGGTTTACAAGCCCACCTCGGCGGGTCGCCGGGGAATGACAGGGCATTCATTTGACGAAATTACCACGTCGCGGCCTCAACGGTCGCTGACGGAAGCCATCCGCAAGCGCGGTGGTCGTAACAACAGCGGACACGTCACCGTGCGGCATCGCGGTGGTGGTCACAAGCGTCGTTATCGTATTATCGACTTCAAGCGCGACAAGTTCGATGTCAGCGCGCGCGTGATCTCGATTGAGTATGACCCGAATCGTTCGTCGCGCATTGCCCTGCTGGAATACGAAGATGGCGAACGCCGCTACATCATCGCGCCTCTGGGTGTGAAGGTCGGCGACAAGCTGGCGAACGGTGATCGCGCGGAAATCCGCCCCGGCAACGCCCTCTACATCCGCGACATCCCGGTGGGTACGCAGATTCACAACATCGAACTGCTGCCCGGTGAGGGCGGTCAGATGGCGCGGTCAGCGGGCGTTTCGGCGCAGCTTCTGGCGAAGGAAGGCGTTTACTGCCAGGTACGTCTGCCGAGCGGCGAAATTCGTTTGGTTCACGAGCACTGCATGGCAACGATTGGTCAGGTGGGCAATACCGATCACGGCAACATCAAGATCGGTAAGGCTGGACGCAATCGCTGGAAAGGCTGGCGTCCGACGGTGCGCGGTGTGGCGATGGACCCGGCCAGTCACCCGCACGGTGGCGGCGAAGGTCGTTCGGGTATTGGTTTGCCCGGCCCGAAGACTCCCTGGGGCAAGCCTGCATTGGGCAAGCGCACGCGCGTCAACAAGCGCACCAGCCAGTTCATCGTCCGCCGTCGTGGCAAGAGACGTTAAGGAAGCGATTAGCGGTCAGCTTTTAGCTTTTAGCTAAAGGCTAACAGCTAACTGCTAATAGCTAACTGCTGAGGATTTAAATATGTCACGTTCGTTGAAAAAAGGGCCATTCATTAGCCCGAAGCTGCTCAAGAAAATTGAGAAGCTGAACGCGGAAAACCGGAAAGTCGTGATCCGTACCTGGAGCCGCGCCAGCACGGTGTTCCCGCAGATGGTCGGTCACACGATTGCCGTACATGACGGACGCCGCCATGTGCCGATTTACGTGACCGAGAACATGGTCGGACACAAGCTGGGCGAATTTGCGCCAACGCGCACGTATCGCGGTCATCTGGTCGAGAAGAAAAAGAAGTAGGAGGGTCTGACAATGGAAGTGCGCGCAAGCTGGAGTTATGCCTCCATCAGCCCTCGCAAGCTGCGTCTGGTGGCGGACAAAGTACGCGGGATGAACGCTGAACAGGCGCTCGTCGTGCTGCAATTCATGCCGCAGAAGGGCGCGGAGATCGTACACAAGCTGGTTTCATCTGCGCTGGCAAACGCCGAAAATAATTTCGAGCTAAGCCGCGAAGAAATGGTCGTGCAGACGATTTACGCCGATGGCGGCCCGATGCTCAAGCGCTTCAAAGCTGGAGCGCGTGGGCGGTACAAGCCGCGTAAACACCGCACCTCGCATCTGCATGTCGTGTTGGCACAGAAAGAGGAAAAGTAACATGGGGCGTAAAGTCAACCCGATTGGTTTCCGCCTGAAGATCAACCGTGACTGGGATGCCCGCTGGTTCGCCAAAGGCCAACAGTTCCGTGATTTGCTGAAGGAAGATTTCGCCATTCGCCGCTACATCAAGAAAGAGGGCGAAAAAGCCGGGGTCTCACGCATTGAAATCGAGCGCAACTCGAACCAGCTTCAGATCACCATCCACACCGCCCGCCCCGGCATCCTGATCGGGCGCAAGGGTGATGCGGTCAAGAAGATGAAGCAGGGACTGCAAGAGATGACCGGCAAGACGGCGAAGGTCGAAGTCAACGAAATTGACAAGCCCGACCTCGACGCGCAGTTGGTCGCCGAAAATATCGCTCAGCAGCTTGAGCGCCGTATCGGTCACAGCCGTGCCATCAAGCGTGCCATCAGCCAGGCGATGCGCCAGGGCGCGCAGGGCATCAAGATTGAAGTCAGTGGTCGTCTCGCGGGGGCTGATATGGCTCGTCGTGAGTGGCAGAGCGAGGGGCGTGTGCCGCGTGGCACACTGCGCGCTCAGATCGATTTCGCCAAAGCAGAAGCCCTGACGACCTTTGGTCGCATCGGCATCAAGGTCTGGATTTACAAGGGCGAGTCTCTGGGTGAAGAAAAACCGAAGCCGAGCGGCGAAAACAAAGAAGTTTACGTCAGCCCGTGAGGAGTAGCGTGCAATGTTAATGCCGAAACGAGTCAAGTATCGTAAGCAGATGCGCGGGCGCATGACGGGGCTTTCCTACCGAGGCGCGACCGTCGCGTTCGGCGAATGGGGTCTGCAAGCGACCGAGCCGTGCTGGATGACCAGCCGTCAGATCGAAGCTGCGCGCCGCGTTCTGGTGCGTTACATCCGGCGTCGTGGGAAAATCTGGATTCGGGTGTTCCCGGATAAGCCGTTCACCAAGAAAGCCGCCGAAACCCGCATGGGTAACGGTAAAGGTGCGGTCGAGTACTACGTCGCGGTCGTTCGTCCGGGGCGTATGTTGTTCGAGATGGGCGGCCTGCCTGAAGAAGAAGCGCTTGAAGCGCTCCGTCTGGCGGGACACAAGCTGCCGATCAAGACCAAGATCGTCCGCCGTATCGATCCGATTTCCGGGCAGGAGGTTGGTTGATGGACGTTCAAGAACTGCGTGGCATGGCCGATGATCGGCTGTTCAACGAGCTAGAAGATTTGAAAGAATCGCTGTTTAACCTGCGCTTCCAGAAGAGTTATGGTCAGCTCGAAGACCCGAACGCCCTGCGCCGCGCCAAACGCGATGTCGCTCGCATTCTGACGGTTCTGCGTGAACGTCAGCTTGCGACGGGAGGGAAATAAGCACATGCCGAACACACGTCGGCGGCTGATTGGCCGCGTCGTCAGCAACAAGATGGACAAAACGGTGGTGGTCGCCATCGAGCGTCGTAAGATGCATCCCATCTACAAGAAGGTCGTGCGCACGACCAAGAAAATCATGGCGCATGACGAAAGCAACGAAGTCGAGATGGGCGCATTAGTGCGCGTTGTCGAGAGCCGCCCGCTCAGCCGCAACAAGCGCTGGGTGGTCGAAGCCGTGTTAGAAGCAGAAGGTGCGCCCGTGTTGGAGACGCTGCCGGATGAAGAAGCGATCATCGGCGGCGGCGACAGCGGCGAAAGTGACACGGACGAAGGAGCCGACGAGTAACCATGATTCAGAATGAGTCTCGTCTGAAGGTCGCCGATAATACCGGCGCGCAAGAAGTTCTGGTGATCCGGGTGCTGGGTGGTTCGTTCCGTTATTACGGTGGCATCGGCGATATTGTCGTGGCGACTGTGAAATCGGCGACTCCCCAGGGCAGCGTCAAGAAAAGCGACGTGGTGAAGGCAGTGGTAGTTCGCGTAGCGAAGGAATACCGTCGGGACGACGGCTCCTACATCCGCTTCGACGATAACGCCGTTGTCATCCTGAGCGACGACTTGCAGAACCCGCGCGGCACGCGCGTTTTTGGGCCAGTCGCCCGCGAACTGCGTGACCGAGGGTTCCTGAAAATCGTGTCGCTCGCACCGGAAACCCTTTAGGTTACAGTGGGAGAGGTGTGAGATGCAGCGTATTAAGAAAGGCGACACCGTTGAGGTGATTGCCGGTAAAGACCTCGGCGAGCGCGGCGAAGTAATCGCCGTGCTGCCGAAAGAAGATCGGGTAGTGGTGCAGGGCGTCAACACCCTTCACCGCCATCGCAAGGCGCGTCAATCGGGCAACCAGCAGATTCCGGCGCAAATTGTCGATTTCGAGGGGCCAATTCACCTATCGAATGTGATGGTGGTCTGCCCGACCTGCGGTAAGAAGGCGCGCGTGGGTTTCCGCGTGCGCGACGACGGTTTCAAAGTTCGCGTTTGCAGACAATGCAACGCAGATATCGGGTGATCTGATGCCTAAATACGATATTCAAACCCGTTATT
>Ga0105237_10008232_pt1 | contig 11321 bp, 8 predicted proteins | sample KBSC24metaG_FD_81520 | JGI IMG/M metagenome (GOLD analysis project Ga0105237, IMG submission 81520) | Corn rhizosphere microbial communities from Kellogg Biological Station, Michigan, USA - KBS C2-4 metaG | ecosystem: Host-associated > Plants > Roots > Rhizosphere > Soil | place: Michigan, USA... | reverse complement strand
GGTAACGTTTTTGTGACTACGGCACAAACGACTGCCGTCTTCCGCGCGTCGCGCAGATGCGAGATATTAGCGCCCGCGTCGCGACGAATCGATAGTCCAACCATCCAACCCAGGACAGCGAATGAAGCTCTATCACGCTCCCGGCAGCTGTTCGCAGGCGATTCGCATCGTGCTGCGCGAAGCGGGCCTCGACGCGCAGATCGTCACGGTCGACGCGCGCAAGCATCGCATCGACGACGGCCGCGACTTCCATGACGTCAACGCGCTCGGCTACGTGCCGCTGCTCGAACTCGACGACGGCACGATGCTGCGCGAAGGGCCGGTGATCGCGCAGTATCTCGCCGACCGACGCCCGGAAGCGGCGCTCGCGCCCGCGTACGGCACGCTCGCACGCTATCGGGTGATGGAGTGGCTGAACTTTGTCGGCACCGAAATCCACAAGGGCTTCATTCCGCTGTTATATGCGGTGCAGGCGGGGAAATATGTCGAGCCGGTGCGGCAGAAGCTCGACGGTCGTTTCGCGTGGATCGACCGGCAGCTCGACGGCAACGCGTACTTGACGGGCGACACATTCACGATCGCCGACGCGTACCTGTTCGCGGTGACGGGCTGGGGCAAGGCCGACTGGATGCGCTCGGTGTACAACGCGGATATCGACCTGAGCCGCCATGCGAACCTGCGCGCGTGGTACGAGCGGGTGCGGGCCCGGCCGGCCGTACAGCAGGTGCTCGCCGCGGACGGCCTGGCCAGCTAGCGAGCCGGACGGCCCGGGAGACGTACAAAGCCGTACATGTCACCCGGTCCCGCCGCCATTCGCCGCGCTATAATCGCCGCCATGAAATGGCTCCGGACCTTCATCCTGCTGCTGCTTTGCGCGGTGCTGCCCCTCAGCGGGCTGGCAGCCAGCGGGCTGACCGGCGAATGTCCGATGCAGTCCACGATGTCGATGGATACGGACGCGGGCATGAGCATGTCCGCCGACATGAGCGGCTGCGATTCGATGAAGGCGTCGCCCACCGACAGCACCAAGGCCAAGGCGAAGGCGAAAGGCATGGCCTGCAAGCTGACCGCCCAGTGTCAGTTCGGCAGTCTCTATCACCCCGCCGCTCGTGCCGACGTCGGCCGCCCCGCTGCATACACCAGTACGATCGTCTTCCACTACGCGCAGTCCGTCCCGATCCGCGACCCGAACGGGTTGTGGCGCCCACCCCGCATCAATTGATCCCGATTTGACCGGTTCACCGCCGAGGCGGTGAGGTTCGTCCTGCATTCAGGACGTGGAACCCATTCGGGTTCCGACTTGGGGTTACACCATGTCATTCGATCTCTGCACGCCGCACGCGCGGCGTGCGCGTCGGCGCGCGCCCATGCTTGGCGCGGCGCTGCTGGTTGCGGGCGCCGCTCACGCGCAGTTGGCGCCTGTCACGCTGGACGCCGCGCTGCAGTCCGCCACCGAACATTCCGCCTCGATGCAGGCCGCACAGGCTTCCGTGCGTGCCAGTTCCGAGGCAGCCGTCAAGGCCGGCCAACTGCCCGACCCGTTGCTGAAGGCCGGCATCGACAATCTGCCGGTCAACGGCGGGCAGCGTTTCACAGTCGGCCAGGACTTCATGACGATGCGCCGCATCGGCATCGAACAGGAATGGGTGTCGGGCGACAAGCGGCGCCTGCGCACGGCGCTCGCCAACGAACAGGTCGGGCGCGAGCGCGCCGGCTATCTCGCGCAACTCGCCAGCGTGCGTCAGCAGACGGCCGCGGCGTGGCTGAACGCGATCTATGCGAAGCAGGCGCTTGCGCTTCAGCAGGTGTTGCTCGATCACATGAGTCATGAGCTCGAGGCGATCAAGGCGTCGTATCGCGGCGCGAAGGCAGGTGCGGGCGACGTCGTCCAGGCGCGGGCGATGCTCGCGCAGACCCGGGATCAGCTGCTGAAGGCGCAGGAGGCCTACCAGACCGCGCGCATCGCGTTGTCGCGCTGGACCGCCGCGCCCGTCGACGACGTCGCGGGAACGCCGCCGGCCGCGGAATCGTTCGTATCGTCGTTGCCGCCGGATGAATTGAGGTTGTCGCAGCCGACGCTCATCACCGCGGCGGGCGACATCGCCGTCGCCGAAGCTGACACCGCGGTGGCGAACAGCGAGCGCAGCCCCAACTGGACTTGGGAAGTCGCGTACCAGCAGCGGGGCGGCGCGTATTCGAACATGGTGTCCTTCGGCGTGACGATCCCGCTGCCGCTGAACCGCAAGAACCGGCAGAACCGCGACGTCGCCGAGAAGGCCGCGCTCGCGACGAAAGCGGGGCTGATGTACGAGGACACGCTGCGCCAGGTGCAGGCCGATATCCGCATGCAGTCGGCCACGCTCGCGAGCGGCCGCGCGCGGATCGCGAACCTGCGCGAAGCGCTGCTGCCGGCCGCGGAGCAGCGCGTCCAGCTCGCCGACGCCGCATACCGGGCCGGCACGGGGTCGCTCGCCGACACGTTCGCCGTGCGCCGCGCGCAACTCGATGCGCAACTGCAGGTGCTCGAGCTTCGCCGCGAGGTTTCGCAAACCTGGGCGCGGCTCGAATATCAGGTCGTGCCGCCGACCCTCGCCGCCGCACAATGAAGGAGAACGACATGACGAAGCAAACGCTCGTCCGCGCCGTCCTGCTGGCGTGCGCCGCCGTGGCGCTGCTCGGCGCGGGTTACGTCGCGGGCGCACGCCGTGCGGCAAGCGCGGGGCCGGAGGCCGCCGCTGCGTCGCCGGCCAGATCCGACCCGACGTCCGGACGCAAGGTGCTGTACTGGCACGATCCGATGGTGCCGAACCAGCACTTCGACAAGCCGGGGAAGTCGCCGTTCATGGACATGCAGCTGCAACCCGTCTATGCGGACGAAGGTGGCGGCACGTCGGGTGTTCGGATCGATCCGGGCCTGCAGCAGAACCTCGGCATCCGCTATGTGGCCGTCCGGCGTCAGGAAGCGGCCGGCGGATTCGATGCGGTCGGCACCACCCAGTTCGATGAGGCGCGCACGGACGTCGTGCAGTCGCGCGTGACGGGCTACATCGATCGCCTGTACGCGCGGGCGCCGATGCAGCGCATCGACAAGGGCGCGCCGATCGCGTCGCTGTACGTGCCGGACTGGCTCGCACCGCAGGAGGAATACCTGGCGCTGAAGCGCGGCGGGATGGACCGCGGCCTGCTGGACGCATCGCGCGCACGCATGCGCGCGCTGTCGATTCCGGACGGCATGATCGCGAGTCTCGATCGCACGGGCCGCGTGCAGACCCACGTCGTACTGGCCGCGCCGGAAACCGGCGTCGTCAGCGAGCTGAACGTGCGCGACGGCGCAATGGTCGCGCCGGGGCAGACGCTCGCGAGGATTTCCGGCCTGTCGACGCTGTGGCTGATCGTCGAGATCCCCGAAGCGCTGGCGTTGAACGTGCAGCCGGGGATGCAGGTCGACGCGACGTTCGCGGGTGATCCGTCGCGGCACTTCGCGGGTCGCATCCGCGAGATCCTGCCGGGCATCAGCACGAGCAGCCGAACGCTGCAGGCGCGGCTCGAGATCGACAACGCATCGCTGAAGCTGACGCCCGGCATGCTGATGCGCGTGCGCGTCGCCGACCCGAAGGCGACGCCACGCCTGCTCGTGCCGTCGGAGGCGGTGATCGCCACCGGTAAGCGCACGGTCGTGATCGTGAAGCGCGGCGACGGCGGCCTGCAGCCGGCGACGGTGACGCTCGGCAACGACGTCGGCAGCGATACGGAAGTGCTCACCGGGTTGAGCGAGGGCGATACGGTCGTCGCATCGGGGCAGTTCCTGATCGATTCCGAAGCGAGCCTCAAGTCCGTGCTGCCGCGACTGGAAAGCAGCGCCGGCGCGGTGCCTGCGTCGGCACCGAAGGCGGCGTCGACGACTTATGAGACCACCGGCAAGGTCGAAAGCGTCACGGCCGACGACATCACGTTCTCGCATCGGCCCGTGCCCGCGCTCGGCTGGGGCGCGATGACGATGACCTTCGGCAAGCCGTCCGCGACCGCGTTCCCGGACGTGAAGCCGGGCCAGACGGTGCGCTTCGCGTTCGTGCAGAGCGACGACGGCTACCGGCTGACGAAGGTCGATCCGCTGGGGGGCAAGCCATGATCGCGCACGTGATTCGCTGGTCCGTCCGCAACCGCTTTCTGGTGCTGATCGCGACCGTTCTGCTCGCGGCGTGGGGTGTCCATTCGCTGCGGCAGACGCCGCTCGACGCGCTGCCCGACCTGTCGGACACGCAGGTCATCGTCAAGGCGTCGTACCCGGGCAAGGCGCCGCAGATCGTCGAGGACCAGGTGACCTACCCGCTGACGACGACGCTGCTCGGCGTGCCGGGTGCGAAAACCGTCCGCGCGTACTCGTCGTTCGGCGATGCGTTCGTCTACGTATTGTTCGACGACCATACCGACCCGTACTGGGCACGTTCGCGCGTGCTCGAATACCTGAGCCAGGTGCAGAGCCGGCTGCCCGCGGGCGCGACCGTGTCGCTCGGGCCGGATGCGACCGGGGTCGGGTGGGTGTACGAGTACGCGCTTGTCGACCGCACCGGCCGCCACGACCCCGGCCAACTGCGCGCGCTCAACGACTGGTTCCTGAAATTCGAGCTGAAGGCGGTGCCGGACGTGTCCGAAGTCGCGAGCATCGGGGGGATGGTGCGCCAGTACCAGATCGTGCTCGATCCGGACAAGCTGCGTGCGTACGGCATCACCCAGGCGGCGGTCGCGGACGCGCTCGGCAAGGCGAACCAGGCATCGGGCGGCTCGGTCGTCGAGCTGGCCGAGTCGGAGTACATGGTGCGTTCGTCCGGCTACCTGCGCACGCTCGACGACTTCCGGCACGTCGTGCTGCGCACCGACGACGCGGGCACGCCGGTGCTGCTCGGCGACGTCGCGCGCATCCAGGTCGGCCCCGCGATGCGGCGCGGGATCGCGGAACTGAACGGCCAGGGCGAGGTGACGGGCGGCGTCGTCGTGATGCGCTCGGGCAAGAATGCGCTGACGACAATCGACGCGGTGAAGGCGAAGCTCGCCGCGCTGAAGCGCTCGCTGCCGCCCGGCGTCGAGATCGTCACGACCTACGATCGTTCGCAGCTGATCGAGCGCGCGGTGGACAACCTCAGGGACAAGCTGATCGAGGAGTTCGTGATCGTCGGGATCGTCTGTGCGGTCTTCCTGTTCCATCTGCGCAGCGCGTTGGTCGCGATCCTGGCGCTGCCGCTCGGCGTACTGACGGCGTTCATCGTGATGCGTTACCAGGGCGTGAATGCGAACCTGATGTCGCTGGGCGGCATCGCGATCGCGATCGGCGCAATGATCGACGCGGCGATCGTGATGATCGAGAACGCGCACAAGCATCTGGAGGCATACGGCGATGCGCATCCCGGCGAACCGATCACGACCGCACGCCGCTGGGAGTTGGTCGCGACGTCGGCCGCCGAGGTCGGGCCGGCGCTGTTCTTCTCGCTGCTGATCATCACGCTGTCGTTCATTCCGGTGTTTTCGCTCGAAGGGCAGGAGGGCAAGCTGTTCGCGCCGCTCGCGTTCACGAAGACCTACACGATCGCCGCCGCGGCCGGTCTGTCGGTGACGCTGGTGCCGGTGCTGATGGGATATCTCGTGCGCGGCCGCATTCCGCCCGAGCACGCGAACCCGATCAATCGCGTGCTGATCCGCGTGTACCGGCCGCTGCTCGAAGCGACGCTGCGGCGCCCGTGGTTCGCAATCGGTATTGCCGTCGTCGCGCTGTTGCTGACGGCCCTGCCGGTGTCGCGGCTCGGCGGCGAGTTCATGCCGCCGCTCGACGAGGGCGATCTGCTGTATATGCCGACCGCATTGCCGGGCATTTCGGCCGACAAGGCGAGCGAGCTGCTGCAGCAGACCGACCGGCTGATCAAGACCGTGCCCGAGGTCGATACGGTGTTCGGCAAGTCGGGGCGCGCGGATACGGCGACCGATCCCGCGCCGCTCGAGATGTTCGAAACGACGATCCGCTTCAAGCCCCGCAGCGCGTGGCGGCCTGGGATGACGCCCGGGAAGCTCGTCGACGCGCTCGATCGCACGGTGAAGGTGCCGGGGCTGTCGAACGTGTGGGTGCCGCCGATCCGGAACCGGCTGGACATGTTGTCCACCGGCATCAAGACGCCCGTCGGCGTGAAGATCTCCGGGCCGGACCTGGCGGGGATCGACGCGATCGCGACGCAGGTCGAGGCGGTGGTGAAGCACGTGCCGGGCGTCACGTCCGCGCTCGCGGAACGGCTCAACGGCGGCCGCTACATCGACGTCGACATCGACCGGCTCGCGGCCGCGCGCTACGGGCTGTCGGTGGCCGATATCCAGTCGGTCGTGTCGTCGGCGATCGGCGGCGAGGACGTCGGCGAGGTGATTGCCGGGCGCGAGCGATTTCCGATCAACATCCGCTATCCGCGCGAGATTCGCGATTCGCTCGAGAACCTGCGACAGTTGCCGGTCGTCACCGCGCGGGGCGCGCAGCTTCGTCTCGGCGACGTTGCACGCGTCGTGATCGCCGACGGGCCGCCGATGATCCGCAGCGAGAATGCGCGGCTGTCCGGCTACGTGTACGTCGACATTCGCGGCACCGATCTGCGCACCGCGGTTCGCGCGATGCAGCAGGCGGTCGCGCAGCAGGTCGCGTTGCCGCCCGGCTATTCGATCGCATGGTCGGGGCAGTTCGAATATCTCGAACGCGCGGCGGCAACGCTGCGCACCGTGGTGCCGGTGACGCTCGCCGTGATCTTCGTGCTGCTGTTCCTCACGTTCGGTTCGGCAGCCGATGCGCTGCTGCTGATGTCGACAGTGCCGTTCGCGCTGGTCGGCGGCTTCTGGCTCGTCTGGGCGCTCGGCCACGCGGTATCGGTCGCGACGTCGGTGGGCTTCATCGCGCTGACGGGCGTGGCCGCCGAGTTCGGCGTGGTGATGCTGCTGTACCTGGAGGGCGCGCTGCGGCGCCGTCTCGATGCCGGCGAGCCGCTGACCGATGCCGTGCTGCTCGATGCGGTTCGCGAAGGCGCGGTGCTGCGCGTGCGGCCGAAGGCGATGACGGTGGCCGTCGTGCTTGCCGGCCTCGTGCCCATCATGATCGGACACGGCGCCGGCTCCGAAGTGATGCAGCGCATCGCCGCGCCGATGGTCGGCGGCATGGTCACCGCGCCGCTGCTGTCGATGTTCGTCATTCCCGCCGCATGGCTTTTGCGGCAGCGCCGTCGGGCGCGCGGCGCGAGCCGCCGGCGGCATTCCGATGCAGTTCCTCACGGCATGAACGTGCCGTCCAACCCCACTGGAGAATCACGATGAAGATGAATCAACTGATCGCCACTGTCGCCGCCGCTCTCGCGACCGGCGCGTTCGCCGTACCCGCGTTTGCCGCGGGCGACATGTCGGGCATGGAGATGTCCGGCATGAAGATGTCGTCCGGCGGCGCGGCCGAATCGGGCACGGCGCTGACTGATGCGGAAGTGAAGAAGGTCGATGCCGCGAGCGGCAAAATTACGCTGAAGCACGGCGCACTGGAGAACGTCGACATGCCGTCGATGACGATGGCGTTCAAGGCGAAGGACGCGGCGATGCTCGCCGGGGTTCATGCGGGCGACAAGGTGAGGGTGCGCGTCGAGCGCGTCAACGGCACGCTGACGATCGTCAAGCTCGAGAAGGCATCGTAAGCGCGGCAATGCGGGCGGCGCAGCCGCCTGCAGCGACGGCCGCGGCTCACGATGCTGCTTCGTGAACCGCGGTCGGGCGCGTGGATGCGCACGATGTTGCCCGATCGTGCGCGATGTCGCGTTTCAGCGCGTCAGCGTCACGAACAGATAGCCGACGTAACCGACCCCGTTCGCGAGCAACGCCCAGATCGCGAGCCCGTGCGCGCGGGCATTGACGCGCAGCCACGCCGCCGCCGCGAGCGTGATGATCACGCCGGTCAGCACTTCGGGGCGCGGCTCCCACGGCGTCAGCATGATGCCGATCGCCGGCAGCAGCGTGCCCTGGAACACCATCGCGCCGGTGATGTTGCCGAATGCGAGCGTGTCTTTCTTGCGGCGGATCCACAGCACGCTGTTGACCTTCTCCGGCAACTCCGTCGCGATCGGCACGATGATCAGCGACAGCAGCAGCGCGGAGATGCCGAGCACGTGCGACACGCCTTCGACGCCGTGAATGAAGCCCTTCGCACCGCCGACGAGCAGCGCGACGCCGATCGCGAGCTGCAGCGCGATGGTCGCGAGGTTGGTCGGCAGCCCGACACGCGACAGGAACATCGCGTGCGGCGCTTCGGTGCCGTGCCCGGCATCGACGAGCTGCGTCGACGCGCGGAACGTCATCACGACATACAGCACGTAGACGCCGACCAGCATCGCGGCGAGCAGCGCGCGGATTCCCCACACATGATGCGGGACGAACATCGCGACGGTGGCGAGCGCGAACGCGGCGATGAAGTAGTTCAGGTCGCGCACGAAGCCGGTCCGCTCGGGCTTGATCGTGCCGGTCAGGCCGCGCGAGCGGATCACGGCGATCGTCATCAGGAAGGTCGTCAGCGTCGCGAGCATCAGCGGCGCGCCGAGAATCGCGCCGACGCCGATTTCCTCGTTCACGGCCGCATTCGACGTGCCGCCCGCGAGCGCGAGCAGCGGCACCATCGTTTCGGGCAGCGCGGTGCCGACGGCCGCGAACAGCGAACCGGTTACGCCTTCGGAAATCTTCAGCCGTTCACCGAGATGTTCGAGCGCATTCGTGAAGAACTCGGCGGCGACCAGGATGACGATCAGCATGAACGCCAGTTCGACGAGCATCAACGTCATGCGGCACCTCCGCAGGCAGGCATGCAGGCGGTCATGGAACTGATGAAACGCGAAGGACGGGCAACGAGGAACATGGGGACTCCGTGGTCGGACGTGGACGAACCATGACGCATCTGCCGACGTCCGACCAGGAACGGCGCGATGCGTCGATGGTCTCGCCAGACCGATTCGGCCGAACGCGCCACGGCCGCAGGCCGAGTATGTTGACGTGTTCGCTTTCCGGGGGATGGAAAGCAGGCTACTCCCCAAAGACGAAGGGCAGTCTAGCCGAGCCGGCCGCTTTCGGCAAGCTTGTGCAGTCACACCCTTTCATTCGGAAAGGCAGGTCGAGCGACAGCGGATGCGCATGCCGTAGCGGGGAAGCAATCGGCGTGCGCGGGCGTCACGCGCGTGTCACGCAGCGCGGGCCGGGAAATACAGCGCGAACGTCGTGCGTCCGTCGCGGCTCTCGACCTCGACCTTGCCGCGGTGCAGCTCGATGATCGACTTGACGATCGCAAGCCCGAGCCCGGCGTTGCGCGCCGCGCCGTGTCGCGACGAATCGATCCGGTAGAAGCGCTCGAAGATCCGCTCGATCTGCTCGGGCGGAATCGCGGCGCCGCGGTTCGTGACTTCGACTACCGCGTAGCCGGGCCGCGTCGATACGGTCAGCTCGATCGTCGAGCCGGCTTGCGCGTGTTCGAGCGCGTTCGACGCGAGATTGCTGACGGCGCGCCGGAACAGCGTCGCGTCCGCGACGACCGGCGCTTCGCCTTGCACCGCGAGATGCACGCCGGCCTCGTCGGCCAGCGCCTGGAAATACGACGCGAGCCGGCGCAGCTCGGCGCCCGCATCGAGTTCGACGGCCTTCAGGTGCTGCCGCGCATTGTCGGTGCGCGCGAGAAACAGCATGTTCTCGATCATTCGCTGCAACCGTTCGCATTCCTCGATGTTCGAATCGATCAGCGCTTCGTATTCCTCGGTGGTGCGGGCGCGCGACAGCGTGACCTGCGACGAGCTGATCACGTTCGCGAGCGGCGTGCGCATGTCGTGCGCGAGGTCGGACGAGAACTGCGACAGCCGCACGAACGCGCGCTCGAGCCGGTCGAGCATCCGGTTGACCGACGTGGCGAGCTCGTGCAACTCGACCGGACCGCCGCGTGCATCGAGACGCGCGTTCAGGTTGTGTGCCTCGATGCGCGAGGTCTGCCGCCCGAGGCTCTCGACCGGGCGCAGGCCACGCGACGCGACCGCGTAGCCGAGCGCGCCGACCAGCAGCGCGCCGAGAGCGGCCGCGAGCCAGATGTCGACGCGATAGCTTTCCAGCAGCGACTGGCGATCGGTCGCCGTGCGCGCCAGCGCGACCTGGATGGTTTCGCCCGACGGCAGCGTGGCGCGCGCCCGCACGCAGCGCGACGTGCCGATGCCGGGCGGCGCGCAGGTGAACGGGCTCGCTGCCACGGTCGCTGCGTCGGCCGGCTCCGGCCGCGCGATCACCGACGCGAGCGTGTTGCCGGCTTCGTCGGTGTGTTCGACGAGCGGACGGTTCGCGGCGTCGTAGATGCCGAGATAGACGCCCGGATGCGACAGCAGCACTTCATGGAAGACGGCCGGATCGGCGCGCAATGCCGTCGTCGAACCGCTCGAGCGCGCAAGCTGCAGGAACTGGTTGAGCTTGCCGGCGATTTCGATGTCGTCGCGCCGGGTCAGCTCGGCGGACAGCGAGCGATACAGGTACGCGCCGGTCAGCGCGAACACGAGCGCGGCGCCGGCGGCGAACGCGAGCGTCAGGCGCCGGAGCAGCGAATACGGCGCGGGGCCGCCGGTCACGAGCGATCCTCGAGCACGTAGCCCATGCCGCGGATCGTGTGGATCAGCTTCTTCTCGTAGGCGTTGTCGATCTTCGCGCGCAGGCGCTTGATCGCCGCATCGACGACGTTCGTGTCGCTGTCGAAATTCATGTCCCAGATCTGCGACGTGATGAAGGTGCGCGTCAGCACCTCGCCTTCGCGTTCCGCGAGCAGCTGCAGCAGCGCGAATTCCTGCGCGGTCAGGTCGATGCGGTTGTCCGCGCGCCGTACCCGGCGCTTGATCAGGTCGACCTCGAGATCGGCGACCTGCAGGAAGTCGCGCGCATTGCGCGGCGCGCGGCGCAGCAGTGAACGGATGCGCGCGAGGAACTCCGCATACGCGAACGGCTTGAGCAGGTAGTCGTCGGCGCCCAGTTCGAGCCCCGTGACCTTGTCCTCGATCGCGTCGCGCGCCGTCAGCAGCAGGACCGGCGTCTGCTTCTGCGCGCGCAGCCGCCGGAGCACCTCGAAGCCGTCCAGCTCCGGCAGCATCACGTCGAGCACGACGAGATCGAAATCCTCGTGCAGCGCGAGGAACAGCCCATCCTTGCCGTTCTCGGCCACGTCGACCGTATAGCTCGCCTCCGCCAGCCCCTTGCGCAGGTAGGACGCCATCTTGGGTTCGTCTTCGACTATCAGTATCCGCATGGTGGAGCAGGCC
>Ga0105237_10008231_pt1 | contig 11322 bp, 10 predicted proteins | sample KBSC24metaG_FD_81520 | JGI IMG/M metagenome (GOLD analysis project Ga0105237, IMG submission 81520) | Corn rhizosphere microbial communities from Kellogg Biological Station, Michigan, USA - KBS C2-4 metaG | ecosystem: Host-associated > Plants > Roots > Rhizosphere > Soil | place: Michigan, USA... | reverse complement strand
CGCTGCCCAGGTAATAGCCTCCCGGGCCAGATCCCGTCACATTGGCGACTGGCCCAGGACTCTTCTTCCGCTTCACCATCGGGATCGGGACAGAGAAATTATTCAGTCCTTCAATATGGGCTACCGGCACGCTCAGGTTAAGCGTCGGCTCGCGATCGGCGGAATAGAAAGTCCGCTGCCCGTTTGGATCTTGATAAGAATTCATCGATACATTGAGAGCTGCGTTCACTTGCGCCACCGTGCCGCTCAGATCCAGAACCATTCGGTTCTTCGAGTCGCGCTGAATTGTCAGGCTCTGATTCTTTGCCCACTGAATCACGCTGTTGTAGTCCTGCTGTGTCGGGCCGAACTGATTTGTGAATTCCTGCACGCTCAAGAACTGGCGATAGCGCGGACTGGCCGGATCGTACAGCTGGCCTAGCAGGCTTGTGAGGCCTTCTTGATCGCGCACGGGAAGCACAATCGCCATCTCCACCGTCTGCTTCGCCGGCATTCTGCCAATAAACTTGGCCCGGCCGTTCGACACAACCGAAGGCACATGTTTGTGCAACCTCTGCTGAGATTGTGCACTGGGGCTTGGGAGAGAGGACAAGAGAAAGGCGAGTAAGCAGGCAACTGCTGGAGAGGATAAGCGCAAAACAACCATTTGCTTCATTGGTTTCCCTTTTGCCCCACCTGGGGACAGAAACACCACACCGATCTTGAGCAGCGCACATTCCGCTGCTGCTATTTGTCGTTAATGCGCTCGTGCTAATGCCGATTGAACGGGACACAGAAATCCAGCCTGTCTATTGCTAAGACAGCTCTCGACTTCTACTGTGATTACGAGCGTTGCAGAGGTGGGAAATTACCGCAGTTCAAAGAGACGCCGAATCGCGTGCTTGCTGCGATCTATGTTCGAGTGAAACAAATTAAAGATTTGAAAGCGAATCCTTTGTCGCATATGTCTTGGGGGAAATCAAGTGAAAAAGTTTCATGCGTGATTGTGGTCACGTCAGCATTTCACGATCTGGCCCAATCTCCGCGGAAAAGTCTGCAGATATGTATCCGGCATTCGTTTTGAGTAAATCGACTCACGTCTTCCCTTTTAGTTTTAGGACGGAGGTCGCCCGTGAAGAACCATTGCAGTTCTTCGAACGGCGGTTCCACGGAGGTCTCCGAGAAAGTGCAGCGGAAATTCCGCTGCCAGCATGCGAGGCGATACAGTTGCTCTCGTGTCTGATTGCAAATCTGAGTGAGGAGATTAAGTGTTATGACCAGAGAATAGACCTTATGGCACGCGAGGAATCACAGCAGCGCGAAGCGCACCACCGAGTCTTTTCGGCCACGGGAATCGGATTGCTGACGTCGCTGGCCTATGTTCAGTTCGTTGAGCTCTCGGTACATTTTTCGTCGAGCGACATATCCTCCAAACAGGCGCATGGAGTTGTTCAGGGCGCTTCCCTGACACGGAAGAGATCGATGCTTCGTAGCGGCCCATTCTCCTCAGAAATAGAGCGCACTTCGCGATCACGCCTCTTTTACCAGGTCTCAATTTGGGCGCTGAAGATTCGAATTCCTCTCCAGAAGCGACGAGTTCCACCGAGCCGCAATCATTGCTTATTGGATCTTTCGGGCGTCTTCAGACCGACCTTCTTCTTTGGGGGCCGGCCTGTCTTTGGTTGGGGTACAAACGCCTCAACTTCTGAACTGAGGACAACGGTTCGGCCGGCTGCCCGAACTGCGGTCAATCTACCGCGTCGGATTAGATCTGCAATTGCCTGCTTGGATACACCGCGAATCCTGGCCGCTTCGGCTTGCGAGATGTAATTCCCTGTTCCAATTCTCTTGACCTGGGAAGATTTTCTCAAGGAATTGATTCTTGCCTGCGCTTCCTTAGTCGGTCGCCCCTTTGGTCTCGCGACAAAGGTTTCGACTTCCGATCGTAAAACGAGAACCCGACCTGCTACCGCTCTCGTCGTGAAGTAGCCCTGGTGAATCAATTTCGACATAGCTTGCTTCGTGATGCCGACAATGCGGGCAGCTTCAGCCGAGAAAATGAAGTTATCGAGTTTCATATCAAAAGTACTTGTCTTGGTCGCTTTTATTTGGTATAGTCCTGATAATTAAAAGTCCGGTTGCCTTCTCACCGGCTTGGACAACCCGCTGAAGCGGGGTACGTCAGTGCTGTCACACCGACGTATCCCTGACCACACATCACCTTCGTAGAAAGGCGACGATATGGCTGTACCTAAACATACCCGTGCGAGCGGGTGCGAAACAAACCCTTTCTTTCTCGATCTTTTCCGCGACCGTTCGGACTCTGATGAGCGTGAGCGATCCTGGCGCATTGCAATGGTTCATGCCGGCGAAGGCGCACCCCCTCTGCGATTTCCTGTGTACGAAAACTTGTACTTGATTAATCTGCACGCCCAGAAGTTGATGGACTTGCTTTGGGAGATGTCCGACAAGTACGGCATCGATAGCGAATATCTTGAGTACCATCAATCGTTGATTCAGCTCGTTCGCGCAGGTGCGAGCCAAAGCATTGCGGCGTTCATGAGTGATGTTGAAGTCACTGATGAATGGCTCTTCGAACGGCAACGACTTAGGGAAGAGGACAAATTCCGAGATCCGGATGACATTTACCTTTCTGTTCGTGAGCGCGAAAAGGCGCGCGTGAACCAGGGACTTCCGCCCCGTATCCAGTTCTTAGATCAGGAACTGGGGGAGGCAAACGTCGAAGCTGCTGATTCTTCGGGTAGCGAGGACGAATAAATCATTTCAAAAACAAAGGTCTCAGAACCGTCCCATGCCTAAACACAGGATACTCGCACGACTGACCAACAGATTCGATACCGGTAAGCGCGGCCTATGTGAAGCGTATCTCTTCGAGTTTCAGGAACTGGGGATCGAAGAGCCTCGAAAATTGATCATTGCTGCGGCCAGGTTGGAAGATGCACTCTCGCATCTTCGCGAGGACTCTCCAGATTTTCAAATAAAGAGCGTGCAAAATCTCGGACTAATCGTCATGGTTTCTGGTTCTCCACTCGATTGATCCGGGTCGCACTGTGTCGATCCGTTTTCTTGCGGAACGCCTCGTCCGAGTTCAAGTCAGTTCCCAGTTAGATGCTGCAGCGGCTATGGATGACGCCCGCGCGACCATACCCACCTGAAGGCTCTTCTCGAGAAACTGAATTCTTCGTTTCAGGTCCCGGCGGGTGAGCGAGCGCCGTGCTGGAACTTTCGGTGCCGCGAGTAGTACAAGTGCCGTCGTCGCGGGCGTGGTAGGGTCTTTTCACGATGCCAACACTGAATTATCAAAGGCTCTTCGAAGGCCTATTTCCGTTTACCACGAGTCGATCGAAGTATCTGAACGCTTCTCTTCTTAAGGAGCGGGCAGAGTATGTTTTGCATCTGCTCAGCCAGGGACGTTCTTGCCGGGAGATCAAATTTATTGCGTCGATGCAAGTAAACGCAATCAAGCTCCTGAATTTGAGAGAAGCCCGACTCATTCATAGCCGTGAAGTCGCAGAGGCGGCCTCCGAATGGGCGATCGAGACGGAACTGCACAAGCACAATCGACGCGGTAAAGCTTCCGCTTACAATTTCACTCGGATCGTCACGAAATGGCTCATCTTCAGCGGATTGCTACTTCGTCCGGAGGTTCCGGCGCTGCCATTCGACGAATTCGTAAGAGCATATCTCGAGGAGCTGCACAACGTCAGGTCACTAGCCGCGTCCACGATTTATCATCGCCGCCACCATCTCTCAAAGCTCCAGAGGTGGTTGGGAGAACGACGTGACAGCTTCACGGAGGTATGTCTAAACGACGTTGACGATTATCTGGATGGGCTGCGCGTCAGCGGTCTCCGTCCAAGAAGCCTTTTGTCCGCTTCTGAAGCAATACGAGATTTCTTTCGATTCTGTGCGCTGCTCGGTTGGTGTAGTGGTTCCATTGCACGCGGCATTTTGATGCCCCGCGTGCACCACCGTCAGACAGGTCCACACGGTCCCGCGTGGAAAGATGTCAGGCGAATGCTGAATGTAGCAGGCACAAGCCCGGTGGAGTTAAGGGCGAATGCGATTATTGGCCTCTGTTCGATTTACGGCTTAAGGCGGAGCGAGGTTGTCCAACTGCGTCTCGATGATTTTGATTGGTATAACGAGATCATGACGGTTCGGCGTGCAAAACGTGGCCGAGTGCAGCATTTTCCTATTCAATACGAAGTTGGAGAAGCCATCCTGACATACCTGAAATCGGCTCGACCGAAGTCGAGTTGCCGGCATCTCTTTACAACTTTCGTTGCGCCAATCCGACCCATGGGACCGCCTTGTGTTCGCTCCATCGTCAGCAAGCGGATGAAATTGTTGAGAATCCAGTCCGAGAACCTCGGACCTCACGCACTTCGGCACGCTTGTGCTACGCAACTTCTAAATAAGGGCTTTTCGCTTCATGAAATCGCGGACTTCCTGGGCCATCGAGGATTGAGCGCAGTTTCCATCTACGCTAAATACAATCCGAGGCTTCTTCGCCGTGTGGCGTCTTTCAGCTTGGCAGGAATTCAATGAAGGTCTCTGAAGGCGTCAAACGGTACCTGGAGCGGAAGAGAGCGACGGGCCTCAGCTATCAAACTGAAGAGTGGACTCTCTCTGCGTTTCTGCGCCACGTCAACGATCCGCCGATCCAAGAGATTACTGCTAAGCACGTGCTCGAATTTCTGAGTCTTCGAAATACATCCGACGCGAGATGGGTCGCGAAACATCGCAGCCTAAGAAACCTCTTTGAGTTTTTGACCGATAGAGGATGCATGTCTCCGCTTTCGATGCCGCAGCTGCGAAGAAGAGACGACCGTCCTCCGATACCGTTTATCTACAGTCGCACGGAAGTGCGCAAATTGATTCAATCCGCTCAACAAAATCAGACAAATCGCCTCTGCGCCGTTAGTGCTCGGACGCTACGAGCAGTCCTTCTTATGCTCTACGGGACAGGTGCGACCACGGGCGAGATATTTTGTCTTAAAAGGGAGGATTTAGACTTAAAGCGCAATGTCGTTTCTTTTCGCGGAGACCGGATGATTCAGCCGCGCAAGATTCCAATCAGCAAAGACGTCCATGATTTACTGCAAAACTATTTGCACTCTGAAGAACGCAGAGAACTATCAATTCAGAATGTGTTTGTTTCGAAGCACGGGCGACCGCTGCGGGCACATTGGATGACGAATGCTTTTGCGCGACTTCGCGTGCGCGCGGGTGTGATCCGCATTGACGGAGGCAAGTGTCCACCGAGAATGCGCGACCTCCGCCAAACGTTTGCTGTGCATAGAATCGCATCTTGGATCAAGGAGGGTGCCGACCTCAATCGAATGCTCCCGGCGCTTTCGGCGTATATGGGCTTGGCAGGCGTCGTCTCAACCCAGCGTTTCTTGTTCCTGACCCCTGAGCGGTTCAAGCGTGAACTCGACAAACTCAGCCCGCTCAAGGGAAGGAAACATTGGCGCGACGACCCAGCGTTGATGAAGTTCCTCGCCAGTCTCTGAGTCTCAAACCTGTCCTTACCGGACCGTTCAACCGGAGATTTCGTATCGCCTCCCGATACTGTGAAAGAAACTCGAAAGCGGCGAGCCGCATGCCTTCGCGGCAACCCGAAACTCCCGCCACAGGTGCCTGACAAAATGCGGGACAGGCGACGAAGTATGCAATTGTGGAGCACAGCTCCACAATTGCATCGTCTAGCCCCGAAGACTTCGTGGGTGCAGAGTCGATTTCCAACCATCTGCTTTATCTTGTGGAATGGGCGGTGGGAACCGGAACCCATCCGCTGCCAAGTTGGAAACGGAATTGATCTGAGCAGTTCGAAACCTTGGTTTTGCATTCAGCGCGAGCCAGCCGGGAAGAGCCGGCATCATGGTGGTATTGAAAAGCCAGTGTCGAAGTGTTCGACTCCCACACAGTACACCGCATACTGCGTAGAATCACAGTTGCACGGCGTGTCGATCATCGTGAGAGCGATTGCACGGTAGTTGAGGGAATCTAGAGGGGTGAGCGTGCCTGGAATGCTTAGCTATTCCGGGCTGTTCAATTGAATTTGAGTATTACCTCTCGATACTGCGAAAAAACTCAATAGTGGCCGCATGCCTTCGCAGCAGCCCGCCCGTTCGGTTTCGGACCTCCGCCACGGCACACCGGAGCGGTTGGCGCCAATTCGGAAGGGTCTAGAACACAGGGGGAGGTCTTAGCGTGGGGTGAAAGTGGGGTTGCAATCCCGAGCGCATTTCCCTGGTCTAAGATTCTGCACGATAGGGTTAGGTCTAGGTGGGGTTCGAGTTTTCGCAACTTTGCAGCTATCGAATTCGAACCAACGACCTCTTCCGTGTCAAGCGGCCCCAAAACTGTAACCCATTGATTCCAGGAGCATCGGCGCCACCGAAAAGCACCTAAAAGCATCGAAAATCGGCCTTCAGCACCATCGTCAGCACCATCAAAGCCCAAAAAGAAGAGGTCGCGGAAGAGGTCCGCAAATAGGCTATTCTGCGTCAGAATCGGTGCAACCAGCAGCGAAATTCGCCTTTGATTTGCGCAAATCTGTGGCGGAACCCCGTCCCGTGCTCGCGCAGCTGACCCCAAGACCACAGGCTGCAGTATTCAGCGCATCTCAGCCGTCTGCCTTGACACAAACGAGAACCGTGGTGAACCGAATGAGTCGTGTGGGGGGGCGTCATGTCAATCAACCAGCTTATTTCACCGAGTGCCTAGGCTGGTGCCATCCATCGACGTCCTTCATTTTCCCGTCTTGTTGCCACACATGGAATAGTCCATTTGCCCGCTGGTTGCCTGAAAAAATGCAGAGCCCATCCGGGTTAGAACTACAGTGGTAATAGGTACGGTTCTTGGAATTTTCTTCCATGATGCGGGCCAGATTGTCTCGAGCGCTCTCAACATTTTCAACATGAAGCAATGATCTAAGCCGATATGAAATGTTACCGCCTTTTCGGTTTAGATCTTGGAGGAGCGAGGTAGCGATCTCAACGGCGTCGTCCACATAGACGGTGTTCTGGACGTCAGCAACGTCAGCAGCATATGTAAAGTAGGACGAACCAAGGTCTGTGATCCCCCTCCCACCATGGCTATTCACAACGCCATCAGAGAAAACCGTCAGCATATTCCGTCCCCGAATCAAGTTCCACAGCGTACTTGCAGCGCCCGCGTTACCCGCAAAAAGAACACAATCTGCCTTCCAAGCCTGAAATTCCTCTTCTGAAGGAGGTGGTCCATTACCGATTCTGTATTCGTGGACAACGCTCACGTCCTTCAATGCGTCGGACGAGGCGTTGCTAAGGTCATTGGCCAATTCCGTGGCATAGTCGACAGCAGCTGGACTTTGATCGGTGACTACAAGGCAACGACTTTTCTGATTCTGCCGCGCCCAAAGAAGCATTGAAAAAGCCTCGTTGCTGTTCATAGGAGAGACTTGGAGTAATGGGCGAAAAGGTGTCGCTGGACATTGTTGACATAAACCATCTGCGCTAGCTGTGGTCGAGAGGTAAGGAACGGGCGGTTTCGCTCCCATGTAAATAGGAAGAGATTGCTTTGTCAATCCTGTGGGCACATCGCCGATCACTATCAGCGTGTCTTTCGCGTGTGCAAGGGTTTCCGCCACTTGTTTCGCTTCCTCCTTCTGCCTGTCCGAGTCTGTGTGTTCTTGCAATTGCACGATCTTTAATTCAATCGGCACGTCGCCGAGCGTCCACTTCTGCTCGGCCAATTGATGTAAGCGCTTCACTGTGACATCGTCGTTCGGATCGTCCTTGCTCCGCTCAATCACTTGTATGTAGTAAGGATCGTGAGGTGGAGGAAAGACAAAACGAGCCATAACCCAGGCAAAGAGTAGACCCCAGAATATCTCCCACTTGTGTTCAAACGCCCAGCCTCCTAGGCCTCGGAATAGTCTTCCTTTCGCCGCGATCGCGTGCACTGAACGTGAACGTCCTTTGTTGTCGATCGAATCCGTCGCAGAAGCTGGGCTGCCATCGTGTTTTTCGCTGGTACTTTCTGGGTGATTCGACATGCATATCTCCCTTCACTTACAGAGACATCGGAGGGTTCGAAGACCTTGAAGTGCTTGCCCAGCAAATGGGCCGTCAAGTGGATGAAGCCAGATGATCGAAAGTCAGTGCTGACGGGGTTAGAATCCTACGACCGGTCTGCCCGGCTGGAGCAACAGTCGTGTGACAAAGAGCCCTACGCTCCGAAGCAGAGTTTGTCAACATGACTATCGCCTCGGTATTCTCGTGCCTCTGTGCAGTTTGGAGGCCAAAGCAGGTCGTGTCGATCACGCCGCTGTAGAGCAGCAAGACGTGCCAGCTAATCGAGGCTCTGCACCATCTTCGCAAGGCAACATTTTTGAGCCTCGAGTCGACTGGCTGGCTCTCCGACGCCAGTTTACCGAACACACACTCACGCGTGCGGCGCCGTGGCTCTCCACGGGCCAATTGCTCGCTATGCGGTGCTTTCTGCGCGTTGTAGCTGAGTGGCTTCACGTCCAGGTGCAAACCGTGCTTCGCTGGCGCAGTCGGGACACGGAACAGCTACGCGGAGAGTCTTCCTTCGGTGCACGAAAGAATGTGCCACACGCCGTGCTCGCCGTAGCGGACTTCACAGGTGGCGGAGTGGCGCTGCAGGCGGGATATCAGCCGCCCCAAGAGATGCACGCAGCGTGAAGAAAGGAGATTGTGTTCACGGGAGAGAGTGTAAATGTGAATTTCACGGCCCCGATCGTGCACGTGATCGAGGGAAATACGCAATCCTAAGGAGGTTGTCATGACCTCGATAGGCGAGGTTCGCTGAGCGAAGGTCAGCGCGCGCGGGAGTGAGAACGGGCCCTTCAGGCGCCGCAGCATGCACGCGATTTCAAGAATGTGGTCAGGATGCAGCAATTCGAAGCAGCATGAGTGCAATCGAAGAAGTCTCACCAGAAACATCGTAATCAAGATAAAGAGCGGCGCGACTAGAAGGAGATCCACGCGAGGCAGAATTCCATTGAGGCTGGCCAAAGCTACGCCTGAGGTAAGCAAGAGCGAGACCCACTGGGCGTGAGAAAAGCCTGCCATGTAAGGACGGTCTGCATCACCGCGAGCGAATTCAAAAGAGAAGCGGCCCAAGGCGTATCCGGTTATATAAGTAGCCACAGCTAGGCCGTGATGCGAGGAGTGAAGTGTCAGTAAACCCGCGAAACCCGAGAGGCACAGACTCCAGAAGGATTCAAGCAGTTGAATGGGGAACAGGCACACACCAACTAGGGGTGAAGGAAAGCCCATGGCAGCATGGACGAGGTCGTAACGAATGCCCAGGCGGCAAGGACGGCCGTAGCAGCAGCCGGCTAGAAAACAACCGACGCGTCCGCAAGTGAGAAGAAGTCCCGCGCCGGCAATGGTGACGTCAAGGTATGGAAGAAGCGGGCGGTGCATGAAGCGAAGAGCCAAAGTGAGAGTGACAAACGTACAGATTACGTCGCGGTAAAGGACGAGGGTTTCTTTTCCTGTGAACACCTTGATGGTGAGTGGCACGAGCAGAAGCGTGCTCAGGGCACAAACGATCAACAAGACTTCGACTCCGATCGACAGAGCTGCCGATGCGGTGAGAAAGAGTGTGAAGGGTACGGCCAGCAGCAGCCCAGCTACACCACAAAGAACGAAACTGTAATCGCGAGGCTGTGAGGCGGATGGCATAGTCAGAGTTTCGTGATCGAACGGGAATGGTGATCGGGACGTCGAGCCCGTCAGACCGAGCCCATCAGACCGAGCACGGCGGGATCTTCTTCTATTTTCCGGTGTTGCTCAATCTCTTTGTGCGCTAAAGGAGTATTTGCTTTCTGCAGTGCTTTGATGGCGGCCCTGCGGACACTCGCGTGCGGGTGATTGAGATAGGAAGCCAAGGATCGAACTGCACGATCGTCTGCAATGTTTCCGAGCAGGGCAGCTGAATGCTGGATGCTGTCGATGCTTCCGCGATCACGGATCGAAGCCAGTGCTGCGATGGCTTCGTCCGTGGGAAAGGCGGCCAGTGCTTCCATGGCTCCGGGAAGGACGATCGGATTGTCGCTTGCCAAGGCGGTGTGAAATGCGCCAAGGATGGCCGGCAAGGTGGAAGGAAGGGCCAGTTCGCGCAGAATCAAAAGGATCCGCCAGTGGCATTCCGAGCCGAGAGAACTATCATCGAGGCCGGCAAGGAGGATGTTCGAGGCGGACGGTCCTTGTTGCAAGAACCATCGCCAGGCATCCTGGTAGGCCGACTGATAGTCGCTTGCCAAGCGCACGAGTTGTTCGTGAGGGTCTGGAGAGGTCATAGGCTGTAACCAAATATCTCCTTTACCTTGGCGACGAAGAAGTCTTTGTCGCGTTGCAGGATTTGGTTGTTAGCGTCGACCCTTCGCTTGAGTTCCTTCAATACGGCTTTGGCGACTTCGGGATGAAGGACCTTGTGCATCGTGTCCAGCCGTTTGGCGATGTTGGCATCGGGATGGATTCCACCCGAAGGGCGTTCTGTGCCGGTCACCGGGACACGATAACGGCGCTGCCAGAGAGATGCGTAGATCTCGGTTTCGGGGTACTCGTAAGTTTCGAAGAATTTCTGGGGATCTCCGATGAAGCGCTTGCGATCGGCCGACGAAAGGCGGGATAAAGCAGCATCCATGATTTCGGATGCGTAGGTGGTGTCATATTCGAAATGACCTGCCATCTCGTGCGCCAGATTCTCCCAGACGTTCTTCGGATCCTGCTCGGCGATCTGCACCCACGACATCCCAACAGTGAGGGTGTGGCCATTCTGCGAAGCGTAGAAACCGCCTTTCAATGCCGCTGCAGGGTCAAAGTTGAAGGTAACGCCCTTGGCGACACTTTCCAACTCCGTTCCCTTGACACTCGCCACAACATTGGCCCATGCCGTGGCAGCACGGGCGCGCCATGCGGGTTGGTCGGCCGTGTCCCAAGCGGTAGTCGGGCTTCCCTGCAGAGCGTGTTCTCCTTCTTCTTTCTTAATGACGTCGCCGAGTTCGACCTTCGGCGCGGTCGCGGGAGGCGGAAGGCCTTTCTTCTTGGCATCCTCTTCCGCGTTCTTCTTCGCCTTGGCTTCATCGGCCTTGCGCTTTTCTTCCATGAAGGTGTATTGCACGACACCCAAGCGCTCGATTTCCTTCTCCCGATCCGACTTACACCTCTGTAATTTGAGTCCGGATTTGAGTCTGGGAAGAGCGTTTGCGCCGAGCATTGCGAAGCCTGAGCGGAGTCCGGTCCATGAGGAGAGCACGGCGCCAACGGCGGAGTGGTCAGCGTCCTGTTCGAGTTG
>Ga0105237_10008228_pt1 | contig 11325 bp, 11 predicted proteins | sample KBSC24metaG_FD_81520 | JGI IMG/M metagenome (GOLD analysis project Ga0105237, IMG submission 81520) | Corn rhizosphere microbial communities from Kellogg Biological Station, Michigan, USA - KBS C2-4 metaG | ecosystem: Host-associated > Plants > Roots > Rhizosphere > Soil | place: Michigan, USA... | reverse complement strand
GATGGTTGCGCTTCGCATACCAGTTCTCAAAGAGCGGCGCCGTTTCCCGCGTGGTGTGGAAATCAACGACCGTGCCCTTGTCCACCAACGTGTACGGCACTGGCACCACGCCGTCGTCGTCCCACTGCACCGCCATGCTCGACGGCAACGACCGCCCCGAACGGAGTGTCAGCACGGAGGCGAACTCGGGCGGCGGTTGCAGCGGCTTTTCGGCGAACGGCTGCAGGAAGCTCCGTCCCGAGGCATCGGCCTCGTTCCCCGACAGCCGGTCGGCATCGAGCGCGAAGTTGAGCGTGTGCCCCACGATGCCAGCAAACGCGGCGCCATCGAACACCACCGGAAACCGTCCCACATCGTCGAATTTTTTCAACGGGATCTCGCGCCACCGAATCGCCTCTTCGGCGGCGGCGATGATGCGGTCGTTGTAATCGGTACGCAACATGACTTCGAAACCGGCACTCTCGCCGTCCGGCCGCAGGACTTCGAATCCAACATCATCGCCCGTGTCCGGCAACCATGCACGCACAGAGATTCGCGGGCCTCCTCGCGTGAACGACTGCGTGACCAGCGACCCTTCGGTCGAGGCAAAGACGCGGGTCTCGTTGGTCCAGCCCAGCCACCCACCCGAGTTGACGAACCCGCCGAGGTGCTTGACCGGATCGCTGAAGGTTCCCTGCACACGGAAAAAGTCATCGACCGGGACCGAGAACGGATCGATTTGCACGGGGACATGCCATTCGCCTTTCACCACCGGGACTTCAGCGAACGGCTCCAACACCTTACGTCCGAGCTGTGCGTTGATCGTCGACGCGGTGCGCGCCCCGATCACCGCCGTCTTGGTCGCTGCGGCCACCGCCTCGTTGGTGAGCACGGTCCCATGTTCAAAGGCCCATGTCCCGGCGACGCGCGCCCGCACGCCGTACCCCAACGACATGCGCGCATACGAGCCACCGCACTCGCGTTGGACCCCAATGCGGATATCGGCGAAGTCGGCCCCTTGGGCTTTGGCGGTTTCCATCGCTACCAACGCAAGCGCCCGGAACTGATCGTCCGACGGCGCGTCGGGGAGCCACGCATTGTGCGACAGCCGGCGCGCCGCCGCCGTCTTGGGGATGAGACTCCGGGTTTCGGCCATCCCACCGACCATGCCGTAGGCGACCTTGGCACTCGCGCTCAAACCGGCCATCGCCACCGCGCCGCGCGTCAGGAATTGCCGGCGCGTGGGATCGGCGCCACGTGGAGTGCCGAACAACGGCAGCCCCTTCGAATTAGTGGGACGCATGATCGTCTCCCATGAAAGTCATTGCGAACGCGGGCGACGTGGCTGGTGCCACACCAGGCGCCGCGGTGGAGGCGGAAGGCGCCGCGGCCGGAGCCGCAGCGGGTGTTCCGGCAGGCGCGGGAGCGGCCGGTGTCGTCGCCGCTGGCGCGCCGGCAGGCTCGTCCAGCAACAACTGGATCCGCTTCCACAGCTTCGTTTCGTCCTTCCGTGTTTCGATATCTTGATAGAAGCGGATCACGCCGCGTTTGTCGATCAGGATGCAGGTCATGCCCAGCATGTTCGCCATATACGGCTTTTCGTTGGGCGTATCTTTGGGTCGGAACACCGGATAGTGCCCTTCGGGGACGTACCCGACCTGCTCTTTGTCCGCCGCCCAGATCGAGATCGGCACCGTGTAGTGCTTGACGCCACGCAAGAAGCGCGTGAGCCACTCTGCCTCATCTTTGGGTCCCACAATATCGGGACCGTTCGTCCCGCCCGTGGTCATCAGGTACGTCGCCTGGAATCCGGTGGGAAATTTTTCCTGCGTCCGGTTGAGTGTCGCCAACCGGTCGTTGTCGCCAAAGTAGCCGTACACCAACATGTGGACTTTCCCGTCGGTCACGACGTGCGTGGTCGGCTCGTGCGAGTAGAGCGAATCTTTCATGTTGAGCCAGAGATGCGCCGTGAGCGGCGATCCCGGCGTCCCCAGCAACGCGAACCACGCGGCCAACTCGTCCATCCGACGCTTGAGATCCGGCTCCAAGCTTTGCAGTCGCTGTCTGTCTTCGGCCGTCGTCGTCGCCGGCACCTCGGTGGCAGCGCGGCGCGCCGCCGCGAGCACCGTGGGATTGAAGGCGGCAATCTGCGTGCGCCCCACCGGCGTGTCACGCAGCGCGTTCACGACGCGGCTATACATCAAGCCGACAGGATAACTCCGCTCGCGGACACCAAGCACGACCGTATACGGAAACACGTGTCGCGCGTGCTGCAGCACGTTGGTCGAATCCCCCGCGTTGGTATAGCCGACGATGAGGGTATCTTCCGCGCGCCACTGATTGTACAACACGGCCACGCTGTCATGCTTGGTTTTGTAGCCGGTCAGCGGAATCGCCTGTAAGGTCTTGAGATACTTCTCCGCGAGGGGCAGGTTACGGACGAGCCGCGCCGAGTCCTCGATACCGGCAATCGTGGCAATGATCTCATACAACACGTATGAGCGTTCGGTGGGACTCATCTTGAGCTCGGCGAGCCGCGTATCGAACAACCGACGCGACACCGAATCATTATCGGCGGCGGAAGCGATTTCCGCGAGCTGCACGCGCTGCCACCCTTTCAGCGCATAACCCTGCTCGGCGGCCGGAACGGCATTGAAACGCGACATCCACGCGGCCGCCCGTTCACGCTTGGCCCCAACGATGGAATCGGTGGGATAGTACGTCTGCGTCTTGGGGTAGAGCGACTTCAGCTGCTCGTTGTGCAACCGCACATCGACCAAGCCGATGGCCGCCGTGACCGGCACCATTGCGGCCGCCCCATCGATCCGAGTGGTCAACACCACTTGTCCTACGGGTGGCGGCGCATTCAGCGGGCGCACCATCTGCATCGTCTTGATGAGATCCTGCGACAGCTGTTGCGCCGCATCAGCCGAAGGCGCACTCGGCGTACCTTGCGCATGCGCGACGGCGACACGGCCAAGAGACAGCGCGAGGAGCGACATCACGCGCCATCCGAATTGTACGGATCGCGGACCGCGACGAGAGTGTGGGGGAACGTGTGTCTCGAATACGAGACACCGATCGACGGCAAGACGCGAGAGAAAAGGAGCCGCGGCCATACGTTGGGATAAAAAGGGTGGACCTCGGGACGTCGGCACATAATGTAAGCGCTTTCAATCCCGTTTGTTGGACAAGACGCTCCTATGAAAACGTTACAGCTCACGTTTTCTTAGCGCCCAGCGATTCGTGAGCATTCCTTCACGACCGATGCACTGCTGGCGACACCGCCTGATGCACCAAGAAAAGACACTCGAACAGCAAAAAGACGACACGAATGTGTCGCGTTTCGTAGTTTGCGCTCATATTTAGGAGGCATATAGGGCATCTACTGTTATGCCCGTAGCATACGTAACGCGGGGAGCCCACACGCGATGCACCATGCGCCCCATGTCGCGCCGTTCCGTCACGTCGTTCCGTCACGCTGTTCACGCCACGCTCCTTACGCCCGGAGGTCACCGATGCCGTCGTCGCATGGCCAGTCTCGACAGGAAATCGCGGTGTACTTCGAACGACTCCTCCCCGGTTCCATCGACCGGATCTGGACACTGCTCACCGAGAGCGAACACGTCGCCGCCTGGTTCGGCCATCCGGACAAACAATACGCCATCGCGCCGTACGAAGGGGGGACGATCCGGCTGGCCGATGACCACATCCGCGGCATCGTCACACAGTGGAAACCGCCGCGCCGCCTCACGTACACGTGGAATGTGTACGCGCCGGGCGCCACCGAATCGCCATATCCTGAGTCGTACGTCACATTCGAGCTGGACGCCGAAGGAGATGAGGTGCGCCTCATGCTCACGCATCACCCCGTGCTGCAACGATTCGACGCGCAAACGATGATGGGGTGGCATTCATTTCTCGACCTTCTCGAATCACTGGCGCGCGACCAGCCGCTCGAATCGCTCGACGCGGTCATGCAACGCAACAAGGTGCGCTACGGCGTCACGGAGTTGCGGCAGTAACGCCACGCGGCCAGATGCACGCGGGACGCGGCTTCGCGGCGCGTACCGTGCATCACGCGCCGAGGCATGAAACAGGACGTGCTCTGGATGTAACCGTCCTGCGACATAAGTGAAGCACTTGTTCATCAGGGCCCGTGTCATGCGATCAAAGGCGCCACTGACCCGGTTCCCGTAACACTCTCTCCCTTTTTCCCGAGTTTCCGATGCCCGACTCTTCCCCTGTCGTCATCACCCCCGCCGAGCTCCTCGCCCATTGGCAAGGACACCGCCGAGTCACTCGACGCACCATCGAGGCCTTCCCCGACGACAAGCTGTTCGACTTTTCCATTGGCGGGATGCGCACCTTTTCCGCTCTTGTCATGGAGATGGTTGGGATGGCAGCCCCTACCCTCCAAGGGGTCGTCAACAAAACGTGGGACACGTCCACCACGCCAACACCCACCACCAAGGCGGAGCTCCTCGCGCTCTGGGATCAGACGACGGGCGAGATCGACCGGCTCTGGGCACAGATCCCGCCGGCACGGTTCCAGGAAGTCGATACCGCCTTTGGCCAGTGGACCATGCCCATCCACGGACTCATTCTCTACATCATCGACAACGAGATTCACCACCGCGGTCAAGGGACGGTCTACCTGCGCGCGCTCGGCGTCGAGCCGCCCGCGTTCTACGACCGGAGCTGATCAGACGCCTGGTCGGCCCCCACGGGTGTTTGCTCACGCGTTTGCCCACGCGTTTGTTCACGCACCTGTTCGAGGGCCGACCAGGAACGCCGCCGCTTGATGATCCACCACATGGTCGTCACCACGATCCCAAGCACGACGGTCCACGCCACCGGCGCGAGAAAGCGGTGCACCTTTTGATAGCGGGCCCCAAACTGCTCCCCGACGAGCGCGAGTACCGTACACCAGGTCGCGTTTCCCGCCACGTTGGCCAGGACAAAGAGGGCGACATTCATTTGGGCCACGCCAGCCGGAAGCGCGATGAGCCCGCGAACACCTGGCAGGAGCTGCGCAAAAAAGACCGCCCAGCCGCCCCGCTGCTGGAATCGCCGGTCCGCGTGACGGATTTCCGCCGCGCTCGGCAACCCCCATCGCCCGTGCCGCTCGAGCCAGGCCGCAATCCGTGCCTCACCGAAGGCTCGGCCGATGGCATATATAGGGATCGTCCCGAGCACGCCACCCAAGGTGCCCGCCAGGATCACCCCCCAGAACGTCAAACGCCCCTGCCCTGCCAGAAAGCCGGCCAGCGGCATGATGAGCTCCGACGGAAGCGGGAGGACGACATTCTGGATCGCCATGAGCAGCCCGATACCCACGTACCCCGAGCTCCGGACGAGATGGACGACCCAGTGCAACATGTCCCCCTGGAGTGCAATATGATGGCCATTGGAGGGGAGTCATTTTTCTATTTTTTGTCGGCATGTCGATCGGACGATGATCCGTTCGACGTAGTAGGAGAAGCCCGAAACAGCCCGCGCCATCCGGCCGGAGCCACGGGTTTGACTTTGACCTGGAGAGAATCCCATGCGTTTCATGCTCATTCGCCGCGCCGACGCGGACACCGAAGCCGGAGTGATGCCCAGCGAAGAACTGCTCAGGGCAATGACACAGTTTCATGAGGAGCTCGTCAAAGCGGGTGTCCTGCTCGCCGGTGAAGGGTTGCAGCCGAGCTCAAAAGGGACACGTCTGTCGTTCCGCGATGGCAAGCTGACCGTCACCGACGGCCCATTTACCGAAACCAAAGAGTTGATCGCCGGTTTCACGATGATTCAAGCCAAATCCAAAGAAGAAGCGCTCGCCTGGTTCAAGCGGTGGCCCGAGCCAAACGTGGAGCTGGAGTTACGTCAAGTGTTCGAGGCCGATGACTTTGGCGCCGAGTTCACGCCGGAGTTGCGCGAACGGGAAGAACAGATGCGCGCAACCGTCGCGAAACACCAGTAACGCGCCGCGTCGTGTCCGACACGCACCGCGCCATCGACGCGGTTTGGCGCATGGAATCGGCACGGGTCATCGCCGGACTCACGCGCATCGTCCGGGACGTGGGGATGGCCGAAGAGCTGGCGCAGGATGCATTGCTCGCCGCGCTCGAGCGGTGGCCGACGTCGGGGATTCCAGACAATCCGGGTGCCTGGCTCATGGCCACCGCCAAACATCGCGCCATCGATCAGCTGCGTCATCGTACGCTGGCCGACCGCAAACACGAAGTGTTGGGTCGAGCGATGGACGATCGTCACCAGGATGCGGTGCATGCGCTCGACGACGCACTCGACGACCATGTGGGAGACGACCTCTTGCGTCTCATGTTCATCTCATGCCACCCTGTGCTCTCGCGTGAAGCTCGCGTGGCACTCACACTTCGGCTCCTGGGCGGCCTCACCACCGACGAGATCGCGCGCGCCTTTCTCGTTCCCGAATCGACCGTCGCGCAACGGATCGTGCGCGCCAAGCGTACGCTCGGTGCCGCGCGCGTGCCGTTTGAGGTGCCACGCGGCGACGCGTTGCAGGAACGGCTCGCCGCGGTGCTCGAAGTGTTGTATCTCATTTTCAACGAAGGGTATTCGGCCACCGCCGGCGACGACTGGATGCGGCCAACGTTATGCGAGGAGGCGATGCGGTTGGGGCGCGTGCTCGCGCAGCTGATGCCCGACATCCCCGAAGTACATGGGCTCGTCGCGCTCATGGAGCTGCAAGCGTCGCGCATCGGCGCGCGCGTGGATGCGTCGGGTGCGCCCATTTTGTTACTCGATCAAAACCGCGCGCGCTGGGACCATCTGCTCATTCGGCGTGGACTGGCTGCGCTGGCGCGCGCCGAATCCTTGAGCGACGGGATGGGGCCATATACGCTGCAAGCGGCCATCGCGGCCTGCCATGCGCGTGCGCGCACGGCGGACGAAACCGATTGGGTGCGCATCGTGGCGCTGTACGATGGATTAGCGCAGCTCACCCCATCCCCCATCATCGAGCTCAACCGCGCGGTGGCGGTATCGATGGCCTTTGGGCCCGCGGCCGGATTGGAGGTCGTGGATGCGCTCGCCGAGCTCCCCGCGCTGGCGGGCTATCACCTACTGCCGAGTGTGCGCGGCGATCTGCTGGCCAAGCTGGGGCGGATCGACGAAGCACGTCAAGAATTCGAGCGTGCGGCGACGCTCACACGGAACGCGCGCGAACGCGAGCTGTTACTCGCACGAGTCAGTCGACTCGGTACCATGTAGTGGTGCATCGCGATTCGTTATAATCCAAAACTATTTTGAGAGGACAAGGAGATGAGTACATCATCGATTGGAAGCAAATGGACCGCCATGGCACCACAGCTCCTCAGCATGCTCCGCATCGTGGCTGCGCTGATTTTCATTACGGTTGGCACAATGAAAGTCATCGCCTTCCCTATGGGGATGCCGCCCAATGGTGCAACGGCCCCGGTCATGTCGCAAATGTGGATCGGCGGTGTGCTCGAAGTGGTCGGCGGGGCGTTGATTCTCATTGGCTTGTTCACTCGTCCCGTGGCGTTCATCTTGGCGGGTGAGATGGCGGTCGCGTATTTCCAATTCCACTTCCCGCAGAGTTTTTGGCCGACCATCAGCAACGGTACGCCGGCGGCCCTGTACTGCTTTATCTGGCTCTACATCTCCGCCGCTGGTGCTGGCCCGTGGAGCGTGGACGCGGTGCGCGGAAAATAACCTGCGCGTGCTGGGTGATCGCATAGCCGGATGGCACGATCATGGCATACCATAGACAGGCCGCAGTCCCTTTCGCGTCACGTTTATGTCTATCGGCTACCAGCTGCTCGTCCTATTCATTCTGGCGATCCCCGTGGCGTGTATCTCCTGGACCGTCACGCATGAAGAAGTGTTTCGTGAAGCGCGTGAGTGGTTTCAACGTCAAGTCAAAACGCGGTCGTCGCTCTGGCAACGCAAGTTCTTTTACCTGTTTACGTGCGAGTACTGCTTTAGCCACTACGTGACTATCGCCGTGCTCGCACTCACACAGTATCACTTGCTCTTTGGCGACTGGCGCGGCTATCTCATCGCCGGCTTCTCACTCGTGTGGGTCGCGAACGTCTACATGAGTGCGTTCAACCGACTACGGCTCGAAATCAAACACGAAAATGTCGAGATCGCGGCCGTGCAACAGGCCAACGGCACGGAGACCACTGCGCAGCCGAACGCCAAACCCAACACCGAGCATGACGCACGCTAATCACGCCGATCACGCTGCTCGCATTGTCGGATGGGCTCGCACACCGCACGCGGTCGCACGAGATGACGCTCGATGGCGTTAGACCGGTCGAGCGATGTAAGAATGCACGAAGCTCACCGACATCGACCCTTCACCAACAGCCGACGCCACACGCTTGATCGAGCCACTCCGCACGTCACCCGCGGCAAAGATGCCGGGGAGACTCGTTTCGAGGAGATAGGGTTGACGCCCTGTGCCGCGCCACGTCTCGGATTCGGTCACCGACGGTGAGAGTCCGTTTCCTGTGAGCACGTACCCTTTGGCATCGAGCTCGATACAACCGCGAATCCACTCGGTCTTGGGATCGGTCCCAATGAAGAGAAAGAGCGCAGTGGCGGAAATCGTGCGCTCCACGCCGTCCTTACCACGCGCGTGGACCGCGCTCAACCGTCCGTTGCCATCCAACCCCGTGACATTGGTCCCGTACGAAATCGAGACGTTGTCGAACTTGGTGACGCGATCGATGAGATAACGCGACATGCTCGTCTCGAGGCTCGTGCCGCGCACCACCATGTGAATGTGTTTGGCGTAGCGCGCGAGATAGACAATCGCCTGCCCCGCCGAGTTCCCTGCTCCTACCACGACGACTTCTTCATCTCGGCAGAGCCGCGCCTCCATGTCGGTGGCCGCGTAGTAGATGCCTGCCTCATCGAATTCATCGAACCGGGGAACATCGAGCTTTCGATACGCCACACCACTCGCCACGAGAATGCAGCGCGTCCGCACCGACGTCCCATCATCGAGTGTCACCACACGCTCACCCCCGCTCAGGTGGAGCGCAACCACCCTGGCGGGCACACTCACGCGCGCGCCAAACTTGAGCGCTTGCAACAGTGCGTTGCGCGTCAGCTCCGCCCCCGAAATCCCCGCGGGAAATCCAAGATAATTTTCGATGCGCGTGCTCGTCCCGGCCTGTCCTCCCGCGGCCACCGCGTCGACCGTCAGCACATGCAACCCTTCGGACGCGGCGTACACCGACGCGGCGAGCCCAGCGGGGCCCGCGCCGACAACCACGAGATCGTACAGTTGGTCAGGCTCCGCGCTCACCGCGATCCCCATATACCGCGCAAACTCGGTGACCGATGGATTGGAAAACGACTTGCCATCGGGACCGATCACGATCGGCGTGGCGGAGGCGTCGACACCAAACTGCTGGACCAGCGCGTCGGCTTGGCGATCGGTCTCCAGGTCGACCCACGTGTACGGGATGCCGTTGCGCGTCGCAAAGTCGCGTAGCCGGTGCGCGTCGGGGGAGAAACGCGATCCGATGATCTTGACCCCTTTGAACCCGTCGTCCAACAGGAGCGTGCGGCGCATGAGAAAAGCAGTCAGGATCGTATCGCCCAACTCGGGGAGCTCGTCCACCGCTCGGCGCAGCTCGTTGGTGCTGAGCTGCAGCACGTGTCCCGACTCGATGACGACGCCAGTCACCATCGCGGCGCGCCCCGTCAGCGTATCGATATCACCCGTGAACTCGCCCGCCCGATGCACCGTGATCGTGTGTGGTGTACCGCGCGACGATTCGCGGATTTCGACCGCCCCGTCCAGGACGACAAAAAAACAAAAATCACGGTCGCCTTCGGCAAAGAGCACTTCGTCGAGCACCATGGCGCGCTCGGTGCCGCGCGTGCGGAGCGCATCGATGTCACGCGCACTCAGCGTGGGAAACGCGACGTCCTGGTGACTCGCGGCGGCGCGGAGACGATCGGTGACCATTCGGCTGGTGCTCAGACTGTGGTTTCGTCGATATAGCACCACCGCCACGACTCGCCCGGCTCGAGCGAGCGGACGATCGGGTGTCCGGTCGCGTGAAAATGCTTACTGGCGTGCCGGTTGGGCGAGTCGTCACAGCACCCCACGTGACCACATTCGAGGCAAAGACGGAGATGCACCCACCAGCTCCCCGTTTTGAGACACTCTTCGCACCCCTCGGGTGTGCGCGGCTGCACGTTGTGGATGTGACTCAAATGCGAACACACTGCACTCATGACTCGCTCCTGGGGCTGGCTTCGGAAGGATCCCAGAAAGCTGCGTTGGGGGCGAGGAATGTCAAATCATCGCCACGACTGACAGTACGCCGTACAGGAAAACGAGATAATCACAAAAATGAGGCATCATTCAGTGCGGCGGGCTGTCCCGCAGCGCGCCCCACTGGACGGCCGGCGCCCCGTCGGGCACTTGCTCGTAGTAGTACTCACCGCGCTCGCCTTGAATGAGCCGGTATGGGATGCCGGGTCCTAACCGAACGATTTCGTGGTGATAATCGGCCATATAGCACTGGCCGGCCAAGGGGCCATCGACGCAGCTCGCGGAGGCGGGATAGAGATCGGGGTGTGGGAGATAGAGTTGCACATCGAGATAGACGGCGCGTGGGTACATCCCAGTGCAAAATCATTCCAACAGTGTCGTTTCTTTCCCTCCAGATGTCGAGCCGCCGTAAGATCGGGATAAAGTTTCGTCCAATGCTGCTCTGCAAGCATCCGTGGACCGATTCTGGACGTATAGCTCGATTAATTTTGGATCGAACTTTTTGATTTCGCATGCAGGCTGCCCCGCTCCCTCCCGACGAGTCTGAACGACTCGCCGCACTCGCCGCGCTCGCCATCCTCGACACCGAGACGGAGCCGGCGTACGACGCCATCGTCCAATTGGCGTCCGCCATCTGCGGCACGCCCGCGGCCAATGTGACCATGATCGATCGCGATCGACAGTGGCACAAAGCCAGCATCAATGCGCCAGCCAAGGAAGAGTCACGCGACATCGCCTTCTGCGCACATACCATTTTGCGGGACGAGCCGCTGGTGGTCGAAGATGCACGAACCGACGACCGCTTCCACGACAATCCCTATGTGACCGGTGCGCCGCACATTCGGTTTTACGCGGGCCAACGGTTGGTGACGCCGTCGGGGCACGCGGTCGGAACCTTGTGCGTCATCGATCATCACCCTCGCCAGCTCACGCAGACGCAGCTCGACGCGCTCACCGCGCTCGCGCGTCAGACGAGCATGCTGCTCGAACTTCGCCTCCGCTCACGTGAGCTGGAGCGCGAAGTGGAGCAGCGCCGCCGCGCCGAGGCCGAGGCCAAG
>Ga0105237_10008227_pt1 | contig 11325 bp, 11 predicted proteins | sample KBSC24metaG_FD_81520 | JGI IMG/M metagenome (GOLD analysis project Ga0105237, IMG submission 81520) | Corn rhizosphere microbial communities from Kellogg Biological Station, Michigan, USA - KBS C2-4 metaG | ecosystem: Host-associated > Plants > Roots > Rhizosphere > Soil | place: Michigan, USA... | reverse complement strand
GTCGTCGCGCTGCTGAATGGCCTTGGCCTGGTGATGATTCACCGCCTCGACCTCGCGGCGGGACCATTGGCACCCGGCGTCGCGCCTGGGCCAAGCGCCAACCAACAGATGTTGTGGACGCTGTTCGGCGTGCTCGGCTTCTCGCTCGTCGTGATCTTCCTTCGCGATCACCGGGTGCTGGCCAAGTACGGCTACGTGTGCGGCCTGACCGGCCTCATCCTGCTTGTCATTCCGGCATTGCTGCCGCGGTCGATGTCGGAGCAGAACGGCGCGAAGATCTGGATTCGCTTGCCCGGCTTCTCGATTCAGCCCGCCGAGTTCTCCAAGATCCTGCTGCTGATCTTCTTCGCCGCGGTCCTGGTTGCCAAGCGCGACCTGTTCACCAGCGCGGGCAAGCACGTCTTCGGCATGGATCTGCCCCGGCCCCGCGATCTGGCACCGCTGCTCGCGGCGTGGACCGCATCGGTCGGGGTGATGGTGTTCGAGAAGGACCTCGGCACCTCACTACTGCTGTACGCGTCGTTCCTCGTGCTGGTGTACATCGCCACCGAGCGGCTCAGCTGGGTCCTGCTGGGCTTGGCGTTGTTCGCCGCGGGAAGCGTTGCGGCGTACTACGCCTTCGCGCACGTGCAGGTCCGCGTGCAGACCTGGCTCGACCCGTTCGCCGATCCCGACGGCACCGGCTACCAGATCGTGCAGTCGTTGTTCAGCTTCGCCACCGGCGGCATCTTCGGCACCGGTCTCGGCAACGGCCAACCCGGCACGGTGCCCGCGGCGTCCACCGACTTCATCATCGCCGCGATCGGCGAGGAGCTCGGCCTCGTCGGCGTCGCCGCGGTGCTGATGCTCTACACGATCGTCATCATCCGGGGCCTGCGCACCGCGATCGCGGTGCGCGACAGCTTCGGCAAGTTGCTCGCCGCAGGCCTCGCATCGACGCTGGCGATCCAGCTGTTCATCGTCGTCGGCGGGGTCACCAAGCTGATTCCACTCACCGGCCTGACCACCCCGTGGATGTCGTACGGCGGCTCGTCGCTGCTGGCGAACTACGTCCTGTTGGCGATCCTGATCCGCATCTCCGATGCCGCCCGTCGCCCGCTCAACCCGAAGGCGCCCAACAGCACCCCGATCGCCGCCGCTGGCACGGAGGTGATCGCGAAGGTATGAACACCTCCCTGCGCCGCGTCTCCATCGCGATCATGGCGTTGATCGTGTTGCTGCTGGCCAACGCCACGCTGACCCAGGTCTTCACCGCCGACGGCCTGCGCTCCGACCCGCGCAATCAGCGCGTGCTGCTCGACGAGTACTCCCGCCAACGCGGTCAGATCTCGGCGGGCGGCCAGCTGCTGGCCTATTCGACGTCGACCGAGGGGCGCTTTCGCTTCCTCCGGGTGTACCCGAATCCGCTGCCCTACGCGCCCGTGACCGGCTTCTACTCGCTCCGCTACTCCAGCGCCGGCCTCGAGCGCGCCGAGGACGCCGTGCTGAACGGCTCCGACGAGCGCCTGTTCGGCAGGCGCCTTGCCGACTTCTTCACCGGTCGCGATCCGCGGGGCGGCAACGTGGGCACGACCCTCAACCCACAGGTCCAGCAGGCCGCGTGGGACGCCATGCAGCAGGGCTGCAACGGAGGACCGTGCAAGGGAGCCGTGGTGGCCCTCGAACCGTCGACCGGAAAGATCCTGGCGATGGTGTCGGCGCCGTCCTACGACCCGAACCTGCTCGCCTCCCACGACGTCGACCAGCAGTCGGCGGCGTGGGAGCAGCTGCGCGACGACCCGAACGCGCCACTCGTCAATCGGGCCATCTCGGAGACCTATCCCCCGGGCTCGACGTTCAAGGTGATCACCACCGCCGCCGCGCTGCAGGACGGCGCGACCGAGGACACCCAGCTCACCGCCGCATCGCGAATTGCCTTGCCGGACAGCACCGCAACGCTGGAGAACTACGCGGGGTCGAGCTGCGGCAGCGGCCCGACGGCATCGCTGCGGGACGCCTTCGCGAAGTCGTGCAACACGTCCTTCGTCCAACTCGGCATCAACACGGGAGCCGACGCGCTGCGCGGTGCGGCGCGGGCATTCGGCCTGGACGCCGCTCCCCTGCCGATCCCCCTTCAGGTGGCCGAGTCGACCGTCGGCCCGATCAGCGACCAAGCCGCCCTCGGCATGTCGAGCATCGGGCAGAAGGACGTTGCGGTCACCCCGCTGCAGAACGCCGTGGTGGCCGCAACCATCGCCAACGACGGGGTCAGGATGGCGCCGTATCTGGTCGACGACCTCAAAGGACCCGACCTCGCCAACCTCAGCACGACGGCTCCTCGGGAAGTCCGGCGAGCGGTGTCTTCACAGGTCGCTACTACACTTACGGATCTGATGATTGGCGCCGAGCAGGCGACTCAGCAGAAGGGAGCCATCGCCGGCGTGCAGATCGCTTCCAAGACGGGCACCGCCGAGCACGGCACCGACCCGCGCAACACACCGCCCCATGCTTGGTACATCGCGTTTGCGCCAGCCAAGGCCCCCAAGGTCGCCGTCGCGGTTCTCGTGGAGAATGGTGGCGACAGGTTGTCCGCCACCGGGGGTGCGCTGGCCGCGCCGATCGGCCGCGCCACCATCGCCGCGGCGCTGCGGGAGGGATCATGAGCGCGCGCGTCGGAGTCACGCTGTCCGACCGCTACCGGTTGCAGCGACTCATCGCCACCGGTGGCATGGGCCAGGTGTGGGAGAGCGTCGACACCCGGCTGGGCCGTCAGGTTGCCATCAAGGTCCTCAAGGCCGAGTTCTCGTCGGACCCGGAGTTCGTCGAGCGGTTCCGCGCCGAGGCCCGCACGGTCGCCATGCTCAACCACCCCGGCATCGCCAGCGTCTACGACTACGGCGAGACCGAGCTCGACGTCGGCGAGGGACGCACGGCGTACCTGGTGATGGAACTGATCAACGGTGAACCGCTCAACGCCGTGATCAAGCGCACCGGTCGGCTGTCGCTGCGGCACGCCCTCGACATGCTCGAGCAGACCGGTAGGGCCCTGCAGGTCGCCCACACCGCGGGGCTGGTGCACCGCGACGTCAAGCCGGGCAACATCCTCATCACGCCCACCGGGCAGGTGAAGCTCACCGACTTCGGCATCGCCAAGGCCGTCGACGCCGCACCCGTCACCCAGACCGGCATGGTCATGGGGACGGCGCAGTACATCGCGCCCGAACAGGCGCTTGGCAAGGACGCGACCGCGGCCAGCGACGTCTACTCGCTCGGCGTCGTCGGGTACGAGACCCTTGCTGGCCGACGGCCGTTCACCGGTGACGGCGCGCTGACGGTGGCAATGAAGCACATCAAGGAACAGCCGGCGCCGCTGCCATCCGATCTGCCGCCCAACGTGCGTGAATTGATCGAGATCACCCTGGCCAAGGAGCCCGGCCACCGGTATCGCTCCGGAGGGCCGTTCGCCGACGCCGTGGCCGCGGTGCGCGCAGGCCGTCGGCCGCCAAGGCCCAACCACGCGCCGTCCATCGGTCGCGCCGCTCCCGCCGCGATTCCGTCGGTCACCCAGGCCCGCGCCGTGGCCGACTACGGCAGCAGGCCGGCGACCGCCGCCCGACCGCGTCCCGTGACGGGCAGCCACCGCACGCCGGTGCCGCAGCGTCGCACCTTCTCCCCCGGCCAGCGCGCGTTGTTGTGGGCGGCAGGGGTGCTCGGCGCGCTGGCCATCGTCATCGCGATCCTGATCGTGCTGAACGCGCAGGATCGCAAGGACAACCAGACACCGCCGCCCACGATCACCAACACCAGCACGACGATCGTGCCGCCGTCACCGCCGCCCGCGTCACCGGGAGCGATGCCGGCGCAAGACGGGGTTGATTCAGGGACCATCGACGATGGTGGAGACGACGACGCCGGGCCCGCCCCGGCCGTAGAAGACACCTGGCGATGACCACCCCTCAGCACCTGTCCGACCGCTACGAACTCGGTGAGATTCTCGGGTTCGGCGGAATGTCCGAGGTCCACCTGGCCCGCGACGTCCGGCTGCACCGCGACGTCGCGGTGAAGGTGCTGCGCGCCGATCTCGCTCGCGACCCGAGTTTCTATCTGCGCTTTCGCCGAGAGGCGCAGAACGCCGCCGCGCTGAACCACCCCGCCATCGTCGCGGTCTACGACACCGGCGAGGCGGAGACTCCCACGGGCCCGCTGCCCTACATCGTGATGGAGTACGTCGAGGGCGTGACGCTGCGCGACATCGTGCACACCGAAGGCCCGATGGAGCCACAGCGCGCCATCGAGGTCATCGCCGATGCGTGTCAGGCGCTGAACTTCAGCCACCAGCACGGCATCATCCACCGCGACGTCAAGCCGGCCAACATCATGATCAGCAAGACCGGCGCGGTGAAGGTGATGGACTTCGGCATCGCCCGCGCGCTGGCCGACACCGGCAACCCGATGACGCAGACCGCCGCCGTGATCGGGACGGCTCAGTACCTGTCCCCCGAGCAGGCCCGCGGCGAGAAGGTCGACGCGCGCTCGGACGTGTACTCGCTGGGCTGCGTACTGTACGAAATGCTCACGGGGGAACCACCTTTCGTCGGTGATTCGCCGGTTGCGGTGGCCTACCAGCACGTCAGGGAGGACCCGATCGCGCCGTCTCAGCGGCACACGGGCATCTCCCCCGACTTGGACGCCGTGGTGCTCAAGGCCCTGGCCAAGAATCCCGAGAACCGTTACCAGACCGCAGCGGAGATGCGCACCGACTTGATTCGCGTGCACAGCGGCGAGGCACCCGATGCCCCCAAGGTGTTCACTGACGCCGAGCGCACGTCGCTGCTGTCGGCGCCGCCGCCGTCGCGTGGCCGCGCGCAGCCCACCGAACACATCCCCACCCACGCGGCCGGCTACGTCGAGCCGCAACGCGGCGGGTCGATAGGCAAGTGGCTGATCGCCGTCGCGGTGCTGGCCGTGCTGACCGTCGTTGTGACGTTGGCCATCAACATGATTGGCGGCAGCCCGCGCGATCAGCAGGTGCCCGACGTCGCGGGACAGAAGCAGCAGGACGCCATAGTGGCCCTGCAGAACCGCGGATTCAAGACCGCCATCCAGCAGCAGTCCGACTCGAAGGTGCCGCCCGGCAACGTCATTCACACCGATCCCGCGGCCAATAGTGCCGTCGCGGCGGGCGATGACATCACCATCTACGTGTCATCGGGCCCAGAACAACGCGTCGTCCCCGACTGCAGCACGCCGAATCTGACCTATTCCGACTGCGTGAAAAAACTCAAGGATGCGGGCTTCGAGCGCTTCAAGAAGACGGATGCGGGCAGCATGCTCGTGCCCAAGGATCGGGTCATCACCACCCTTCCGTCGCCCAACCAGACGTCGGCGATCACCAACGAGATCAACGTCGTAGTCAGCTCGGGACCGAATACCAAGCCCGTCCCCGACGTGAAGGGACGGACCCTCGAAGAGGCGACGTCGATCCTGACGGCGAGCGAGTTCACCGCTCCTCCCATCCCGATCCAGGTCGACGGGCTGAAGTCGACGGCCGGACAGGTCGTGGGAACGGTCCCGCCCGCGAATGAAGTCGTACCGGTGGACACCCCGATTCAGATCCAGGTGTCCCAGGGGAATCAGTTCCCGATGCCCGACTTGAAGCGCATGTTCTGGGACGACGCCGCGCCCCTTCTGCAGTCGCTTGGCTGGCAGAACATCGGCAGCAACTTCGTCAAGCTGCCGAACGCCCAGAACAGCGGCGTGCAGACCAACGGCGTCGTGACTCAGGACCCGCCCGCGGGAACCCCGATGAAGCCCACCGACACCATCACGCTGAGCTTCGCGCAGTAGCCGCGCGGACCGTATCGGCCACCTCGCGTTCGAGCTGGGATACCAGCGCCTCGGCCGGGGGAGTGCCGCACAGCGTGAGCCAGTTGGCCAGCATCCGGTGGCCACCTTCGGTGAGGATCGACTCCGGGTGGAACTGGACGCCGTGGATCGGTAGGTCGACGTGCTGCACGCCCATGATGACGCCGCCGTCGGTGCGCGCGGTCACCTGCAGTACCTCGGGCAGGGTGTCCGGAAGGATCGTCAGCGAGTGGTAGCGCGTGGCGGTGAATGGGTCCGGAAGTCCTTGCAGCACACCAATGTTCGCGTGGTGCACGCTGCTGGTCTTGCCGTGCAGGAGCTCCGGGGCGCGGTCGACGGTGCCGCCGAATGCCACCCCGATGGCCTGGTGTCCGAGGCAGACGCCGAGCAGCGGGGTCGCCGCCGCCGCGCAGGCACGCACCAGGGGGATGGAAGCTCCTGCGCGCTCGGGCGCGCCGGGGCCGGGGCTGAGCAGGATGCCGTCGAAGTCCTCGGCAGCCTTCCTGATCTCTGCGTCGCCGGCCAGCCGCGCGTCGTCGTTGCGCCAGACGTCCGCGTTCACGCCGAGCTGACCCAGGTACTGGACCAGGTTGAACACGAAGCTGTCGTAGTTGTCGACGACCAGAACCCGCATCGCACCAGGTTACTGGGTGGCCTCAGTAGCCGAGGGGGCCGGCAGGCTTGGCGAAGCGCATCCGCACGGGTGCCGGGTACCCGGCCAACTCCACGCTGTCCCTCGGCTGTTCGGTGTAGCCCAGCCCGAAGCGCACCACGTACTGCTTGTAGAGCGTGACCAACGGCGCCGCCGCGAGCGAAGCACGCATGGCCGGGACGTTTCCGATCGCGGTGATGACGTACGGCGGACCGTAGGTGCGACCGTTGAGCAGCAGGGTGTTCCCGACGCAGCGCGGCGCGGAGGTGCCGATGATCCGTTGATCCTGCATCTGGATGCCCTCGGCGCCCGCGGTCCAAAGCGCGTTCAGCACCGCCTGCACGTCCTGCTGATGGACCACGAGGTCGTCGGGGGAGGCGTCGCCGGGGAACCGGCCCTCGGCGTCGCGCTGCGCGTCGGTCAGGGTGATCACCAGACCAGGTCCGCGGATGGGATCAAGGCCGGCGTCGGCGGCGAGCACGTCGGCGCGGTTGGTGATGGCGGCAAGCGCCGCGTCGGCGCCGGGGGAGCCGCCGTGCCGGGTGTCGATCTGGGTGACGAGGCCGTCGCGCTCACTGGAGAGCCGGTCGACCGAGCGTTGCGCATCGCGAACGAGGTCGACGAGCCGCGGAGCATCGCTGCGACGAATCTCACCGCCTTCGGAAGCGGTATGGGTGGCCGCCAGTAGCAGGCCTGCGCACAGGCACACCACGGGCACGCCGAAGCGCCAGGCGGACGGCCTCTTGGCGCTCATCGTCCCCTCCTAGGCGGCGCTGGCGATTTCTCTGTGGGACAGCGTGCTGGGTTAGGCTCTCAGGTGCATCCGCTTCATCGTCGCACCCGCGACGCCGACTGTCCGCGAAGGTAACCATGCCCAAGTCCAAGGTTCGCAAGAAGAGTGACTTCACCGCCAGCTCGGTGAGTCGCACTCCGGTCAAGGTCAAGGCCGGACCGTCAAGCGTGTGGTTCGTCGTGCTGTTCATCGGTTTGATGTTGATCGGCCTGTTGTGGCTGCTGGTGTTCCAGTTGGCCGCTACCAACCCGGTGGATGCGCCGAGTTTCCTGAAGTGGATGGCCGACCTCGCCCAGTGGAACTACGCCATCGCGTTTGCCTGCATGATTAGCGGCCTGTTGCTCACGATGCGCTGGCGGTGACCGTCCTTCCCGCAAGGATGCATTCAAAGTGGTCTCGACGCGTTACCCGTTCGGCAACCTTTTCTTCACCCAATCACATCGTTGTGATTCATCCCCATTGGGGATAGCGCCTGTGGATAACCCGGTTCGCCACGCTTAGAGGGTGTGAATGAGCTATGCAGCAAACTGAATGGGGTCCGTCGAGCGCGGGCATCGCTGCATGCGGAATCTTGGGACTCGTGATGGCTGCGGGCGTTGTGACCGTAGTCACAGATGCCCCCGGACGCATTCTCGGGGGCATTGCCGCAGTCGGTTTACTGTCGTTTGCAAGCATGTCGTGGCGGGCTCGGCCAAAGCTGGCAATCACACCCGACGGATTGGTCGTCCGCGGCTGGTTACGCACCCTTACTCTGCGCCGCGCTGACATCGCGCGGATCCGCATCACGGAATTTCGCCGCATCGGGCGCAAGGTGCATCTACTCGAGATCGACACGGCAGCCGACGATCGGTTGCTGGTGTTCACCCGATGGGATTTGGGCACGAGCCCACTCGACGTGTTGGACGCGCTGACCGACGCGGGCTACATCCCTTAATCCCGCGACCGTGCGCGTCTGCTGCACGACACGCCGCAATACGTAGACACTCTGCGCACGGTCGCGCAGAGCCGAGGTCTACGAAATGGTGATCGACTCGATGACCACCGGTTCGACGGGACGGTCGCCCCGGTCGGTCGGGGTGGCGCCGATGGCGTCGACGACCTTCTGCGACTCCTCGTCGACGACCTCGCCGAAGATGGTGTGCTTGCGGTTCAGGTGTGGGGTCTTGCCCACGGTGATGAAGAACTGCGAGCCGTTGGTGCCTGGCCCGGCGTTGGCCATGGCCAGCAGGTAGGGCTTGTCGAACTGCAGTTCCGGGTGGAACTCGTCGGCGAACTGGTAGCCGGGTCCGCCACGGCCGGTGCCGGTCGGGTCGCCGCCCTGAAGCATGAAGCCGGAGATGACGCGGTGGAAGATCGCGCCGTCGTAGAACGGGCCTTCCGTGCCGCCGGTCGCGTTCTCGGTGCTGTAGTCCTTGGTGCCCTGCGCAAGTCCGACGAAGTTGGACACGGTCTTGGGGGCGTGGTTGCCGAACAGTGCGATCTTGATGTCACCGCGGTTGGTGTGCAGGGTCGCAGTCGCTGTCTGAATGGGGCTCGTCACGGGAACCCAGTCTGCCATTCGCCTTTTCGGTGCCGGATCAGGCCCCCGCCCGAATAGTGTTGTCGCGGTCATCGGCCACCGTCTGGTCCCCGATGATGGCAGGCTGGAACTTCAATTCAGTAGACCGCGGAGAGGTTGTGGCATGAGCTCGAAGACGAGTGCCGTCCGGTTGACGCCAAGGGAGAGGTTCGCCCGTGGCCTGAAGTACTCGACGGTGGGCCCGGTCGACGTCACCAGGGGAGCGTTGGGGATCGGCTTGGGGTCGGCGTACTCGTCGGCGGCGTGGCTGGGTGAGCGTTACCGCAGCGGCAAGTTGCGCAAGGACCTCGCCGCCGCGCAGGAGTCGATCGTCAACGAAATCGCCGCAGCGCAGGAGGTCGTCTCCAACCTGCCGCTGGCGCTGCACGAGGCCCGCCGGTCCAGGCGCCGGCCGCGCCCGATCTTCTTGATCGCCGCGGGCGCCGCGGTGTTGGCCATTGGGGCAGTGACGTTCTCGATCGTGCGACGGTCGACGCAACCGGATCCGTCACCGCTCCCTCCGAGTGTGGACGTCACGCCCAAGCCCTGAAAGGGGTTGCAGCACAATATAAGTCAGGGGAGTAGTGCCTGGCCGAGCCGCGCGGCCTGCCTGGTGAGGTGGTGACGTTCGGCGAGGTTCGGGGCGATCTGGGCGGCTTCGGCGTACAGCCGCGCCGCGGTCCGCATGTCGCCGGCCTTCTCGTGCAGGTACGCCGACGCGGCGGTGTAGCGGGGTAGGCCAGGGTCCACCGCCGCCAACGCCGCGAGACCGGCTGCCGCGCCGTCGGCCTCGCCGATGGCGACGGCTCTGTTGAGCGCCACGACCGGGCTCTCGGTCAGTGCGAACAGCTCGTCGTACCAACCGACGATCTGCACCCAGTCGGTCTCCTCGGCGCGCGGCGCGTCGGCATGGATCGCGGCGATGGCCGCCTGCGCCTGGTACTCACCGAGTTCGTCGCGAGCCAACGCGCTCTGCAGGATGCCGATGCCCTCGGCGATGAGCGACGTGTTCCAGCGCGAGCGGTCCTGCTCGGCAAGGGGGACCAGGCTGCCGTCGGGCCGGGTCCGCGCCTCCCGCCGAGCGTGGTGCAACAGCATCAACGCGAGAAGCCCTGCGGTCTCGGGATCGTCGGTCATCGACGCCAACTGCCTGGTGAGCCGGATGGCCTCCGCCGACAGGTCGACGTCGCCGGTGTAGCCCTCGTTGAACACCAGATACAGCACGCGAAGCACGGTCGCCAGATCGCCCGGCTTGTCGAAGCGGATGTCACGCACCGTGCGTTTGGCCCGGCTGACGCGCTGCGCCATGGTCGCCTCGGGTACGAGGTAGGCCTGCGCAATCTGCCGCGTCGTCAAGCCCCCGACGGCGCGCAACGTGAGGGCCACCGCGGACGACGGACTCAGTGACGGATGCGCGCAGAGGAAGAACAACTGCAAGGTGTCGTCGGCGGTCTCGGTCGGTCCCTGCGGCGGCTCGACCGCGATGCGGTCCTCCCTGTCGCGGCGGGACGCCTCGGACCGGTGAGCGTCGAGGAACTTGCGCCATGCGACGGTCACCAGCCAACCCTTGGGATCGGTCGGCGGTCGTTCCGGCCAGGTCAGTGCGGCCTGCAGGAGTGCCTCCTGCACGGCATCCTCGGCGCTCGCGAAGTCGGCTCCGCGGTGCACCAGCACGCCGATCACGGCGGGAGTCAGCTCCCGGAGCAGCAGTTCGTCCAGCACCTGATCCGACCTGGCCGGTCCCGTCATTCGTTGACCGTCAGATGCGCGCCGAGGAAGGGCCGCAGCTCGAGCCACTCGTGGATCGGCTTGCCGCCGGCGCCTGGCGCCGCGGACAGCTCGCCGGCGAGCTCGAGTGCACGCTCGTACGTGTCGACGTCGATCACCATCCAGCCGGCGATCAGGTCCTTGGTCTCCGCGAAGGGTCCGTCGGTGACGGGCGGTCGCCCCTCGCCGTCGAATCGGACGAAAGTGCCTTGGGGCGAAAGGGCTTGGCTGTCGACGTACTCACCGGTGCCCACGAGCCGCTCGGCGAAGTCGTTCATGTACTTCACGTGAGCGTCGACCTCAGCCGGCGTCCACTGATCCATCGGGATGGGGTTGATGGACTCGGGCGCGCCGCGGTAGTGCTTGAGCATCAGGTACTTGGCCATGGGGGTCTCCCTTTCTCATGACGGGCCACTGTGGCCTCATCTACCCCTGGGACGGAGCCGCCACACCATTCTCGACATCCCCGAGAAGCCGCCCTTCGGCGGAGTACTGTCGGGCCGTGACACAGGTTCTGGAGACCCAGGTTTGTGTTGCCGGCGGCGGTCCCGCCGGCCTAGTGCACGCCCTGTTGCTCGCCCGCGCGGGGATCCCGGTCGTCGTCCTGGAGAAGCACAACGACTTCCTGCGCGATTTCCGCGGCGACACCGTGCACCCAACCACCCTGCGGATCATGGACGAGCTGGGGTTCATCGACGAGTTCCTCCGACT
>Ga0105237_10008226_pt1 | contig 11325 bp, 12 predicted proteins | sample KBSC24metaG_FD_81520 | JGI IMG/M metagenome (GOLD analysis project Ga0105237, IMG submission 81520) | Corn rhizosphere microbial communities from Kellogg Biological Station, Michigan, USA - KBS C2-4 metaG | ecosystem: Host-associated > Plants > Roots > Rhizosphere > Soil | place: Michigan, USA... | reverse complement strand
GGGCCCATGGCGCATGGATGCTTGTTGTTCTTTTCCAGTCGGGCGCCAAACTCACCGCCCGCCGCCCGAGCCGAGAAGATGGGGGCTGACATCGGTTGGGTGCTTGGCAAGGGGGATGACGCTGTAGTGGTTCGAGGCACAGGTCCCAGAGAAACGTCGAAACAGAATGCTCAAGCAAAACTTGGCTCAACCCTCCTTCTACTCGTTTCTGGGATGTTGTTCTACAGCCCCTTGCTGCAACCCATGTGGTTGGTGGTGTGTTGGGTTGGTTAGTGCGGTATTCACCATGTGGGCTGGAGGTGAGGAATGCTCGTGGTCTGGGCTCCTGGAGCCTGACAGCCTCGTTCGCTGTGGCCCAAACTTAATCACGTGGGGGCGCTTTTGCGGAGGAAGCGAAGGGGCAAAGGAACGTAGGGGACGAGAAGGGCTGGTCCTGCAATAATAGTACTGTTTTACCAAGACGGTGGAAACACAGACAATGAGGTATGTTCAATTTAGTCGGGGCATTTCCTCAAAGTCTAATCATCTTGTCGCAGTTATGTCGGCGCCTCAAGAGCCGACGTTGTTGTCATTATTGTTGGATTGTTACTTTTCTTCCACAGTACTTAGTTACTACAACCGAGATGATGGAAATTCATGGCGAACTCATTTGCAAAGAAAATCGACCATTCCTGGGTTTAAAGGGGACACCAACACTCTACTCGTAGGCAGCTTCCGACTCCATGAACCACTTATCTCGCGCGTAATCCGAACTTCGAATGGCGCCGGCCTTCATCGACCTGATCTTGATCACGATCACATTGCGAATCACCTCCTGCGACGCATGATCTGGAAGTTCACTTCTCCGTAGAAGCCCAAACATGCGCTGTGAGAAGTGTTCAATGTCTTCCACTCGCCGATTATAAACTGCATAGATGTCGAGGATGGCAGTGAGAGCTTCGGGATTGCCTGATCGCATAGATACCAGCACATACTCGTCCATTTGCTCTTGAGACCAGGATGCTTTCTCGGTGTAGAGCTGAATCATTGCTCTGTCTTGCGATCCAGCCGCGGGCGCGATGAGTGAGCCGGTGTAAGTCTGGTCCGGGCTGAGGTGGGGAGGGTTTTGGCCCTGTAGCAGCACCAGGAGGATTTTGAGGAATGGAATGTCTCCGAGGGGAATCGCCTCTAGAATTGCATGTCTGAGGATTCTTTCGTCGTCTTCTCGTGTGCTGTTGTGATTCAGGTCGGGTATGTCTGTGATAAAACAGCGGCCAGCAGCTTCCTGGATCAGATACACCAGGATGCCACGCTTCCTTGCTGTAAACGGGGGCGTGAGAAGGGGCCGTGGAGGCAGGAAATACTGAATGAATTTTCGATCCAATTTCCTATTTTCCAGCGACTCATCTAGTATTGAGTTTTCTTTAGTTTTGTTGACACGCATGATATTCCAGTATTCCATCCCATGCCATCCCCGTTGGAACGTAAATGCGTGTTGATTCATTGAGATATCGACATTTTCCAGTGTCATAGCGGGGAACAATGGAATCATAGCTGTCAAGGCTTGACTCAAGCGTACTTCAGCGTTCAGGTAGAAAGTTGGCATCGACCTCCACGGCATAATGAGGGGGAAGGGCGGTTCCCCTGCTGTGCCTTGGGTTGTCCAGCTCGACCAGTGGGTTTCGAAGTCGCGGATGTACCTTTTGAAGAAATGTGTCCCAGACTCCGATGTGCGGAAAGGCTCATAAGCCAGCCGGGCGTCCAGGCTCAGCAGATGGCATCGGAAGAGAAACAAGTGCACGGCGTGGAATCTATTGATGTTCCACCATCCACTGCATAACACTTCATGCTGTAGGTGTGCACGCTTTGTTGGTGAAATAGGGAACTCCAAATCCATAGCCTGGTCTAGAACGGAGTAAAATTCCTGGAGAAATAGATCCGTGATAGGTCCTTGATAATAGTGCCCATCTGCCAATGTAGAGACTTGATCGACCTTGCTGAAAGCAAGTACAGCAAGTGATCGAGCAAGTGGTGCAAACGGAGGAAGACATGCTCGAAACACTCGACAAACATTGATCAAGGACAGTTCCCGGGATTGCCATAGTATCGACAGAAGTAGTTCAGCAGGTAATAAAGAAAGCCCGGCTTTGGAGGAAGTCATGATGCGGACTGTAACACTTACATCAATCTATGAGATTGCCTGGACAACAATTGGAACTCGAGCAGAGAAAGGAAAAGAGTCCAGGATTATATAGACAAGGGAGAACATGGGATGAGGTTTGTCGAGGCCATGCCCAGTGGTACGTACGGAGTACTAATCCCAAAGAGGCATCCAGCCTTCTGCAAGAGATCAAAACCCGACTAGGGAGAAACGCTTCCCCTCAAGGCATCATCTGCATCCTGTTTGTTCAGGGCGTTAGCTCCGATCCAAACGAGAGTCTGATAGGTTCGACTAATCATCCTGATCCAATCGAGAATAGCGGATGTCACTGGGCTGAATCTCATTCGTTTTCTGTCTGGGTCAATTTTCAATTGAGACGGCAAGCTATTACCACCTTCTTTCTATAGGGAGAGAATAATTAGGTGTCTGAATTCGGAAGCGACCCTGGTGCACGGTTGATCCACGAATTGGATCCATCAGCAAATTGTTTCGGCATCTAAGCAGGGATTCAAGCATGATTGCCTAACCGTGTAACCTGCACAGTGGCTGCAACCAGCTGGAATTCTGGCAGTCATCCACATACAGACTCGTAGCATTTCATATGGCTCAAAATGCCAGCCTTAGCCAGTGGAGTCAACTATTCGATCCATAGGTGGCGATATAATTTGCTAGAGGACAAGCATACAATTGCCCAAGTAACGGATAATGTGATCCTCATAGATACATTTCACACGTAGCCTAGCGGAAGTTGCTGTCAGAGTAGGTCCACGAATGCTTGGGATGTCACACTTACCTTTCCTGGCTCCTTGGAAGAAGAATCTGACCACCAAGACCTGCAGGACGGCCATTCCCACCATCATGATCACTTCAATCAAGCTGAAATTGAAGATTCTCTGTTCAGTACTCCTAACTGTGCTGAAGTTACGGTTTTCTCTTGTCCGGAAATACTTCTGCATCCGACTGATAGTGCTCAACTGTCCGCTCACTTTGAAAATCGAGTCTTCAAGGGAGGAGTGCTGTTCAGGGCTAGAGCCAGCTTTTTGGGGCAAGAGAGCCGATTTCGATTCATGCTCGACCTATTGGGACAAAAGCGTTAGAATCCGCGAAGCAATGATCTCTCTTCAGGTGATGTCTTACAGCAACCTCAAAATCCACCATCTTGTCAGCATATGTCGACATTTCATTGCTGAAACAGAAGCGGTACTCTCCAACTGACTGTGCGGTGAAGACGAAATCACCCTGTCGCTCTTTCTGTCCTTCCATTACTCTCTTGTCGTTGGGTCCTACGACCGAGTAATCGACATCGAACGAGCCGCCCGATTGGACCTAATGGAACGAACATTAGCAGGAGCCAAAAAAATACCCTATGAGGAGACCAACAGCAAAGTAGAATGCTACTTTGGCCTGCGCAATCTCAATATTGGTGAAGAAGCAGGCCCTTTCACTGGCACCTAGTTTGTAGGTCAACGCGGTGCCATAGACTGTAGACACAGTCAAGGCCAAGAGGCCGAATATCATCGAAGAGAAATGCATGTTCACTTGTGCGTCGGTTGAGGAATGGCAAGCAACAGATGTGCTCAGAGACAAACACTTCCTGTCAATCCGGCTTGACTGCGGGAACTTTTTGGACGGAACTTCAGGGGCCGCAAAGGGGCAAGGCCACTTTTCATCTCCGCGCCACCACGTGACCGTGTGAACCGCGAAATCTTGGCATCAAAAGCAGCGTGTTGAACTATCCACACTTCCTCGCTTCGTCACGCCGCTTTGAACTGCTATATTCTGCCGTCAAATTACACTCGTGAACTTTCATCCATCAGTGCTCCAGGTGGACCTGATTGAAAAGTCACAAAGGCCCGGGGTTGCCTGCTGCGACTGTAAACCTGAACCACGGCGCTCAGTGTATCGCGGTTTTCGGACAATTATCTAAACGCGATCCCATTTTTCAATCTGCCAGGCTGGATCCTACTTCTTGACGGTTGTATCGGTCGCCATAGTTTAGACTACGACCTTGACCAATACTTCTCGGGATAGTCTCAAAATTCAAATGATGTGATGTCTGCAACCTCACTCGACCCAGATCAGAGTCGAGACCGCCGGGTTGTCAATATCCTTGTTCACGCAGAAGATGACAAGAACGAGCCGAGACCGAGGCCCAGGAGATCACGATCAGGACAGATCTTCATACTTTGAACGGTGGCCATCCTAATTGAGTGATGAATTGCCTTCCTAGCATTGGTCGATAATGGCCCACTCAAAGTCGCCATGCAGACATATCTATGCAAGACGAGAATCATTGAGCACCTGGGTAGCCTTAGCCTTCACAAGATCTCGTCAAATGTGTACCATCGAATCTACACAGCTGAGGGCACTACCAACCGGAAGGAAGACTCGCGTGGGTGACGGGTCCGACATAAGGCTTCAATGCGGGATAATATGAGCTTTACGACGCGGTTATTTCCTAAAGGGCAAGCCAGTCTGGATGAACAATTCTGAGCGTTTGAAATGGAATGTCCGCGCCCGAAGATGTTATTCGACTTCCTCATCATAGTCTAGTTAGTTATCGCTGGTCACGCAAGGTGGCCGTATTCAGTGACTCTAACGAAGAATGCGGAGTAAACAGATGTAAGCCGGGTAGCAGCCGCGGCTTACTTTGTTGATAGTTGACATGGCAATCCCACGATTGGCCATCCCTGCTCGTTGCTCTCGTATTGGGGCGGAGAGGAGAATCCTAGGCGAACCAAAAGGGGATTCAGGCAGATAGTCCTCCAACACAAGGAAGACAGCGATCACTTAAGAAACGCTCCAATTCCATCAACTTGACGATCATGCGATAGAGGCATTAAAAATCCAAATGGCGTTCTCAGCCGAGGCTCTCCTTGAGTATGGCGCCACCGCATTTTGGATCTGGCTCTCCGTTGCATCCACTGTATGTTTTGATAACATTGCTTAGGGGTCATGAAGAATTCCTTTGCTGATACGTGACAAGATCACAGGACTATTGGTTTTGAAATTCCTTTACAACATTTCTCCTTTCCATCCATTGTACAAGTACCCGGGACCTTTTTTCTGGAGAGCATCACGCATTCCCGCATCTTATCACCATGCGACTGGAGACCTGTACAAATGCATTGCTGCTATCCATGCTCAGTATGGGGACATGGTCCGCATCGCCCCTGACGAGCTCTCCTTCAGCAGCCCCGAGGTGTGGCCGCAGATCTACAACTCTAGGCCGCAGCTCCTCAAGACTAAGTATCATTTCGCGCCGCCCGACACCGAGCAGCTGCCTCACAGCATGATTACCGCGCCTGACGCCGAGCATGCCCGGATCAGACGTCTGGCTGGCCCTGCTTTCTTGAACGCCGGCATCGCAGAAGTCGAACCGGTTCTACAACACTATACCGACCTGCTCTGCTCGCAATTGGCCGTCGCCAGCACGGAAGGCTCGCAGAACATCGTCGAGTGGTTTCTCTGGACCCTAAACGACGTCATTGGCCAGTTGGCACTCGATCAAGAATTCCAGTGCCTGGAGAAACGACGCATGCACCCTTGGCCCCAGTTCTTGCTCTCCGTATTGAAACAAACTGCCGCTCTCAATCAGTTCAGAAGGTTCGGGCTTTCGATGAAGGTTCTAAAGCTACTCTTGACCAAGAAGATGTTGGACGAGCGTGACAATTTTCTCAATTTGGCGAAGACTGCCATCACTCAACGACTTGCCGGCGAAAAGGAAGAGACATCTGGATTGACAGCGAACAACGGAGGGAACCAGAAGAAGAAACGACCTGACATCGTCGGCCTGATGCTACGCGAAATGAAAGGCGGTGAGAAACTGAGTGAGGGTGAGATCATGTCAAACTCCATCCTCATAGTTGGGGGTGGCGCCGAGACCACGAGCACTTGCCTCAGTGCCACCTTCTACCATCTATGCAAAACACCACATGTGATGAACAAGCTAAAGAACGAGATTCGTCGGACTTTCTCGTCCAGCGACGAAATCACCGTCAAAGCGACGGCGAACCTGCCATACCTTAAAGCAACCGTTGACGAGTCGTTGAGACTCTTCCCCGTCGCGAGTTACATCACCCCGCGAGTGACGCCAAAAGAAGGATATACTATTAGTGGGGAGTTTATTGGTGGGAATGTAAGTCTCGATAAATCGGGGTCACTGTTATTATTGTTGGGCTGGGAAATGATGCTAATCTCGACCACTCCAGACATATATCTCCATGGGCCAGTGGTACATGGGTAGCTCCGAGAAGCTATTTGAGGACGCCAAAGAATTCAGACCTGAGCGATGGTTTGATCTTGATACCAAGGGTCCGGCTGGATTGGCAGTTGACGAGGTCCTTCGCCCCTTCAGCCTGGGGCCGAGGAACTGCATAGGCAAATTGTATGGACCCTTACTCTCCGCACCCTCTGATCACCTCGCAGCAAAACTGACGTTATTTTAGGCTGGCGCTCGCCGAAGCTCGACTGGTCGTCGCAAAACTTCTGTGGAATTTCGACATCGAGCTTGACGGGGACCATAAGACTTGGGTGGAGGACGCGAGGTTCTACGTGAGTTTTCTGCTCAGACGAAGACCCATTTCGGGCAACACTAACACATTGTCGAACAGATTCTTTGGCAGCTGCAGCCATTGAATGTCAAGCTCACACCAGTGAAAAGATGACAGGCAAATTTGGATTCAGCAGGTGCATCGGATCCATGGGATTGAGCCGGCGGAACTGGATAGGGCGGACAGTGTCCCTTTCCGCGATTGAGTAATATACACCCCCAACCCAAAGTGAAGAGGAGACACAATACCTGGGTATTAGCTCGAGGACCACCCGTCGATGCTGGGCTACTTGAAAGAGGGGGAATTGTCGCTGAGCGAAGCTGTTCGATCTGTAGAAGCGACTGCGAGAGACAATTTCATCCAATCCGTCATCAAGCGGCAGGATATCAGGATTGAAGAATGAATGTTTATAATTAGCAACATGATGTATCCCATTGAAATACATTCTCACCTTTAAGTTCAACATTATTGCCTTCGTCTCACCAACCATTATCCAAAGGAAGTACATTCCCATCATACCACAACGGGACACGAAGCGAAATCGGGTCCACGATCATAAAGTAGCGCCTTATTGACGCATGTTGAAAAGTTCCCGAATACGAAAAGCTCAATATACGAATATTCTGACGTCGGGGCTTTACCCCGGATTCTCCTTGGATGTAGTGGTGATCCACATCGTCTCTCCACCTCCCGACATTGGGCGTTAAATATCAACCGGGGATTACGAAAATAGCAACATCGCTTTTCTAGAGCCATTATTCCCTCTCCCCCCCCCAATTACTCGATCTATATGTACAGTGCATGGAGGTGCCCGCCTTCCCGTTTGTTCCTGTTTTGGTAGATCTAAAGACTTTTCCAAGCAGGCCATATGATGGTAGATATCTCGCTTCCATTGATATCCTCAGCTTGGTACCGTCGACACAAAATGGCTCATATGCTCTCACAGTCACGACACTAGGAGGAAGGAGTGGAGGTGCAAAGCTTTATATCACGATGAATAAACCCGCTGGCCTGCTATACTCATAAATATCTAAGTAAAGAACCAATGACCAAAGACCTCGCAAGCCACCACATCCCCGCATTGAACTCAAGAAAAAACACAGCATGTCCAGGAAGGATCTTCGAGACCTCCCCATCAACCAAGCCGTCACCTTTCGCCCCTCTCAGATCCTGTACATACGCTCGCTGACATCGAAGAACCAACACGCTGAAGTCCTCGATCTGACCACACAGCTGAAATCCAGCTTCCGTGAAGAAATCACGCCTGAAATCCACGAGCTGGCGCAACTGACGCTGCGTGCGAACCCGATCTTCCCTCCTACTTGGGTGGTCAATGGGCCATCGCGTTTCGTCGCTTCCCAATTGACCGTTGAGGGGCGTTCGACTGGCGAAAGTGGCAGCAGCAGCGATGGAGCTGTCGGCCTCGCTGAGATCCGCAGGCACCTTCTCAACTTCGGCACCGTGCACATCCGCTTCCCTTCGGATTCTCCGCACAGCTCGCATGAGATCAGCGTCGAGCCGGTCTCGCACAGGTCGCGGGCTCAGTCGTTCATCAAGGACAGCGTGCCGTATCTCTGGGACACCGTGTCGTCGTCGTCTTCATCATCGACAGCCACGGCTGCTTCTGCTGCATCCTCCGGTACGTCGTCGTTTTGGGGCAAGCCGATGGCTTTGAGCGGGAGACTCACTCTGTTCAAAGCTATTGCCAGGAAGAAATACCCGGTGGCACTGTATGAGAGCTCGAATGGGAAGTTTGGGCTGGATGGGTTACTGGTGCTGGAGGAGAGGGAGATTGATGCCCTCGTTGCTGCGGTCACGCTGATCGGTGTGCTGGGCCAGAATGATTCGTTTTTGGCGCCGGGCTTGGATTGGAAGGGTTGAATTTGAGAAAACGAATCAATGGTCACGAAAATCAAGTTTCTTTGCATAGAACTCTTGTAGGAATTGTGCATTTGATTTTGAAAGCACTGGTACATTTTCCAGCCATTCAAGACATCGACCTGCTCACGAGCGGGAGCACTGCATGAAAGGACATATTTTGATTCCTCTCATGAGATAAGATAACCACCGTCCGCAGAGACCTCTGCACCATTGATGAATTCGTTCTTCATCAGTGAAAGATAAACCTCGGCAAGGTCCTCTGGCGTCCCGATGGTGCCGGTCAGAGCTTTCTCCTTATATATGGTTATGATTCTCTGAAGTTGTTCCGCCGGAAATACGTCAATCATCTCTGTCTTCACGAACCCTGGGCACACCAAGTTGACGCGTATCGGCTTCATGTCGTGTGCCAAAGCACGCATCATGCCCCGTTTCCCACCACCGACAACACCCATGGCTACCCATCCAGGGATAGGTCTTGCATCCGTCACCCCGCCCGTGAGAGTAAGTGACGAAGTCGGACTGTTTTTGAAGTAGCGCACAGAAGTCTTCGCCAGGAGCAGCGTACCGACGAGCCTGACTTTGGTAACAGCTTGAATCTTCTCAGAATCGAGCTCTAACAAGGGTGTTAGGTTGAAACTATCACCAGAGGTGACAATGACATGGTCAAGTTTGTATTGACTCCCTTCACTGGCGAAGTCGAAAAGGGCAATGATCTGTTTCTCTGCGTCGGCAGCACTGAGATCAACGGCTTTCCCCTGAATGTGATCCGCTGCTTCTGGGTACGATTTTCGCAACCTTTCGACGGCGGCTTGTGCCTTCTCCGGCTTGGAACTTGCGACTACAACAATGGCCCCGTACTCAACGGCAGCCTCGGCAGCGGCAAATCCTATTCCAGACGTTCCTCCAACAACGAGAACGCGCTTGTCTCTAAGTTTATTGAGATACTTTGGAGGCATCTTGCTGAGAATGCAGTTGACCAGGTTGTGTGTTGATGTTATGAGCAGCCTACAGGCAAACTCCTTGCAAGACGGGACTGTAATCAGTGTGCTTTATATCGTTCTATCTGCTAGTGGATGTCTGTGACCTTCGCCCAATATCAACGGACATAAGTATTTCGATGGGATCGCCATATACGGAAGGGAGATACATGATTGGAAGACAGTTCGGACTTAAGTGTGTGAGCCCGTGAAAGAGCCTCGGGTAGCTTGCTAATTGCATTTGAAATTTTGAGCTGGTCTATTTCTTGCCAGCTTGGGGAAGCTCCCTCTCCTGGTAACTGATTGCGCCAATGGGGCCACTACCAGGGCGAGCCTCATATAGCTACGTGCCTTCTGCTCAATGATTCCCCACTCTGCTATTCGGAATGGATTTCAAAGCGATCGACATTGATGGACTAGACTGGTAGACAGCTCTCATAATTGGGACATGTAACTGCTTGCGCATCACCTTCGACTGTCTCAATCATTTCCAATTAGTCGCAGGTGCTCCAGGATTGGATGGTTTCGGCTCTCGGAGCAACTATTCAGCCGATGGGACAGCCCTGGGAGCGTTACATGTCTTCTTATTGGATTCACAAACACATGCAATGAAAATTGCATGATGTGACTCGAGGCTGGACCTCGCAGAATGCTCCGGATTGGGTTCGACTTGACACCCCAGACAGGCAGGTGAATAAAAGCCTAGCCCCCTTTGAGCCGCGAGGAGCCACAACATAAGTTGATATGGTGTCGAATGCAAAGCCCGCAAACTTGGTCCACTTCTGCCCCACGGTTTGATCACCAGAGTTGCTTAGCGGATCAAGCTCGATTTGAGGGTCAGCCAGATACATTAGTCCACTGACTGTGAAAGGGGCGGGTGATAAAGCTTGCTCATATTCGGGCCGAACACCAAGTGCGTTTGGGAATGTCATCACATCTGTTGAAGTCGAGAAGTAGGCGTTTGGTTGATTAACTGGGCATGAAGCTGATGCGAGGTTAAATTTCAACGGCTGGAGCTGCAGAGCCAGACTGAGGACTTTTCGGTCCATTCTTGTTTCGGACAGTTTCTGCCTTTGATTTCAAGGCAGGAAATTCGAATACAGCGCTTCGGCCAACCGCTCCAGCGGCCCACGTTCCCAATCGATCGCCCAAAACACCTTTGTCCCATATCAAAGCACCCACCCAAGGTTGTACATTCCAGCTCACTTGCAGTGTCGCATTTCCTCGCTCACTGAGCACACCACTCGGGTCTGTGACTTGGTATTTTGGTTTCTGGTTTTTCAGAGAGATCACCCCGGGCTTGGTGAGATCGGTGGATTTTGACTTGGAAGTAGAACTCTTCTTGCTCTTGCTCTTGCTTTTAGACTTTTTCTTTTCTGGGAAGTATTTCTGTTTGAGACTCTGCCACGAATAGGGAGTAGCCGTAGTAGGTATGATTGTATCCCAAATGACAGCCTCAGAGATGCCACTTTTCCCATCTTCAGAACTGGGATAGTTCACAGTCACATAGACAAAAAGTTGCTTGGTATTCCACGTGAATAGACTGGAAAGATCTGCGTCCAGATCAAATCGAATCTGGGCATATTCCTCACGCTTCTCCGAATAATAATGCGGTCTGCCCTTGACTACCTGTACATTGCGGACTGATATCGAGGCGCTCGGGTGTGAAGTTTGGGCTGGGATCGGGACCAACGATAGGACCGCGATGATGGCTGCAAGGGTAAAAGCACATGTCGTGAAGAACCCGAAGGTTGTTTGCAGTCGATTTAATGAG
>Ga0105237_10008223_pt1 | contig 11331 bp, 9 predicted proteins | sample KBSC24metaG_FD_81520 | JGI IMG/M metagenome (GOLD analysis project Ga0105237, IMG submission 81520) | Corn rhizosphere microbial communities from Kellogg Biological Station, Michigan, USA - KBS C2-4 metaG | ecosystem: Host-associated > Plants > Roots > Rhizosphere > Soil | place: Michigan, USA... | reverse complement strand
TTCGCGGGCAAAGGCTATGGACAATTGAAGGGCGAACTTGCCGAAACCGTGATCGAATTTCTTCGGCCCTTTCAGGAGCGCGTTCATGAGTACGACGATGCGTCGCTAAACAAGATCCTCGAGTCAGGAGCCGAAAAAGCACGCAGCGTCGCAAGTAAAACCTTGAGTGACGTTTACGCAAAAACCGGATTGAAATGAAAGACCTAGCCCATACTCGATTCGTTAAGATTTCTGCCTCGCTCGCGCTCTTACTAGCCATTTCGCTCGTCGCCCTCGCTCAGACCACCGACCCGTCACGGCTGACGGTCGAGCGGATATTTGCGAGCGACGAGTTCCAGCCGGCGCGGTTTGGCGGGTTTCGCTGGCTCAAGGACGGTGATTCGTATGCCAAGCTCGAACCTTCACCGACGATAAAAGGCGCGTTCGATCTGGTCAGTTATCGTATCGATAACGACAAACGCGACGTGTTGATCGGTGCCGACAAACTCACCCCGGCCGGCGCGACAACGCCGCTTTCTATACAGGGGTACGAATTCTCATCCGACGGTAAACGTGTCCTCATTTACACAAATTCAAAAAAGGTCTGGCGGCAGAACACGCGTGGCGATTATTGGGTTCTAGACATAGCCTCGGACAAGCTGACAAAGCTTGGCGGCGACGCGGCGGCGTCGACCCTGATGTTTGCCAAATTCTCGCCTCAGGGCGATCGCGTCGGGTACGTTCACGACAACGACCTCTACGTTCAAAACATCGACGACGGAAAGATCACGCGCCTGACGAGCGACGGCTCGCACACGCTGATCAACGGCACTTCGGACTGGGTCAACGAAGAGGAATTTTCGCTTCGCGATTGCTGGCGTTGGAGCCCGGACGGACGCTCGATCGCTTTTTGGCAATTTGACGCGTCAGGCATTCAGGATTTCATCTTGCTCAACAACACAGCTTCGACCTATCCGACCGAGACGCGAATTCCGTATCCGAAAACCGGCACGCAAAACGCCGCCGTCCGTGTCGGCGTCATCAGCGCCTCGGGCGGTCCGATCACGTGGCTAAAGACACCCGGCGACCCGCGAAACAATTACATCGTCTCGGTCGACTGGACCAATGATTCGCGCGAGATCTATCTGCAGCATCTCAACCGGCTGCAAAATACACTTCAGGTATTGGTCGCGAACGCCTCGACGGGCGACGTGCGATCGGTGTTTACGGAAAAAGACGACGCGTGGGTCGATGTCGACCTGCCGAGCATTGAGTGGCTCGACGGCCAGAAACGCTTTCTCTGGATAAGTGAACGCGACGGATGGCGGCACGCCTACACCGTCGCAAAAGACGGCAGCGATGTTAAGAAGATCACAAACGGTGATTTTGATGTCATCAGCTCGCAGGCAGTCGATGAAAATGGCGGCTGGTTCTATTACATCGCTTCGCCCGACAACGCGACACAGAAATATCTCTATCGCGTAAAGCTCAACGGCAGCGGCTCGCCCGAACGCGTAACACCCGCGTCCAAAACAGGTACGAACAGCTACAGCATCTCGCCGAATTCGCATTGGGCGATCCAGACGACATCTTCATTTGGGAATCCACAGGTGATCGAGCTGATCTCGCTCACCGGCGCCGCGCAGCCGAGGACGATCGTCGACAATCACGAGCTGAAAGCAAAAATTGCGAAGCTTGCAATAGGTCCGCAGGAATTTTTCCGTGTGGACATCGGCAACGGTGTACAGCTCGACGGATGGATGATGAAGCCGCCTGGTTTCGATCCGTCAAAAAAATATCCGATCCTCTATTACGCCTACAGCGAACCGGCAGCGCAGACCGTGCTCGACAGTTGGTCGGGCAGCAATTACCTCTGGTTCCTGATGCTTACTCAGCAAGGTTACATAGTCGCCAGCGTCGATAACCGCGGCACGCCCGCTCCTCGTGGCCGCGCGTGGCGAAAAATAGTCTATAGAAAGATCGGCATCATCAGCTCGCAGGACCAGGCGAATGCCGTCAAAGCGATGGCCGCGAAAATGCCCTTCATCGACGCCTCACGCGTCGGCATCTGGGGCTGGAGCGGCGGCGGAGCAGCGACGCTCAATGCTATGTTCCGTTATCCTGACGTGTATAAGATGGGCATGGCCGTCGCGCCGCCCGCCAATAATCTCTATTACGATACGATTTACACCGAGCGATACATGGGTCTGCCAAAGGACAATCCCGAAGACTACAAACAGGGCGCTCCCGTGACCTTCGCCGGAAATCTAAAAGGAGACCTGCTGATCGTCCACGGAACCGGCGATGACAATGTCCATTTCCAGGCGACGCAAATGCTGATCGACGCTCTCGTAGCTGCCGATAAACCGTTCACAATGATGGCCTACCCAAACCGAACGCATGCCATCAACGAAGGCAAAGGGACAACGCTGCATCTCTATAGCTTGTTAACCCGATATCTGAACGAACACCTACCGGCCAACAAATAGCCGACTTCTCATTGACGGACGGGGAGATCCGACTCGTTTAGATATAGTTTTTGTTGATTTCCGTAGTCATTCGACTTCTCGTCCGCCGGGTTGTCTTTCTGGAACGTAAACTCAAGGTAAATCGCGTTGCTCGCGGCGAAATGGTTTAGATCGACACTGAAGTAAACGGTCGTCTTGGGCGGTAAGATTGTTTTGGAATACATATCGTAACCATTGACGCGAAGGTCGCCGTTCTTTGATTCCATTACATACCGCGAGGAGATTTCTGCTCCATCACAAAGTCCGTTGCACTTAGGGTTAAAAATCATGCTGTTGGTATCGATCGATACCGCTAAATCTGAATTATTGGTCAACGTAAACCAGGCAACGGAAGCTTTGTCCCTTGGCAGAGTCAGTTTGCTCTTATTTCTGATGCCCGACTCAGCGATTTTCTGATCCCAAAAACTTTCAGCGCTGCCATAATGTGAAAACGCGGCAGTTATCTTCTTTGCTCTTTCCTGATTGTCAATATCGGCTCGCGCCGCATATTCCTTTTGTTGCTTCAAGTACGTGACGCGCTGTAGTTCGCCAGCTTTTTGTTGGTCAAACTCCTCGACATCGAGTGGGAATAAACTCCATATTTTCTCACCGGTTTCTAAATCGAACATGATAATGTTCTGGTCCGAACCTCCGGTGATGAAGACCTTGCCGTTCGGCTGGAATGCTACATGGTTATAGTAAGAATATCCGATGTCGAACTCTCGGATTGGCTTACCACTTTCGACACTCCAAAGTTGCCAGCCACTCCACCATGGCTTAGCAAGAAAGTGTTTTTCGTCAGGTGTGAAAACAAGATTATCGAGCTGATCTACGTAGGCGAATTCCTTTAAGGTCTTTTTCGTCTTGACGTCCACGAGTCGAGATGGCTTTTCATACTCTTCAACTAACGCAAATTTCCCACTCGGACTTAGTGCCAAATCCCTATTTTGATCAAATCGATTCGATTCTTTCGTCTCGCGTATCTTTGCCCCCGTCCGGGCATTCCAAACTATTGTTTCCATTTCGCTTTTCGAGATCAGTTCGTTGTCATTGTCAGTAAACTCGACCGACTGAACTTCGTCTGAGTGGCCCGAAAGAGAATGCAAGATGTTATGAGTTTTCGCATCCCATACTCGCACAATGCGATCTTGACTGCCCGATGCAAATAGTTGTCCGTCCCTGCTGAATGCCAACGACAAAATCTCGCCCGGGTGATTTTCAAAGGTCTTAATAACCTTGCCGGTTTTTACGTCAGCAATTTCATATCCCCGATGGCGATAATCCGAATTGTTTATCAAGAGGCTACCGTCGTAATTTAGGTCGACGGAAAACCACAATCGGAAATCCGAAATATCTCGAACGGAGTGATCCTTAAAGTTAAAGATCTTGTACCCGGCTAAATCCGAAAGCACAAGCACCTTTTCGTCGCCGCTGAAACCAATCGTATTATCAAAATCATCTTTCATCGTGAGGATACTTACTACTTTCCCAGTTGCCGAATCGGTTATCACGGTTTTATCTCGGCAGCGTGCGACCAAATAGTTCAGCTTTGGACTAAAGGTCGTTTTGTTGGAAAAAGTATTTTGGAGAGTCCCGCAGGGTCTCAAAGACAAGCTCTTAAGAAGCTTTCCGTCCTCCGCTGACACAAGATCCGCCTTACCTTCAAAATTTCCGAATTTCAATATTTTGCCGTCGCCGCTGAAGGCAAAAGTGTCGAAGAATTTTGCATCCGTATTGAAGAGACTTTTACGGCTCCCATTTTCAACATCTAATAATTCGACCTCGGTCTTCGCCGTCTTGTCTGAGTAAACGACAATAATTTGCGTCTCATCTGGACTAAATCTGATTATTTCCGGTTTCTTCAAAACGTTCTTCTCCCAGCGGACTTTTCCTGTAAGCGGATCAAGCAGAAAAAGCATGCCCCTTTCGTCTTTTACAAGCAGATATCTTTGACTATTGCTCCAGATAAAGCTCTCAGAATTTAACATCCTGCCGCGGGTCGAACTCAGCGAATTCTCCCAGACGACACTTTCGTCTTTGAGATCCCAGAGGCGCGTCTTTTCGGTTCTGCGGGTATACGTAACAAATAGCCGTCCATCAGCGCTCCAGCCATTGCTTCCCAGATTATTCTGGATTCTCAATGGCAGATTCGGGGCACTCTTTTGAGCATTTGAGGCCGAAGAGCAAAACGCGAATATTAAAAGGAAAGAGAAAACGGTCTTCATGAGCTTTTTGAAAATGGGTCCGAACACCTTCTAGATATTTGTTCGATGCCCGAATATCAAAAAGGTTCCCTAAAGGACGGTCTCAAGACTTGTACTTGACCCGTCGAAAAGAACCAATATGTTGAACTTTCAACTATAATCGATAAACTGTAGCTTTCGATTTGACCATTCGCTAGTTGGCACGCTTTTATGAATTAAAAATGCCATGCAGAGCAAGATCACCGTTTACGAAAAGCCGACCTGAACGACGTGCCGCAATCTGGCCATGCTGTTTCGGGAAAACGGCATCGATTTCGACAAAGTCAATTACTTTAATGAGCCGCTGACTGAAAGCAAATTGCGCGGCCTGATCCGAAAGACGGGGCTGAGACCGTTTGAAGTTTTGCGTAAGGGTGAAGCCGAATTTAAGGAACTCGGGCTTTCGGCTGAAACACCAAATAGCGACGTCATCGAGGCAATGGTCAAACATCCAAACTTGCTGCAACGGCCCATCGTCGAGGTCGGCGAAAGGGCCGTTCTCGCGCGGCCGATCGAAAAAGCTTTAGAGCTGATCGCCTCGGCTAAGGGTTAGAACATCTGGCACTCGCCTTTGCGTCCTTTGCGAGTTTTGCGTGAAATCGATTTATCTCACGTAAAGGCCGCCAAGATGGCGAAGCAAAACCAAAGTAAGAATGAGCACCACAAACGGCAACGGCCACTATCCAAAACCTAAAAACGTTCTGCGCACTGAGCTCAAAGCCTGCTGCACCTCACCGATGACCGGTTTTTACCGTGACGGTTATTGCCGCACTGGCCCGGATGACACAGGCCGTCATACTGTCTGCATTTTAGCGACGGATGAGTTTCTCGAATTTTCGAAAGCCGCCGGCAATGACCTCTCGACGCCGCGACCCGAATATGCATTTCCCGGATTAACAGACGGCGACAAATGGTGTCTCGTCGCCATGCGTTGGCAGCAGGCGCTCGACGCCGGTATGGCGCCGCAAGTCTTTCTCGAGGCCACGCACGAATCGGCGCTTGAGTTTATCAAGCTCGAAGATCTTCGCCGTTATGCCGTCGATGACGAATGATTCCCGAGGACGCTCTTCGATCTCAACAAAAAATTCAGAATGGACGAACCGGGCAAACGCGAGATCGGTCTTTATGGGTTGACGATGATCGCCATCGGTTCAAGTATCGGCTCGGGCATTTTCAAGACGCCGTCCGATATCGCCGGTTATCTGCCCAGCGAAGGCCTGATGCTTTTTGCCTGGCTGCTCGGCGGCATTATCGCTGTCTGCGGCGCGGTGACCTTTGCCCGGATCGCCGGTCAATTTCCACGCGTCGGTGGATTTTACGTCTTTCTTAAAGAAGCTTACGGCGGCCTTCCCGCGTTTCTCTACGGCTGGTCGATGCTTCTCGTCATTAACACCGGCTCGCTCGCTGCATTGAGTTTGGTATTTACGTCATACCTCTCTTCGTTCGTTCCACTCTCCGATTCTGCTCAGCTTGTCATTGCCGTCATATCGATAGCGCTATTGACGGTAATGAATATCGTTGGCGTGAAATTCGGCAGTTTGTTTGCCAGCATCTTCACTTCGGCAAAGCTGCTCGGGATCCTTTTCATCGTGTTTCTGGGCCTGTTTTTTGGGATAAATCACGATGTAAATTATCTCAATACGAATTTTCCTGCCGCTCAGAACGGTGCATCTTTAATCACCGCGCTCGGTCTCGGCCTGATCGGCGTCACGTTCTCATTCGGCGGCTATCAACATGCGACGTTTGTTGCCTCTGAAGTGAAAAACGCCGCCAAGGTTGTTCCAAGAGCGCTCGTGATCGGCATCCTCGTCGTCTGTCTTGCATACCTGTCAGTAAACGTCGCGTACCTGCGACTTCTTCCGATTGAGCAGATCGCCGCTTCAAAAAGCGTCGCTGCCGATGCTATCAGCACGATCTGGACCTTCGGCGCGAAATTCGTTTCGTTTTTGATCATCATCTCGGTCGTCGGAACGATCGGCATTTACATCCTAACCGCTCCCCGGATCTATTTCGCGATGGCGGACGATAAACTTTTCTTTAAGAAATTTGCCGAGATCCATCCCGTCTATGGCACGCCGGTCTGGGCGATCGTCTATCAGTCGATATGGACCATCATCCTGCTCGTCTTTTGGCAAACTTTTTCAAATCTCATCACTTATGTTGTCTTCGTCGATGAGATATTTTTCTTCCTGACGGCAGTGACCTTCTTTATCCTGATCAAACCGCGAAAGATAGCGGAAGTGCTGTTGGCGATCGTTTTTCTCGCCATGACCGGTTTCATCGTCATGAATACTCTGATCGAGAAACCGGGCCAGGCCGGAGCCGGCCTTGTCTTTCTCGCCATTGGCTGTGTATTCTTTCTGGTCTTTCGAAAAACTCGGGCGGACTCGATGTCATGAATCGTACATTTATCATCAACCAACTTGGGGAGGACCGTAAACGATATTTCAACGCGGTCGCGCCGCCGATCATTCAGACAAGTAATTTCGCCTACCCGACCGTCGACGAGTTTGTCGCAGCGATCACCCATGAAAAGGACGAGCATGTTTATACGCGCGGCAATAACCCGACCGTAACCATGTTAGGGCAAAAGCTGGCCGCTCTCGAAGGCGGCGAAGATTGCCTCATGGTTGGCAGCGGCGCCGCGGCGATCACCAATTCGGTGATGTCACAAGTCAGCGCCGGCGATCACATCGTTTCCGTTCGAGATCCATATAGCTGGGCCACTCATCTGTTTACAAAAATACTGCCGCGGTTTGGCGTCGAGACGACTTTTGTTGATGGGACAGAGATCGAGAATTTTGAAAACGCCTGCACCGAAAACACAAAGCTGATCTATCTCGAATCGCCAAATACCTGGACGTTTGAGCTGCAGGACCTCGCGGCGGTTGCCGATCTCGCTAAACAAAAGGGAATCACGACGGTCGTCGACAACAGCTACTGCACGGCATTGTGCCAGCGGCCGATCGACCTCGGCATTGACCTTGTTATCTACTCCGCGACCAAATATTACAACGGCCACTCGGATGTCGTTGCCGGCGCGATCTGCGGCTCGCGGGAAAAAATGACCAGCATCTTTCATAACGAATTCATGACATTCGGCAACATTCTCGCGCCGCAAAATGCATGGTTGATGCTTCGCAGCCTTCGCACGCTGCCGATACGGCTAAAGCAGTCATCGGAAAGCACCGTAAAGATCATCGAATATCTTCAAAATTCAGACAAGGTCGGGCAGATCTGGTATCCGTTTCTTTCTGATAACTCGCAGCTCGACCTCGCCCGCAAACAAATGTCGATGCCGATGGGAATGTTTACGATTGCCATGAAAACGCGAGACACCCCCGTGATCAAGCGGTTCTGCGAGTCGCTGAAAAATTTCCTGATCGCCGTTTCCTGGGGCGGCTACGAATCGCTGATAATGCCAAAGTGCGCTTTCGTCGACGCCGGCGATCCACGAGTTAGCATGATCAGAATGTATATCGGCCTCGAAGAAACTGATGTGCTCCTCGAGGATCTCGAACAAGCTCTGAAACAGGTATAATCACCGTTTAAGTCGATGCAGACCGTCGAACATCTTCGTGAACTTTATCGATACGACGACTGGGCCAATCGTCGGATGATCGTTGCAGTCAAGGAAAGCGGCTCCGACCGCTGCCGGCAGATACTCGCGCATCTGTTGACGACCGAGGATGAGTATCTCGCACGTCTGTTTGGCAAAGATTCGACAGGTTTCGATTTCTGGCCCGATCTCTCGATCGAAGAATGCGGCGAACTTGCCCGGACCGTGGCGGAAAAGTACGAGAAACTAATGCGTCGATTTGACGACGAGGGGCTCGATCTCTGGACGCGATATCGAACGAGCCAGGGCATTCCGCATGAAAACAACTTTCGCGATATGCTGACTCACGTTATCATTCATTCGGCGACCCATCGCGGCAACCTGATGCTGAAATTGCGCGACGACGGTTTTGAGCCGCCAAAGATCGACTACATAATCTATCTGCGAGAAACGAAATACGTGTGAGCACGCCTGAACCCGATACGTATTCCTTTGATTTTTATAAGGAAAAGGCCGAGATCGTAGCCGAGTCCGCGGACGAGTTGCGCATCAAGATCGGCGAATTTGCCGGCCCGCTCGACCTGCTTTTGTTTCTGATCAGGCAGGAACAGGCCAATATTTTCGACATCCCTATCGCTCGAATAACCGACGAATATCTGCGGTTTATTCGCATGATGAAGAGTCTTGACATCGCTGTTGCAGCCGATTTTCTTGTAATGGCATCGACCTTGATCGAGATCAAGTCAAAGATGCTGCTTCCGCGCGACCCGAACGCCCCCGTCGAAGGCGAGGACGAGGACGATCCGCGTCAGGAGCTGGTCGACCGGCTGCTCGAATATGAAAAGTACAAGTCGGCTGCCCAGATGCTATATGAAAAAACGACGCTCGAACAGGCGGTTTTTCCGCGCGGCAAGATCGAGTCGGACGACGGCAATGCCGAGATAGCCGCAACGGTGTTTGACCTCTTGACGGTTTTTCAAAAGATCGTCGCCCGGCATGCGGAAGAGGTCAAGTTGGAGATACATCGTGAGGAAATTTCCCTCGCGGATATGATCAAAGATCTGAGGCGTCGCATTCTCGAAACGGGCGAGGTCAGTCTGCTTGCGTTTTTCGAAGAGATGCATTCAAAACGCGAACTCGTCACGGCCTTTATCGCCGCTCTCGAGATCGTCAGGACCGAGACGGTAAAGCTTGTCCAGAAAAAGACATTCGGCGACGTGATTTTGCGAAAAGTTTAATTCATGAGTGAAGCCGTAGAAGAAGCGCTGGAAAGCGCACCCAAACCAACCCGTGATCTCAGCGAGCTTGTCGCCGTCGTCGAGGCTTTGATCTTCGTGGCCGATGAACCGATCACGACCAAGCTGATTGCCGACGTGCTTGGCGAAGACAAGCAGGCGATCGAGGCTGCCCTGGAGCAGTTAAGACAAGAGTACGAGGCCCGCGAGAGCGGCCTCCAGATCCGCGAGATCGCGGGCGGCTGGCAGATCGCTACGCGGACCGAGTTTCACGAGGAGGTCCGCAGATTCTTGCGAACACGGCCTTCGGCAAAGCTGTCGCTCGCCGCGCTCGAAACCCTCGCCGTCATCGCCTATAAGCAGCCCGCGACCGTTCCCGAGATCCTTGAGATCCGTGGCGTTCAATCCGCCTCGGCCATAAAGACCTTGCTCGATAAACGCCTCATCGTCGCCAAAGGCCGCAAGGAAACCGTCGGTCGCCCGATGCAGTACGGAACGTCAAAGGATTTTCTGATCCAATTCGGCCTGAAAGATCTCACTGAGCTTCCATCAATCGAGGATTTCGAAGATTTGGTTAGTTAGGCTGGAACATCTCTAAATGCGTCGAGCATTTGATGAATGGTCTCGAGCGAATCTGCGTCGCGCGGCAGCTTGTCCTCACGCCATCGCAAGATGCGCGGAAAACGCACTGCGACGCCGGACTTGTGACGCGTCGATTTCTGTATCGCTTCGAATCCCAGCTCGAAAACAAGTTTAGGTTTTACCGCTCGCACAGGACCAAATTTCTCGATCGTATTGTCTCGAACAAACCTGTCGACTTTTCTTATTTCGGCGTCCGTCAGGCCCGAGTACGCCTTTGCAAACGGCACCAGCTCGTCGTTCCGCCAGACGGCAAATGTATAGTCCGTAAATAGATTTGACCGCTTCCCGCTTCCCTTCTGCGCGTAGATCAGAACGCAGTCGACCGTGAGCGGATCGATCTTCCATTTCCACCAGTCGCCGCGATGACGGCCGACACGATACGGCGAAGCGAGATGTTTGAGCATAAAACCCTCGACGCCCAAACTCCGGCTCAGTTCACGCTTGTCCGCAAGCTCATGCCATGTGGTCGCTTCGACCGCCTCGGTTATCTTGAATGTTTGTTTCGAATCTGCGCTGAGGCTGTCGATCAGCGCACCGAGCATCTCTCGCCGAGTTCGAAAATCGACCGAGCGAATGTCGCGGCCTTCAATTTCGAGCAAGTCGTAACACTGTAGGATCACGGGTACTTCACTCAGAATCTTTGGTGTCAGATTCTTGCGTCCGATCCGCCGCTGCAATTCGAGAAACGGTAAAACGCGGCCTTCTCGCCACGGGAGGATTTCACCATCGAGCACCGTCCCGTTTGGCAGCTCTCGCGCTGCCCGCTCGATCTCGGGAAAGCGACCGGTCATCAGATCCTCGCCGCGAGACCAGATAAAGACTTCGTCAGCTCGTTTGATCACCTGCGCACGAATGCCGTCCCACTTCCACTCCGCCTGCCACTCGCTGACGTCGCCGAGAGTTTCAGGCGAGACGTCGATCTGGTGTGCAAGGTGAAACGGATAGGGGCGAGCGATCGGCGTTTCATCCGATTCCAGTTCCGGATTTAGCAGATGGTTGAAAAACTCGGCCGACGGCGACCAATCTCCCATCAGGCGATGAGCGATCACGTCGGTTGGTAGCTCCGACAGTTGCGCCAGCGCGCGGACAACGAGCAACTGTGAAACACCTACACGAAAAGCACCCGAAATGAGCTTGTTATAAACCAGTCTCTGCGAGTAATTCAT
>Ga0105237_10008221_pt1 | contig 11332 bp, 7 predicted proteins | sample KBSC24metaG_FD_81520 | JGI IMG/M metagenome (GOLD analysis project Ga0105237, IMG submission 81520) | Corn rhizosphere microbial communities from Kellogg Biological Station, Michigan, USA - KBS C2-4 metaG | ecosystem: Host-associated > Plants > Roots > Rhizosphere > Soil | place: Michigan, USA... | reverse complement strand
TCCCCCACTGCGACTCGAATATGGACCTCGTCACCTGGCTCGGCGATATCGCGACCTCCTCCGAAGCCTTCGTCTTCGACTATCTCCGCCACAACAACCGGCCCCTTAGCCCCGAAGCGGAACAACATTATATCAACATCAACGCCCCCGGCTCGGACATGCTCGGCAATATCGACTCCTATGCCATCGCCCGCAGCTACGACCTCTCCGGCTCCAGCGGCCGACGCCTCACCGAGATCCTCGAAGAATTCTATATCTCCCCCGCACGGGCCTTCTTCGTGCAGAAGCGCTATGCCCTTTTTGGCGACGCCGTAGGGTTGAAATGGGACGGCCACCGCTTCACCAACGAAGAGGAATGGCTCCGCCGCTACCGGCCCCAATTACGCGACGCCACCACGTTCATGATCTACAGCCTCACCGACGAGAACGCCAAAAGCATCCTTCTGCCCCTCGAGATCTGGCTCGGCAAATACAGCGATGTCGTAAAGGCCGATGTTATGCTCCGCCTCTTCCTGAAAACGCTAAAAGCCCTTATCTAACATCCAAACCATGGCCACAACAACCACTACACTACAACCCCGGCTCAGCCTCCGAAGAAAAGTACTCGTCCTCATAGGACTGCTGCTGGCACTGCTATACGGACCCTATATCGCCGTCTATCTCCAATATGGCGGCATCCCCGACCGGTTCTTCAATTTCCACGCCACCAGCCCCGGTAATCCCAAACCCGCGTCCACCCTATTCATGACCCTCGGTATTTCCCTGGTCTTTATCGCCGCCCTGCTGTTGTTGATCTTTCCCCGTCTCTATGGCTTCAAAAAAGCGCACCCCGCCGCGAAGGCGGCAAGAAAAAAAGCCCGGGCCGGCCTTCCGCCCTGGTTTTTTATCGGTCTTGTCGCCTCCGCAGGGACGCTCATCTTCACCCTCCTCCACCTGCCCCACCCGCTCTGGCTCAACGACTGGCAGCTCCTCCCCCTCTGGTGGGGTTTCATCCTCATCATGGACGGCCTCGTCTATCATCGCAACGCCGGCCGCAGCCTCTTCGCCACGGCAACCACCGAACTCATCGCCATGGGCGTCCTCTCGATCTCGGGCTGGCTGATCTTCGAATATTTCAATTTCTTTATCCGGCTCAACTGGTATTACCCCCTCGCCGGCCTGATCACGCATGACAAATTCCTGATCTATGCCGTATTGGGTAGCTCGGCCTTTATCCCGATGGCCTTCGAGTGGTATCAGTTCCTCTGCACCTTCCCCGGCCTGGCCACGCGGTACCGCTTCGGTCCCAAACTCGCCTGGTCAAAGAATCTCCGCCTCGGCATCTTGCTCGTCGCGCTGATCGGCCTCTTCCTCAGTGCCTACTTCCCCGACGGGCTCTTCTTCGTAGTGTGGCTCGCGCCGCTGATCGTGCTGGCGATCGCCCTGGGGATGCTCGGCATCTGGACGCCCTTTGTCTCTATAAAAGAACGCGGCGACTGGTCCTTTCTGCTGGTATTCGGCCCCACCTTCCTCTTCCAGGGTTTCTTCCTCGAAGGCTTCAACTGGCTCAGCGTCCAGCATGGGGCCGACGGGCAGGTGCATGGGTTCAATCCTGGGTATTGGACCTACATCATTCCTTATGTCTCCCAGGTGCACGTGTTCGAAATGCCACTTTTGGGGTATTTAGGATACCTGCCCTTTAGTATATATTGCTGGATCTGGTTCATTGCCATGGCGTTCCTGATGGACATCCCAACCACCTTCAGCCTTTCAGAAGAATACAAGTAGCCCTTTTGAACATGAAGTATCTGGTCTTTTCACTGTTGATCCTTTACGCCGTCCCGGCCCCCGCCCAGCTGATCAACTGGGCGGCGGGCTCGGGTCGCGTCAACCTGGGCCAAAAGGTCTCGGTACTTCCCGATCCGAAGGGCACGCTGACGATCGATTCGGTCAGCAAACTCGCCGACTCAGCCGCCAAAGCCGCCGGCCCGGCCCAATTCCAACTCTCGCAACAATCCGTTCTCCACTTCGGATTCACCAACTCCATTGTCTGGCTGCGATTCACCCTCGACAACCCCACGGCCGACAGCCTCCTCTTCGAGCTGGACCACGCGTTCATTCCCACAGCCGATCTCTATTATCAGGACGCCGCCGGCTACTGGGCCGTTCGCCAATCGGGCTTCCACATCCCCCTGAACAAAAAACCCGTCGTCAACGCCTCGCAGGTATTCCCCCTCCCCTCCGGCCGTCACACCTTCTATCTCCGCATGCAACCCTACGTCCATGCGATCCCGGTAGCCCTTTGGGAAAAGAACAGTTACCAGCTGAAGGCCAGCCGGGAAAAGCTCTACTATGGGGTCTACTCCGGTCTGTTGCTCTTCGCCATCGCGATCAATCTCTTTCTCTTCTATACCTTCCGTCGCCGCTATTATCTCAACTACTCGGTCCTCGTGGCGCTGTATATCCTCAGTTCGGCGCTCGTCATGGAAGGGTATGCCGTCTATTTCTTCCCCACGATCCATCTGATGTTCTGGTACCGGCTGGTCCCCGTGCTCGACATGCCCGCGCTGCTGTTCTATTGCCTGTCCTTCCTCGAAGTGAAACGTTATTCCCCGCGGCTCTACCGTCTGGTCAACGGCTTCAGCTTCGCGCTGCTGGCCTATATCGTCGCGCTCGAATTCCTTCCCCTAATGCCCGTTCTCATAGCCAACCAGGCTCTCGCACTGGTGGTCTTTATCCTGGCGATCCTCCTTGGCGTCCAGACAGGCCGGAAAGGCAACAAGCTGGGGTATTATTTTGTCGTGGCCTATTCCATCTGGTTCGTCCTCATCAATCTCGAGCTGGTGTATATCCAGACGGGCCGGCCCCCGCATATCGGGCCCATCAGTTATGTGAGCACCGCGATCTTTATCGAGGCCTTCCTGCTGGCCTGGCTGCTGATCCAGCGCTTCCGCTGGGAGAAACAAGAAGACCAGCGCCTGCAGGTGCTGATGCAGGGGCATATCAACAAGATGCACCGGGAGTTCCAGCACGCCATCTTCAGCTCGAAGCTGGAGATCCAGGAACAGACCTTCCAGGAGATCAGCCAGGAGATACACGATAACATCGGTCAGATCCTCAGCCTGGCCAAGCTCCACATCGCCACGATGGAGGCCGGCAATAATCCGGTCCTCGCGGGCAAGATCCGCGAGGCGAAGACCCTGATCACAAAGGCCATCTCCGATCTCCGCAGCCTGTCGCATCGATTGAACACAGGGTATATAAATGAAGTAGGCTTCGACACGGCCGTCAAGCGCGAGTTGGATACCATCCGCCGCTCGGGCGTTTATGCCACCGAATTGATCATCGACGGCAAACCCCACCGCTTCGATCCGCAAAAGGAGCTGATCCTGTTCCGCATCGTGCAGGAGCTGCTGAACAATATCATCAAGCACGCCGGCGCGAAGACCATCACCGTGACGCTGGCCTTCGACGAAGCATCCCTGCAGGTGGAGATCCGCGATGACGGCCGCGGCTTCGACCGCAACAACTTTGACACGAATGCCGGAGGTCTAGGTCTCAAAAGCATGCATCACCGCGCCGGCCTGATCGGCGCCGAATTCGAACTCACCAGCCTCATCGGCTCGGGTACCACGGCCACCATCCGGCTGGCCCTTAAAACAACCACAGAAACAGCGCCGGCCGTGCCGGAAAAAAACAGTACACTATGATGAAAAAAGAGATATCCGTCGTCCTGGTGGACGATCACATCAACTTCCGCAACGAACTGGCCACCGTCATCGACAGCTTCGCCGAATTCGTCGTGCCCTGGCAGGCCGACAATGGCAAACAACTGATCAAACAATTGACCCAGCATACGCTCCCCGATATCGTGCTGCTCGACATCAACATGCCCGAGATGGATGGCTTCGAGACCGCCGCCTGGCTGAAAGCCCATCACCCCGAGGTGAAAATCCTCGCCATCTCCACCTGGGACAATGAAAAGACGATCAACCGGATGCTGAGCCTGGGGGCTTGCGGGTTTGTCCTCAAGGACATCGAGCCGGTGGAGATGAAGGCCGCGCTGCTCGGCGTGGCAGACCGATAGAAAATACCGTGTTTTTCCCGTGCATGAGCCTGTACGCGAAGGTTACCTTTACGGTGAACTAATTCATCATGTATTAAATTGACATCTATGGCTCCCAAACCCCCTGTAACAGACGTTCCCGCCAACCATTTCGCCGTTTTAGAGGGAAATCTTATCCCGAAGGACGCACAAGCCACGACCCTCACCTTTAAGCCCGTGGGGGATGGAAATCATGTCACGGTCTGCTTATGCTTTACATTCAAACCGAACATTCTAACCCCGGGTCCCTTGCCGCAGGATGGCAAAGCTTACGGAGTGTTCCCGATGAACAGTCCGCTCACGCTCACCAACGATGCGCCGGTGCTCAAGGCTACTACCGACAGCAATTCCAATCTGGCCGCCATCGCCTCCGTGCAGGAGCTGAAAATGACCAGTGGGGACAAGGGCGAACGCGGCATTGCCCTTATGTAGAAATGGCTGAAAAAAGGCTTTATTTAGCCAATGGTGAGACCATATAGCTTGAAAAGCAGGTCTTTCCATTGGCTAAATTCGGTTGTCAACAACTCGTCCGATTTGGCGTTGTCGATGGCGTGTTCGTCGGCGGCCCTGGCTTTTGGGAAAAAAATGCTATAACCGGTAGGGGTCTTTCCCGTACTTACATCCACCGCCGGGGCATAGTTCAGGAAGAACCATTTGTCCCCGATAAACCGGGGTTGGAGCATGGGAAGATCATTTTGTGCCGATGCCTGTACGGCCTGCGCAAGGGTCCGGAAGTCGGAATCGGCTACCGTTTCCTGCAATTGGTCGGATGCCGCATAGAGGTAATAAAGATAGTTGGGAAGGTCCACCATGGGTGCAACGGTGACCGTAAAATCCAGCGATAGGTTGCGGATGAACTGCATCCAATAAAATTCCGGTCCATTGGCGTCGCGGGTGACAAACACATTCAGCATGCCGATCAGGGACTTCAACTGTTTTATCAATTTGTCGAGCGGAGAGTCCTGGCCGGCCGGATAATCCAGCTGAGCCGCCATCAGGGACCGGTAATCGATGGTCTCGGGATGAACGGTATTCAACTCGGCAGCCCGCTTCCTTAAAAACGCATTGTGGCTGGACGAGACCACCAGGTTGGCCATTTTTTTCGCGTCGTCCGGCGACACCGAACCATCACACGCCGCCTGCAGGATATCCCGGTAATTGAGGCCCGGGCAATCGATATTGGATTCCGGCGCCACGAGGAATTTCACCGTGTTGCGCAGGCTGTACAGCGTATGCAAATTCATCATCCAGCAATTCATCATGGCGACAACCCCCACCTTCCTGTCTCCGAGCCAGGTCTTCAACACCTGCGCGAGTTCCCGGTTCATCAGGATCTCGGGCGCGCCGTCCGTGGGTAAGGCAATCGCCGGCACTTTTTGCTGATCCAATTGATGTTTCAGGCGTTCCCGGAGGTCTTCCGATAAGCTGGCCACCACCTGCCCGGGCGGAAGAGAAGCATAATATTGCTGGTCGAATTCCAGCCGCCGGCCTTTGCCGGCATCGGTTGCAAGCCGGGCAAACCTCGTGTTCTTTCCATCTTTCAAAAGATCGACAAAAAATGCCGACGCCTCATCCTCGGCCACGATGCGATGAACCGTTTCCCCGAAGGACAGGGTAACGGACGGCTTTTCGGCCATCTTCTGTTTGACAAATTTGGTGAAGTCGCTGTTTTCCGACGCCTTATCCCAAAAGATCTTTAAATAGGGGAACTGGTCCAGCTGATGCATGATAGATGTCCGGACATCCGGATTATCTCCGTCCTTTTCATCATCCCGGAAGATCCCAAAGCCGGAACCATGATCCCAGGTAATGAGGAGGATCTCTTCCTGATCCGTTGGCTGCGTCCTCGCCAGCACAGGAGTCAATTTCTGCACCTGTTGCAGCAGATGCCCGCGCGGGTCCACGCTTCCAATGGGTCCTTTGAACCGCTGCAACGGGAGCGCCTGGTCAAATCCATTGAGTGTCTCCCCGCCGGTCCGTGGCCGCATCTTGAAAAACACGGTCATTTCCTCGACGATGAACTTCCCCTGCGAGGGTTCGAATTGAAAGCGGATCCCATCCATGATGACGAAAAGCCGGGCCCGGTCCTTGGTTAACGGGCAGTTAAGAACGTCGCCAAACAGGGCATTCAGCTCGGTTTTCATGCTTTCATTCATCGAAAACGATCCGTCATCCCTAAAATCTGCATATATTAGGAATATTATAAGCCAACTCTTATCCTGATGAGACATAACCTTACTTTTTTATTGTTTTTATTTGGATGTCAAACTTGGGCGCAAAATAAAGAGCCGGTACTGATCAGGAAATACACTCAAAAAGACGGCATCAACAGCTACAATATCCGGCGGGTAACGGAAGACGAATGGGGCTTCATCTGGATCGGAACACAGGATGGGCTTTCCCGGTTTGACGGGAAGAACTTCTCCATCTACACCAAAAGCGCGCCTCCACGCAGAAAGATATGCGGGTCCGATGTCCGGGAGATCGTTGCCGACGGCAAGGAACACCTCCTTTGGGTGCTTCCCGACGATGTCGGCATCAATGCCATCAACACCCTTACCGGGGATGTCGTGAAGACCGTTCGTATCCCCTACTCCAATGGAGAGGATTGGAACATCTGCATGACAAAAGACGGCGACTATCTCTGGATCGGCACCTTCGCGGGGGTCAAACTCTACAATATCCGTTCCCGCCATTTCGAACGCCTGCCGGCGATCAGGGGCGATACCAGCAATCCTGTCGAATTCGAGGTACGCAGCATCACCCGGGACAGCCAGGGCAACCTCTGGGTGGCCTATTCCGGCCACGGGATCGTTATCTACGACGGCCCTACAAAGGCGATACTACGAACCATCCCGGTGTCCGCCCTCAATGATCATCTTCATAGCCATAGCATCCGGTTCCTGAAGGGCATCGAAGCAACGCCCGGCACGATGCTCTTTGCCACCAATCAGGGCCTTCGGAAGATCGGGTTCGATCGCCTTTACACCCTTTCTATCGACAATGAACCCTGTAAAGCCTTTCCCCGCCTTGCCACCGAGCCTCTGGAATGGCTGGCCCGCAGGAAAAAGGATATCCTCATTGCCGGTTACAGCGGGCTCATTGCCCTGGACACCACTCTGCGATCCGGCAGCCTCCTGCAGGAACACGTCGGGGCAAGCGATTCGAAATGGCTCGACGCCGTACAATGCGTTTTTGCCGATCACAACGGGAACACCTGGTTGGGCTGCCAGGAAGGGCTTGGTTTCATCAATGGCAAAAGGACTCCCTTCGACCCCTATGTATACGATCCCATTTCCAATCTCAAGCTGGATCATGTTCGCAGCCTGCTTCCCTTGCCCAATGGCGATATTCTGGCGGGCCTGCGCAACGGCATCGTTCATATCGATCACAATAACCGCACTTTCACCCTCTATGACCAACCCCATCTCTATCATCATCTTTTCGAAGATCCCAACGGTCGGATCGTCGCTTCCCGGTTTGATGGGCTCTTCGTCTTTTCCAACGGGCGGCCGGTTCCTATCGCGAAGGTATATCCTGAATTCAAGGGTTTCGACGGAATATCGGTCAACAGCCACATTTTTCTCGATGACAGCCTCGTCGTCCTCGGCACGGAAAGCAACGGCGGCATCCTCCTTTGGAATCACGCCCGGAACACCGTCCGGCGGATCCACAAGGGCGCCGGCAAAGATGTCCTCTTTTCAAATATCGTCAACAACATCTACCTCGACTCTCTTCATAGACTCTGGGTACTTTCCGACAATTCGATCAGCCTTCTCTCGCCCGGCCTTACGAAAAGCCGCGAATTGACCCTGCCTTTCAACCTATTCTTCGACATGTGCGAGGCCGGGGGCGACTACTTCATCGCCGCCTATGGGTCGGGGATCCTCCAGCTCGACCCATCGTTCCGGTTACGCCGGGTGATCAACTCCGCCGGCGGCCTGGCCAACGACGGCGTGTACCAGGTTTATAATTTGTCCGATCGCCGGCTGCTCGTCACCACCAACAACGGCATTTCCCTCGTTGACCTTCCTTCGGGGCGATGCGCCAATTACACGGCCGTAGACGGTCTGCATTCCGACGGCTTCGAGGAGGTCTGCGGCTGCCGGAAAGGCGGCCTTATCTATGCGGGTGGCCTCAACGGCTTCACCGTGATCGATCCTTCTGCACTTACCACCGACACGGTCCCGCCGAAATTCTACTTTACCGGCATCCATACTCAGCTAAAGGACACGACACAGGACACTACCAATCTTCGCATGACCACGCTCACCATCCCGAACAACTGGCTTCAAACCACCGTCAGCTTCACGGGGATACACTATGCAAACCCCACCTCCGTACATTACCAGTACCGCATCCTGGAACAGGACAGTACCTGGCTGAACCTGGGAACCCTGTCTTCTCTCAACCTGGTAGGCCTTGCACCGGGAAATTATACCCTGGAGGCAAGGGCCTTTACGGAAGCGCGGTATCCTTCGCCGCCCGCCCGGTTTCATCTTATCTTCAATCCGAAATGGTATGAGACCCTCTGGTTTCAGTTCGGCCTCCTCCTCACCGCCGGGCTTCTCCTATATGCTCTTTACCGCTTTCGCATCAACGAGATGCGCAAACAACAACAGATCCGGTCCGGCATTGCCAGCGATCTGCATGACGATATCGGCAGCCTCCTGAATTCCGTAAAGGTGTTCTCTCATTTGGCGCGGACAGACCCTTCGGCAGCCGAGCATTTCCGGAACATCGACGAGACCCTCGTCCAGGCCAATACGGGTCTTCGGGACATGATCTGGGTCCTCGATAACTCGGAAGATACGATCGGCGAGCTCATGGATCGCATCCGAAAACACGCCTTGCCCATTACCACCGCCTGTGGGATCACCCTGAGCTACTCCTTCGACGTTCCGGACAAACAGGCCGCAGTATCGAAGACGGAAAAACGCAACCTCCTGCTAATCGCCAAGGAGGCCATTAACAACAGTATCAAGTATTCCGGTTGCGGCATGATCTCGATAGCCTGTACACAGGGCCGCAATGGGTTTTGCCTGCGGATCGCGGACGACGGACGGGGATTCGATCCCGGCGAGCCGCTCCACGGAAATGGGCTCCGCAACATGAAAGAGCGCGCCACGCAGATCCGCTATCGTTGTCACATCGAGTCTTGCCTCACGAAAGGCGTCGCCATCACGGTCACAAAATAAATTCGTGCCTTACCGGTCCGGCCGGCCGCGGCCGGATATCTTACCGCTCCATCCGGATCAGCTTCAGCCGGATGCCTTCCAGCACCATTCCGACCCGGCTTTGCACCTTCAGTTTCTCGAAGATGGACTCCCGGTACCCGTCGATGGTTCGTTCGGAAAGATTCATCCGGCCCGCGATCTCTTTATAGGTCCATTCACTGCAAGCCAATTGTAGGAATCTCAGTTCCTTGTCCGAAAGCCGGGAGTCGTCCCGCCGGGAATGCTGTTGCGCCAGGCGGCGGCAGTTGATGTTCCAGCTATCGCCATTGTAAAACCCTGTATCTCTTACTTCCGAAAGGGCCCTTTCGAGCTCGATAGGGGCGATGCCCTTCAGCAGATAGGCACAGCAGCCGGCCTGCAACATGCTGATGATGGACAGATCATCATCGTTCATGGAAAGCGCGATCAGCCTGACCAGCGGATATTGTTTGGTTACCGCCTCTGCGATATGGACGCCATCGATCCCCGGCATATTGATGTCCACCAACAGGATATCCGGAACGGCGGGCAGGTTCGCCAGTCCTTTCAGCAAATATTCGCCGCTATGCGCCTCGATGATGGTCTCGAATCCGCCAAAACTATTCACCAGCAGGCCAAGCGAATGCACAAAGAGCTGATGATCATCAATAATCCCCACCGTGGTATTTGTTGGTCCCAACATAGATCGATATTACGACAAGGAAGATGCCCAATATACCGTGTTTTTCCCGTTTTTTCCGGCAACGGTATGTCCTATCTTGGTGACGTCAAATACACCCCCACCTTAAACCTTCCAAATGCTTAGCCGCATGAAAAAGAACCTCTTCTTCGCAGCCGTTCCGCTGGTCCTGCTTTGTTATCTTCCCTCGTTTACCAGCACCGGCCGGCCTTCGCCCCGAAAGGACTTTCCGGGCAGAGCTATCCTCTGTGCCGTGCCGGCGCCGGCGGCGATTGGTGCGATCCCATTCCTGCGCGACCCATCCGCGCCCAATGCCCCTTTTGTCAGGAGGAATGTCCGATCGCTGACCCCTGCTCAGATCGCTTCCATAAAAAAGGGCATTGCAGCCATGAAAGGGCTACCGGTGACGGATCCCACCAGCTGGCAATACCAGGCCGCCATCCATGGCACTCTGCTGACGCAAAATTTGCCGTCCTGGAATTCCTGCGAACATGGAAGCAATTTCTTTTTCTCCTGGCATCGGATGTATCTCTATTTTTTCGAGCGGATATTGAGGGCAAAGTCCGGCGACCCCAGGCTGACCTTGCCCTATTGGGACTACCAAACCAACCCCGTCCTCGCTCCTGCCTATACCGACCCCAGGCCATCCAATCCCCTGTACGACCCGACACGAAATGCCAGTATCAACGGCGGCGGCGCTTTACCCGCGGGTATCATGGTCTCCCTCACCAACTATATGAATACGGACATTCCCTATTATACTTTTAACGACGACATCCAGGGTCCGCATGGTTCCGTCCACGTGGCCATTGGCGGCAATATGGCTTCCGTGCCGACATCTGCGCTGGATCCCTGTTTCTGGCTGCACCACACAAATATCGACCGGCTCTGGCAGAAATGGCTGGGCCTCTGCGGAGGCCGGGCCAACCCCACAACGGATGCCGCATGGATGAACCAGGTATACACTTTTTTTGACGAAAACGGCAAACCCGTCACCATGAGGGGCAGCCAGATAGTGAACATCGCCGGCTCCCTGCATTATATTTACGATACACCGGGCTTGCCCACTTGTCCCCGGGTGCCTCCGATATGGCAAGCCTGGCGTTGGTCCAGGATCGAATTGCTTCGTATGCCAGCTCAACGGCTCGCCCTCGACAAACCGCTGACGACGGCGAACTTTAAGAATTCGGAATCCCAGGGACTGCGAGCTTTTTTGAAGACCAGGCAAAACGCCCGGTTTGCGCCGTCCAAGACAACGCCCAAAGACCAACTTTTCGTCGAACTCGGGGATATCAAAATAAGCCAGATGCCGGAAGGCATCGTGGAGGTATACCTCGATCTCCCCGCGGGCGT
>Ga0105237_10008218_pt1 | contig 11333 bp, 9 predicted proteins | sample KBSC24metaG_FD_81520 | JGI IMG/M metagenome (GOLD analysis project Ga0105237, IMG submission 81520) | Corn rhizosphere microbial communities from Kellogg Biological Station, Michigan, USA - KBS C2-4 metaG | ecosystem: Host-associated > Plants > Roots > Rhizosphere > Soil | place: Michigan, USA... | reverse complement strand
ATCCGTATGGTTGATGCCGGCTGCGAGTATGTGCGTATTACCGCGCCCAGCATCAAAGAGGCCCAAAACCTGGCCGAGATCAAGAAACAGCTTCGCCAACGCGGTTATAATGTTCCGCTGGTAGCCGATATACACTTTACGCCCAATGCTGCTGAAGTGGCCGCACGCATCGTTGAAAAAGTAAGGGTAAACCCCGGCAATTACGCCGATAAAAAGAAATTTGACCAGATAGATTATACCGACCAGGAATACCAGGGCGAACTGGAACGCATCTACAAAAAATTTGCCCCCCTGGTGAATATCTGTAAAGAATATGGTACCGCTATGCGTATTGGCACCAACCATGGCTCCCTGAGCGACCGTATCATGAGCCGTTATGGCGATACCCCGCAGGGCATGGTAGAATCGGCTATGGAGTTTATGCGGATGTGCGAAACGCTGAACTACTATAACCTGGTGATCTCCATGAAATCGAGCAATCCACAGGTGATGGTACAAGCCTACCGCCTGCTGGTAGACACTATGGTAGCCGAAGGAATGAACTATCCGCTGCACCTGGGTGTAACAGAAGCCGGCGACGGCGAAGATGGTCGTATCAAATCGGCAGTAGGTATTGGTACACTGCTGGAAGATGGCCTTGGCGATACCGTACGTGTTTCCCTCACCGAAGAACCAGAAGCAGAAGCTCCTGTAGCTATTGAACTGGAGAAACGCTATACCGAGCGGAAAGCAGAAAGCGAAAAGCAAAAAGCGGAGGCAAAAGAGACCATAGACCATGAACCATGGACCATGGACAAAATACCCCACTCCCCCTACGAGTACAAAAAACGCCACACCTATGAGGCCAACGCGTTTATTGGCGGGCATATGGTGCCAAGAGTAGTAGTTGACCTGTCGGCCAGAAACTTAAAAGATCCGGCTGTTCTGAAGGATGCGGGGTATCTGTATTCGCCATTGCTGGATAAATACAATATGGCCGAGCAGTCTGTTGATTTTGTTTACCTGGCCGATGAGTTGCCATCGTTTGTATTCCCAAGCAACTTAAAACAGTTATATAACTACAACACCTGGCAAAAACTGGCCGATAAAACCAATTGCCACCCGGTGTTTTCGTTAGATGAATACATTGCATCGGGCACCGATCGTTCGTCCAAATTAAACCTGGTGAGGATATTATCAACCGATATTGATTCGGATGAGTTTGGGTCGTTACCGTTTGATAACTCATTGGTGTTTGTATTGGAAACTAATGCCCTGCACGGCATGGCCGATCAACGCTCCTTCTTCTTTAAACTGGAAGAACTTGGATTGGAGGTACCGGTGATCGTGAAAAGGAGCTACGAGTTTGAAAGTCAAAAGTCAAGAGTCAAAAGTCAAAATGACTCCCTGACTGAAGACTTAGAACTTAAGACTCAGAACTTACAACTATACGCTGCTACCGATCTGGGTGCCCTGTTAGTTGATGGCTTTGGCGATGGGATATGGATAGATGCGCAAGAATTGCCGGCTAACGTTATTACTTCAACAGCCTTTGGTATTTTACAGGCCACCCGTTCCAGGATCTCCAAAACAGAGTATATATCGTGCCCAAGCTGTGGTCGTACCCTGTTTGACCTGATGGTGACCACCCAGATGATCCGTAGCCGAACAAGTCATCTCAAGGGCCTTAAAATTGGTATCATGGGTTGTATTGTGAATGGCCCGGGCGAAATGGCAGATGCTGATTATGGTTATGTAGGTTCCGGTACCGATAAAGTAACGCTTTACCGTGGTAAAGAAGCTGTCAAGAAAAACATCAGCTCGGTTAATGCGCTTGATGAACTCATCGGCATCATTAAAGAAGATGGTAACTGGGTAGAGCAGGAACAGGCATAAAACAGAACAGGGCCGGCCTCGCGCCAACCCTTGTTCAAAGTATAATTAAAAAAGATCTTTTATCGCTTCAGATTGAACGCAACCGCGATCAGCTTTTTGTTTTCAGGATTGTCCCTGTTTTCATTCAGCTTGTTAGACAACTCATTTAAAGCCAGCTTTGTTTTTTCGCGTTTTAAATTCAGTTTGGCGTTAATAGTTTCCTCATAGATCAGCTTCGCGTCATCGGTATAAAACCGTATGGTTTGTACTTTTGGTTGATTAACGTTACTCTCCACCACCCAAAAACCGTGGGTAGCAGGTGCTTTGATTTGAGCCTGGCTACATACAGCGCTTATCAGGATCAATGCGGTTAACATGATTGTTTTCATAGCCCGTTTTCATTTGATATCCTAAATTAACCAGGCCAGATCCCATAAAGAAATGATGCCGCTACACAGCCATTATTTTCATACAAACAGCATTTAATGTAATGCTATCAACATTTGTCAAAAATAATTACCCTTGTTAAATGTTTTATGGTTGTATGTCGATGAAAGTGTGCGGTTCATCGCATTTACAGAAAAGATTTTACTTCTTTCGGCTGATATCAGGTAAATTAGCTATATGAATAACAGGCTCGACATCAGACTGCAAAATATCAGGATACCAAGGGTTTACCAACACCTGTTATTTTGGGGTGTGGCTTACTTTCTGATAGCCAGCATGTACTCGGTACAAACCAGTTTTAGCATATCTCTCCGGAATAACCTCATTTTTATGCCGGTTCAGGTTGCTTACTATTATGCTATCGCTTACTGGGTAGTTCCGCGTTATCTGTTTGTTAACCGGTATTTTGTGTTCACTTTGCTGTTGCTGCTACTGGTTGCTATTTCTACATTGGCAACCAGGGCTGTCGGTTTAACATTCGTGAATCCGTATGTAATCAGAGTAATGCCCAGTATCGGTCAGGAATTTATCAGGTATAACCGGTTGCCTTTTTTTACCAAACTATTTGATATATCAAGCCTCGTAAACGCATTTAAGGGTGTAAATCTCATTATTGGTTTTGTACTGGCCATCAAGCTATTTAAAATGTGGTATGAGCGTAAGCAGGCCTCTTTAGAAGCAGAATTAAGTGCCTTAAAGGCACAGGTCCATCCGCACTTTTTATTCAATACCTTAAATAACTTGTATGCGCTGAGTCTGGATCACTCGCCTAAATCACCCCAAATGATCCTGGGACTGTCAGATATTTTGCGGTATATGCTTTATGAATGCAATGCCGATGAAGTACCGCTTGAGCGGGAGATATTCATGATGCAGCAATATGTAAAACTGGAAAAACTACGTTATGAAGACCGTATCGACATCAGTTTCACCATTACAGGCGATCTGCGGAATAAACTGATAGCACCATTACTCATTCTCCCCTTTATTGAAAATGCCTTTAAGCATGGCACCAGCGAAAAAACAGGGCAGGTTTGGATAAACATCAGCGTAAATGTTACCGGCAACCGTTTTAAACTGAAAGTAGCCAACAATAAACCCGAGTATCATACCGAGGACGCTGAAGAGAATACCCGTGAGCACATTGGCTTAAAAAATGTGATGAAACGGCTCGATCTGCTTTATCCTGCTACCTCAAAATTAAAGATCATGAATGAGGACGATACTTTTCTGATTGTGCTTCACATGCAGTTGAGTGTGGTTAAACAATCCGAAAAACAATTGGTAAGCGCATGAAGATCCGGACACTCATAGTTGATGATGAGCCTCACGCCATCGCCGTGCTGGAGAAATACCTGGCCCAGTTTAACCAAATGGAACTGGTAGGTAAATGTTCGGATTCGATACAAGCCTTCCAACTGCTACAACAAAAACCGGTCGACCTGATGTTTTTGGATATCAAAATGCCCGGGATTAAAGGCACCGACCTGCTCCGGAGCCTCAAAAATCCACCCAGGGTAATTTTCACCACCGCTTACAGCGAATACGCGCTGGAGGGCTTTGAGCTAAACGCGGTTGACTATCTGTTAAAACCAATTTCCTTCGAGCGTTTTTTGCGTGCTGTTGATAAAATTTACCAGTTGGCAGAAAGCAGGCACAATCCAATGATCACGCACGAAATTCCGGCAAGCGACCATGAAACATTTATCTATCTTAAAGTTGAACGCAAAACTGTTAAAGTAAACGTAAACGACATTTTATGGATAGAAAGCCTGCGCGATTATGTAAAAGTGGTGATTAAAGATCAGGTGTATATTACTCGGCAAAAGATCAGTATACTGGAAGAAATGTTGCCGGAAAACAAATTTGTACGTATCCACCGGTCGTTCATTGTAGCGTTGGGTAAAATCGACTCTTTTTACTCCTATAGCATTGAGGTGGCAGGCCATGAATTACCCATTGGTCGTAATTACAAACAGGATGTTCAAAAAAAGCTAAAGGCTGAACAGATACAATTTGACTCATAAGTGTAAAATAATTTTGCATTATCTTTGAGATTCATGAACCATAAAATAGCTGTTTTAGATATTCCTGCCACACTTCAACGATACATCAGCACCAACCGTGATTTTGGTATTATCCATGATCACTGGAGCCAGGATGATTTTGCGGTAATAAGCAATGAAAACGGGGTATCACATGGTTTGCCTGTTAAAACAGATTATTACTCGGTTGTTTTATGCCTGAGCGGCAACTGTAAAAAAACAGTCGGTCATTTTGTTTTTGAGGTTTACCCAAACTCCATACACCTGGTGTCGCCAGCTTTTATTACCTCTTTTGAAGATGCCTCTGACGATCTGCTCTTGTACCAGGTACTATTTAAAAAGGATTTTCTAACTCACAATTTCCTGAAAGAAAACATTGTAGATAACCTGCTGGAGGTCAATCCTGATTACCCACCGATCTATGGCCTGTCAACAAAAAGTGTGGCATCCTTAAAAGCTCTGTACGAAAAGATAAGTGATGAAAGCCGTGAAAAGGGGGCTTTTCATTTGCAGATCTTACGCCTCCTGGTAGTTGATCTGTTGTATGAAATGAACCGGGCCTGCGAAAGCTGTTTGCTGCATTCAACCAGGCATTTGAGTAAACAATATCAGTTAGTATATAAATTCAAGAAGCTGGTTGAGGAGAAATTCCTGGCCCTGAAAACCGTACAGGAATATGCAGACGAATTATTTATATCAGCCAAATATTTAACCGAACTGGTAAAGGGCGAGACCGGGCAAAATGCCCTGCATGTTATCCATAATCGCTTATATCTGGAGGCACAATATTTACTATCATCATCGGGCCTTAGTATCAAAGAAATTGCCGAACGGCTTAACTTTGATAACAGTTCGCATTTCAGCAGGTTCTTTAAACGTTTCGCAGGGTATAATCCATCGGAACTTAAACAGGTACAATAGAGAAATCTCCCGCTTCCTTCCTTTCAAAATCCCCCGTTATGACTATTGTCTGACGGTATTTTCTACCTATCGGAAAAATTGGTTGTTAAATCCGATTTATTGGGATTGATGTGCCTTCGTACAGCCAGTACCTTTGACATGTCAATCAACAACAACGGTCATGAAAAAGGAAAACTTAAACTTACTAAAAGGCAGATTACTTCAGGTATACTGGGGCACCTTTCAAATTTTAACTATCATTTACAGATAATCACCTTCGGGAGATCATCAAAAATTTTACCATATATAACAAAACTATACTATAACCTACACGATCATGAAAACCTCCATTAAACTCAGTGTTTTAATATTTTCATTGTTATCTGTTATTTCTTTAAATATCAAAGCACAGGACATAAATAATCCTGTAACACCTAAAACAACTTCTTTGGGTTCGGGCATCCGCTTAAGTGCCGGTGTTGAATCGGGTATACCTTTGGGCAAACTTAATAATAACTACAACCTGAACTTCGGCGGTTCGTTACAGGCCGATTTCCCGGTGATCGACAGGCAATTATATGTTACTTTAAACACTGGTTTCAACAATATTTATGCTGATGATATCACCAATGCTCCCGACATTCAACTAATACCAGTTAAGGTGGGTTTAAAATATTTCCCTGTTAAAAATTTCTATATCCAGGGCGAAGCTGGTGCATCATTTATTGCCAACAAAACTGATCTGGGTGCAACTAAATCAGCTGCGTTTGTTTATGCACCACAAGTAGGTGTATTATTTAATGTAGGCCGCAAAAATTATATTGATGCAGGTGTAAGGTTTGAAAGTAACAGTAAATTTTATACTAACGGCAGCACCAGTAACTTTATTGGTCTGCGGGTTGCTTACGCTTTCAATCTTTAATCAGTACCAAAAACAACAGCCGGAAGGCTTCTCTATATATTGACACAGAAAAACAGGCAGACTCTTTAAAGTCTGCCTGTTTTGTTTTACATCTCGACCATCGTTCAGGTTCAGTCCACCGAATTAAATTCAGCAAACATGTTTGCTGTTTCGCTTAGGCTATTCAGGTTTACATAATCGCAAACTTCGGCATACTCGGCCCACATTTCATGAACAGCTTTGTTCTGATGGGCCTGATTAATGGCTTCGGCACTCAACCATTCAAAAACTTCAATAATGGTTCCATCAATGGTTTCCATAATAATGGATTCCCGATCCGTTACCAATCCCTCCAACTTGAGCCGGGGTACGTGGGTTTTGGCGAGTTGCTTTAAAGCATCTGCTTTTCCAGGTTTTGGTTTATAAGCTACAATAACTATTCGCCCCATGATTGTCATATTTTACAGCAATTTACAATTTTTAAAACCCACATCATATTCAATGGTTAGCTTTATACATATCAAAACATAAATCAACCTGACCATGGCAAAAAATGTTGCAGATCAACTGGTAGAAATGCTGGCCAACGCCGGTATAAAAAGAATATATGCCGTTACCGGCGATAGCCTTAACGAGGTAAATGATGCCGTAAGACGCGAGGGAAATATACAATGGATACATGTACGACACGAAGAGGTTGGCGCCTACGCAGCCGGCGCCGAGGCACAGCTGAATAGTTTGGCGTGTTGTGCTGGAAGCAGTGGCCCGGGCCATGTACACCTCATTAACGGCTTGTATGATGCTCACCGGTCTGGCGCGCCGGTTATTGCTATCGCTTCGACCATAGCTACTTTTGAATTTGGTACCGATTACTTCCAGGAAACCAATACCATCAAATTATTTGACGATTGCAGTTATTACAACCAGGTGGCGGCCACGCCCAGGCAATTGCCCCGTATGCTGCAGGCCGGGATACAAAGTGCGCTGCATCAGAAAGGCGTGGCTGTAATTGGCTTGCCGGGTGATATTACCAGCATGGATGCTGTCGAGATCAATACATCCACCCAAAACTTTAGCCCTGTACCTGTGATCAGACCCTCAGATACTGACCTGCAAAAGCTATCTGCCTTGATCAACCAGCATCAGAAGATCACCATTTTTTGCGGCATAGGTGCGGGTGAAGCTCATGATGAAGTGGTTGCTCTATCGCAAAAACTTCATGCTACGGTAGCTTATTCCTTCCGTGCCAAAATGGATATTCAATATGATAATCCCAACGAAGTAGGCATGACCGGTCTTTTGGGCCTGCCATCGGCCTACCATAGCATGCATGAGAGTGATCTGCTGATATTGTTAGGCACCGATTTCCCGTACACGCCATTTATGCCTACGGATTGCAAAATTGTACAGGTAGATATTAAGCCAGAACGCATTGGTCGCCGGGCCAAAGTTGATGTGGGGTTATGCGGCGACATCAAAGATACGTTAACATCACTGCTTCCGCTGATCAGTCAAAAACAGGACGATAGCTTTTTACAAGCCCAGCTAAAAGTATACGCCGATGTAAAAAACAAAATGCAGACCTATGTGGACGACAGCGGCGAACAGGATAAGATACATCCCGAATTTGTAGCCAGTATATTAGATAAATTAGCTGCCGACGACGCCATATTTACGGTGGATACCGGCATGTCATGCGTATGGGGTTCCCGTTATATTAATGCCACAGGTAAGCGAAAAATGATAGGCTCTTTTAATCATGGCTCTATGGCTAATGCCATGCCGCAAGCCATTGGCGCGGCCCTGGCCCGTCCCGGTCAGCAGGTTATTGCGCTTTGTGGCGATGGTGGATTGTCGATGTTGCTTGGTGATCTGGCTACCATTGTTCAGTATAAATTGCCGGTCAAGATAATCGTTTTTAACAATCGTTCCCTGGGCATGGTCAAGTTAGAAATGGAGGTTGCCGGCCTGCCCGACTGGCAAACGGATATGTACAATCCCGATTTTGCTTTAGTAGCGCAGGCTATGGGCATTAAAGGTATTAACGTTAAATATCCGCAGGATGTTCAGGAGGCGATTGCAGAAGCATTGGCTTTTGACGGCCCGGCATTGGTCAATGTATTTACTGACCCTAACGCGCTGGCTATGCCTCCCAAAATTGAATTTGAGCAAGTGAAAGGCATGGCTGTATCCATGACCAAATTGATGCTCAACGGCCATATGGACGAGGTATTGGATACCGTAAAATCAAACTATAAACATTTGAAGGATCTGTTATAGTCAGCCCTGAATAGGCGGGCTATTTTGTCACAAAAGTGGGTTTACATAATTAATATTTTACCAAAATATTCTGACATTTTCCTTAAACAAAAAACCCGGTCTTAACCGGGTTTTTATATTTCTTATTTCTTCCAAACGTTATTGTCGGGATTATAATCGGGCAGTACTTTATCAGGGTCATAAGTAACCGATTCAATTTCTTCAGTTGATGGATATTTGAATGTCCATGAAGCAAAACGTTCCCAAATTTCAACAGGCAGTTTAATACGATCTGTTTTACCGCTTTTGGTTTTCACCTCCAGGATAACCGGCATAGCTATTTTACCAAGGTTATCTACAGTGATCATGGCTCCTTTTGAGGCATCGCCATCCACATATTTCACATCGCTAACCGCAACATCCAGGCGCCAGTCATTCAGGAACCAGCCTCTCCAGAACCATTGCAGGCTCTCGCCTGAGGCATTCTCGATAGTGCGAAAAAAGTCGTCAGGTGTTGGGTGTTTAAATGCCCACCTGTTAATGTAAGTTTTAAAAGCAAAATCAAAACGTTCAGGGCCTAATATCTGCTCGCGTAATAAAACCAGACCTGCGCTTGGTTTTGCATACAGCAATGTACCGGTATTTCTTTCTCTCAAGTTGGCTGGTTGGCTCATCATTGGCTCCAATTCAGGTTTAGTGAAAAAGTCGCCGGTACGATGCATATCTATAGCCCGGGTGCTTTTATACTCGCCATTGTTAAAATTAGCGGTTGAAAGTGTGTTGATGAAAGTGTTAAAACCTTCGTCCATCCAACCGTACATGCGTTCGTTTGAACCTACGATCATCGGGAACCAGGTATGACCAAACTCGTGATCATTTACACCCCAAAGCGCATTTTTCTTTGCTTTATATCCACAGAAAACAATACCAGGGTATTCCATACCACCTACTATGCCAGCAACAGCTGTTGCGGCAGGATAAGGGAACTCAAACCATTTGGCAGAGTTATATTCAATTGATTTTTTTACATATTCTGTTGAACGGCCCCAGGCATCGTTGCCATCACTTTCAACAGGGTAGGCCGAAATAGCTAATGACTTTTTACCACTTGGCAGATCCATTTTGGCAGCATCGATTATAAATGCAGCTGATGAAGCCCATGAAGCATCACGCGCGTTCTTTATTTTGAAGTGCCAGGTGAGTTCTGTTTTACCAGCCGGGCGCGACTTAGGATCTTTAACCTCATCGGCGGTGCGGATCACTACCGTTTTTTCGCTTTCGGCGGCTTCGGCCCAACGTTTTTGTTGTTCAGCGGTGTATACTTCCTGTGGATTTTGCAGTTCACCGGAGGCTACTACGATATGATTGGCCGGAGCTGTAATGTTCAGATCAAAATCACCATACTCCAGGTAAAATTCACCCGGACCTGTATAGGGCAGGGTGTTCCATCCCATTACATCGTCATATACGCACATACGTGGATACCATTGCGCAATAGTATAAATTCGGCCATTCTTAGTATCCTGGTAACCCATACGATCTGATCCATAATTTGGCGGAACAAATGAGTACTCTATTTTAAGTTTAACCTGCCCGCCATTGGCTGTTACCTCTTTTGGTAAAAAAACCTGCATGCGGGTATCACTGATCAAAAATTTAGCTTCGGCAAATTCACCTTTGCCAATAGCGTATTTTACCGATTTTATTTTGTAGCCGGCATCAAATGCTTCGCCACGGCCCCAGTTACGGCTACCTGTTGGCGGCACAATAGCCGTTCCGCGTGAATCTAATTTAAACAGGTTTTGGTCAAGCTGCATCCATAAAAAGCCCAGATTCTGCGGACTATTATTGGTATAAGTTAAAACCTCAGAACCGGTGATCTCATTGGTTTGATCGTTCAGTTTTGCAGCCAATTGATAATCGGCCCGGTTTTGCCAGTATTTAGGTCCTGGTTCGCCATTTGCGGCACGATATTCTGTACCATTTTTGGTATAAAAGCCAGGCCCGAAAGTTTCATGGTAATTGTAATCAGAAGCAGGCGCATTAGTTGAAGCGGCCTGCTGAGCATCACTTACACTAACCGCCAACATAAAGGCCATGCTGAAACCGGCCATCAGTTTTAAATTCATTTCAATATTTTTTGTATGTATACAGCAAGTATACTACAAAAAAACGTTTTTGGATGTTCGGGTAAAACGATTGTTACCATAAAATTAAATTATTCCTCATCAAACACGAAAGCCTATAAATCAGGTAGATATACGAGATTTACAGGCTTCAAACTAAAAAATATAGAGATATCCCGGCCCTATTTGTTTAAAAAGTGGGACCGGTAAATTTTTTCATCAAAACCAAAAAACAAAAAGTCGCCATCTTCAATAACCGGTCTTTTGATCATGCTGGTTTTTTGCTGTAATAGAGTAAGCGCGTCGGCATTGGTTTTTATACTTTCTTTTACTTGAGGGTCAAGTTGTTTCCAGGTAAGCCCCTGCTTGTTCAGAAATTTTTCGTACCCCGCTTTGCTATCCCACTCCTGCAATTTCTCGGCACTTACTCCAAGCTTTTTGAAATCCTGGAAATTATAATCTACCTTATTTTCTTTTAACCAGTCAAGCGCTTTCTTAACTGTGTTGCAATTGGTTATTCCGTAAACTTTCATGGGGCTAATTTATCCTTTTTGCGCCGAAAATATGTCAGGTGTTTTTAATCAAATACGTCATCTTACTGAAGTAATAACTAATGAAAAGGCATAATAAAAGAATAATAACCAAAAAGAGGGTGTCATGCTGAGCTCCGTCGAAGGATAGAGCGCAGAGGCCTGCCCACCATGCTTCGACGGAGCTCAGCATGACAGCCTTTTGGGGATAGTGGCCAATGATGGGCTATTACTCTTACTGACTGGCACCGCTGCTTTTACCCCCGCCTTT
>Ga0105237_10008217_pt1 | contig 11334 bp, 9 predicted proteins | sample KBSC24metaG_FD_81520 | JGI IMG/M metagenome (GOLD analysis project Ga0105237, IMG submission 81520) | Corn rhizosphere microbial communities from Kellogg Biological Station, Michigan, USA - KBS C2-4 metaG | ecosystem: Host-associated > Plants > Roots > Rhizosphere > Soil | place: Michigan, USA... | reverse complement strand
GCGCGTCCGCGACGCTCAAATTGATCCGTCCCGACGCCATGACGGCCACCTCCCCAACCTGAACTCCAGCCCGATCAGCATCGCGATGGCCGCATCGAGAGACTCATTTGAGCACATTTGGCGGCAGGACGCGATCTTGAACAAACCGCGGCGCTTTTTTCCGGGCCCCGCGTGCTATCCTGTCAGCGCAACGAGGGGGCGGCAGCAGGATGAAGGGACGACTGATTACGCTCTTTGTGGGCGTGTTGATCGCCGCGGGCTCATGGGTGCCGCTGTTGATTGTCGAGGCCTACGATCGTTATGCGATGCCGGTCGGGCTCGGCCTGTTTGCTCTTGCCGGAAGCCTTGTCGGTGGCGTGATCGCCCTGGTCGGAGCCATCAGGCTGGCGATCGACGCCTTGCGTGCTGCAAAGGCGCGACCCTGATTTGCGCCGCCCCGAAGCCGGGGCGGCACTGTTTTTCCTGGTGCCCGAATCAGCAGCTACTTCGCAAAGGCGGGAAACACCGGCAATTTTCCGATGTCGCGCTCATCATGCTGGATGATGACCGTCGCCTTCAGATTCGCTGCGATCTTCTTGATGCGCTCGATCGAGGCCACGGTCTGGGCGCGATCGAAGTTGAACCAGGGCACGCCGTCCGAATCGTAGTTCTCGTGGAAGTGGACCGCATCGCCGGTCAGGATGACGGGACCCTTCTGTGCCAGCTTGACGAGCAGGCTCTGATGGCCCGGCGTGTGGCCGGGCGTGCGCAGCACGATCACCGTGCCGTCACCGAACACGTCCTTGTCGGTAGCCTGCGGCTCGACCTTGCTGTCGCCCTTGATCCAGCTCTCGAACGGCTTGAAGTTCACGCCTTGCGCTGGCTTGGGGCTGGAGATCGCTTCCCATTCCTTGGCGCCGATCAGCAGGGTCGCTTTCGGAAACGAGTCGACCTGGCCGGTGTGATCGGCGTGATAGTGACTGATGCCGACATATTTGATCTGGTCGGGCTTGACGTCGACCTTCGCCAGCTGATCGACCAGGCTGACCTTCGGGGCGACATTGGGCGCCGTCATGGCATGGCCCGTGTCCCACAGCATGTATTCGTCACCGTGCTTGATGAGATAGCAACTGAAGACGAACTGAATCTTCAGTTCGCCATAGGCGTAGGTATCCGAGAAGCGTTCATTGACGGCAACGGGCGCCTGCGGCGTGCCGCAATCCATGAGGCGCAGCAGCGACACTTCCGGCGCCGCTTGCGCTGATGTGGCGAGGCTGGCGAACAGGCCGACGCCGGCAGCGAGTATGGTCAATTTTCGGTTCATTGTTTCTTTCCCTGAGTTTCTTCCCTGGACTGCGCGTCGAGACGCCTCCTTAACCGGCGTGGCCTTCAAAGCGCGCAAGCGCGGCCTGCCAGCGGCAGGTGGCGCGCAGAATACACACATTCAGGGCCGGCGGAACGTCGATTCCTGGCCGGACATGATCGGATTTGAGTCCGCTTGCGGGGAATAAACCCGAAACTCGATTTCGGGCCGGGCCTGCGGATCTGCTGATGCCATCATCCTGACATGGGTCCGCTGTTCCCATCTCAGATCAAGACAGCTTTCAAGACGATCACGTTTCGGCGATAAGAGGCATGCAATGAGAGGTCCGCATGAGGCGACGTGACTTTGTCAGCTTGATCGGCGGTGCTGCTGCGAGTTGGCCGCTCGCGGCGCGCGCGCAGCAGCCGCGCCAGATGCGACGGATCGCTGTCCTGACGAGCTCCGACCAGAGCGACCCTGAGGCGCAGGCCTGGGTCGCGGCGTTCCGGGAAGACCTCGGGAAGCTCGGATGGACGGAGGGCCGCAACATCGAGATCGACATTCGCTGGACCAAAGCCGACGTCGAGCTCATGACGCGTTCCGCGAACGAGCTCGTCACGTCTCAACCTGACCTGATCCTTACCAGCAGCACACCCGCAACTGCGGTCATGTTGCAACACACCCGTACCATCCCGATCATTTTCCTGCTGGTTGCCGATCCCGTCGGCAGCCGCTTTGTCGCGAGCCTCCCGAAGCCGGGCGGCAACGCCACCGGCTTCACCCCTATCGTGGACTCGCTGGGCGGCAAATGGGTGGAGCTTTTGAAGGAGATCGCGCCGCGCGTCGGCAGGATCACCTTGATGTTCAACCCGACGATGACGGCGCCGTTTATCCAAGCCTATCTGGGCTCCTTCAAGACCGCCGCTTCGTCCCTTGCCGTGGAGGCGAGCGTCGCACCCGTCCAGGACATGCGTGAGGTCGAGTCCCTTGTTTCCGCAAGCGGCGCGAACAGTGCTCTCGTCGTGATACCGGATGCCTTCACCGTCGGCCATCGCGCGGAGATTGCCTCGCTGGCTGACCGTTACCGTCTCCCTGCGGTCTCCTGGTCGCGTTCATTCGCCGAACTCGGCGGCCTGATCTCCTACGGTCCCGTTCTCGTCGAAGAGTATCGGCGTGCGGCGGCCTATGCCGACCGCATTCTCAAAGGCGAGAAGCCGAGCGAGCTTCCTGTCCAGACTCCGGTCAAGTTCGAGCTCGTGATCAACATGAAGACCGCCAGGGCATTCGGATTGACCGTGTCGGACAGGCTGCGCGCGCTGGCGGACGAGCTCATCGAGTAGTGCGGCTCGTCGTCAGGCATTTTTTCGGTTGCCGGCATCTTTCGGACACGCCGGGAGCGGGGCGACGACGTCGGCAGAGCGGACGTTCGGCCTGCGCGGCATCCGTCCGCCTTGATCCAAAAAGAGCAACCGTGACGCTTTGCCCGCTTCGAAAGGACCCTGATCCTGAGATAGCCTGAGCCATGTCCAACGTGTCGATTTCACCGAGTTCGTTTCGAAAGCGAGACAATGGAGCGCCGGCTCGCCGCAATCGTTGCCGCTGACATCGTCGGCTACAGCCGCCTGATGGGCGACGACGAGCCGGGCACCTTGGCCGCTGTCGGCACATTGCGCGAAACCGTGATTGTGCCCGCCCTCGCCAGTCGCGGCGGGCGTCTCGTGAAAAGCACCGGCGATGGCTTCCTGTTCGAATTCGCAAGTGCCGTCGAGGCGATCGGATACGCGATGGAGATCCAGCGCCGGCTCTGCGGGATCAACAGCGAGCGAGACAAGCCGCTCGAACTCAGGATCGGTGTCAACGTCGGCGATATCATGATCGAGGACGGCGACGTCTTCGGTGACGGCGTCAATGTTGCCTCTCGGCTGGAAGGCATCGCCGATCCCGGCGGCATCTGTCTTTCCCGCTCCGCGCATGATCAGGTCCGCGACAAGGTCAGCCTTGATTTCGTGGACCTTGGTGAGCGAGCGCTGAAGAACATCGCGCGCCCCGTACATATATTCCGCGTTGCCATGACGCAGCCGGCAACGGCCCTGCGCCGCGGTTCCAGCGGCTTCGAGGATACGCGCGCGGTTGCGGTGTTGCCGTTCGATAATCTCAGCAAGGATCCGGGTGAAGAATACTTCGTTGACGGGCTCACCGAAGATATCATCACTGCGCTGTCCTACTGGCGATGGTTTCCGGTCGTCGCGCGCAACTCGACCTTTGTCTACAAGAACAAGCCGAAGAACGTCACCGCGATCTGCAGGGAACTGGGCGCGGCCTACCTTGTCGAAGGCAGCGCCCGGCGCGCCGGCGACCAGATTCGCATCACGATCCAGCTGATCGAGGCAGCCACCGGCCATCACTTGTACGCCGAACGCTACGACCGCAGCATAACCGACGTGTTTTTGGTCCAGGACGAAATTGCCGAACGCATCTGCGTGTCCATCGAACCGGAAATAGCCCGCGCGGAAGCGCGCCGCATCGCGCGAAAGCATCCGTCGGACCTCGAGGCCTGGGATCATGCCCTGAAGGCGCTGGCGCTGCAGGAGCGTATGACGCCGGCCGGCCACACGGAAGCGCGCAGTCAGCTCGAGCAGGCCCTGAAACTCGAACCGGTCTCGGCGCGGGCATGGTCCTTGTTGTCGCTATGTCACTATCACGAAGGAATTCTCGGCTGGGCTGAAGATCGCGGCCGCGCCTTGCAGTTGTCGCTCGATGCCGCCGAACAGGCGCTGGCTCATGACGACCGCGAGTGGCTTGCGCAAGGTCTCTGGGGCATGGGGCGGATGTGGACACAGCGTGATTTTTCTTCGGCGCTCGAGGGTGAGGAGAAGGCGGTGGCGCTCAATCCAAGTGCGCCGATGGCTCGTCACTTCCTTGCCTGCGTGCTGGAGTTCTCCGGGCGGCCCAAAGAAGCGCTGCCGCATCTGGAGACGGTGCTGCGGCTTGACCCGCACTACCGCTTCCGCTCGCTGGCGCTGGCCGACCAAAGTCTCTGTCATTTCCTGCTCGGCGATATCGAGGAGGCGATCGCAACGGCGGAGAAAGGCGTTCGGGCCCATGGCGGCAACGTCCGGGCGCGGCAGCGGCTGGTCGCGGCGTTGAGCGCGCGAGGATTGGAAGACCAGGCCCGCGCCGCCGCGGCAGAGCTCGCCAGAATGCAGCCGACCTTCAATGTCGCCTACATCGACGATACCTATCCCTTCATGCTGCCCGATCAGCGCGACCGTTTCGTCGATGCACTCCGCGCGGCGGATCTCCTGAAGGGCTGACTTACCACACCATTGCCCAAGCTCGTATCTCTCAGCCTTCGGGCAGCCCGGCGTCCCGCAATCCCTGCGCCAACCGATCGCGGTACTCCGGCATGTTCTGAAATCCGGGGATCGCCAGATAGCGCCGGATCGTGAAATCCGGGTTCGCGGCCAGCACTTTGGCCGCCGCCGCGCGGGCGGTCGCCATGTCGCCGGCCATCCCGGCCCACGCGGCGAGAAGCCTGTGGGCCCACGTCACCTCGGAGTGCTTCTTGGTAACGTCCTTTGCGATGGCGACGGCTTCGTTGGGACTCCCCGCACAGGCCAGCGCGCTCGCCATGCCCATCCGGGTGTTGAAGGCGAACGGATCGAGCGGGCTGAGCTTCATGGCCTTGGCGAACCGTTCCAACGCGCGCTCCGGCTGTGCGCGATAGATGCCGTTCCATCCCCATCGCGCCCACGCCCAGGCATTGTTGGGATCGAGCGCCAGCGCCTGCTCGAGCAAGGCGGATGCACGTTCCTGGTCCCCACAAAAATCGGTGGCGGCGCCGGCCGCCGTCAGCGCGGTCGGGTCATCATCGATCAGCCCCGTCGTGGCATCGACCGCGCGCCGCGCGGCCGCGATCTCGCGCTCGGGCTCGGTGGTCCAGAGATAGGTGGCCTTGAGCGCGTGGCACCAGGCGAGCAGCGCATGGGCCCGGCCGTATTGCGGATCGATCCGCAGCGCGGCCGCAACGATCGGGATCGCTTCGTTGATGGCCGCCGCGTTCTGCCCCCACAGTTTCGGAAATGCGCGCATCACCAGATCGTAGGCCTTCAGGCTCGCCGGCGGCTTGCGCGTCGCCGTCTCGATCTCTGCCTGCCGCACCGCCGGCTTGAGCGCGCCTGCGACTTGAGCCGCGATCTGGTCCTGGAACGCGAAGACTTCGGTGGCTGCGCCATCGTAGCGGTCGGACCACAACTGGGTTCGCGTAGCGGCGTCGATGAGCTGCACGGAGATTCTCAGCCGGTCACCGCCACGCCGGACCGTGCCCTCGACGAGGTAGGCGACACCGAGCTCGCGTCCGACTTCCCGCACATCCACGAACCGTCCCTTGAACGTGAAGGTGGATTGCCGCGCGATGACAAGGAAGTCGCGGATGCGCGAGAGCGCCGAGGTGATCTCTTCGACCACGCCGTCCGCAAAATACTCGTCCGACGGCTCGCCGAGATTGTCGAACGGCATGATCGCCACGGAGGGGTGCGGCTGAACATGGTTTGGTGCGCCATTTGTTCCTGCTCGCGCATCCACGTCGGCGCGTTGCGCTTTTTCGTGCGCGTCGTTTCCAGACGATTGAATGGAGGCGAAGAGCCGTCTCGTTTCGGCGTCCGGCTCGGCCAGCAGCTCGCGCAGCAGCGCCGCCTTGCATTGCTCGAACTGCCGCAGCGCCGCGTTGGTTCGGCCGCGCCGCAGATGGACGCGCATCAGGGCACGGTGCGCTTCCTCCGATGCCGGCGCGGACAAAAGCAGGCGCTCCGCCAGGGCCTCGGCCGCGTCCAGCGATTTGCCATCGGCATCCTCGGACCGACTGAGGCGCTCGGCAAGCACTTGCGCCTGATCGTTGAGGCTTCGCCGGTGGGACGTCACGAATGACTCGACATCCTCCGCAACCTCCACGCCAGCCAAAAGTTCGCCGCCATAGGCGTTCGCCGCTGCGATCCAGCCGTCGCGGTCATGCTTTTGCAATCCCTGACGGAACGCATTGACGTCGACCCCCTCCGCATCGGCCGACAATCTCACGACCTCCAGATCGCTCTGCAGCGACATCGCGCAGCTGTCGCCGGCGAGCGCCTTCCTGATGGCCGCAAGGGCTTGCCTCAGGCTGTTGCGCGCTTGCGCGGATGGGCGCTCCGGCCAGAACAGCGCGCAGAGCTCGGCGCGGCTCAGCCCCTTTGCTCCGGCCAAAGCCAGGCACGCAAGCAGCAGCCGTGTCTGGCGGGTCACGTTCTGCGCCGACACCCCGGCGGCCGAACTCAAATCCAGTCCGCCCAGAATTCGCAACTGCATGAAGCACCTCCCGTCGCTCGCGGCACGGCCGCACGACAGCCTCCACGTGCATTTAACGCGGATTTAACGCCCCAGCCAAGCCGTCAAGTTGGGAGTTCACGCTGAAACGAACATGTCTCAAGCGCCTCGGTGGGATGCTGCCGCGCATCCCTGCGCAAAACGAGGTCCACATGAAATCGACACGCACGATGATCCTGGCCAGCATGATGGCGGTTGCGGCGAGCTGCGGTGCGGTCGCCCAGCAGGACGAGAGATTGGGGAAACTGAGCTTTCCGACCTCGTGCGATCCAAAGGTGCAGGCCGAGTTCGAGCGCGGCGTCGCGATGATCCATTCCTACTGGTTTCTGATCGCGCGCCGCACCTTTGAGGGAGTCGTGCGACAGGACCCCGGTTGCGCGATCGCGTATTGGGGGATCGCAATCGACCTGCTGAACAACGTATTCGTCGCGCCGCCGTCGCGCGCCGACGCGGAGGCCGCCTGGGCCGCGCTCGAAAAGGCGCGCGAGATCGGGGCGAAGACCCAGCGCGAGCGCGACTGGATCGAGGCCTTGAGCGCCTACTACCGCGACTTTGACAAAACGCCGGTCACCGTCCGCCTTGCGGCCTACAACAAGGCGATGGAGCAATTGACGCAGCGCTATCCCGACGATTACGAGGCGCAGGTCTTTTATGCGCTCACCCTGCAGGCGTCGGCATCCCCCGCCGACACGACCTACGCCAACCAGCTCAAGTCTGCCGCCATCCTGCAGAAGCTGTACGAACAAAATCCGCAGCATCCCGGCGTAACCCATTTCACGATCCACGCCTATGACTTCGCACCCATTGCCGAGAGAGGCCTCCCCGCGGCGCGGCGCTACGCCGAGATTGCGCCGGCCGTGCCGCATGCCCGGCACATGCCTTCGCACATCTACTCGATGGTCGGGCTGTGGAACGAATCGATTGCGTCGAATGCGTCGGCTCTCGATATCCAGCCCGACTATTACCACGCGGCGGATTTCGCGGTTTATGCGTACCTGCAGCTCGCGCAGGACGCCAAGGCCAAGGCGCTGACCGAGAAATCGCTGGCGACCGCCGATCGCGGTGACCGCCCGATCGTCTTCGCCAATTTTACGGCAAAGAACGCCATGCCGGCGCGTTATGTGCTCGAACGCGCCGATTGGGAAGGCGCCGCGGCGCTCGCGTTCAAACCGAGCCAATATCCGCAGGCGGATTCGCTGACGCATTTCACGCGCGGTCTCGGAATGGCGCGCAGCGGCGACCTGGCCGGTGCGAAAACAGAGATCGAGGCGATCAAGGCGCTGCGCGCGGCGCTGGAGAAGTCCAACCTGTCCTACTGGGCCGACCGGTCGGAAGAACAGATTCTGACGATTTCGGCCTGGATCGGGCTCAAGGAAGGAGCGCGCGAGCAGGCCGTGAAGTTCATGCGCGCAGCCGCCGAAGGCGAGGACGGCAGCATCAAGAACGTGGCGATGGAAAATCGCCTTTATCCGTTCCGCGAGCTCCTGGGCGAACTGCTGCTCGAGATGGGCGAACCCGCCGCGGCCATGAAGGAATTCGAAACCGCCCTTCGGCAAACGCCGAACCGCTATCGTGCGCTGCTCGGAATGGCGCGCGCGGCGGCCGGTACCGGCGATCGCGCCAAGGCCGCCGAATCCTACGGCAAGCTGGTCGAGCTCGCCAGGAATGCCGACAACGAGCGGCCCGAAACGCGTGAGGCCAGGACCTTCCTCGCCAGCAAGAAGGCGAGCAATCCATGATTCGTGTGATCGCGTCGGCCGCAATCCTCGGCGTGATGGCCGCGGGAGGCGCCGTCTACACCGGGCACGAACTGGCCTGGCCAGGCAACATCGCGACCTGGTTGGGGGCTCCGGTCGAGGCGAGGCTTGCAACCGAAAACTGGCCGATCTGTTCGACGATGACGGCGATGGGGACCGAGGCGGACTGGGCACAGCTCGATCCCGATTTCGCGGCCGGCAAGAGGGCTATGGTCGCCGAAGACTGGAACGGCGCGATCGCCGCGCTCGAACTTGCCGTGCTGCGCGATCCCCGCAATGCCGACATCCAGAATTACATCGGCTACGCACACCGGCGGCTGCGCGAAATGGGACCGGCCATGGGCCACTATCAGGAGGCGCTGATGTTCAATCCGCGCCATCGCAGCGCGCGCGAACATCTCGGCGAGCTTTATCTTGCGCTCGGTGAGCCGGTCAAAGCCGAAGAGCAGCTGGCGGCCCTGAAGGACATTTGCCTTATCCCATGTGACGAAGTCGCCGACCTCGAGCGTGCGATCGCGGCCTACCAGGCACTGGCGCAGCGGCCGCGAATTTGACGCCGGCCGATCCGGCGCTTCTTTAGAGAAACACCTCGGGCGGCACGCCAAGCAGGACCTGCCCGACCGCCTCGAAATGAGCGCCGCGTGACTGGATCTGCTGCGAGAGCGTGTGCATGTCGCGGAAGCGGCGCTCGAACGGACTGCCCGGGAAAATCGCGTCGACGCCGGCCGCCTTGTAGGTGAAGTCGGCGACCTCGATCGCGGCGTGGATCGCGTTGGTGCAAGCGAGCCGCACGCGGGCGCGATCGGCGATGTCGATCGGCGCCTCATCGTCGGCCTGCGCGTAGATCGAGGTGAGCGTCTCGATCAGATAGGCGCGCGCCGAACCAAGCCGCGCCTCCATCCGGGCCACGTCGGCCTGCACCAGCGCGCTGTCGGCGAGCCGGGAGAGCCCGCGCGGCGCCTTGCGGGACGCCAGCGTCACGAACTCGGACAGCATCGCGCGCGCGATGCCGAATGCCACGCCGGCGACTCCGGCCGCGTAGAGGCCCTGCATGGTAAAGGCATAGAGCGGGCCGCGCTCGCGGCGCAGCGTTGGGTCCTCGCGTGTCGTGCTGAACGCCTCTGATACGAACAGGTCGTTGACGCTGTAGGAGTCCGACGCCGTGCCGCGCAGCCCGATGGTGTGCCAGGTATCGATCAACGTCGCCTGCTCTGCCGGAAACAGCAGCGTGCGCACGGTCGGTCGGCCGAAGCGGTTGAGACGCAGCGATCCGTCCGCCTCAACCACATGGGCATGCGCCCCCATCCAATTGGCCTGCCGGCAGCCGCTGGAGAAATCCCATCGGCCTGTGAGGCGATAGCCTCCGTCAACCGCTATCGCACGGCACGCGTTCGGCGGTCCCCAGGACACGACGGTGCGCGGATTGCCGAAGATGGCGCGATTGACCTCGAAATCGAGGAAAGGCGCGATCAGCGCGGAACTGTTGGCGACGAACGCGTTCCATCCGATCGAGGCGTCGTGGCGGGCGAGCTCTTCGATCGCCGCCACGTAAACCGCGGGCTCCGTCTCGCCGCCGCCCACCGAGCGCGGCAGCAGCATGCGGAACAGCCGTGAGTCGTGCATCTGCTCCAGCAACGCTTGAGGAATGCGCCGCGTGCGCTCGATCTCGTCGGCTGCCGCGGGGATCTCCGTGCCGAGTTCGCTCGCGCGTGCAACCGGGTCCGGACTGGTTTTTGTGTCCATAGCGCCACCTCGGGCTGGCGCGATATTCCGCGCCGACCACCGGGGCGCTGTCAAGCTACCGATCGGCTTACTGCCCTCACTCGATCACATCGTCGGCCCGCGTCAGCAGCGTGGCTGGAACGATCAGGTCCAGCGCCTTCGCGGCTTTCAGATTGATGACGAACTCGAACCTGGTCGGCGCCTGCACCGGCAGGTCGGCCGGCTTCGCGCCCTTGAGAATCCGATCGACATAGGACGCCGACCGCCGCACCTGATCGGGGAAGTCGACGCCATAACTCATCAAGCCGCCTTTGTCCGGAAAGACCCGGACGGGATAAATGGCCGGGTGTCGCTGCCTTGCAGCGAGATCGATGATCGTCGCGCGGAACGACGCCAGCAGCGGATCCGGCATGACGATGATGCCCGTGTTCAGCCCGCCATCGACGCTGCCCAGCACCGCATTGAGTTCGTCTTCGCCCCGTATCGTGCAATCCACGCATTGGATTCCGAGCGAGGGAGCATTCGCCTCGATAGCGCGCATGATCGTCGGCTGCGTTCCGGGAAAGCGCAGCACCGCGACGCGATTGAGATCGGGAACAGCTTCCTTCAGCGTCTCAAGCCACTTCCCGCCGATCGACGGTTCGAAATTGGCAAAGCCCGTCATGTTGCCGCCTGGATGCGCCAACGAGGTAACGAAGCCCAGACCCACGGGATCGGAAATGCCGACGAACACGGTCGGGATGGTCTGCGTGGCGCGCTGAACGGCTGTCAGGATCGGCAAGCCGGCAACGAGGATCACATCCGGAGCCGACGCAACCATGTCGATCACGGTCGCGAGCAGCAAGGCGGGCGGCGCCCAGTGATAATCGATCTGGACGGTCTTGCCGTTGATCCAGCCCAGCGCCGGCCATGCCGATTCGAATACCCTGACCAGCGGCGCGCCTTCAGCGGCGCTGGTCGCGAGGAGAACGGCCACTTTGGGAATGCGCTTCTGCTGGGCGAGCGCGAGCGAAGGCGCAGCGGCCGCCGCGCCAGCAAGCATCGCCATGAAGTCGCGGCGTTTCATGATCCCCCTGCGAGTCTCCGGCCAACGCGATAGCGTATCACTCGCCGGGGAACCTACAGGGGGTTTAAGGCCCTTTCCAGTCGCGCGCCACGACGGCTTTCAACCGTCACGCCGGCCGACTTCACTGCCTCGGACCAGCGCGCGTTTTC
>Ga0105237_10008215_pt1 | contig 11335 bp, 9 predicted proteins | sample KBSC24metaG_FD_81520 | JGI IMG/M metagenome (GOLD analysis project Ga0105237, IMG submission 81520) | Corn rhizosphere microbial communities from Kellogg Biological Station, Michigan, USA - KBS C2-4 metaG | ecosystem: Host-associated > Plants > Roots > Rhizosphere > Soil | place: Michigan, USA... | reverse complement strand
TTTTTATGTTTACATCATTAATGGTTATCTTGCTAAGGTAACCTGCCTTTACAATTATATCATGAACGAGGAACAGATCAAAGCATATATAGAAGAAAATAAAATACAGAAGATAAAATTCGCCTTCGCCGATATTGATGGCATTTTGCGCGGTAAAGTAATTCACCCTAAAAAATTTATTGACGGTTTGCAAAGCGGCTATGGCTTTTGCGATGTGGTTTTTGGCTGGGATAGCAGCGATGCTTGTTATGATAATGTACAGCTTACCGGCTGGCATACAGGTTATCCTGACAAGCTTTGCCGCATTGATCTCTCTACGCTGCGTAACGTTCCCTGGCAGGATAATATCCCTTTTTTTCTGGCCGATTATAGCGACCCGAAAGGAACCGACCTTCCAGCCTGTCCGCGTAGTCTACTCAAACACATTACTAAACAATGTGTAGATATGGGCTATCATGCTGAGTTTGCCCAGGAGTTTGAATGGTTCAATTTCAGGGAAACACCGCAATCTATCAACGATAAAAACTTTACCAATATCAATACCCTTACACCGGGTATGTTCGGCTATTCTATCCTGCGTACATCAGAGAACAGTGATTTTTACTATGATCTGTTTAACCTGCTTACCCAGTTTAATATCCCCATTGAAGGCCTGCATACCGAAACCGGTCCGGGGGTATACGAAGCTGCCATAGCCCATGACGAGGTTTTAAGCGCCGCCGATAAGGCAACCTTATTTAAAACAGCTGTAAAAGAAATTGCCTATAAACATGGTATCATGGCATCGTTCATGGCCAAATGGAACGAAAATTTACCCGGTTGCAGCGGACATATACACCAAAGCCTTTGGACAAAAGATAAAAGCCAGAACCTGTTTCACGATACCGCCGACGAACATAAAATGAGTGAACTGCATAAACAGTATTTGGCCGGGCAGTTGTATTGCTTACCTCATATACTGCCCATGTACGCGCCAACCATTAACAGCTACAAGCGCCTGGTTGAAGGGGCCTGGGCGCCAACCACTGTTACCTGGGGAGTAGAGAACCGTACTACAGCGCTCCGGGTGATCAATACTACCCCGGCTTATACCCGCCTGGAAACCCGCATCCCGGGCTCTGATACCAACCCTTACCTGGCTATGGCTGCTGCGCTGGCTTCGGGTTTGTATGGCATCAAAAACAAATTGAAATTAGATATCCCTCAAACCATAGGCAACGGCTACCAGGATAAAAAGAATGGTGTGCTGGCCGCCAATTTGCACGATGCTTCTGTTGTGATGCAAAACTCAGCTTTAGCGAAAGAGCTTTTTGGCGAAGGCTTTGTAGAACATTTTACGCAAACCCGCCTTTGGGAACACCGCCAGTACATTAAGCACGTAACCGACTGGGAACTGAAAAGGTACTTTGAGATCATTTAGTCTGAACCGGGATTAAGCAGATTTATCAGATTTTTTGGATTTTGATTCGTAAGTAAAAAAATCTAATAAATCCCTTAATCCGTTTAATCCCGGTTCAGACAAAAGGAATCATAACAAAATAAATAAAACTACATGGATCAACTGAAACACGATGAAATAACGCGGCGGGTGATTGGATGTGCCATGAAAGTTCATGCTGTGCTTGGTAACGGATTTCAAGAGGTGATTTATCAAAGAGCACTTGAAATAGAAATGGCTTTTGAAGGACTTGTTTTTGAGCGTGAAAAAGAAATGCCGATTTATTATCGTGAAGAGGAGATCGGGGTTCGCAGAGTGGATTTTTTTGTTGAAGGGCTAATAATGGTTGAGCTAAAAGCCATTATTGAGTTAGAACCTGTTCACTTAGCTCAGGGTATTAACTATCTTGAAGCCTATAATATGGAAATTGGGTTACTCATAAACTTCGGTAGTAAATCACTAATGTTTAAACGGTTGTTGAATAAAAAATTCAGGGAGCACTTAAATTAGATTGTCTGAACCGTTTTTTGTCTGAATCGGGATTTTTCAGATTAAGGGATTAACCACGATTGTAGCTGCAAATCAAGATCCAAAAAATCTACGTAATTCAGGTTCAGACAAAAAGTAAATCAGGCAAAAGTTCCGACAAAGAGGGCATACAAAAATTCGTTATTCCACAATATTATTTAATCTTTGTAGCCTAAATTATGTAGATGGACTATTCAGTCATTGTTAAAAAAGCGTGGGAGGGGTATGATGCTTCAAAAACCATCAGGCTTATTGAAGATATCAGCGCCATGGTGTCAACCAATCACGTTTATCGCATCACTTTTGATGACGATGATATCATTATTGCCAAGCTATCCTACTTTGGCAAGTTTGAGCATTTCAAAGAAGATCACCGCATTATTCAAACCTTAGCCAATAACCTGCTTTACCCGTTCGAGAATCTATTGGCACGTTCGCTGTTAAAAAATAACCGGGTTTATATATATCATTACAAACACGGCAAAACAGATGCCTGGGTGGTATTTTATAACCCTACACGTATTTTGCAGCGCCTGCCGCGCCGGCTTGATGAAAACCATATCAAAAAACTGGGCCAGCAGGTAGGTAAATTTCATAAAGCTTGTTCGAGGGTAAAAAATGTACTGCCCAAATCGTCAAAAACGCTGCGTACGGATATATCCTCGTTATTAACTCAGCTTAATACAGATGAAAAACAGTTTGGCTCTGCCATGCAGGCCGACTTTTTAAAATATCACTGCGAAACTTTCCTCAAGAACCGCTCAAAATATAATATGAGCTCATTTGAGATCATCCCTGTATTTATCGACTGGAATATCGGCAACTTCTCTGTTACCCCAAACCTGGAATTATACTCCCGCTGGGATTATGACTGGTTCCGGATGAGTTACCGTGTGCTGGATTTTTATTTCTTCAGCCGCGTAGTATCTGATATTGGCGACCGTACCGTATTTAGCTATGTGATCAATACCATGATGGAAGACCGCTTTATCATTTTTCTGAAGGAATATCATAAAGTAAATCCGCTTACGGCCGATGAGATCAGGTTTATGAAAGAAGCTTATCGGTTTTTTATCCTGAATTATGTGATTAAGGATGGCAAACACTTTTTTAGCGAACAATACGCCGAAAAGTTGCAGGCCGAAGCATTTAATGTTTATCTTCCATCGGTCGATAGAGACTTTGATGCCGAAAAAATTATAGAAGCATTAAAATTGAAATAAATAAGTAGTATCAAGTAGTTAGTATCAAGTATCAAGATTTTTTTGTGTAAGCTTTTAAAATTGTGATACTAGCTAAATCACTAAATCACTAATTCACTAAATCATTAATTCAATAATTATACTGGGGCATGAACAGAATAGATAACTTTAAATCCATTATTGACCGGTATAAAGTTGTTTTTTTTGATGCTTTTGGTGTGCTGAAGAACTACAATGGTTTGCTGCCAGGTATTGAACGAACATTTGCTTACCTGGAAGAGCAGCAGAAGGAATATTATATAGTGACCAACGATGCTTCGCGCAGTCCTGCGCAGTTGGCCGAATCATACCAGATCAAGGGGTTGCATACCATCACTCCAGACCATATTATATCCTCAGGGATGTTGACCAAAGATTATCTTGACCTGAAAGTGAATGATGGTATAGTGGCTTACCTGGGCACGCCTGATTCAGCTCATTATATTGACAGTTCTGGTCTGCATACGCTACCGGTAAGCCAGATCGATGCCTCCAATATTGATAAAGTAAACGCCCTGGTGTTTTTAGACGATGAAGGCTTTAACTGGTTCGAGGATCTGAACAAGACCGTAAATATATTACGCAAACGCCCCATCCCTGTAATTGTGGCCAATACCGATCATGCCTATCCCGTAACTAAACACGATGTATCCATAGCCATAGGTGGTTTAGCCAGTATGGTGGAGAAAATTGTAGGCAAGGAATTTATCCGTTTTGGCAAGCCTGACTCACAGATGTTCATGTTTGCTTTCGACCTGCTGCGTGATCAGGGGCCTATCAGCAAAAAGGATATTGTGATGGTGGGGGATACCCTGCAAACCGACATCCTCGGGGGCAATAAATTCGGGCTGGATACCGTACTGGTGCTCTCAGGCAATACCCAGGCTGTCGACGCTGATAACCGCATTAATGCTACAGGCATAGTACCAACCTACATCTGCGACTCGGCAGTAGTAGAGTATGGCGAGCTGGGCTTTTAGTTTCTCAGCATGATCCCTTAAACGGGCGGGGCCATTTTTTTAAAAAGCGGGTTTACATGGTTTACACTTTTTATGGTTAACATTTATTTAAGTATTTTATAATCAATTAATTAAATTTAAAAACTCATAAAAAGTGGGTTTACAGTGTAAACCATAAAATTAAGCTATTCCGTGCTGGTAAATTACAGTCTCCTCGCCGCTCCCGCGAGATTAGCGTAGCGTATCTCGTGGTTCGCATGGTAAAGCCTTCTGCTTTAGTTCAGCTGAAAGCTGAGGCATGTTTACCACGGGCTGAAAGCCCGCGGTAGCGTAGAACCAACTCCTTTAATACTAAAAATGTCTATCTGACAAATAAATTTTATTTTTAAATGTAAACTTAACATTTGTTTTTTTACTTTTGGTTCAACAATGGCATTTAACCCCGTGCCGGGTGCCCCAGCACCCAGAAAACCTGAATTAATTAAACGTGATGAACAACGAAAACTTTGATCTGAAAGAACATCCGCATAGTCGTTTGAATATTTTGACCGGCGATTGGATATTAGTATCGCCACACCGTACCAAACGCCCCTGGCAGGGTAAGGTAGAGGCGACCCAGGCCGATCAGCGGCCGCCATATGACCCTACCTGTTATTTATGCCCCGGAAACAAAAGGGCTGATGGGAGCGAGAATCCGGAATACAAAGCCAGCTACGTTTTTACCAATGATTACTCCTCATTACTATTAAACACCCCGGATGGTGGTTTGAATGATGATGAGCTTCTCGTGGCTAACAGCCAGCGCGGGATATGCCGGGTGATCAGCTTTTCACCTCGCCATGATTTGACTTTACCTGAAATGGAAACCGCCGACATCAGAAAAGTAGTGGATGTGTGGCAAACCGAATATCAGGATCTGGCTACTTATCCATGGATAAAACACATCCAGATATTTGAAAACAAAGGCGATATCATGGGCTGTAGCAACCCACACCCGCACGGGCAGATCTGGGCACAAAACAGTATCCCGGTTGAGGTGGCTAAAGAAACCCAACAACAAAAAGCATATTTTGAGCAAAAAGGTCGCAGCCTGTTGGGCAATTATTTGCAACTGGAGCTCAAAAAACAAGAACGTATTATTTTTGAGAATGAACACTTCGCGGTGTTGGTTCCTTTTTGGGCGGTTTGGCCTTATGAAACCATGATCGTGAGCAAAAGACATATCACCAGCTTGCTTTATTTTACAGATAACGAAAAAACAGCCCTTGCCGATGCTATCAAACGTTTGACAGTAAGGTATGATAATATGTTCGAGACCTCGTTTCCATACTCGGCAGGTATGCACCAGTCGCCGGTAAATATGGGCGACCATCCTTATTGGCACTGGCATATGCACTTTTACCCACCCTTGTTACGATCGGCTACGGTTAAAAAATTCATGGTAGGGTATGAGATGCTGGCTAATCCACAGCGCGATATCACCGCCGAGTTTGCAGCGGACAGATTGCGGAATTTGAGCGAAGTGCATTATAAAATTAAGGGATAAGCAAAAAATACTAATTTAGGCCAACCAAACTAAACGGTATAAACCAACTATTTACGAAGCTATGAGAAACTTATCTAAAAACCTCTTATTAATAATGTTACCGGCATGCGTATCTTTAGCGGCCTGTAATCAATCATCTGACAAGAAAAAAACAACTATGACGGATAGCACTCAAACATCAGCTTCTGCTTTCGAAAAAACAATCGATGGAAAACAAACACATTTGTACACGCTAAAAAACAAAAATGGCATCACCGCTACTTTTACCAATTACGGTGGCCGCATAGTGAGCCTATTGGTTCCGGATAAAAATGGTAAACTAACAGATGTGGTACTGGGCTTTGAAAGTGTAGAAGGTTTTGAAAAATCAACTGAGCCATATTATGGTGCTACTATCGGTCGTTATGGCAACCGTATAGCTAAAGGCAAGTTTAAAATTGATGGTAAAGAATACCAATCATCTATCAATAACCCGCCAAATACGCTGCATGGAGGCAAAAACGGCTATCAGAGTGTAGTGTGGGACGGCAAACAAATTGATTCATCTACAGTAGAGTTTACTTATCTGTCAAAAGATATGGAAGAAGGATTTCCGGGTAACCTGAACGTAAAAGTTACTTATAGTTTAACAGACGATAACGAGTTTAAAGCGGCTTATGAGGCCACAACCGATAAAAACACGGTTGTTAACTTAACCAACCATGCCTTTTTTAACCTGAATGGTGAAGGCAGCGGTACCATACTTGATCATTTAGTGCAAATAGATGCTGATAGCTACGTACCTGTTGACTCGACCCTGATACCTTTAGGTAAAATTGAAAGCGTAAAAGGTACACCGTTTGATTTTACCAAACCCGAAACCATTGGCAAACGTATCAATGATAACAATGTGCAGCTAAAAGATGGCAAAGGATACGATCATAATTTTGTGCTGAATAAACACGATATCAAAACCCCGATAGCTACCGTTGTTGGTGATAAGAGCGGTATAAAAATGGAAGTATTTACCGAAGAGCCTGGTTTACAGTTTTACAGTGGTAACTTTATGCAGGCCAAAAACGTGATGAAACGCGGGATTAAAGATGAATTCCGTACCTCATTCGCGATGGAAACACAACACTATCCTGATTCACCAAATCAGCCTCAGTTCCCTTCAACTGAGCTTAAACCAGGGCAGACTTATAAAACGCAATCGTTATATAGATTCTCGGTAGCTAAATAAGCAGGAAGGTATTCAATAATAAAATGGGTTCTGTCAATTGGCAGAATCCGTTTTTGTTAGTACGACTAATAAAGTTTGTCATTCTGAGCGATAGCGAAGAATCTGTTCTGCGAGTGCATAGTTCACGAATAGATCCTTCGCTATCGCTCAGGATGACAAATTAAGAGAGCCTGGAAACGCATACTTCAATGCCCGTGCAACTGCTCGTAATCTGCAATGGTATCAATATCAATAGCTCCAAGCGGAAACGCGATCTGCGCTACATCATTTGGGAAAGTTTTGATCAGTTTTTTTGCACCTTCCTTGCCTTGAAGCATTAACAATTGGGGAAAGTAGGACGCATCGAACAATACCGGCACACCAAGTGTGCCCCGGTAAGTGCAGGCAATAATGCCAGATTCGGTTTCGGCCATTTTTTCGGTGAGTTGATATATCAACAGTGGATCAACAAAAGGCTGATCGCATAGCATTAGTATCGCGCCCGTTATTAAGGGTTGTATGTTCAATAATTCGGTGACTCCCAAACGTATGGATGATGCCATGCCTTCTTGCCAGAACGTGTTGTAAGCAATATGAACCAATTGATCTGATATTCCCGGGCGTATTATTCCTTCATTAGCCCCCAGCACCACCACCACATTTTCATGGCATACCGAAGTTAACGCGGTTTGGATGGCTCGCTGTAGCAGCGTTTGCCCCTGGTAAACCAGATTTTGCTTTGGGCTACCCAAGCGGCTCGATGAGCCTGCCGCTAATATGATGAGTCCGGTCATAATAGTTATTGCATGGTTTGCGTAATGATTCTTTCACAATTGGTTTAACTTTGTGTTAAAGTAAATATAAATCAAAAGTATCAATATTGGTATTAACCCAATGCTGGCAAATTTGTGATACAAAAAAGTACATTTTAAAAACATAGGAGCCGTTTGTAATATTTACTTTTACTAAAAGACTGTTAAATTAAATTTTTATCCATTGCTCATAGATAATCACGGCCGGAAGATCAATTACCTGCGTCTGGCAGTAACAGACAAATGTAACCTGCGTTGTTTTTACTGTATGCCCGAAGACGGTTTGCATTGGCTTTCGCGTACGGAGCTAATGAGCTATGAAGAAATGCTGCGTGGCTGCAGCCTGCTGGTAAAAATGGGTATCGAAAAGATCCGGATCACCGGGGGCGAACCTTTTGTACGTAAGGATATTATGCAGCTGCTTACTGCCATATCGCAATTGGATGGCTTGAAAGAACTGAGCTTAACCACCAACGGAGTATTGACCGCACTGCATGTTCCCGAACTGAAAAAGATAGGGGTGCGATCAGTAAACCTGAGCCTGGATACATTGGATGCCAACCGCTTTTTTACTATTACCCGCCGGGATGAATTTGCCAATGTAATGGCAACCCTGGAGGCTTTGCTAAAACACGGCATCGAAGTGAAGATAAACGCGGTAGTGATGGACGGTAAAAACACGCAGGACATTATCCCCCTGGTGCAAATGACCAAAGAACTGCCGGTAAGTGTACGTTTTATAGAAGAAATGCCTTTTAACGGCGATGGTCATATTTACACCGGTTTGCAATGGGATTATATACACATATTGGAGGAGATCAAAAGTCAATATCCGCAGATCCAGAAATTACCCGATCCATCATATTCAACCGCTTATAACTACCAGATACCTGGTCATCAGGGTACTGTAGGTATTATAGCTGCTTATTCACGTACGTTTTGTGGTACCTGTAACCGTATCAGGATAACCCCGCAGGGCGAACTAAAAACCTGTTTGTATGATGATGGGGGACTGAATATGAAGGCTATGATGCGTGCCGGTGCAGGTGATGATGAACTGCAGGCTGTATTACTAAATGCCATTAATCATCGGGCTAAAGATGGCTGGGAGGCTGAGCGCACGCGGATAGTGCATCCGGGTATACACGAATCTATGGCGACTATAGGGGGGTGAAAAGTATCAAGTAGCTACCTGATACCAAAAAACTAATATATGACCACTGTTGAAGAAGCTGAAAAGCTAATATTGGCACAATTAAGAGACTATGGTACCGAAAGCCTGCCGTTTGAGCAGGTAGTAGGACGTGTGTTGGCCGAAGCTATTAAAGCCGATCGTGACCTACCACCTTTTAACCGGGTAACGATGGATGGTATAGCTGTTAACTACCGGTCTATCGTAAGCGGCATACTTACTTTTAACATTAAAGCTACACAGGCTGCCGGTGATGAACCTGCTGTTATTGCCCATCCTGATGAGTGCATCGAGATCATGACTGGTGCGGTGTTACCGGTTTCTGTAGATACGGTGATCCGCTACGAAGATGTTGAAATAGCCAATGGTCGGGCTTTGGTAAAAGTACAGGACATCAAAAAAGGGCAAAACCTGCACCTGCGGGGTGCAGATAAAAGGGAAGGAGATGTATTAGCATCTATAGGGCAAATGATCACGCCTGCTATTATTGGTTTGGCCGCATCCGTGGGTAAAACACACTTACTGGTGAAGAAATTACCCCGGGTGGTGATCATATCATCGGGTGATGAACTGGTGGAGGTTGATCAGACACCCGCACCATACCAGATCCGGAAATCAAACGGCTATACGATAAAGGCGGTATTGCAGAAGCAGGGTTTGCGGCCAGACTTGATCCATATTCCCGACGATCCTGAAATTACCCGGCAGCAAATACAGCATTGCCTGCAAAATTATGATGTATTGCTGCTCAGTGGCGGTATATCCATGGGTAAGTTTGATTATATCCCTCAGTCGCTCGAAGACTCGCAGGTGGAGAAGATCTTTCATAAAGTAGCCCAACGTCCTGGTAAACCTTTTTGGTTTGGTGCACATAGTAACGGGAGCCTTGTATTTGCCTTTCCCGGTAATCCTGTAGCTACTTTTATGTGCCTGCACAAATACTTTTTAAACTGGTTAAGGACTACTTTAAATTTGACAGAACAATCATCCGTTTATGCAGTTTTAGCTAAGGATTTTCAGTTCAAACCACCCTTGCAATATTTTTTACAGGTAAAGCTGCAAAGCAACCCGCAAGGGCAACTGATGGCCTGGCCAATTGAAGGAAATGGTTCGGGTGATTTTGCTAACTTAGCAGATACCGGCGCCTTTTTAGAATTACCATTGGAGCGGACTGATTTTAAAGCCGGGGAAGTGTTCAGCGTATTAATGTTTGTCTGAACCACGATTTACGGGATTAAGGGATTAACAGGATTTCTTAAAGCTAATTGCAAAATCAGGGTTCAAAAGAAATCCAAAGAATCTGATAAATCTGTTTAATCCTGGTTCAGACAAAAGAAGCAGACAAATAAAAGAAAATGTTAAGCCATTTAGATAAACAAGGCAACCCATCAATGGTTGATGTAAGCGAGAAACAGGTTACTCACCGCACTGCTACAGCGCGTAGCGTGGTTGTTTTGCCTGCTGAGGTATTGCAGCATTTAACCAATGGTGACCTGGTGAGCAAGAAAGGGCCGGTTTTTCAAACAGCTATTATAGCAGGTATCATGGCAGCCAAAAAAACAGGCGATCTGATACCGCTTTGCCATCCCCTGGGTATGGATAACTGTAATGTGACCATACAGGTTAATGAACATCAGGAGATCGTGATAGATTGTACCGCTAGCATCACTGCTAAAACCGGTATCGAGATGGAGGCCCTGGTTGGCGCATCTATAGCAGCATTAACCATTTATGACATGTGCAAGGCCATGAGCCATGATATTGTAATTAAAGAAACCAAACTGATAGCAAAAACAGGAGGTAAACGTGACTTTAAACGAGCATAAAAAACACGCTAAACTGACCCGGCCAGCTTCGGGTAACTTCGGCCGTAATGAATGGTCCATTGTAGGTGGTCCATGTACCGTGATCAAACTGCTGGCCCATGATGTGATCGGGGCGCTGTCAACAGTATATAAATGCGCTTATGCTGATACATCGCACAATGATGATATCACCCTGGTGCCGGGCAGGCTCACCAACGGAGCCATGCTTGATTATACTGATCAGATCAACTATCAGCAATTCAATTTTCAAAACCCGGTTTGGCCTTACCAGATCAAGCAGCAATTTGCCAATGCAGATCTGGTACTGGTAAACGGCAACCACCAACTGGCCAAAGCCCAGGTTGTGATCATTGATATCAACAAAAGGGTGTCCCTGCAAAAAAGGGTGGAGCAATTAACAAACGTACAGTTATTTTTATTGGCCGATAACAGCGATGAGATCTTTGATTTTATACAGGAAGCTATCCCACACTGGCAGGATATCCCTGTTTACCGGCTATCAGACAGGGAACGGATCATCGGTTTTTTTGAAACCAACCTGAAGCTATCGCGCCCGGTTTTAAACGGATTGGTATTAGCAGGGGGCAAAAGT
>Ga0105237_10008214_pt1 | contig 11337 bp, 14 predicted proteins | sample KBSC24metaG_FD_81520 | JGI IMG/M metagenome (GOLD analysis project Ga0105237, IMG submission 81520) | Corn rhizosphere microbial communities from Kellogg Biological Station, Michigan, USA - KBS C2-4 metaG | ecosystem: Host-associated > Plants > Roots > Rhizosphere > Soil | place: Michigan, USA... | reverse complement strand
GGTGTGTGTGGCCTTGGCGACGGCGCCGGACGTCGTGCGGGCGCGCGACCGGGCGCATCAGGTGGCCGCCGCGCTGAATCAAACTGCGGCGATCAACCAGGTAGGGAAGTGACCATGACGGAATCGGAATCGCACCCGCGCCAGACGCTGGGCCCGTTCCTGGCCGCGCTGGCGGTGATTGTGGTCCTCGTGGTCATAATCGCTGTCCTGAATGCGATCGGGGTGTTCGGCCGGAATGATCCGACGCCGGAGCAGCTGGTGCGCACCGCGGTCGTCGGCCAGAACGACGGGCTGCAGCGCAAGGACTACGCGCGCTTTTCGACGTACACCTGCAAGGCGCAGGCGGGCACCGAGGCGGATGTGCTTGCCAAGCAAGAAGATTCGGCGGCCAAGAACGGGCAGCGCTACGTCGACGAAGTGCGGGACATCAAGTTCGACGGTCAGCAGGCCACCGCCGTGCTGATGTACCACTTCGACAAGACGCCGGATCAGAAGCCCACGGCGCCGGTGGTGCTGGTGAACGAGGACGGCGCGTGGAAGGTGTGCTCGCCGGTCCCGAGCTAGTTTGTGACAGACTCGCTTCCGTGAGCTACGCGGGAGATATCACGCCGCAGCAGGCCTGGGACCTGCTGAGCGAGAACCCCGAGGCGGTGCTTGTCGACTGCCGGACCGACGCCGAATGGCGCTGGGTGGGCGTGCCCGACATCTCGAGCCTCGGGCGTGACGTTGTGTACATCGAGTGGGTGTCGGGCGACGGCAGGCGCAACGCCGGTTTCGTCGACGACCTGCTGGCTGCGGGGGTGACGCCTGGCGAACGGCCGGTGGTGTTCCTCTGTCGCTCGGGTAACCGGTCGATCGGTGCCGCCGAGGCAGCAACCGCGGCGGGCATCGCCCCGTCGTACAACGTGCTCGACGGTTTCGAGGGTCACTTGGACGAGCAGGGGCATCGCGGTGGCAGCGGTTGGCGCGCCATCGGACTGCCGTGGGTGCAGTCGTGAGGGGCCTGAACGCGGACGGCGTCCCCTCGGTCCGGGTTCCCGCGCCACTGCCGGACGGCGTGAGCCAGGCGACCATCGGTGTGCGCGGCGGCCTGCTGCGGTCCGAGTTCGAGGAGACCGCCGAGGCGATGTTCCTGACCTCGGGATACGTCTACGAGTCGGCGGCTGCCGCGGAGCAGGCGTTCACGGGCGAGATCGACCGCTACGTGTATTCGCGCTACGGCAACCCGACCATCCAGATGTTCGAGGAACGGCTGCGGCTCATCGAAGGTGCGCCGGCGGCTTTCGCGACGGCGACCGGGATGGCGGCGGTGTTCACCGCGCTCGGCGCGCTGCTCGGCGCCGGTGACCGATTGGTCGCGGCGCGCAGCCTGTTCGGCTCGTGCTTCGTGGTCTGCAATGAGATTCTGCCGCGCTGGGGTGTCGAGACCGTCTTCGTCGACGGTGACGACCTTTCGCAGTGGGAGGAGGCATTGTCGGTGCCGACCACCGCGGTGTTCTTCGAGACGCCGTCCAATCCGATGCAGTCGCTGGTCGATATCGCCGCGGTGTCGGAGCTGGCCCACGCCGCCGGCGCAAAGGTGGTGCTGGACAACGTCTTCGCGACGCCCCTGCTGCAGCAGGGGATGGAGTTCGGCGCCGACGTCGTCGTGTACTCGGGCACCAAGCACATCGACGGCCAGGGCCGGGTGCTCGGCGGCGCGATCCTCGGCGACAAGGAGTTCATCTCCGGGCCGGTGCAGCAGCTGATGCGCCACACGGGCCCGGCGATGAGCGCGTTCAACGCTTGGACGATGCTGAAAGGTCTTGAGACGCTGGCCATTCGGGTCGACTACTCGAACCGCTCAGCGCAGCAGGTGGCCGAGTTCCTGGAAGGTGTGAAGGGCGTGAACTGGGTGAAATACCCGTTCCTGCAGTCACATCCACAGCATGACCTGGCCAAGCGGCAGATGCGCGGCGGCGGCACCGTCGTCACCTTCGAGCTCGATGGCGGCAAGGACCGGGCGTTCGAGGTGCTCGACAAGCTGCAGGTCATCGATATCTCCAACAACCTCGGCGATTCCAAGACGCTGATCACCCACCCGGCCACCACCACGCACCGCGCGATGGGGCCGGAGGGCCGGGCCGCGATCGGGCTGGGTGACGGTGTGGTGCGGATTTCCGTCGGGCTCGAGGGCACTGAAGATTTGGTGGCCGATCTCGACCAGGCGCTGAGCTAAGGGGCTGGAGATGTCGAAGCAGACCGCGGCCAAGAAGGCCCGCCGCAAGAAGCGGCAGACGACCCGCAACGCCAACTGGTTGCCCGACGAGGTGCATGCCGAAGTCGAGGCCGTCGGGCGGCTCGCGGGCGAAATCCTGCCGCGCGGTTGGGTATTCGATTCCGATTACTCGAACGACGAGTACCTGATCTGGTACTACCCACCGTCGGGTTTCGAATCCACCGAGGACGATCCGCGCGAGTTGGTGACCAGGATCTGGGTCTCCGATCCGGACCAGCCGCAGCTCATTCTCGTCGGCACCGAAGAGGACGGCGAAATCTACAGCTTCACCGTCGAACAACTGTTGGCGAACCTCGATGTCATCGAGGCCTACCGCGTCGGCGAGCCGGTTCCGCAGTTCTGATTTCGCCCGTCAGCTGACGGGCGATACCTGGTAGTGCGCGATCTGCCAGCCGGTGTCGCCTTGTGTGACAAGGACACTCAGGTTCAGGCTGATCACTTCGCCATCAGGCCGGGTGAAGTCCGCCCGGGCGTAGGCCAGCACGACGCCGTCGGCGGGCTCCCGGATTTCGTTGATGCGGTAGTCGACCGTCAGTCCGACGGGCTGCGACTCGTAGTAGTCGAAGACGCCCTGACGTCCCACGGTGTAGGGCCGAAGTCCTTGGAATATCGCGTCTTCGGTGAATACCGCCGCGACCTGATCCGGCCGGTGGGCGGCGATGCCGGCCTGCCACCGGTCGAGAACCTCGCGCACAACCTCAGTGCCCAGCACTCTGACCACCGTCCACATGCAGGATCTCGCCGGTGACGAACGTGGCGTTCTCGAGGTACAGGACCGCGTCGACGACGTCGGAGATGTCGCCCATGTGTCCGACGGGGTGCAGCGCGGACAGGAACTCGTGGGTCTCCGGCGAGTGCATCGGGGTGCGGATGGTGCCCAAAGCGACTGCGTTGGCCCGGATTTTGCGGGTGCCGTATTCGACGGCCAGCGCCTTTGTCGCCGCATTCAGGCCGCCCTTGGTCAGTGACGCCAATACCGAGGGCACCTGCGAGTTGGCGTGATCGACGAGGCTGGTCGAGATCGTGACGACGTGCCCGCCGTCGCCCTGGGCCTCCATGGTCTTGATGGCGGCGCGGGTCAGTTCGAAGAAACCGCGGGAGTTCACGCCGGTGATGGCGTCGTAATCGGCGTCGGTGTATTCGGTGAACGGCTTGGCGATGAAGATTCCGGCGTTGTTGACGACGGTGTCGACCCGCCCGAACCGCTCGACCGCGGCATCGACGAGCTGCTGGCCGACACCCGCCTGGGCGATGTCGCCGGCGACGGCCAGGACCATGGGATCGTCGCCCTCGGAGATGGTGCGGGAGTTGGCGACGACGGCGTAGCCCAGCTTGCGGTAGCCGGCCACCAGCGCTTCGCCGATGCCCTGTGATGCGCCGGTGACGATCGCGACGCGGGTTGTTGTGCTCATCGGGGTGGTTCCTTTCGGTGGATGTTGCTGCCTTTCACAACCGCAGCCCTGCCGCGTAGATGCCGCCGCCGCGGGACTTATTCGCTTCTTGCTGAGAGGCTATGCCTACTACGCTGTCGGCATGGAGCTGCGGCAACTTCGGTACTTCGTCGCGGTTGCCGATGAGTTGAATTTCGGGCGGGCGGCCGAACGGCTGCGCATCGCCGGGCCATCGTTGTCTCAGCAGATCAAGGCGCTCGAGCGGGACCTCAAGGTGGAACTGTTCGATCGTGACCGCCGGTCGGTGAGCCTCACGGCGGCGGGTGCGTCGCTGCTGCCGCATGCCCGGTCCCTGGTGGCCCAGGCCGACGAATTCCGCAGGCGGGCAATCGGTTTGTCGAACTCGGAGCCCATCCGCATCGGCTACGTCAACTGGTGCCCGACCGACCTCGCGGAGCGGGCGGCCGGGGTCGCGCAGTTGCGCGTCGACACCTGGGTGATGCCGTCGCACGCGCAGGCGGCGCGGGTCGCCGAGGGCATCCTCGACCTGGCCATCTGTTGGGTGCAGACCGACGATCTGGCCGAGCTGGCGCTGGAAGCACGGTTGATGGGGGTGGACCGGCTTTTCGCGTTGTGCGTCGGCTCCGATGATTCTCCCGTGCAGGCGAAAGACACGCTGGTGCTCGTGGATTCGGACACGGCGAGCTGGGAGTCATGGAATCGCTACGGCGAGCAGTTCGCCGCGGACACCGGCGCGCGGGTGATGCGTACCGACGATGGTGGCGTCACGGGTCCGACGTTCTTCGAGCACGTCCGCCAGCTGGGCCGGCCGGTGCTCAACAACCCCAGAGGCCAGATGGATGCTCTGCCGCGAGACCTGGTGCGTCGTCCGGTGATTCAACCGTCGCCGGTATGGACGTGGTCACTTGTGTGGCGGCGGGGAGAAGACAACCCTGCCGTTCACGCCGTCGTCGACGCGCTCACGCGGGACGCCGCCATCCTGGGTATCGATGACGCGGCGTGGCTGCCGTCCACTGACCCACATCAGCAGCGCGGCCAGGGCCGACAGTAGGACGACGGCGGCCCCGGCGAGCAGGGCTTGCTGAAATCCGTTGTGCAGCAGGGGCGCGACGGCAATGGGTCCGACGATCTGGCCGACGGAGTAGCCCGTCGTCAGCAGTGCGACGGCGCCCGGGAATCGCAGCGCACGCCCGGCGGCCAGAGCCAGCGTGCTGATGCCGATGAAGGTGCCGCCGAACAGCACGGCCCCGGCGAGTGCGGCGACGCTGTTCGCGGTTCCCGCCCACGCGATTCCGGCGGCCTGCAGCACCAACGCCGCCACGAGCAGTGCGGCATACGAGAAGCGGCCGGTGAACCGCGCCCATAGCGCGGCTGACGGTGCCGCGGCCAGGCCGACCAACAGCCACACGGCACTGCCGAGCCCGCCCGGTGATTGCTGCGCGACAGCGGCGACCAGAAACGTGCCGGCGATGATGTAGCCGACGCCTTCGAGGGTGTAACCGGCCATCAGCAGGGCCAGCGGACCGCGGCCGCCGGCTTGTTGTTCCGCAGGAGCTTTTGTCGTCTCGCCGGAGGTGCCTGGCTGCATGCGCCAGGCGACCGCGCTGAGCAGCGCGGCCAACGCCGTCGCCGCCCACCATGCGCCCTGCCAGTCTTTGGTGGCCGGCAGTGCCGCGGACAAGGCGATGCCGATCCCGACGCCGCTGAACGCCCAGCCGGCGTGGTGGGCCGGATGGCCGTGATCCATCAACGTATTGACGGCGATCACAAAGACCAGAGCGCTGGCGATCCCGGCCACCAGGCGCAGGATTCCCCACTCGATGATGTTGGTGCTCAACGCCATTGCCGCGAGCGTCGCGACCAGGATCGCCAGGCATGCCCGGCAGGCGACCACGGAACGGGCGAGTCGCGGCGATGCGGTGGCACCCACCGCGCCGATCAGATAGCCCACGTAGTTGGCGGTGGCCAGCTGTCCCGCGGCCTGCGCGCTGAGGCCGGCGTGGGCCGTCATCAACGGCAGGATCGGCGTGTAGGCGAACCTGCCGATGCCCATCGCCGCGGCCAGGGCTGCCGCGGCGCGGGCGATCGAGAGCCAGGCGGAGTTGGGCATGCCCCATGGTGCGTGGCGGCGGCATCGCCGGCCACGACTTATCTCCTTGCAGCTGTGAGGAATTGCCTCGCAGCGGGGCGATGTCAGTCCTTCTCGATGACGCCCTGAGCGGTCCGGGCCCGATCCTCGTAGCTCTTCCGCTTGGCGGCGTCGAACTCCAGGAAAACCTTGTCCAGCCCGAGCATCTTGTTCATCCCGCGGCGGCCCTTCGGCGGCAGCAACTGGGCGAGTTGTGCGGTGAAGCGCAGCGGCGGCGGCACCGACACGTGGGTCTTCGGCTTGTCGAGGGTTTTGATGACGGCCGCGGCGATGTCCTCGGGTTCGACCGGTTTGATCGGGCCGCTGGACGTGGTGCCCGCGATCAGCTCGGTATTGGTGAACGGCGGCATGATCACCGAGACGTTGACGCCGTGGGGGGCCATCTCGTCGGCCAGCGCGGTGGACAGTCCGACGACGGCGTACTTCGCGCCGACGTAAACCACCTGGCCGGGCAGCGGGATGAGGCCGGACAGCGAGGCGATGTTGATGACGTGACCGCTGCGGCGGTTGACCATCTCGGGCAGTGCGAGCTGGCAGCCGGTCAGCACGCCGTACACGTTGACTTCGAGGGACGAGCGGATCGACTTTTCTGTCTCGTTCAGGAACGGCCCTACCGGCATGACACCCGCGTTGTTGATCAGGACGTCGAGGTGGCCGGCACCGTCGCTGCGCGCCTTGTCCAGGAAGACCTCGAAGGATTCGCGATCGGTGACGTCGAGCGGGTAACCGGTGGCCGGGCCGAGTTTGACCAGTTCAGAGACCGCGGATTCGAGCACGGCGACGTCACGGTCACCGATGACGACCCGCGCGCCGCGGGCGAGAAGGGCCTTGGCGGTGGCGTAGCCGATGCCCCGGGCGGCCCCGGTGATTGCGATTGTCCTGCCCTGGATGTTGTCCATGGCGGCAAACTTTACACGTGTCAAGTTTTGAAATGAAGCCCTGATTTGGCGGTCTTGGCGGGCTAGTGTCTTGGCATGACGCGCGCGCTGCGGACTCAGGTATGTGTAGCCGGTGGCGGACCTGCGGGTCTGGTGCATGCTCTGCTGTTGGCGCGCGCCGGGATCAACGTCGTGGTGCTGGAGAAGCACAACGACTTCCTGCGGGACTTCCGCGGGGACACCGTCCACCCCACGACGTTGCGCATCATGCACGAGCTGGGATTCATCGACGAGTTCCTGAAGTTGCCGCATACCAAGATCAACCGCGTTTGTATGGACGCCGACGGCACCCTCCGGACCTTCGGCAGTTTCGGCGCTCTCAAGGCGCTGCGGTTCCCCGAGCCTTACATCGCGCTCATGCCGCAGTGGGACTTCCTCGACTTCCTCGCCGAAAAGGCTTCCGCCTACCCGGAATTCACCTTGATCCGTAACGCCGAGGTGACCGACCTGATCGTCGAGGGCGGCCGCGTCGTCGGAGTGCGCACACCCGAGTTGGAGGTGCGTGCCGACCTGGTGGTGGCCGCCGACGGCCGCAAGTCCGCGGTGCGAGCGGCGTCCGGGCTCGCGATGGCGAGCGCGCACAGCCCGATGGACGTGCTCTGGTTCCGGCTGGGCTGGCGCCCCGGTGACCCGCAGGAGCTGTTCGGCATCATCCGCAAGGGCCTGCTGATGGCGATGATCTACCGCGGCGACTACTGGCAGGTCGCGTACCTCATGCCGAAGGGCACCAATCCGCAGGGCGGCTCCCTCGACGACTTCAAGGCCCGGCTGGTGTCGGTGCGGCCGCAGCTCCGCGAGCATGTCGAGGATCTGAAGTCGTGGGACGACACGAGTCACCTCGATGTGCGGGTGGACCGGCTCAAGACCTGGTGGCGCCCGGGGCTGTTGTGCATCGGCGACGCCGCGCACGCGATGTCCCCGGCCGGCGGCGTCGGCATCAACCTTGCGGTGGCCGACGCGGTCGCCGCCGCCAACATCCTGTGCGGCCCACTGCGCAACGGTCTGCTGGCCGACGCCGATCTCGCCAAGGTGCAGCGCCGCCGTGAGTTGCCGACCCGCATCATCCAGGCCGGCCAGGTACTGGCCCAGGACCGGGTGATCGAACCCAACCTCGCCGGCGACCTGTCGCCGATCAAGGTGCCGTCGTTCGTGGGAAAGGGTCCGCTGCAATACATTCCGCCCCTCCTCGTCGGCCGCGGTTTCCGTCCAGAGCATGTCCGGACACCAGACGTGCATCCCCGGTGAACGGTGTGCCGGTCACCGGCAACCAGTCGGGTATCGGCGAATGGCGGCGCCGCTGCCGGCCGAAGGTGAGGTCTACCCGATAGCGTTCATCAAGGACATTGCGGAATCCGAGCTGTCCGAACCGTCCGCTGGATAAGCTTGCGTGTGCTTTCGGGCTGGACCGTGGCGTGGCTGTTGATGGCAGTGGGTGTCCTGATGTTCGGGACGGGCCTCCTGGTGCGCGGCTACGTCACCCTGTTGCCGACCGAGCACCCGATCGTGCGGGCGGCCCGCGCGGTGCGGTGCTCAGGTCCGGGGCTGCTGATTTACGGCCCAGTTGATCGTGATGCCCATGGCAACAACATCTTTGACGAAGAAGAGCTACACCACATGGTCATGATGCCCACCGCTACCCTGAGCAGCGGCGTGCTGATCGCCGGTGTATTCCTGTTGGGCATCATGTTGCTCCTGCACTGACCTCCAGGCGCTCCTGACTGGCAGGCGGCTGAAGCGGAGTCGTTCGAACTGCCGGGTGGATACGCTTGATTTGTGGTTACCGTCGGGTGTCTGTTGCTGGCCGCCGCCGTGCTGATGTTGGCGGCTGGGATGGCGGCGCGGGCGTGGTTCGGCCGGCTTCCGGAGGAGAATCCGCACCGCCGCCGGGCGCGCGCCGTGCGATGGTCTGCCTTCGGCCGGGTGTTCTACGGGCCGGTCAATCGTGATGCGCAGGGCAACAACACTTTTGACGACGAAGAGCTGGACCACATGTTCTTCCTGCCGGCCGTCGTCGTGGCGGGCGGTCTACTGCTGGCCGGGCTGTTCGTGCTGTTCCTGGAGCTGGTCAAACACGACGTCTGATGTTGCAGCGTCAGCTCCGCTGAAGTGCCAACTCTGCCGCCTCCCGGACCGGGCCGCGCCAAGCCGGTCCATGGCCGGGCAGCAGCACCTGGGTGTCCAGCAAGCCGAGCGCGGACAAGCTGCGTTCGCACCCCGCCTGGTCGTGATTGAACATCTGCGGCAGCAGCTGCGGGCCGCCCTTGGTGATCAGCGGATGACCGGTGACGATGGCGTCGCCGGCGACCAGCACGTCGCCGAAGACGTACGAGCAGTGCCCGCCGGTGTGCCCCGGGCTCGGGATGAGCTGCGGGCTGCCCGGCAACGTCGCCGCGACGTCCTCGGTGAGGGCCTGCGCGGTCGGAATGCCCTCGCGTACCAGCCCGCCCTTGCCGATGATATTGAGCGACCAGGTGAGGTACCGGGGGTTCCAGATCTTGGTCAGTAGATCGGCCGGTGAAACCTGTTCCAGATACTCGCGTTTGGCGTGGCCGACTTCGGCGCCGTGGCAGAACACCGGCGTGCCATGGGTTTTGGCGAACCAGAGGGCTACGCCGAAGTGGTCGACGTGCGCGTGGGTGAGCAGAATCGCCCGCACGTCGCCGGCCTCGAAGCCCAGCTCGCGCAGCGAACGGAGAACGTCGTCGCGCTGACCGGGGAAACCCGCGTCGATCAGGATCACGCCGCTGTCGTCGCTGACCAGCGTCCAGTTCACCAGGTCGGTCTGGGCGAAGTGGATATTTGCGCCCTGCACATTTTCGGAGATCGCGCTTAGGACTACCGCCATGTCGTCGAGTGTAGGCAAGGGGGTAGAAAAGACTCATGGCTGAACTCAGACTGGGCTACAAGGCGTCGGCAGAGCAGTTTGCCCCGCGTGAACTGGTGGAGCTTGCGGTGGCTGCCGAGGCGGCGGGCATGGACAGCGCCACGGTCAGTGACCACTTCCAGCCGTGGCGCCATACCGGCGGCCACGCACCGTTCTCCCTGGCCTGGATGACCGCTGTGGGCGAGCGCACCGAGCGGCTGGTCCTGGGTACCTCGGTGCTGACTCCGACGTTCCGCTACAACCCGGCCGTCATCGCGCAGGCGTTCGCGACCATGGGCTGCCTGTACCCGGACCGGATCTTCCTGGGCATCGGCACCGGTGAGGCGCTCAACGAGATCGCCACCGGTTATGAGGGTGAATGGCCCGAGTTCAAGGAGCGCTACGCGCGGCTGCGTGAGTCGGTGCGGCTGATGCGTGAGCTGTGGCTCGGCGACCGCGTCGACTTCGAGGGTGAGTACTACAAGACCAAGGGCGCCTCGATCTACGACGTCCCCGACGGCGGTATCCCGATCTACATCGCCGCGGGCGGGCCCCAGGTGGCCAAGTACGCCGGCCGCGCCGGTGACGGTTTCATCTGCACCTCCGGCAAGGGTGAAGAGCTGTACAAGGACAAGCTGATCCCGGCCATGCGCGAGGGGGCCGAGGCGGCGGGCAAGAACCCCGACGACGTCGACCGGATGATCGAGATCAAGATCTCGTACGACCCGGATCCCGCTCTGGCTCTGGAGAACACCCGGTTCTGGGCGCCGTTGTCGTTGACGGCCGAGCAGAAGCACTCGATCGACGACCCGATCGAGATGGAAGCGGCCGCCGATGCGCTGCCGATCGAGCAGGTCGCCAAGCGCTGGATCGTGGCGTCGGACCCGGATGAGGCTGTCGAGAAGGTCAAGCAGTACGTCGACTGGGGCCTGAACCACCTGGTGTTCCACGATCCCCGGCAGGACCAGCGCCGCTTCCTGGAGCTGTTCAAGACCGACTTGGAGCCCCGCCTCCGCAAGCTCGCCTGACGGCGGGCCCGGCTCGGTAGGCTGTCGCAGTGCCTGACGCCACCGCGATCTACGTTGCCTCGCCTGAAGGCGACACCGGCAAGTCGACCATTGCGCTGGGGCTGCTGCACCGGCTGGCGGCCACGGTCGCCAATGTCGGGGTGTTCCGCCCGATCGTGCGCGCCGGGGCCGATCGCGACTACATCCTGGACCTGTTGCTCGCGCACAGCACGGCCGGCCTGGAGTATGACGACTGCGCCGGGGTCACCTACCAGCAGTTGCACGACGACCCCGACGCGGCGATAGCGGACATCGTCGACCGCTATCACCGCGTGGCGGACAAATGCGGCGCGGTGGTGATCGTCGGCAGCGACTACACCGACGTGGCTTCACCCAGCGAGTTGTCGATGAACGCCCGCATCGCGGTGAATCTCGGTGCGCCCGTGCTGCTGTCGGTGCGCGCCGCTGACCGCACGCCGGGTGAGGTGGCCCACGTGGTGGAGTTGTGTCTGGCCGAGCTCGCGGCCCAGCACGCGCACACTGCCGCGGTTGTCGCCAACCGGTGTGCGCCGGACGAGCTGGCCGACGTGGCCGCCGCTCTGCAGCGGTTCACGCCCAAAAGCTATGTGCTGCCGGAGGAGCCGCTGCTGGCTGCACCGACGGTGGCAGAGTTGCGAGACGCGGTGCACG
>Ga0105237_10008212_pt1 | contig 11340 bp, 8 predicted proteins | sample KBSC24metaG_FD_81520 | JGI IMG/M metagenome (GOLD analysis project Ga0105237, IMG submission 81520) | Corn rhizosphere microbial communities from Kellogg Biological Station, Michigan, USA - KBS C2-4 metaG | ecosystem: Host-associated > Plants > Roots > Rhizosphere > Soil | place: Michigan, USA... | reverse complement strand
GAGACTTCCGTCGTGCGGGTGACCTCTTCGATCTCTTGCTTCAGCGCCAGTTCCGCCAACCCCCACTCTTTCGTTTTTGCGTCGCGCTGTTCGATGAGCGCGGCCCTGTCCTGCTGCATCAATGTGAACTCCCGCGCACGCTCTTCCCGCTCCCGGTCCAATTTCGCGTCGGCTTCGGAGCGTTGCTGGAGGAGCGACGCAATCTGCGCCTTCTGCTCGCCGATCACTTTCTCGAGCTCGGCCAGGGCGGCCGCATGTTCCCGGCGCAAGACTTCCGCCCCGCCGTTCAGCGCGGCGATTTGTTGCCTCAGCGAGTCGCTCACCTCGGCGAAGAGCGCGGCGGGTTGATCCCTGGCGGCCAGCAGCGCGTCCCGTTCCTGAACGAGCGCGGCGACATGTTCGTCCCGCGCTTTCGTCGCCTCGGCGAAGCGCGCCAGCGCCGCATCGCGCTCCCGGCCAAGATCGTCGCGCTGCGTGCGGAGCGCGGCAAGTTGCGCGGCTTGCGCGGCGGCGGCCGCGGTCAGTTGGGACACCGCGGCCTCCCTCGCTTTCACCAGGTCTTCGCGTTCCCGGGCAAAGGAGGCGATCTGATTCTTTTGCGATTCGACCAGGGCCGCCAGGTCCGCGACGGCCCGGTCTTTTTCGGCCGCCCGATCCGCCAGTTGTTGATCGAGAATTTGAATCCGCTGGGTCCGCACGTCATCGGCGGCGTGCATGGCGGCCAGCACGGCCGCGCTTTGTGCCGTCGCCACGGCGTGCTCGGCGCGGAGATTCTCGATCTGCGCATCTTTGTCGCGGGCGGCGGCCAGCGCGTCCGCTTTCAGCGCGTCAATCTGTTGCTTCTGCGCATCGACGATTCTCTGGAGAGCGGCGGCGGTTTCGTCCCGTTCCTTGAGAGTGGTGAGATGCTCCAGATGAAGCGCGTCGGCGGCGCGCCGCATGGCTTGGTGGCTGTCGGAATGATCCGCCAATGCCTTGTTTCGTTCCGCCGCCAGGGCATCGCGCTGCCTGGTGATCTCGGCGATTTGGCGGGCGGTCTCCTCGCCCAGCGCGGTGAACCTGGCCACCGCCTCGTCCCGTTCCCGCAAGAGGGCGGCCCGCTGCGCCGCGAGCGCCTCCAGGTCGCGCTGCCGCTCTTCGGCGAGCTTGTCGATGCGCAGAAAAGCTTCATTGCGCTCATCGATCACGAAGGTGCGCTGGTGCGTGAGGGCGTCGATCTGCCGCTTCTGACCATCGATGATCTTCTCGAGTTCGCTGGTGACCCCGGCCTTTTCCTCGACGATGAGCTGCCGATCCGCCTCCAGCGATCGAGCATGCTGGCGCGCGGACTCGGCCGCGGCGGCCGCCCGCTGCGCGGCCTCGGCGTTTTCGCGCGCGAGCGATTCGCGCTGCTCGGTCAGCGATTCGATTTCGCGCAGGTGAGCCGCCGCCACCAGCGCCGCATCGGCGAGCCGCGCCGCATTCTCGACCAGCGCCTGGTCGCGCTCGAGGCGGAGGGACTCGATCTCGGATTGCTGAGACTCGACGAGGCGGCTGAGTTCGGCCACGGCGCCGGCTTTTTCCGCGGCAAGATTTGCGCGCTCGTCCTGGAGCGGCTGGACCTGGGCTTCGAGGATCAAAAGTTGCTGGCCAAAGATCAGGGCCGCGTCGTCACTTTCGCGGCGCAAGGCATCCCGCTCCTCGATGCGCGCGGCGATTTCCTTCTGCTGCCTCTCGGCGGTCTCGGCCGCCACGGCCTGCGTTCTCGCCAGCGTCGTGCGGAGATCGTCGCATTCGCGGGCCAACGACGCCATCCGCTCCTCGCCGAGGGCCGTGGACGCGCTCCACCGCGCCAAAGCCGCGTCGTGCTCCGCCGTCACCCTGGAGGCGGCCTCCCGGGCGCGATCCACTTCCTCCTGCATCACCGCCAATTGGCGGGCCACCTCGGCGTATTGCGCCGCAAGTTTTTCCTGCTTCTCGTGCGCCGCATCGCGCCCGGCCTCCGCCTCGGCGAGCGCGTCTTTCAACTTCGCGGTTTCCGCGCCGGCACTCTTCCGCTCCTTCCCTTTGGCCGTGCCATTGGTCGCTGGGGGCCGCTTCCGTTCGACCAGGCGGAACTCCGCACTCCCGTGGCTGCCCAGCCGAATTGAATTTCCCCAGGCCACCGCCGTGGGGCCGGCCACGGCGCTTTCGCCGAGGTAGGTGCCATTGGTACTGTCGAGATCACGCACGAGAAGCCCGTCAGGAGTGACGGTGACCTCCGTGTGGCGGGGCGAGATGCCGGCGATGTCGAGCAGGATGTCGCAGGACAAATCCTTGCCGATCACGTAATCGCCGGGATCGAGGATATAACGTCCCAAGGGGCGACTGCCCTCTCGGACGATTATTTCTGCTTGGGTGGACATTGCTGACTACCTGGGGGGAGCATTGTCGGGATCAAGTCTCGCGACTCTGGAAACTATAAGCCCATCGGAACTTTTGTCACCGAGTTCGCGATCCGGCGCGGGTGCTCCACGTCCGCCCCGACGGCTGCCGTTGTATCAGCCTGAACGAGAGCCGTCAACACAACCTTCAGGTCAGAAATGCACCAGGCGGGCGCCGAAACCTCAGCATTACCCACATCTTCCAGAGCGATTCTGTTAGCAGACCTCGCCCTCGCCCTCGCCGCTTTCCTCTCGCCGTAGAGGATTGAAGATGAAGAGGGGGAGGGCAGGGCTCCGTGCGCGCCCGCCAGGGAGGGTTGTGGGGAAGGGCGGGCTGCGACGAAAATGCGATTTTGGCTTGCGCATTGTGGCGCAGTCAGAATTCTAGGCGGTTCGCATTACTGCAATTCGTGAAACCTCCACTTCCTCCAATTATGCCTCAGCCAGAAAAGAAGATTCCCGTACCGTCCGCGACTCTCGATGTCAGTGTGCAGTACAAGGATGAATTTCTGAACAATTGCGTGGTTCAGCTTTTCAACGCCGAAGGCACTTACTACAGCGGCCGCATCGATCTCGGCGACACCGGCAAGAAGTCGATCATCGTCACGCAGACCATGCTCAATCTGACGCTACGGGTGACGCGCGCGCCGAAGGCCCCGCAGGACGACTCGAGCAAGTACCCGGTGCTGTCGGGCGACTATCCCCTCGGCCCCGTGATGGAGAATACCAAGGTGGCGATCGTCGTGGGTGAGCCGCCGATGTAAACGCCCGCATCTGCGGGGCCGGTCACGCTGGAGACACATGGGTTTCTGCCCCCGAGTCAACCGCTGGTGCAATAGCGCGCGCCTGAAAAAAGGGAAGGCGTCCCTACGTAGCCGAATTTATTCGCGGAACCCTGGCCTCGGGCCGCGTCAGGAATCCCGAGGATATGCCGGATCGCGAATCAACCCGCGCCCTGCAACCACGCGTGGCTTCCTACTACGTAGCCGCGAATTTGTTCGCGGAATTGCGGTCGCGATCAACGCCATGAATTTCAGGCAGGTGTTTCCTAATAGATGTGGGTAAAGCCGAGGCCGCCCGCTCCCACCTCACGACAGACGAAACGTTGAGAACCACATCCCCACCACCCCACCACCTCGATCCCGGTTCCACGCGTCCACCCCAGTTCCACCCTTGCTCCACATCTGCTGCTCAACGTTCGTCTGTGAAAGCTGTCTCCCAAAACATGACTGCTTCCGTTTCTTAGACGTATCGTGGAAGCGCATTTCCCAAAAAATCTTCAATCCGGTTCAGATATTGCGGACGTCCTGTGCCAGGGTTGCAAAAATTTGAAATTTTTCGGGAAATGCGCAATTACCCCCCCTCTAAGAGACAAGATGAATAACGATTTCCAAACCTTGGTCGAGTTCCTCGGCCGCTGCGGTCCGGAGGTCACGGGCCATGTCGCCTCGACCCCTCGGACCGAAGAGGCGGCCAAATTGTTGCGCTTTGCCTCTGGGAAAAGCAATGACGCCGAGCGCGCCGAGATCTGCACCATGCTCCGGCTGCATCCCGCCTGGCTGCGCTGGTTGGCCGATCGCGTGAAGCTGGCCCGCAGCATCAGCCGTCAGGGCGGCGCCGAGGAAGCTGCGGCCTAGAGGGGATCGGTATCAGTAATCAGTGTTCAGTGTGCAGTGTTCAGTTGGCGCGCCGCCACGGTTGGCAAATTGCGCTACGTGAAGGGGCAAGGCGCAAAAGGGAATAGGATCCATAGCTGGCAGGTGCGAGTAGCCTCGTGAGGCGAGGGGTGGCGACCGGGGCGATTTGCCCGCGGATGGGTTGCGTGGCGCGACGGATTTCGAGAGGATGCGGTCATGAATGCGACATGCGAGTTTCTCCCCATCGCCGGACGGCGTGCGCGGAGAATGGCCGGAGTGTGGATCCTGGGATCGGCCGCGGGGATGGCAATGATGCTGGCTCCTCAGGCCCCTGCCGGGCCGCCTCCAATGATCGGCCCGACTGAACCGGGGCCGAGTGTCGGAAAATTCACCAGCTACTGGGTCGGGCCGCGGGTCCGCATCTCGGAAGAACGAGCCGGCAAAACTTCCAAGATGACAGCCACCTGGTATTCCGAAGATGGCATGGCCAGCACGCGTGGCATCCGGTACGTGCAGCAGGGCTTTGTTGGCGCGTTGGAAGATGATGAGTTGGTCCAATACGGAATTAACGAGCCTTGGAGGATCGTCACACCGAAAGAGTCCGGCTCCGGGATCGGACCGGATTCCAAAGGGAGAGTGAGGTCCCTGGCCGGGATCACCAGAGCCACACCGGACAGCCGCGTGCTCGTCCGCCAGTTTTGCCCTCGGGGCGGCGAGATCGCGCTGGAAATCCATGTCCATGGCGAGGCCACACCCACCATCGGTCCGTTCACCCAATATCTGGGCCGGAGCGAGGAATTGGGCGAGGATGGCTCGACGGCGATGCTCGTCTGGAAAGATGACGAAGAGAAAGTTCCTCAACTCGTCGTCACCGACTCCGCGGGAAAATTGAGCTTTCGCATTGACTGCGAAGGCACCGACCGAAGCCCCACACCCGGACCCGATGGCCTCGGAGCGATCGTCCCGGCGCCGGGCGCTTCGGCCCATCGGAATTGGTACTCGTGGTATACGCGCGAGGGAAAAGTGCGGACCCTTGAGCTGACTCCAGAGCCGCGGGTCATCGGATGGCTGCCCGGAACGCAACGCTCGCTTTGTTCAACCAGCATCGGCTACGCCCATCGCTTTGAGATGATCGACTGGGAAACGGGCTCAAAGGTTTGGGATGTCCCCTGCCCGGGGGAAGGCTATCCATTGGCGAGCGGGCTCACTCCCAAGCTGGTGATCCTCGCGGTCGCCGAGTTGTACAAGGGAGGAGCGTGGAGCGGGGAAAGTTGGGTGCTGGAGAATGGCCGGACCGAATACATCCGGGCCTTCTACGCCCTGAACCCCAATGACGGGAGCGTCGTCGCCCGTTGGCAGGCGAAATATCCCGGACGGTGGTCGGGGCGCGAGCGCGAGCAATTCCTGAGACTCGGTGAGAAGTTCTATTTCGTGACGATCAATGAAGTCGTCGAATTGCGCGAAAACGACATCCTGCTGGGAAAAAGCGGGTGGGAGCGGTCGCCCGCGGCGAAGTAGTCCGCGTTCTCCTGCCGAATCGAAAACCTGCGCAGGCGAGGAACTACGACGCGAAGCGTTCCGGCTACGTAGCCGGGAACCGAGCGGAGCGAGATAGCTCGCCGCTCCGTTAAACGCGCCACTTGCCTGAACGCCGAATCTGCGGCACGCTGGGCGCAGGCTTGCACTCGAAACTCTCCAGCCGAATTCTCCGCACGGTCATCACCACGATGACTTTACTGGGGTGGTTTGTCCTTTCCAATCACTGCGCCTTGGGCGGCATGGCGCCGTCCGGTCCCGCGAAAGACGAGCACGCCTGCTGTCGCAACAACAGCACGCCCAGCCCGGCCCACGCTCCCTCGGACAGCCAGCAAGGGGCGGAATGTTGCAAAGCCGTGCACGCACTCGTCCCGGATGGAATCAAGGCGGGGGATCTCAAGCCGGCGGATTTCGTAGTCGCCATTCTTCTCGTGTTGCCCGTGGATGTGGTCCGGCCAGCCCGGGAAGAAACGGTTGCGGCTGATACCGGTCCGCCCCGCGCCCGATCCTTTAGCGAACTCGTCCTGCAACGGAGCTTGCGCTCGCACGCACCTCCTCTGCTCGCGTAGCGACGCGGCCTCCGCTTTTCCTCGCGGAGATTTTCCACCGAGTCGCCACGCAGTTTCGTGCCCGTGCGGGCACTGAACATCCGCGTGTCATCCACCGTCCCGCACCATCGCGGCGTGCGCCCACCTGCCCGCATGACGCCATGGCCCATCCATTCAACGGCAGGCCCATTCATTCATCCATCCCATTAAAAACATGAAATCCAAATCCACCATCGCCATCCTCGCCGCTGTCCTCCTCGGCAGCACCTTCGCCTTCGCCGACTCCGCGCAGCCCAAGGGCGTACCGAAGGATGACTCGCGCAGAAAGTGCGTCGTCTCCGGCGATCCGCTCGGCGAGCACGGCAAAGTCGTAAAAGTCTCCAACGGCGGCACCGACGTGTACCTCTGCTGCAAGGACTGCGTGAAGGACTTCGACAAGGACCCCGAGAAATTCACCAAGATGGTCAAGGACGCCGGCAAGAAGAAGTAGCCGCACGCCCTGCCAGATTGCAGCCGTCCGGCGCTCCGGCGCCGGGCGGCTGCGATTACGCCGCTTCGCGATTTTCACCGGTCCCGCCCCGCCCAAATCCATGATTCGCCTTCCCATCATACTCCTCGCCACCACCGCACTCCTCACGGCTTGCGCCGCGACGCGCCCGGCGCCACTCGCGACGGCCAACCCGGCCAGCCCCGATGCTCCGGAGGGCGCGCACGGCCCCCGTCCGGCATCGCTGCACACGGACGAAACGACGCGCAAATCCGCCACACTCCTCTCTGCCGCCAGGAAAGCGCAGTCCTATTGGGACGACTACGGCCCGGTCTCCGGGACGCCGGAAGATGCGCCGAAGAGTGACTCAACTCCCGAGATGAAACATGACCACCATTAGAGCGCTGCTCTTTCATCCCTCCGGGATGACCAACCCTTGCTCGACACTGCGTATGAATTTGCCAGCACGCGCTCGGGCACTGTCTCTTTGCGCCGCGATCGCCACTGCGTGCGCACTATCCGCGCTATCGGCACCCACCACTCTCGCCGCCGCGCCCAAAGAATCGCCATCGCATCCCGTCGAAAAGTCAGTGCAGGACCGCACCGGGCTCGGCGTGCGCTGGCAGCAGGACGCCGCCGCGCGCGAGGCCGCGCTGGCCGATGTGCGAAGCCTGTTGAAGAAACCGCTGACCGTGAACAGCGCCGTGCAAATTGCGCTGCTCAACAATCGCGAGTTGCTCGCCACCTTCGAGGACGTGGGCGTATCCGCCGCCGATTTGCGGGAGGCCGGGCTCTTGAAGAATCCCAGCTTCGATTTGAGCGTGCGTTTCCCGGACCGTCCGCCCTCGGGCGCGAATTGGGAGGAAGCCGTCGCCTTCGATGTGCTCGACTTGCTGATGCTCCCGCTCCGCAAGCGCGTGGCCGCCGATCAGCTCGCCGCCGCGCAACTCCGCGTGGCCGACGCCACGCTCCGGCTCGTGGCCGACGTGAAAATGGCGGTCTACGAACTCCAAGGCGACGAGGCCATGCTCGCGCATCAGCGCACGATCGCGGACATCCAGAAATCCGCGGTCGATCTCACCCAGCGGCAGCACGAGGCGGGCAACGTGAACGACCTCGCCCTGGAGCAGCAGCAGGCCGCGTACAATTCCGCGCGGCTCGATCTGGCCACCGCCGAAAACATGCAGCGCGAACATCGCGAAAAACTGAACCGCCTGCTCAGCCTGTGGGGCGGCGATACCGCCTGGAAGCTCGGCGGGAAGCTCATGCCCGTGCCCGCGAGCGACATCCCGCTGCGGGGCCTTGAATCGCTCGCCGTGGGCCAGCGGCTCGACCTCGCGGCCGCCCGCATGGAACTCTCCGGCGTGGTCCGCGCGCTCGGTCTCACGAAGACGTACCGCTATATTGGTGCTCTGGAATTCGGCGCGGATACCGAGCTCAATCCCGACCGCTCCAATGTCACCGGCCCGCGGCTGCGCCTGGAATTGCCGCTCTTCAACCAGGGCCAGGCCCGGATCGCCAAAGGCGAAGCGGAATTGCGCCGCGCGGAGCGCAAGCTGGAAGGCCTCGCCATCGGCATTCGCGCCGACGTGCGCGCGCTCCACGACAAGCTCGCGGCCCTCCGCGAAGCCGCGCAATTCTATCAGAGCGACGTGCTGCCCACCCGCCGCGCCATCACCGCCGGCATGCTCCTGCAATACAACGGCATGCTCATCGGCAACTACGAGCTGTTCCGCACGCGCTCCGAGCAGATCGAGGCCGAGCACAAGGAGATCGAGACATTGCGCGACTACTGGACGACCCGCGCGGAACTGGAGCGCGCCGTCGGCGGCAACCTCCGCCCGCGCCCCGCCGCCAACGACGGGAAATGACCCTGAACTAACTATGATCACTCGACGCGAACTTCTCACCGGCGCCGCCGTCCTGGCCGGCGCGGCCGCGCTGCCTCCGCGCGCCGCCGCGCAGGAAACCGGCGGTACCTATTCGGGCTTCCAGCCACGCTCCACGGATGGAAAGATCGAGCCGCCCATCTGGGCGCGCCCGCCGCATCCGGAGCCCGGCGAACCCGGCAAACACTACACTCCCACCGTCACTCTCAATGGCACCACACTCCCGTGGAAACTCGTGGACGGGGTGAAGGTGTTTCATCTCATCGCCGGCGAAGTGCGCGACCACGAATTCGCGCCCGGCCTCAAGGCGCATTGCTGGGGCTACAATGGCCAGGTCCACGGTCCCACGCTCGAGTGCGTGGAGGGCGACCGCCTGCGCATCTACGTCACCAACCGGCTGCCCGAGGCGACCACCGTGCATTGGCACGGCCTCATCACTCCCAACGGCATGGACGGCGTGGCCGGCCTGACCCAGCGCGCCATCCCGCCGGGTGAGACGTTCAAGTACGAGTTCACCGTCTGGCAGCACGGCACCTACATGTACCACGCGCATCACGACGAGATGACGCAGATGGCGCTCGGGCTCCTCGGCATGTTTGTCGTTCACCCGCGCGAACCCAAGGGAGTGCGGCCCGATCGCGATTTCGTCTACATGCTCAGCGAGTGGAAGATCGTCCCGGGCACCATGCGGCCCGATCCGAATGAGATGACCGAGTTCAACGTGCTCACGCTCAACGCGCGCGTGTATCCCGGCACCGCGCCGATGGTGGTCAAGACCGGCGACCGCGTACGCATTCGCATCGGCAACCTCTCCGCGATGGACCATCATCCGATCCACTTCCACGGACACCACTGGTGGGTCACGGAGACCGATGCCGGCCCCATCCCCGAGACGGCCCGGCAGCGCGAGACGACCGTGCTCGTCCCGGTCGGCACCACACGCACCGTGGAGTTCGTGGCCGACAATCCGGGCGACTGGGCGTTCCACTGCCACATGACGCACCACGTCATGAACCAGATGGGCCACAACCTGCCGAACCTCATCGGCGTGAATATCGAAGGCTTCGACAAGATCGCCAAAAAGGCCGTTCCCGGCTACATGACCATGGGCGATTGCGGCATGGCGGCGATGGGCGAGATGGGCATGAAAGTCCCGCGCAACAGCCTGCCCATGATCGGCGCACAAGGCGCGCACGACTACATCACCATGGGCGGCATGTACACGAACCTAAAGGTGCGCGACCATCTCGACAGTTATGATCGCGATCCCGGCTGGTACGAAATGCCCGCCGGCAGCATGGCCGAGACCGCCGACCCCGAAGCGATGAAACGCGACCTCGGAACTCTGCCCGACACCACCATCACCCCGCCCTTGAAAAATGGCGACCAACCACACCACCATCATCCCTAAGCCCCCATGAAACTGCTCCTCCCGCTCCTCGTCCTCGCCTTCGCCTTCACCGCGCGGGCCACCGAAGTCCGCATCGAATCCGTCCCCGAAAGCGGCGTGCAACCGGAGGTCGCGATCGACTCCGCCGGCACGACCCATCTCATTTACCTCAAGGGCGACCCGAAAGCCTGCGACGTGCGCTACACGAAGCGGGCGAAGGGCGCCCGCGATTGGAGCGCGCCCATCTCCGTGAATAACGAACCGAAGAGCGCGATCGCCATGGGCACCATCCGCGGCGCGCAACTGGCCATCGGCAAAGCCGGCAGCGTCCACGTCGCCTGGAATGGCGCCATGAAGCCGGGCGCACCCATGACCGGATCACCGCTCTACTACGCACGGCTCGACGCCATGGGAGGAAAGTTTTCACCGCAGCGCAATCTCGTGGGAGACACCTTCGGCCTCGACGGCGGAGCCTCCATCGCCGCCAATGACAAGGGAGAAGTCTTCATCGCCTGGCACGGCAAACGCAAAGGCGACACCGGCGACGAGACGACGCGCGTGGTCTTCATGCTCAAGTCCACGGACAACGGCGTGGCCTTCGCCGCGCCGGCCGTGACCAATGCGGACTATGCCGGCGTGTGCGCCTGCTGCTCGCTTCGGGTCGTCGCCCTGCCCACGGGTGGAGTGGTCACGCTCTACCGCGCCGCCCGCGAAAAGTCGCAGCGCGACATGACACTGCTCACCTCCACCGACAGCGCCGCGACGTTCAGCCATGAGACGCTCCACCCGTGGAGCGTCTCGATGTGTCCGATGAGCAGCGCCGCTCTGCTTCCCACGGCCAAAGGCATCCGTGCCGCGTGGGAGACCGATGGCAGGATCTTCTCCACCATCCTGACGGCTCCGAAGCCCGCCCCCGCCGAGATCGCCAGCGGCCAGGCGAAACATCCCTCGGTCGCCGTCAATACCCGCGGCGAAACCCTCGTCGCGTGGGATATCGGCACCGGCTGGAACAAGGGCGGCGAGGTGGCGTGGACCATCCTCGACGCCAACGGCCAGCCCACCGCCCAGCGCGGCAAAGGCGGCGCCATCCCCGTCTGGAGCCACGCCGCCGCCTTCGCGGAGCCAAGCGGGGACTTCGTGGTCCTGCACTGAGCCTGGAAACGGGAATAGGAATTTAACGCAGAGACGCAGAGGCGCAGAGACAGAAGCAGTGATGGGCTGGTTGGAGGGCCAGCGAACGCTCTCCTACCAGGAGAGTTCTTCCGCGGCGACCATCGCTCACAACTCTCTGTCCTCTGCGTTTTTGCGTTTTCCCCTCATCGCCGCTTTTAGCCCGACTTGACGGATTCGGGTGTCCCGAAAAGATTTTTGGGGTCGCAAGTGGTTGAAGATCAGGAGGGGTGGATGGCGAAAACGCCCGGAAGTGGCTGTAGTGCAGACCTCCCCTATTC
>Ga0105237_10008203_pt1 | contig 11343 bp, 12 predicted proteins | sample KBSC24metaG_FD_81520 | JGI IMG/M metagenome (GOLD analysis project Ga0105237, IMG submission 81520) | Corn rhizosphere microbial communities from Kellogg Biological Station, Michigan, USA - KBS C2-4 metaG | ecosystem: Host-associated > Plants > Roots > Rhizosphere > Soil | place: Michigan, USA... | reverse complement strand
GCGGTAGGGCGGCAGTGTCCGCCCTTCCCGCAAAGCCCTGGCTAGTCACCAATTCCAAAGCTTGAATGAACATCAATGATTAATCTTTACATCAATGAACGGCAGGTCGAAGACGTGACGATCCTCGATCTAAAGGGTAGGGATAGAATCCGCGGCGCCACTATAGCGTTGCACGAGTCGATTCGCTGCCTTGCGGGAGAAGGAAAGATCCAGGTCCTATTGGACCTCGCGTGGGTCAAGCACGTTGATGCAGGCGGACTCGGCGAGCTTGTTGCAAGCCACGTTACTCTCGACGAAAAAGGCGGAGCACTCAAGCTAATGCACATCACGGAGAGTGTCCATGAACTGATGACGATGACAAAGCTTATAACGGTCTTCGATATTCATGACGACGAGCCCGAAGCCCTGGCCAGCTTTGTGGGCGAAACCTTAAAGCTTGTTGAGCGTCAGCCGTTCTTTATGTAGTCGAATTCCCCGAACCCGTTCTTGAGATCACGAGTATGGCGAGAGTGAGGCAGCAATAAAAATATGAGTCTTACACATTGTCCTAACTGTAGTCGTCGCTGCTTTACTGATGCAGCATCCTGTCCGAATTGCTTGCAAACCTTTCGCCCGGGTTTACTCCAGGCATCAGCAGTAGCCGAAGAGAAAGCGTTCAGCGCAAAAACGAATGCGCTATTCTTCAGTCTATTTGTGATTTGGGTGGCAGTGCTGATGTTCTTCCAGCTCCAAGCCTACTTAGACCGCACTGGAAATTAATCACCAGGGAGACAACTTAGAAGCGTTTTGTGCGAGGTGATCTTCTCGTCGAAGCAGGCTGGCAAGGTCGACGGCTTCCTGTACCGTCATCAAATCGCTATTGTCTCCGCCACGAAACTTAACTCCGCTGGCCCGCAGTTCCCAATCGTCATGTCCTTCATAGTTCCTCTGGTTAAATATCTCCACTGCCTCATAACCGCTAACCGTAGTGAACGAGAGCAGAAGCAGTTGCGTTCTATTTCGCTCCCGCGTAGTTCTCTCTATCGCTTCACGAATCGTTTTCCGATCCGGTACTTCTTCGGTCAGGGAAGGGGATGTGGACTGTTCATTTAGACCAGGCGTACCCTGCAGTTCATAAAGCTGGCTGCGGTAATCGGCGAGTAGCGCAAGATACTCTTTGCACTGCCTGACGATGGTTTTACTCGTCGCTCTATTTACTGCCTGCCTTGACGCGTGTAATTTTTGTTCCAATTGCGGGTATAACATGAATTAGTTCCTAACTAGTGACCGACTGGGATTCTCTGAAACTGCATCTTCCCATCCAGATCCTCCCAGGAAATGTCCAGGACATAAGGCTTGACAGCTCCAGCGACGACTTGAAGACGTCCGATTTGATCCTGCGCCTCACTAGCCGGCCTGCCATTGATCCAGGTTCGGTGAGAAATAACGGCTTTTTCCTTTGGTTGCACAAAATTTATGCGGTCAAAGCGAATGTGCGCAAACGAAGAACCCGCGGCTTGCCCATGGTTATTCAGAAATATTGTCAGGATCTCAATGGACTTAAGCGTCATCTCCGTCGTATTAGTGAGCTCCAGGAGGACCCGCGGTTTAGTATCCAGGAACCTGATTATGAAAGGCGTTCTACAATTAGTGATTGTTGTCATAAATCTATACCGTGGCGACCTCGCTAACCTGAACTCGGCCCCGTTCCTGATCCAAAAGACGGGCGAGAAGGCCTCTTAACTGATTGAAGCTATCAGGGCGCGTTAAAAATACGTTTCTTGCGATCTCGACCTCTTCACCTTCATCAATATCTTCAATCCAAAAGACCACGGGGATTTGATCCCCAACCGCCGCCCGCTCTCGTATGCGATGCACGACAGGAAGAACTTCGCCGGATAATCCCCTCCAGTTCATTAGTATCAGATCGGGTGGCGTTAGCTGGGCACTCTTTATTCCCTCTAGTTCGTCACTTGCCAGAACTACGCGATAGCCGTCCGCCTTCAGTAGCCTCTCGATGCCGTCACTTATTTCGTGGACATCTTCCACCACCAAAATCAAAGCAGCTCTCAGCTCTTCTAACATTGAATACTTTCATTCTCGAACTAAAATCTGACGGGCCTTCTCAATGTACAACTGGTCCTCCGGCATGTCCGTGCGGCAACACACAAATGAGGAAGAGGCTGGTAACGATGCCAATCACTGAATCAGAATCGATAAGCGATCTAGCGCACAGTAGGTCTGGCCTTTTCGGGTTAATCTCAACAAATGAACTACCTGTCAAATCGTCGTAAGGAGAACGACTGACAAGGTTATTTGCAACGCCAGTTGATAACAATGCATCATAGTCTCCGCTTACTCCTTCTCTCGCGCATGAACGGTGATGCGCTCGCGCTAATGAAAGCTCGGCGTTTGGATGATTCGAGAGCAGGTTGGTTGTTAAATCCGTAGAAGTCGCTCAATTGAGCAATCCGAACGCTCGTTTCTTCGCTCGTTTTCCGTTTCGTCGAAGCACACCTGGTTCAAAGCTTCTCTTCTTACTCCTGAAAGCAGGAAAAGGTACACCCAAGATGTCTATGAAACTATATGTCGGTAATCTTTCGTTCCAAACTTCGAGCGAAGATTTGCAGCAATTGTTCTCGCAAGCGGGAACAGTCGAATCAGTGAACGTTATTGAAGATCGCGACACCGGTCGTTCACGCGGCTTCGCATTCGTCGAAATGTCTTCGACAGAAGAAGGCAATGCAGCGATTCAACAGTTCAACGGCCATGATGTCGGGGGACGCACACTAAACGTTAACGAAGCCAAGGCTCGCGAGGATCGCGGGGGCGGTCGAGGCGGTTTCGGCGGCAGCCGTAATAATGGCGGCGGTCGCTCTCGCTACTAATTCCCGTTGTTGAACAATCCCGGCGACTCTTTACAGCAAAGCCTCCGAGGGAATATAGCCCGGAGGCTTTTGTTTTGATCATTACCGATCACCTAAACAGGTACAAACGATCGCGAAAGGTGGAACTCAAATGGAGAAGCAAGTATTCACAGTAGGCGAGCGAATTGATAAGTTCTGCGCAGTGTGTGCTGAGGATCGTGGACACATTGTGGCGTCTGTAACTAAACGCGGGCAGATCTCACGTGTGAGATGTCCTAAGTGCAGCACAGTGAGCACCTTCAAACTCGCTTCGCGAACGTTACCTCATCCGGCGATGACAAGCCCTTCGCCCTATGACAGGACACTAACGTACCGTGCAGGACAATCCATGACGCATGAAATGTTTGGTATCGGAGAAGTAACGAGATTGATGGAGCCGCGCAAGATGGAAGTGCTGTTCCAGGATCGGTTGCGTTGTCTTATTCATGCTCAAGGCCAGAATAAACTCTGATGCAACACAATTAGGGATGAGTGGGTGTTATCGAGTGGTCAAAAAGGAGTTCGATCGCTTACTTGGATAACAGAGGTGCTTCTCACCGCCGTCCATCAATGGTTAACGAGTAGTATTTACTCCCAGCGGTGTTATCACAGAGGAGTTACCGTCTTTTCCTTTCATCCTTTTCTTCGAAGTCAGCACACTACCAATCGCTTCTTTCGCAAGACTCAGGACAATGCGTCTGTTCTCAAAAAACACTTTGAGCCACGCTCGTCTGGTTGTTTGCGGAAAATAGATGGCGCGGAATGCAAACCGCGTAATGAGGTGAAAGATCCGCGGACCGACCGGGGCGTAGCTCATCGCCTTAACCGCTTCTGCATTGCGTGCAGCATCGTAGGAACGGGCCCATGCATAATGAAGCTCTTCGTGAGTTTGCTCGATGGTCATCTTAAGAGGTACGTGGGCCATCGTGTTTTTCTCGAATTTCAGCCAATGTTTTGGCCGAACCAGACGGCCATCTTCTTGTAAGCGCTTATACAGTGGTGTAGAGGGGAATGGTGTGAGCTGGCCAAATACAGGCAAGCCCGGAGGCCACGTGCGAATCTGTTGCAGTATCCGCTCCGCCACGCCGGGTGTGTCGTTATCCATGCCGATGATGAAGGAAGTGATGGCGTAGATATTGTGCTCAGCAAGACGTTGGAGCACGCCCGTGTATTCTTCGGGTTTGTTGAATCCCTTCTTAACATCGGCCAGATTGACGGGATCGATCGACTCCATCCCAATAAAGATGACCTTTCCACCGGATTCGGCAATCAGATCAACCAGCTCCTGATCTCGTAAAAGGTTGGCACTAATCTGCGCGATCCAGGGGAGCTGCGCGCCGGCCGCGATGATGTCGCGCAACAGGGATTTTGTTCGTTTGATGCTGATGGCAAAGTTGTCATCAACGAAGAACACAGAGATCACTCCGCCTTCAGCTTTAGCACGTGCCTTTAACGTCAGCAGCTCGTCGACGATACTTTGATTTGTGCGGAAGCGAATAGAGTCGCCGAAGAATCCAGTGACGGTGCAAAACTCACAACCATAAGGACAGCCTCGCCCTGACTCGATCGGAACAATGTGCAGCGAGCGCCAATGCGGCCCAACGCGCGATAGTAAAGGCCGCACGAAACGCGGAAAGAAATTAAATTGATCGAGATTTAGCGTTTCCCAGGAAATGGCCGGGTAAGGTTGAAGACTCGGCTTCCGCTCTTTTCCGTTTTCATCGGTCGGCTCATAAACATCTTTGAGTTCACCCCGCGCAGCGTCCTCAACTATCTGTGGCCACGTTTCGTCCGCTTCGCCGAGCGCGATCGCATCAGCGTGTCGCGGTCCTCCATCTCGACCCAGCGCCTCGTCAGGAACTTCGGTGACGTGTGGACCGCCGATCACCACCGGCACGCCTGCCATACGGATCGCATCGGCGACTCGATAGGCTTTCTCAATCATTCTGGTCATTGCGCCGATGCCAACCAACTCTATCTTCTGCTCACGCACAAACTGAACTATCTCGTCATCACTCATTGGCCGGGCATTGGCATCGATCAGAACAACCTCGTGCTGTGATGGAGTAAGGGCTTGCAGGAGAAACATCCAGAGGTGCGGCATGAAGTTGCGAGTGACGCCATTATCTGGATTGTAGAGCAGGATCTTCATCTTCCAATCTCCGGTTCGAACTAATGTCAAGCCTTTTCAACTGCGGCTGAATTGCGCAAAGGGGCAAGAGGAGGAGGGAAGACTCGATCCAAATGTCAAAGCAGGCTGTTGCTTCGCGCAGCACTATAACACATGTGTGTGCTAACGCACATAACGGTCAACCATCATCATATGCTAAATAGCTTTCCGTCGGCCTTTCGCATCAGGCGGTATGTGTGTTGGCGCACAGACCTGGCGCTACGTATTGTTTAGCGTGATGGGCGGTATGCGTACCAGGAGTCTACAACATTGGCCTTTTTAACTAGCACTAATGGCGATCCGGGTGTCAACCGGCTGCTCGCCACGCTTCCGAAAAATGAATACAAGCGTTTGTTGCCCAAGTTGACGACCGTCAGTTTGGTTTTGGGGGAGGAGTTGTACGAACCCGGCGACGTGATTAAGTACGTATATTTTCCTAACGACTCGATAATCTCCTTGATTTCAGAACTATCAGTGACATCGGGGCTTGAGGTGGGAATGGTGGGAAATGAAGGTATGGCCGGCCTGGCCGTCTTTATGGGGGTCGGTTCCTCGTCAACACGCGCTCTGGTGCAGGGCTCGGGCACAGCAATGAGAATGAGTTCGGCGGCAGTACGCACGGAAGCAAACCGGCTTGGCAACTTTCATCGCCTCCTGCATCGTTATTCGCACTCTCTACTAACTCAGGTTTCTCAATCAGCTGCGTGCAACCGCTTTCATTTGGTTAACGCCCGACTGGCGCGCTGGCTATTGATGACACACGATCGTCTGGGATTGGAAGAATTTCCGTTGACCCAGGAATTCCTCTCCAACATGTTGGGCGTCAGGCGTGAAGGGGTAAGCAAGGCCGCCGGCGCGCTACAGTCCGGCAAACTAATTCGTTACAGTCGAGGAGTGATTACGATTCTTAATCGCCGGGGCCTTGAAGCGAAATCATGCCACTGTTACGCGATCATTAAAGCCGAAACGGATGCCTATCTGAATTGAGTTCTGTCCAAACTTCGAGATATCCCTAATGTTAATTTCTCTTATGTGTGTTAACGCACATACGGTAATTCTCGCCTGCTGTTAAGCTGACTTTTCATTACTGCGCGCTCCCGCGCCTGGAGTTGCTCACCGGGGAGTTCTCCTGGCCACGAATGCGCACAAAGGGCACAAATGTCCTCGCCAAAAATTTGTGCTCTTGTGCTGTTTGTGGCATTTACATTTTTGAGGCAAGGCGTCCAGCGCGGCATTCCTCTTTATCGCTTGTAATCTTTTTGTCACTTCAGCATTACACCCACTGTTTTGACACGAAGTTGTTATGTGTGATGCGTAACATAGGTGGTTGGAGCATCAAAATGCTTGGTAAGCAGCTCAGGGAGTTTTTTTAAGATATGTCCGTTGATCATGTTCGCGATCTCGCTCAAAGCCGATTGACCTTTAGAAGAGACAGTACTTTTCATAAAGAGTTAAGGCGAAGAGTCGATGACTATTTTCGCAGTTCCAATGGCAGTCAACGCGACTGTCCCGGAATGTATTTGAAAACCGCAATTATTCTGACTGTCTTTGGTGGGTTCTACTCATTGCTCGTGTTCGTGGCGGGAGCGTGGTGGCAAGCTCTGCCTTTAGCGGTTCTGCTGGGCCTGGCAATGGCGGCGATTGGCTTCAATATTGAACACGACGGCAGCCATCACTCTTATTCAAATCACGCCTGGATCAACCGGTTGGCGGCCATGACGATGGATCTCATAGGCGCCAGTTCTTACGTATGGCACTGGAAACACGTAGTCGTACATCATACTTACGTAAACATCACGGGCCATGATGCCGATATTGACATTTCTTTTTTCGGCCGGCTAACACCACATCAGAAGAGATTCGGACTCCATCGCTGGCAGCATTTCTATTTGTGGCCGCTCTACGGACTGAACGTTATCAAGTGGCATTTATACGATGATTTCCGCGACGTGATCCTTGGCCGGATCGGACCCACGCGAATGCCACGGCCGAAACGGTGGGAACTCGCCGGGTTTGTCAGCGGTAAAGCGCTGTTCATGGCATTGGCTTTTGGATTGCCGCTTCTGGTCCATCCCCTCTGGATAGTGCTCCTGTTCTACGTTCTGATAGTCGGGCTTGCGGGCGTGGTTGTCAGCGTTGTGTTTCAACTTGCTCATTGTGTAGAAGAGGCGGAGTTCCCATTGCCGCAACACGACTCCGGCTCGATGGAAAATGCCTGGGCGATCCATCAGGTCGAAACCACTGTAAATTTCTCTCGACGCAGTAGAGTTGAGAGTTGGCTTTTGGGTGGTTTGAATTTTCAGATCGAACATCACCTTTTCCCTCGCGTATGTCACGTCAATTACCCTGCGATCTCAAACCTCGTGGAACAGACCTGTCGTGATTTTGGGGTGCGATATGGTGAGCACACCTCCTTTCGTGCGGGACTCTTGTCCCATTTCCGCTGGTTGCGCCGCATGGGCTCGCGAACTGCAGGCGGCTCGCAGTTAGTCATTGCCCCAGAACATGGACCAGCAGCGTGAAGTCAGGAGCGTGTTGTTATGAAAGTCTTGTTAATCAATCCGGAGTTTCCGGATACTTATTGGAGTTTTCGACACGCGCTGCCATTCGAGGGTAAGCGATGCGCATTTCCACCACTCGGGTTATTAACCGTTTCCGCGTTACTACCGCCGGATTGGGAGCGGCGACTGATTGATCTAAATGTAGAGTCGCTAAAGACCGCCGACATTGAATGGGCCGACATGGTATTCGCCACGGCGATGCTGGTGCAGAAGGATTCCCTAAAGCAAGTCGTGAAACGATGCAAGTCACTTGGGAAACGGGTCGTGCTTGGTGGTCCATACGTCACAACGACGATCGAGAATCTGCCGGATGCGGATCACATCTTCGTCGGAGAAGCGGAGACTACGTTGCCGCAATTCGTTAAGGACCTGGCGGCGGGAGTTGCAAAACGGCGCTACCAGGCAGGCGAGCGTCCACCGCTGGCTACGACTCCTGTCGCCCACTTTCACCTGGCGAATTTGAAGCGCTACAGCGCAATGAGCGTGCAGTATTCACGCGGTTGTCCGTTCTCCTGCGAGTTTTGTGACATCATTGAAATCTACGGGCGCGTGCCACGAACCAAGAGTATTCAACAAATGCTGGCTGAGTTTGAAGCATTGCGGGATCTTAACTGGCGCGGCACCGTATTCATCGTGGACGATAACTTCATCGGCAACAAAAAGAATGTCCGGCTACTGCTGCCCGAACTCGCAGAGTGGCAGAAACGAAATGGTTATCCTTTCTCTCTCCTGACGGAATCAAGCGTAAATCTGGCAGACGATGAGCCGCTCCTCGAGGCTATGCGGGAAGCCGGTTTTCGACGCGTATTCCTTGGCATCGAGACTCCGGTAGAAGAGAGTTTGAAAGAAGCTCAGAAGTCACAAAACCGAGGTAACTTGCTCGAATCAGTGAAGAAGATTCAGTGTTATGGTATGGAGGTGATGGCTGGCTTTATCGTTGGCTTCGACAACGACCCGGAGGACATTTTTGAGCGACAAATCGACTTCATCCGAAAGAGCGCGATTCCGCTAGCGATGGTCGGCCTGTTGAACGCGCTTCCTGATACGCAGTTATGGAAACGGCTCGAGCGAGAGGGACGACTATTAGGAGAAGCTTCAGGAAATAATACTACCTGCTCCTTGAACTTCAAGACCCGCATGGATCCGACTATGCTAATTCAGGGCTATCAGTCGATCATGCAGACCATTTACTCCCCGCGCGAATATTATCAGCGGGCGCTTGACTCGATGAAGCGAACGGCCCAGCAGTTTGTAGAGCCCCAACACTACAATGTCGTTAGCGCGGTCACGGCATTCGCGCGCGTGATGCTCAAGCTGGGAATAGTTGATGGTGAGCGCAAAGAGTTCTGGCGCTTCTTTACTCAAGCGCTGGTAAAGCATCACGACAGGCTTGCCGAAACGCTGCGGCTGGCCGCAATGGGTTACCACTTTCGGAAGTTGAACGACGCATATAGCGAACCCACTTTATAGACAAGTTGAAGCTCAGTCGCTATTTAGCGATTTACTTATAGTTGACATACACCACTTTACCGCGTAGCTTCATTGTGAACCGAGAGTCGCTTACTCCCTTCTCAGCTCTTCTGGAATTCATCCGGATCACCTGAAGTCAACAGCAAAGACAAAACCGACGAGCAAGAGAAATGCTTGGACGACAGGTCACTATGAGACTCAAAGATGGTGGTGCAGCCGCAGAGTTCAACTGCAGAGGCAGCAGCCACGGTTCAGAAAAGGAACGAAGCCTTATTGCTTAATCTCTACATAAATGAGCGCCGCATTCAAGACGTGACGGCAAATCTCTCAGCGCTCTTCGATATTTACAATAACGAGTATGATGCTATTGTCGGCTTTAATCGTAAATTATTAAGAGCGGTGAAACCGTCGCCGTCTTTATCTAACGACGATGATGCTGTGACTGCCATTGTTCATCCACCAGGAATAACGGCCAAGCTTTAACCACAGTGATTTGACAATGATAATTTGTGAATTATGTTCGCATTACGGCCTTAGTGGTGAATGTAGAATCGAACTCCGCATACCGAAGAGCATGAGTTGCCCTGGTTTTAACCCGACAATGGAAAAATTCTGCTCTGATCCAAAGGACTTCGTGAATGAAAGGCAGATCATCGAGATGGCGACGTTTTTTGGAATGAAAGGGACCGAACTAAAAAAGGTCAAGATCATGGCTTCGCGGGAGGAAACCGCTCGCCTGTAAAACCTCCATCAGAACGGGGTGTTCCGACAGCCTTTCAAGTCTTCGCTACGGTTTAATAAACCCGAACACTTCCAGCAAACGTCAAAGCTAGTTGCACGGCTCATGAACGGCTTTCGTCCCAATAAGCAAGAAGTAGCTGCTTCCGTTCGTTCGCGCGCAAGTCTCATCCGGTAATGTATAAGGAATGGTGCAAAGATAGGCACGAGGACTAAGTGTTACAGGTTCAGGCATGAAGAGTTTTATGCAATGCGACGGGCAAATGGTGATTGGTTTGCTGTTGACGATAATGGTCAGGTTCGCATGCCCATTTTTAAGAGCAGCGGCGACGCGATGATAGCCCGGTCGCGCGACACCGGAATGGAGTGCTGTTCCTGCGGATGCCGAAGTGAATACAGCTCTAGCAAAGATCGTTAGCCGTCCCGATCTGCTGGCGTCATCTATATCGACTGGGGGATCTTCAGAGTAGATTGCCAGATGACAAAGTAAACGAGCGCCAACTGTTCGTCTGTGCCTTAACACACATATAAAATCGACACTGTCTCTCCTTATTCATCTTCCTTCATCCAGCCCCGTTTAATCTAAGCTGAGCGGTCTGTGCGTTGGGCCGCATATAGTCTTCGGTTAGCGATTGTCGATCAAAACATATGTGTGTTGTCGCACTGACGGCCAGCGTTGTTGCTTGTAGTATCAAATTGGTAGACGAGATCTTCCAGCCGTGAGGCATGAATGTGACACTGAGCAGATCCCTGGCAGCGCCGGTCCACCAGCAAAGAGTATTTGGGGGTGTATGTACGACGTAACGCTTAAGAATCGAGTTAAAGGTATTAACTGGCACAGCGCCGTGTTCCTTGCGTTGTTTCATGTTGGTGCGGTCGCCGCTCTCTTCGTGTTCAATTGGAAGGCGGTGTTGATAGCGATCTTGCTCTGGTGGGTAGCAGGAAGTTTAGGGGTTGGAATTGGCTTTCACAGACTCTTGACTCATCGTAGTTATAAGACTCCAAAGCTGGTTGAATACTTTCTGACGATCTGCGGCACACTCGCGCTTGAAGGCGGCCCTATCTATTGGGTTGTGACGCACCGCATTCACCACGCGCATGCGGATCGGCCGGGTGATCCGCATACACCGCGCGATGGCGGGTGGTGGTCACACATGGGATGGATTCTGAGCGGTACGGCCCAACAGTATGACAACTCGGTCGTGGCACACTATGCCCCCGACTTGATAAAGGACCGGTTTCATATTTGGCTCAATCGCCTGTATTGGCTGCCGCTCGTTTTCGTTGGAATAGCGTTGCTGGCATTCGGCGGCTGGCCATATCTGATGTGGGGCATATTCTTTCGCGTAACTTTTAATTTGCATGCGACCTGGCTGGTTAACTCAGCGACGCACATGTGGGGCACGCGCCGGTTCTCAACGTCTGATGATTCAAGGAACAACTGGTGGGTCGCGCTGCTGACCTTTGGTGAAGGCTGGCACAACAATCATCATGCTCACCCGACTGCCGCGCGCCATGG
>Ga0105237_10008202_pt1 | contig 11345 bp, 14 predicted proteins | sample KBSC24metaG_FD_81520 | JGI IMG/M metagenome (GOLD analysis project Ga0105237, IMG submission 81520) | Corn rhizosphere microbial communities from Kellogg Biological Station, Michigan, USA - KBS C2-4 metaG | ecosystem: Host-associated > Plants > Roots > Rhizosphere > Soil | place: Michigan, USA... | reverse complement strand
TTATACAGGCAATAAAAGAGAATTCATCACAATTACAATAATTAAAGAAAGCTAAATGAAAAAGATCCCGTTGTTCGCACTTGTCAGCATGATCTTGTTGGCTACCGGATCCTGTACCAGCCAGGAGTATAAGAAGACAAAGAGCGGTATTCTATATAAGATCATTTCTGATAAGAAAAACCCTGTTGTCAAGAAAGGCGAATTCCTGAAAGTACATTTTGTACAGAAAGTGCGCGACTCCGTCCTGTATTCTTCAGAAGGAGGCATGCCTGTATATATTCAGGTAGACAGCGCCCGTCCGATATACAGCCCAACGGAAATATTCCCGCTGCTGCGTAAGGGTGACAGCGCCGTGGTCGTAGAGATGGCAGATACCCTGCAGAAGCGTTTTGGCGGCCAGCTGCCCCCCTTTATCCACAAGAAGGATAAGCTGACCATTGCGTTCAAGGTGCTGGATATCTTCCCCACGATGGAAGCAAAGACAGCTGATAACGAGAAGGAGCTGGCTGATGAAAAACAACGGGAAATAACTGCGATAGAAAGCTATCTTGCCAAGAACAATATCAAAGCTGAAAAGACAGAAAAGGGCACTTATGTGGTAATACAGTCTGAAGGGAATGGCCCCAGCGTGGATTCCGGGAAACAGGTATCTGTACGTTACACGGGTAAGCTGCTGCCTTCCGGCAAAGAATTCGAATCCAACATGAAAGGACCTGGCGACCCTCTCAAGTTCGTCGTAGGATCAGGTCAGATCATTCAGGGATGGGATGATGGTCTTCGGAAGTTCAAGAAAGGCGGCAAAGGCACTTTGTATATTCCCGCGTACCTGGCTTACAACCAACAGCCCGGACCCGGCCACAAGGCTTTTGAGAACCTTATCTTCGACGTTGAGATCGCCGATGTCACCGATGCGCCTGCGCAACCTGCGAGGCCGATGATGCCGCCCCAAATGCAAGGTCAGATGCCGACAAGGCCACAGCCGCAACAACACAAATAATTATAAAAAAGATAATTATAAAAAATCCCGCTTCTAGCGGGATTTTTTATATGCTTCCACGAGAGTGATAGCCTGTCTGGCCTCTTTGGGATCGTGTACGCGCAGGATGTCCGCCCCATTCAACAGTCCCAGCGTATTTAGAACGGTGGTGCCGTTGAGCGCTTCTTCAGGAGTAATGCCTAATAATTTATAGATAGTGGATTTTCGCGAGACACCTAACAGGATAGGACGTCCCAGCATACGAAAGACGGACAGGTTGTGCAGGAGCTCCAGATTATGCTGGTGTGTCTTGGCGAATCCCATCCCCGGGTCCAAAATAACGTCGTGTATGCCTGCCTGCCTGCAATCTTCTGTCCGGGCAATAAAAAAATCCAGGACTTCCTTTGTCACGTCCTTGTATACCGCTGCTTTATTCATGGTGGCAGGCGTGCCCTTCATATGCATGCAAACGTAAGGAACGCCCAGCCTGCCCACTGCGGCCAGCATGGCTGGGTCCTGCAGCCCTCCGCTGACATCATTTATCATAGAGGCGCCGGCGGCTACGGCTTCCTGTGCTACCCGGCTGTACCAGGTATCTACAGACAGAAAGACATCCGGGAAATGTTGTTTTAGCAGGGTGATGTGGGGGATGATCCTGTGCAGCTCCTCTACTTCTCCCACCCATTCCGCTCCCGGGCGGGTGCTTTGTCCTCCGATGTCGAGGATATCGGCCCCGTCCTGCAGCATTTTTTCAGCCCGGTGAAGCAAATCCTTCTCGCTGCCCGTGCGGCTGCCTTCATAAAAGGAGTCGGGCGTGCTGTTGATGATGCTCATTACCAGGGGGCTGCTTCCTGCCCGCAACCTGCCTCCGCCATTCAAGGTGAACATGTAAATGATTTAATTTGATATGCTAAGATAGGATAGAGCCATATATTTGTATGATGAAGAATATTACGGATGAGCAATACAAAGAGGCTGTGTCCGGCTGCAGGTCCATCTTTTTAAAAAAGACGCTGGATTATGGGACTTCCTGGAGAGTATTACGTCCTATAAGCATAGCCGATCAGCTGTATATCAAGGCCAAGCGTATACGAACCCTGCAGGAGACGCAGGAGACCCGTGTAAAGGAGGATAAGACGGGAGAGTTCAGGGCAATGGTGAATTATGGGATCATCGGGCTGATACAGTTGTCGGACCCCAATGGACCGGCGGAAGTGCATCCGGATGAGGTAGCGAAATGGTACGACGAAAAAATGGCTATAGTATACGATACCATGCTGGACAAGAACCATGACTATGGAGAGGCATGGCGGGACATGAGCCAGGAAAGCTTTGTAGACCTCATCCTGATGAAGATACTGCGGATAAGGCAGATCGTGGCAAATGAGGGAAAGACGCTGATCAGTGAAGGCATCGATTCGAACTTTATCGATATTATCAACTATTCGTTGTTCGCCCTGATATTGATCGTGGAAGGGAAGCACAGCGGATAGTCATAAAAATTATATTCCATGAAAATACTAGTCAGCATTGCACGTGTCATTGTAGGCGTTCTATTCATTTTCTCGGGGTTGGTGAAGGCCAATGACCCGCTGGGCCTGAGCTATAAGATGCAGGAGTTCTTCGAGGTCTGGAACTTTCACTGGCTGGACAATTATACGCTGATCTTTTCCATCGTCATGATCGTCTTCGAGATCGTTGCGGGTGTGGCGATCCTGCTTGGATGGAGGATGCGGCTATTTAGCTGGCTGCTCCTTTTGCTGATCATCTTCTTTACTTTTCTCACCGGCTATGCCTATCTGTCCGGTAAGGTGCGGGAATGCGGCTGTTTTGGGGATTGTATCCCATTGACGGCCGGCCAGTCCTTTTCAAAGGACCTGATCCTGCTGGTCCTCATCCTTTTTTTATTCTTCGTGCAGAGAAGGATAAAACCTTTGCTGTCGCAGGCGGCCAATATCGCCCTCCTGGTGCTGGCTACGGTGCTGTCCGTCGCCTTTCAATGGTATGTACTGATACATCTGCCCGCCGTGGACTGTCTGCCTTATCGCGCCGGCACGAACATGCCTGAAAAGATGAAGGCCCCGCCCGGCTCCATACCTGACAGCACGGTCATCACCATGATCTACAACAAGAATGGCCAGCAGGTAGAGATCGTCGGAAATAATTTCCCCGCGGATTTCGACGACAGCTATAAGTTCGTCAGCCGATATGACAAACTGGTGCGTAAAGGTAATGCCGAGCCAGCTATCAAGGATTTTGTCCTGCTGACGGAGGCTGGAACGGATACGACGCAGGCAGTGCTGGAGCAAGAAGGATTTAAAATATTCATCTTTACCAAAGAGCTGGAGGAATATCCTGCTCCATGGGTCAAGGAATTCAGCCTGATCTACACCATGGCGAAGGCCAAACATATTCCTCTGTATTTTATTACCGGGAATTATGATAATGTGGTAGACTGGACACGCAAGGCAGGCATCATTGAGGGGGTAAGCATCCTGAAATGCGATGGCGTGGCCATCAAGACAGCTGCCCGGGCCAATCCGACCCTGTACCTGCTGAAGAAGGGAACGATCCTTAAAAAGTGGAGCTATGCCGACTTTGGACTGGCGCTGCCGAGCATCAATGAGCTGCCGGCCGCCACGACCGTAAATCAACCATGATACGCTATCTCATTAGAAAAAGCTTTTATGGACTGCTGGTCATGCTGGGAGTGGTAGTGGCCGTATTCCTCCTCTTCCAGGGTTTTGGCGATCCATCGCGCCTGGTGATGGGTCAAAGGGCGGATGCCGCCACCCAGGAGAATATCCGTAAGGAACTATACCTGGATCAACCGCGCTGGAAGCAGTTTATTCTCTACCTCGATGACGTGAGTCCTATTGGCGTGCATTCAAAGGAGGAGATCGTACAGAAAGGATTGAAGGGATGGTTTGTAGGAGGAAATATAAAGGTAGGATTGAAATGGCCATATCTTCGGCGGAGCTACCAAACAAAAAAAGATGTGGGGCGGGTGTTAATGGAGGCATTGCCCCGAACGATCCTGCTGGCGATAGCGGCCATGTTCATAGCCGTTGTATCGGGTATAGCGCTGGGTGTGCTGGCGGCGGTGAAGAAGGGGACATGGATGGATACAACAGCCATCTTTACCAGCGTACTGGGCATCTCGGCGCCCAGCTTTTTTATGGGCATTGTCATTGCTTATCTGTTTGGCTTTGTCCTGAGCGATTATACGGGGCTTCACCTTACGGGTAATTTATATCATACCGACCCTTTTGCCGGAAGACATCTGCAATTACAGAATCTGATCCTGCCGGCGATTACATTGGGTATCCGGCCTATGGCCATCATCGCCCAGCTGACAAGAGGGGCTCTCCTGGATGTGCTGGACCAGGATTATATCCGGACGGCCTATGCGAAAGGGCTTTCCCCGAAGGCCGTCGTCTGGAAGCATGGATTGCGCAATGCATTGAATCCCGTTATCACGGCCATCACCGGTTGGTTTGCCGAGCTGCTGGCCGGGGCCTTTTTTGTTGAATATATCTTTGGATGGACCGGCATCGGGAAGGTGACCGTGGACGCCCTGGAGAAGCTGGACTTTCCCGTTGTGATGGGTTCGGTACTGATATCTTCCTTTTTCTTTATTCTTATCGGCTTGCTGGCGGACGCGTTGTATGGTATCATCGACCCAAGGGTGAGGAGGGGATAGGCTATTTTATCACCACCTCCCTGATCACTCTTTCGCCCAGGGCTTCGTTGACGCGTTGTATGATCTTTTCTTTTTGGTAAAGCAATTCCTGACGCAGGGGAGCGACAGATGTATTGATGTAAAGCGTGGAGCCGTGGATCTGTATCTTGTCAGTGTAACGGGCAATGGTCTTGCCCATGATCTGTTCCCATACTTCTTCGATCTGCAGGGCCTGGATAGAGCCTTTCAACCGGCTGTTGTCCAGAAATTTTCGTAAGGCGTCCCCTAGTGAATATTCTCCCATAGGTGCAAGTTAGCAAAAGCTTTGTGGCCTGCCAGATAAATCAATCCGCCAATTGCCCACAGCATGATGGAAAACAGACATCCGTTGCGGCGAGGCTGTTCATTTTTGTAAGGCTGCTTTTCGCGGTGTTCCTGGTCCGCATTGCGAGGGATGTCGCTCCGGGATTGGTATAAAGGGGCGATACCGGCTATGAGGTCGTATCCGGCGTCGCTGACAACCCATTCCATGTGGCCGAAGAACAAGGGCTGCCCGTCCTGTTTTTGTTCCAATTCGATGGATTTTTTCAACATTTCGGCCGCATAGAGACGGAGCCCTTCCTTATTTGCCTTGATGATGCCATATTCACCCGTTTCATCCACGGTAAAAGAGAAGTAGGCGTTTGCAGGGTCGTTAGTAGATTCTAAAAAAGAAATAGAAGATTCCAGGTCAGCTGGCATAGCATTTAGTTTTCGGTCTGCTTAAAAACTAAATGTAAAATTTTTTTAATAGAATAAGTGCGGGAATTGGTCTCGAATGAAAAAATAGTCCAATTCCCGCATATCGCTGATGTCTGAGGCCTTCGTCCGAGCTCCGGGCACTCGCTCGTCCTCGGTCGGAACCTACGGTTCTGGACGAACCGCTTCCAGCGGTTCCCGGTTACAGAGATATTATCTGGCTGGGTATATTCAATTTATCCAGCTCCTGCCGGATGCGATCGCCATGCGTATCAGTAATAAATATCTGTCCATGATCCCTGAGACAGACCTTATCCAGGAGGTTGTGCATACGATGAGCATCCAGCTTTTCAAACACATCATCCAGGAGGAGGAGGGGAGGGAATCCTTTGTTTTGTCTGAGCATTTCATATTCCGCCAGCTTCAGGGCGAACAGGAGACTTTTTCGCTGACCCTGTGAGGCGATGGATTTGAAGGGCTGTCCGCCATAAAGTACGTCGATGTCATCCTTATGGATACCCGTATTGGTGCGTTGGAGATAGAGGTCCTTCTCCCTGGAGTTCCGGAGAAGCTGGGCAAAGGGCGCGTCCAGCAGCGTACTGTCGTAGGTGAAGGAGAGGGGTTCCTCGACCCCGGCAATGTCGGTATAGGATTGCTGGACCAGAGGCAGGAGGTCCTGGAGAAAGGTCTTTCTTTTCTCAAAAACATAGATGCCGGGGCCCGTGAGCTGCTCATCGTACACGTCCAGGAGACCCTTGTCTTGTATTCTGCTGTTTGTCAATGATTTGAGATAACCATTCCGCTGTTGTAAGACCCGATTGTATTCGATAAGGCTTTGCAGATAGACAGGGTCTAATTGAGAAAGCAGGGCGTCCAGGAATCGTCGTCGTTCCTCGCTGCCTCCGGTGATGATCTGTACGTCGTCCGGGGCGATGATGACACAGGGCAGACGGCCGATATGCTGGGAGAAACGTTCGCAGGGCTCGTTATTGGTAAGCAGCTCTTTTTTACCGTTTTCCCGCAGGATACAGACCACTTTCATCGGATGGCCTTCCTTTTCAAATTGTCCTTCAATGCGAAAGCCGGCCGCGCCAGAACGAACCAAAGGTTCGTTGTCCGAAGGACCGACATTAGATTTTCCCGAAAAACGCGTTATATTATCCAAAGACGCGTTTTTCGGCGATTTATGTACGCTGAGCTGGTCCTGGCGGGTAAAATAGCTTTTTGTAAAGCACAGATAATAGATGGCGTCGAGCAGATTGGTCTTTCCGATGCCATTGCTGCCGCAGATACCTACGATCCTTTCGTTGAATCGGAAGGAGGCCTGTTCGTAGTTTTTGAACTGTACCAGTGATATCTCGCTTAGGAATAACAAGTTGAATATATTCAGGCGCAAGATAACGCCGAAAATTCCTTTTTCCCCCGTATATTTGCCCCCGCCGTGCCAATGCGCGGGCACAAACCTCAAATTCTCAAAATAGTGGCTACCAAATTCTCAAAAGAGACCTATCTATACTGGTATGAGCTGATGCAGCTGATCCGTCAATTCGAACTGATGGCGGAAGAAAAGTATAAAATGGAGGGAAAGATCCGTGGTTTTTTCCATGCCTATATTGGACAGGAGGCTATTGCTGCAGGCTGTATGACAGCTACCAAGCCTGACGATCCTTTTATCACCGCCTATCGCGACCATGGTCTGGCTTTGGCAAAAGGGGTCAGCGCCAATTCATGTATGGCCGAATTATATGGTAAGGCTACGGGCGCTGCCAAAGGAAAGGGTGGAAGCATGCACTTCTTTGGAGTGGATGTAAAGTTCTTTGGAGGACATGGTATCGTCGGAGCGCAGATCGGTACAGGCGCCGGGCTGGCATTTGCTGAAAAGTACAAGGGTACGGACAATGTATGTCTTACTTTCTTCGGGGACGGCGCTGCCCGTCAGGGTATGCTGCATGAGACCTTCAACCTGGCCATGCTGTGGAAGCTGCCGGTGGTATTTATTTGCGAGAACAATAACTATGCGATGGGAACTTCTGTCGAGAGGACTTCCAACGTAGTAGATATTTATAAGCTGGCCGATGCCTATGAAATGCCTGCCGACAGCATCGATGGGATGAGCGCAGAGTCAGTTCATGATGGAGTGGCCAGGGCCGTAAAGCGCGCCCGTCAGGGAGATGGCCCTACTTTGCTGGAGATAAAGACTTACCGGTATAAAGGTCACTCTATTTCCGACCCTCAGAAATACCGTACCAAGGAAGAGGTGGACGAATACAAGCAGAAAGATCCCATTCAAATGGTATTGGGAACCATCCTTTCCAAGAAATACGCTACCCAGGAAGAGATCGATGCCATCAACAAGCGGGTAGACGAGACTGTAGCCGGCTCGGTGAATTTTGCGGAAGAGTCACCCTGGCCGGATGATTCCGAAGTGTTGAAGGATATATATATGGATCAGAATTATCCTTTTATTGTAGATTAAAAAACAAATAAATAATAATGTCAGAGATCAAACATCCGGCACACCTGGAAGCAGAGAAGAGTCCAGTAGATGAGCTGCAAAAATTCTGGGGCCGGTGGGGTAAACAGGCAAGCTATGGATTGCTGGTGATAGTCATTCTTGTAGCGGGCTATCTGGGCTATAAGAACTTTATCAGCGAGCCTAAAGAGGCCGAGGCTAATAACGCCATCTGGCCTGCGCAAGAACATTTTCGCATGGATTCGATAAAGCTGGCGTTGAATGGTCAGGATCTTAAGTCCGACATCGGATTTTTAAAGGTCATGTCCAGGTACAGTGGTACGAAGGCTGCAAACCTGGCGTCCTTCTATGCTGGCAGCTGTTATCTCAAACTAGGCGATTTCAACAACGCCGTAAAATATCTGAAGGACTTTTCTACTCCTGACAAGCTGTTGCAGATACGCGCTTACGGCTTGCTGGGCGATGCCTATTCCGAACTGAACAAAAAGGATGAGGCATTGGAGCAGTATAAAAAGGCAGGAACCTATTACGATAAGGATGAGGTGTTCTCTCCGGAATATCTTTTCCGCTGCGGCGCCCTGTATGAGACCATGGGCAGGACGCAAGATGCTATTGCCATGTATAAAATTATCAAGGATAAGTATCCTTCTACTCCCAGAGGAGCCGAGATCGATAAGTATCTCGCGAGACTGGGTGTGACCCAATAGAAGCATATGGCTGAAATCAAGAATAGCGGCTTATTAAACACTGATACAGGCATTCTCCAATCACAGGATGCCTGTGTCGTTATTGTACGTACCGAATGGAATGCGGCAGTAGTGGATGAGTTGGAGAAAGGATGCCGTTCGGCCCTTGAAAAGGCAGGTGCACATGTACAGGACGTGATCACTGTGCCTGGAGCATTTGAGATACCATTTGGGATAAAGGCTTATTGGGAAGTGCATAAATACAAGGATGACCGTCCCCGGGCTTTTATTGCATTGGGCTGTGTACTGCGCGGGGATACGCCCCATTTTGAATATGTATGCAGAGCTGTTACGGATGGCATCGTACAGCTGAATATGCTGCTGCCTGTCCCCACTATTTTTGGTGTTCTCACAGTAGATAACCAGCAGCAGGCGGACGAACGTATCGGCGGACGTCATGGCCACAAAGGAGAAGAGGCTGCTATCACTGCGCTCAAGATGATATCCCTGCTTAAATCCTTTAAACAACCTACGGCGCCCTGACAATCCAGCTTTTCATACCGTGTTTTGTAGACCAGCTGTATCCACAGACTGCTTTCAATATGGTGAGCGTGCTGGAAAAAGCGGGTGCGGAAGTCAAGTACAACACCAACCAGACTTGTTGCGGCCAGCCTGCGTTCAATGCCGGATTCAGGGACGAGGCAAGGGATGTATGCACTAAATTTCTCGAGGACTTTGATGGACAGGATTATGTGGTAGCGCCCAGCGCCTCCTGTGTTGGCTTTGTTCGTAACTATTATTCTACGCTATTCGATAATTCTTCTCTGCACAACGATGTCAAGGACCTGGGGCGGCGTATCTATGAATTCTCCGACTTCCTCGTTAATATTTTGGGGGTGGAGGATGTGGGCGCTGTCTTAAAAGGGAAGGCCACCTATCACGACAGCTGTGCGGCCCTGCGGGAATGCCGTATTAAGGAGGAGCCCCGGAAGCTGCTGGCCCGTGTAAAAGGGCTGGAGATGGTAGAGATGAATGATGTAGAGACCTGCTGTGGCTTTGGGGGCAGCTTTGCCGTCAAGTTCGAATCCATCTCTGTCGCCATGGCTGACCAGAAAGTGAACAATGCGCTGGCGACTGGCGCCGACTATATTATCTCAACTGATCTTTCCTGCCTGATGCATTTGGATGGGTATATCCGGCATAAGGGGTATTCAATAAAAACCATGCATATTGCGGATGTGCTGGCGGGTAAGTAGTGCTTTGACCGCGCTTCGCGCGGTCGGGACCTTGCAGCGTCAGCGGTGGGCAAAAAAATAAGACCACCCAAATTACGATTGTAACTGGATGGTCTTGACCCTTAAAACAACCTGTCGCAAGCGTTAAATAGGGTTAAAACCAGGCCTCAGAATAGACATACGTAGCGTGAAAGCTTTTAGATTTAAAAAAAGCAACTTTTTTTCAAAAGTTGCTTTGGGTATAACCCCTGCTTGCTGATAGGTGTTGATAACCAGTATTTTATGTCTTATTTGGGCATTACCACATGGTCGATAACATGGATGACCCCATTGCTCTGATATACGTCCCTGATAGTAACCATGGCCATTCCCCCCTTTTCATCCTTCAGGATGATATTTTTCCCCTTCATCGTTACCCATAGTTTCCCTCCTTCCACGGTGGTTAGCTCTGCCGTTCCGTTACCGGCTTTGATGCGCCGGGCCAGTTCTTTGGAGTCCAGTCTGCCGGAGATTACATGATAGGTCAGGATACCAGTGAGGGTAGCTTTATTTTCAGGCTTGACGAGCGTCTCTACGGTGCCTTTGGGCAGCATATCAAAAGCTTCGTTGGTAGGAGCGAAGACAGTGAAAGGGCCGGGACCTTGCAGGGTCTCTACGAGGCCCGCGGCTTTTACGGCGGTGACAAGGGTAGTATGATCTTTGGAATTGACGGCATTATCGACGATGGTCTTTGAGGGATACATTTGGGCGCCGCCGACGGTGACTGTTTTTCCCTGAGCATAAGTTATGATGGTGAACAATGCTGCAACAAGCATTAATCCAAGGCTTCTTAAACGATGCATAAATTTTGTTTTTTGAGTTTTTTAAGAGCTTGTTACATGTAACCAACCGAAATACATACGATGGCGGATCATGATCCGGATTTGCCGGCGGGAATTTTTTTGTTGTACATTCGAAAACAACAGAGCGAGCCACGGGGTTCGCTGGCTGTGGCCGAGCCTAAGCGAAGGCCATGAACGAGAAGGAGCGTGTCGAAGCAGCTCCGCCGAAGTTCCCATCATTAAACCGTGCGCCGGGGGTGGGTATTTTTCGGGGTAACCATTCCCCGGCGCGACACATTGTTATGGCGTATTGGTTAGTAAAATCCGAACCGGAAGTATACAGCTGGGATCAACTGGTAAAGGATAAAGAAACATTTTGGGACGGCGTGCGGAACTATGCTGCCCGCCTGAATCTCCGGGCCATGAAGAAAGGGGACGAGGTATTATATTATCATAGCATGGGCGCGACCGAGATCGTGGGTATCGCCAAGGTGATCAAAGAATCCTACCAGGATCCTACCACGGATGACGATCGCTGGGTAGCCGTGGATCTCCGGGCTGTAAGAAAGCTTAAACACCCCGTGACCCTGGCGCAGGTCAAGGCGGACAAGCGTCTGGCCAAAATGGACCTGGTCCGTCTGGGGCGGCTGTCCGTACAGACCGTAAAGGATGACGAGTGGAAGGTGATCATGGAACTGGCAGGCGAATAGGGCTCCAACATTCTATTAACATTT
>Ga0105237_10008199_pt1 | contig 11348 bp, 9 predicted proteins | sample KBSC24metaG_FD_81520 | JGI IMG/M metagenome (GOLD analysis project Ga0105237, IMG submission 81520) | Corn rhizosphere microbial communities from Kellogg Biological Station, Michigan, USA - KBS C2-4 metaG | ecosystem: Host-associated > Plants > Roots > Rhizosphere > Soil | place: Michigan, USA... | reverse complement strand
GCCGCCGGCCGGGCCCCGGGTCACCGCCGCGGAGGAGCTGGCGGCGACCGTCGCTGTCGCCCCGGCGATCGAGATCGTCGACAGCCGGATTGCCGACTGGCGAATCGAGCTCGCCGACACCATCGCCGACAACGCCTCCTACGGCGGCTTCGTCCTCGGCGCATGGAACGAGGAGCTTGCCGGGGCAGACCTCGGCACGGTGGAGATGAGCCTTGAGGAGGACGGCCGCGAGGTGTCGGCCGGAGTCGGGGCGAACGCGCTCGGCCACCCGGCGGAGGCGGTCGCCTGGCTGGCCGAGACGCTGCTCGAGCTTGGTGTCGGGTTACGGGCGGGAGACATCGTCTTGTCAGGAGCGCTGGGGCCGCTGGTTCCGCTCGTCGTCGGCGGTGAGTACACGCTACGGGTCGGCACCGAGCGACCTCTGGTGCTGGAGGTAACCAGATGAACGGCGAAGGCGAGCCGTGGCCGAGGCCCTGACTCCGGAGGCGTTCCGCCTCGCGATCGGGCAGTTCCCCACCGGCGTGACGGTTGTCACCACCCGCTCGGACGCGGAGGATTTCGGGACCACGGTGAGCGCAATCTGCCCCGTCTGCGCCGACCCGCCGATGATCCTGGCCTGCCTGAATCGGTTCTCGACGACCGGGGCGGCGATCGAGCGGAGCGGCGGATTCGCTGTGAATGTGCTGAGCCAGGGTCAGTTGGACCTGGCCGAGCGATTCGCCCTCCCGGGGAGCGACTTCACGGACATCGCGACCGAACCAGGCCGGCACGGGGAACCTCTTTTGACCGGCGCCTCGGCGAGGCTCGAATGCCGGACCACCGAGCTGACCGCACATGGGACACACAAGGTGTTCATAGCCGCAGTCCATCGGGTGGAGCGGCGAGGTGACGGTATGCCGCTCGCCCATTTCCGCGGCCGCTTCGGGTGTATCGCCCCGACTGTCGATCGGTAGATCTGGCCGAGTCAAATCATTCATCCGACCTGACCACAACGTTTTACGGAGGAGACATGCAAAGTAGGAAGTACAGATGGTTACTTGCTGCATTGGCCATGATGTGTTTGGTCTTGGTCCTCGCCGCTTGCGGGGGTGGAGGAAGTGGAGACAGCTCCGGCGGTGGAGAATCGAGCACGACGCCGGCGTCCGGAGAAGCGGGTCTGAGCGACGCCCAGATCAAAGAAGAAGCAGCCAAGCTGGTTGCGAAGGCGGAAAGGGCACCCACCGTCGTTCCGGAAAGCGAACTGAAGCTGAAGAACCAGAACATACCCAAAGGCAAAACTGTCGCCTTTCTGGGCGCACTCGCCGCCAAAGGCATCGAAGAATACTTCGAACCCATCAAGGAAGGCGCAGAAGCACTCGGATGGACGGCCAAATTTTACCAGGGCAGCATTGAACCCAGCAAACAGGTCAAGTTCTTCGAAGAAATCGTAGCCTCGAAGCCTGATGTCTTCATGTCCTGCTGCATCGCACCTTCGATCTCCGGGCGGTTCCTCAAGGAACTGAAGGAAGAGGGGACGATCTCGATCTCCTGCTGTACCGAGAAGACCGAAACCGAAAACCTGGCGAAGCTTCTCTCGGTGCCCGAAGACAAGCTCATCGCCGGTGAAAACGTGGCCAACTACATGCTGGCCGAAAAAGGTGAAGAACTCAATGCCCTCTACGTCAATACGAAGGACTTTGAAGTCTCAAAGCCGTATGCAGAAGGGCTGAAGAACCAAGTCGCAAAATTATGTCCGCAATGTGAAGTTCACGAATTAGACGTGTCTGCCGAAGACATCGGAAAACCAGCGTTAGCAACCACCGTAGTCAGTTACTTACGCGCACACCCTGAAATCAACTACGTATCGACGCTGGTCTCCGCGCTGTTGGCGGGCGTTCCCGCACAGATGAAGGCGGCGGGGATCGAATTGCCCATCACCGCTACGGGCAGCGATGCGATAGGCCTCGAAGGTGTAAAGGAAGAAAAGGAAGGATGGAAGGCCGTTCAGGTCTTCGGTAAGGAATGGGGTCTACAGGCTCTGAACATCGCAGTAAGGACGATGCAGAACGAACCACTCAGCCAAGAAACCCTGACGCCTGAAGTCCTTGTGACCAACAAGAACGCGGCTACCGCCTCGCCAGGTCCCGGTAACCAGCCGGTCATCGCAAATGCCCTCGAACAGTACGAAGAACTCTGGGGCCTGAAATAGGTCCGGTCCCCACCGGCGGCCTCGCGTCGCCGGTGGGGAGATATCGCTCCGGCCGGCGACGCCCTCGCCTAACTGGGAGGACAAAGTCAAACTCCCATAAATCATCAAGATGATATAGCTTAAAAGCTAGGAACGACCGGTCGTGCCCGAGGCACCGCTGACTGAGATTGGGATCTACGCCAGCTGAACCGGCCGCCACCGACGGAGGAGAACATGAGACAAGCGAGGTATCGGTTTTTGCCCTTGGTGATTGCCGCCCGACCCGGCCATGGCGATCGCCGCGTGCGGTACGAGGAAATCTGGGGTGTGAGCTAGCCGCACCGAGCCCCGCCGGGTCCCTCCACGGTGCCCCGCGGGTCCCTCCCCACCTGGACGGACATCGTGACCACTGACAACACCACACCCTTGCTGCGGATCGAGAACCTCTCCAAGACCTTTACCGGGCAGAAGGCCCTGGACGGGGTGTCTTTGGAGATCGCCCAGGGCGAGGTGCACGCCCTGCTAGGTCAGAACGGCTGCGGCAAGTCCACCTTGATCAAGGTCCTGACGGGCTACCACCAGCCCGATCCCGGGTTCAAGCTCTGGGTGGGCGGCAGGGAGGCGCGCCTCTCCCACGGCAAGCTGGTCGCCGAGGACGGCGAGCAGATCGAGATCCGTGCCGTTCACCAGGACCTTGGGCTGGTCGACCGCCTCAACGCGGTCGACAACATCGGACTGGTCATCGGCTTCAGCGCCGCGGGCGCCGGAAACATCGGCTGGCGCGAGCAGGCACGGCGCACGCGCGAACTGCTCGCCCGCGTCGGCGACGCCGACCTCGACATCTGGCGCCCGCTCGATCAGTGCGACAAGCTGCACCGCACGCAGGTCGCGATCGCCCGCGTCCTCGCCACCTGGGAAACCGAGCGAGGTCTCGTCGTCCTCGACGAGCCGACCGCCTCGCTGCAGTCTCAGCAGGTCGATCGCCTCTTCGAGGTGGTTGACGAGATGCGGCGCAGCGGCATCAGCGTTCTTTATGTCTCGCATCGCCTCGCCGAGATCTTCCGCATCGCGGACCGGTTGACGGTGCTGCGCGAAGGACGGCTGGTCGGTACGCGGGACGTAGCCGAGGTCAACCACGAAGGGCTCGTCTCGATGATGCTCGGCTCGACCGACGCGCTGGAAGCGGACGCCGAGGCGGCCGTCGCCGAGAAGGCGCTGACCTCGGTCGAGATCTCCGAGCGCCCCGTGAGGATGCGGGTCGAAGGGCTGACCTCGCGCGAGCTCCACGGCCTCTCCTTCGACGTCCATGAGGGCGAGATCCTCGGCTTCGCGGGCGTCGTCGGATCCGGTCAGGAGGAGCTGCCCTATCTGCTGGTCGGCTCTCACAAGGCCGCATCCGGGACCCTGCGGATCGGCGAGGACGAGCACGACCTCGGCCAGATGTCGCCGCGCCGGGCGAAGCGACTCGGCCTCGGCCTCGTCCCTGCGGACCGGGCGACGCAGGCGCTGATCATGCAGCTCTCGGTCGCCGAGAACATCACCCTGCCGACCGTCTCCGGCTTCGAGCGGGGGGGCCGCCTGCGCAGGCGCGACGAGGACGAGTTCGCCCACGGGTGGGGGAAGCGGCTCGAACTCTCGCCGAACGACCCGCACAAGGTGGTCAGCCTCTTCAGCGGCGGCAACCAGCAGAAGATCGTGTTGGGCAAAGCGATGAGTGTCGGCAGGACGGCGCTGATCCTCGCCGAGCCGACTGCGGGCGTCGACATCGGCGCCAAGGCGCTGATCTACAACTACCTGCGTCGCGAGGCGGCGGCAGGGACGGTGATGATCGTCTGTTCCTCTGACGTCACCGACCTGACTGAAGTCTGCACGCGGATCATCGCCCTCCGCAGCGGCGAGATCGTCGGTGAACTCCGTAGGGAGGACATCAACGAGGACGCCGTCACCAGGTCAATCCTCGAATCGAAGAAGGAGCCAGTCTGATGTCCGCTGCCACTGATCGGAACCTGACCCGGGGAGGTCCGGCGAGGTCGGACACGATGACGGAGGGGCCGGGTCGGACGTCGGTCCGTCAGGCCCTGAGCTTCCAGAACATCTCCTCGGTCTACCTGCTGATCCTGGTCGTGGTCGTCTTCGCGATCTGGATCCCCGACCTGTTCCTGAAGACCCAGACGATCGCCCAGATCGCCAACGAAAACGCTATCCCCGGGATCGTCGCCCTGGCCCTGATCGTGCCGCTGGCGGCAGGGGTCTACGACCTCTCTGTCGGCTACACGCTGGGCGCCGTCTCGGTCTGGGTCGCCTGGCTCCTCGGCAGCACCTCCCTCTCGCCGGCGATCTGCATCGCGCTCGGGTTGGCGATGGCGCTGGTGATCGGGATCTGCAACGGCATCATCGTCGTGGTGATGAAGGTCGACTCCTTCATCGGTACCCTGGCGAGCGGCTCGCTGCTGACGGCGCTCACGCTGGTCATCTCCGGCAATACCCCCCTGACCCAGGGGATCGGCGAGAACTTCACCGCGGTCGCGCAGACGAAGATCGGTCAGTTCACGCTGCCGGTCTTCTACGCTCTCGTGGTTGCGGTAGTGATCTGGTACTTCCTCGAGCATCGGGCGATCGGGCGTATGGCCCATGCCTCTGGCCTGGCGCCCGAGCCGGCCCGCCTGGCCGGGGTCCAGGTCGACGCGATCCGATTCGGTTCCCTCGTCGTCTCGGGCCTGCTGGCCGGGATCGGCGGCGTCCTGCTGACGGCGACCGTCGGCGGCGGCTCGCCGTCGGTCGGACCCGGGTACCTGATCCCCGCCTTCGCCGCCGCCTTCCTCGGCGCGACTCAGCTGAAGGGCGGGCTCTTCAACGCCTGGGGGACGGTCCTCGCGGTGATCCTGTTGGGCACCGTCTACAACGGCCTCACGCTCGCCGGCGTCCCGGTCTGGACCCCGTTCGTGGTGCAAGGAGTCGTGCTGATCGCGGCGCTCGCCCTGGCCGGATTCAAACGGCGCACCTCCGGCGGCGAGGCAGAGGCGCCGGCCGACGAGCTCGCCGAGGCGGCGACTGACGCGGCTCGTCCCTGATCGCGGCCCCGCGAGTAGGTACGAACGGCTCGCGTCGGGGCTGCTCGAGGCCGGCGTGGGCTTTCCCCGCGCGCCGTGGTCGGCGACGGGGACGGACGGGCGCCGGCGCCCTCGGAGCGCTTCTTCGCGATCGGCGCCCGCGCACGGGCGTGGAGTGAGAGGCGAGGCGGATCCCTGGGATCGGTGATCCCTCTCGGCGCTGAGTTCACTCGACGAGCGACCGCCGAGGCTGAAGCCTCGGCGGTCGCTCGTCGAAGTATCTAGAACTGAGGTTCGTACTTCGAGACGGTGGCTTTCGTGACGAAGAACGGTTCGTCCGCGGAGCCACTCGGGAATCCGTTGTAGAAACGTTCGACGGGTTCCCCTTCGAACGCCTTGTGTATGGCTTCCACGCCCTGCTGCGCGGTGGACGCGGGATAGTAGGGAGCTACCAGCGCAACCTTGCCTTCTTCGATCAGCTTGACCGTTTCTGAGCTTCCCCCGAATCCGAACACTTCGAGGTCACCGGACTTCCCGGAGCCTTCGATCGCTCGTACAGCCCCTAGCGTCGGATCGTCGGAGATGGCGACGAGCGCGCCTAGATCAGGGTGCGCCTGCAGCATCGTCTGAGTGGCGGAGAGCGCTTCGGGGGTCGAGTAAGACGTGTTTGATTCATCGACCACGTTGAGCCCGGCCTTTTCCAGTCCCTCCTGAAGCTCTTCGGTCGTCGGAGCGGTCGGAGTACCGGTGATGACGCCGACTTCGGCTTCCGGAGACTTGATCGTTTCGGCTACTTTCTTGGCGAACGCTTCGTAGTAGGTCAACGTGGTGGCCCCACCAACACTGCTCACGGTGCCTGGAGTCCATGATTCTTCGCCGGCCGGCTTGCCGGCCTGTTCGCAGGTGTAGTCCTGCACCTGGACGACCGCAATTCCCTGTTCGGAGGCCTTTTTGACCGTGGAACATGCGAGTTTGCCGGCGTCGGCCTCGAGAATCCAGGCATTGTAGTCGCCGCCACTCAGCGCGTTCTGGAGTTGCTGGAGCTGCGTCGTGGCGTCGTATTTCGAGTCGTAGTAGGTGAAGTCGTATCCGTATTTATCCGCGGTTTCTTCCGCCGTGTGGTGCAGCGTTTCCTCGATGTTCGTACCGCTGGACGCGAACATCGCGATCTTGGGCTTCGTCCCCGCCGGGTATTTGAGGACCGTGGTCCCGACATCGATTTCGACTTCTTTGCCGTTGGCCGGCTGGTCGGCGGACGCGGTAGTCGCTTCCGCCGTCTTCGCCGATTCGGTGGTGCTACTGCTGCCACTCCCGCCGCATGCGGCGACACCCAATGCCAGCGCGATGCAGACGATGCTCAAACAAGCGGCCTTAAGCCAGGTTGTCATGTGTTCTCCTCCACTGTCCCAGTAGTGACCGTGACTACCGGTGACGGGTGCCACCGGTGTTTGCACGGTCCGTGTCTAACTGCGTTGAACGATTCGTACGTGAGGTTGTGAGTGCGTTGGACGGCGCGGAAGCCGCCTAAGTCATGCGGGTTCCGGCGGAAGCCCCTTCCCGGCAGGGCCGGGCCGCCAAGAGCTCCTCGCGAAGGGCCGCGCGTCTCACCTGCCCGGTGGCGGCGGTCCTCGGAATCTCCTCGGCGATCACGACGCTGCGCGGGTGCTTGTACGGGGCAAGGTTCCCGAGTCGGTCGCGAAGGTCGGCGACGGTCGGCGCGTCACTCCCCCTGGCGGGCACCACGACCGCGCAGACGACCTCACCCCACGTCGGGTCCGGAACCCCGATGATCGCGAGCTCCGACACGCCGGGCAGGGACCCGAGTGCACCTTCGATCTCGGAGGGAGAGATGGTCTCGCCCCCGGATCTGATCACCTCGCGGATGCGACCCGTGATGTGTACGAATCCCTCGTCGTCCTGTGAGCCGAGGTCACCAGTGTGGTACCAGCCGTCGTCTACCGCGCGGGCGGTCTCTTCGGGCATGTTGAGATATCCATCCATCAGGGTGGGGCCGCTGAAGAGGATCTCTCCGTCTTCTGCGATCCGCATCCGGCCCTGCGCCAACGGCCGGCCGACGCTCCCGGGGTGCGCCTCGATCTCAGCGTCCTCGAGGATGCAGATCTGCCCCGCCTCCGACGCGCCGTAGGAGATCGTCGTCCGCGCCTTCGGCATCGCCTCCCTCATCCGCGCTACGAGGTCCGCGCTGACGGTCGAGGTTCCGGTGTCCGCGATCCGGAAATGGCCGAGGTCGACCGGCTCGGCCAAGAGGCGCTCCCAGACGGCCGGGATGCAGTAGGTCGCCGTGGGTCGGTGGCGTTCGATCGCGGAAGCGATCTCCGCTCCGCTCGCTCTGCCGACAAGGTGGGCGCCGGAACCGTTCAGCCATCCTTCGAGGACGAAGTGCCACCCCGCGTAGTGGAACAAAGGGAACGGCACGAGGAAGCCGTCGATCGCCTTGCCGTAGCCACCGACACCGCGCCATGAGCGCATCCAGCTGGCGCGGTGGCTGACCAGAACCCCTTTCGGCCTGCCGGTGCTCCCGCTCGTCAGGTAGAGGATGTGAGGGTCGGAATCCCGCAACCCCGATTCGTCGACCGGGTCAGTGCCCGCACCGTGGACGACCTCCTCGATCGTGACCCCATCGCCCGCCCGCCCGACGAGATCCGGATCGGCTATCAGCACCGCCGGTTCGATGTAGTCCAGGGCCTGGCCGACTTCGGGGTCTCCGAGAAGGGGGGAGAGCGGAGCGAAGACGGCACCGAGCCTCGCGCAGGCGATCATCACGACCACCGTCTCCAGTGAGGGATTCGACCACCAGGCGACCAGATCTCCGCGGACGATCTTGCGCCGCCGCAGAGCCGTCGCGAGCCGGTTGGCGGCCAGGTCGACCTCGCCGAACGTCATTTCCCGTTTGTCGAGCGTCGCGGCCGTTCGCCCGGGGTCCACCCGTGCGAGCCCGCTGACGATGTTGCCGATCAGTCGTTCCATCGCTCCTCCTTCAGTTCCCTTGGTGATGCTATCTTAGATTTTGAATCCAAAATTTGAAATTTTCAAGCTAAACTTGTTGCATGGGCCGGCGAGACGGCCTGGGACTGAGACGAGAAAGGCGGCACGGAGCGTGGAAAGAAGCGTGTTGATGGTCGGCATCGGGGGCCAGGGGATCCAGCTGATCGGGAAGACCCTCGCGCTGGCGGCGACCGAGTCCGGACTCAATGCGATGCTCGCCGCCGACTACGGCGGCGAGATGAGAGGGGGCACGTCCCAGGCCACCGCCGTGGTCGGCGACGGGCCGATCCGAGCGCTTCCGATCCTCCCGCGGACCGACTCGGCGATCGTCATGCACGACAAGTTCAGCGGTGCGGTCCCGGAGCGACTCGACGCGGACGGTTTCCTGATGCTCAATTCCTCGATCGTCGATCCCGCCAAGGCGGAGGGAGACCACACGCTGGTGTCATTGCCCGCGACCGACATGGCCCGGGAGATCGACGCACCACAGGCGGCGGGGCTCCTGATGCTCGGTGCGTTCTGTCGGCTCACTGGGATCGCCGACCATGATCACCTCGTCGCGGCGATGACCTCGCTCCTACCTCCCTACCGAGCCCAGCACGCCGAGACCAACAGTCGCGCGCTGGCGGCCGGGGCCGCTGCCGTCTCCGAGCGCGACCTCGCGGCGGTGTCCGTATGAGCGCGGTCGCGCAACCGGCGAAGTTGGAGCTGCTGGAAGGGACCACCGCGATCGCCCGAGCCGCGATCCTTTCGGATTGCCGATTCTTCACGGGGTATCCGATGTCCCCATTCACCGGGCTGTTGGAGAGCATGTCCGACCTGATGCCGAAGAGCGGTGGATCCTGCGTCAACGTCGAGAGCGAGATCGAGGGCGTCAACATGACTCTAGGTGCCGCCGCGACCGGCGCCCGGGCGGCGACCGGCTCCTGCGGACAAGGGGTGGCCCTGATGCAGGAGGCGATCGCCGAGGCGTCACTGAACGAAACCCCGATCGTCATCTTCAACATGGCTCGGAACCAGCAGGACTACTTCCAGTGCACGCGGGGCGGTGGTTGGGGCGATTACCGAACCCTGACCCTCGCACCCAAGGATGTGCCCGAGGCAGTCGAACACACGCAGTTGCTGTTTCACCTCGCGGACAAGTACCGGGTGCCGACGATCCTCTATGGAGATCCTCTGATTGCCCAGACGCGCGTCGGCGTGAGGCTCCAGCCGCTCGACCTTCCGGCCCTCCCGCCCAAGGACTGGGCGTTGGATGGCTCCCTCGGCGGCACCGGTCGCTCCCGCCAGATCTGGACCTGGGCACTGGGAAAGCGCAATGCACCCGGCCCGGGACCCGACCGACACTGGCAGGAACTGGCGGAGAAGTTCGAGTCCATGGCGGCGTCCGAGCAACGTTGGGAGGCCCAGCACGTCGATGACGCGGAGACCGTGGTGGTTGCTTTCGGGTCAGCTGGCAAGTTCACCGAGTACGTCGTGGACGAGCTTCGCGAGGAAGGCCACCAGATCGGCCACTTCCGTCCTATCACCCTCTGGCCGTTTCCCGGCGAGGCGTTGGCGGAGGCGACTCGAGGCGCCCGGCGCGTCCTGGTCTTCGAGCTCAATGCGGGCCAGATGATCGAGGATGTCCGGCAGTTCGCCGATGACCGGAAGGCGATCCGCGCGATCGGGGGAATCAGCAGTGCCGATTCAGGATTGAGCTTCGGCCCGCTGCTCGACGCACCTGAAATCCGCGGCCGGATAATCGCCGCATTGAAAGAGGAGGCATAGATGGACGTCGTGACCACCGATCGGCCGCCCGGGCAGGAGGCGAGCAAGGTCGCCGAGGCTTATCCATCCCTGCTTCTGGGGGATCACTCTCTCTGCCCCGGCTGCGGTGAGCCGGTCGCGCTGCGCATACTCCTCGAGACCCTCCAGGAGATGGACCTGGTCCAGAAGACCATCGCCGTGGTCGGCCACGGGTGTTACGGCAACTTCGTCCAGATCATCGACCTCGACTGCACGCTCTGCCTGCACGGCCGGGCCCCGGCATCGGCGACCGGGATGAAGCGAATGAGGCCGGGGTCGGTGGTGTTCACCATGCAAGGTGACGGCGACATGGTCAACGAGGGCCTGGCCGAGATCGTGCACGCCGCCGCTCGCGGGGAGAACATCACCTGCATCCTCCTCAACAACGGGGTCTTTGGCGACACCGGTGGCCAGCAGACGGCGACCACGGTGATCGGCCAGCGGACGAAGACGAGCCTCGAGGGCCGTGATCCCGCTCTCCATGGGCATCCGATCCAGATCGCCGACATCATCGCCGGGCTCGACGGCGTCGGCTACGTCGCGCGTGGCGCGGTAGGCACCGTCCGCGGTGTCGCCCGGACGAAGAAGATGATCCGGGAAGCCTTCGAATCGCAGCTCGCCGGGGAGGGGCTCAGCCTGGTGGAGATCCTGACCATGTGTCCGACGGGTTGGTTCGTCACCGCGCCGGAGGGACCCGACTACCTCGGAGAGTCGATGGAATCCGTATATCCGATGGGCGAGTTGCGTGCTCGGCCCAATGGCGAGGCAGGGTAGGGCGATGCCGTCCCAGCAGGTCGAGCCTCCGCCGCGAGCATCCGAGCGCTCTCGGCTCGTCCGTGTCAACACCAGCGACGTAGTTGCCGAAAAGATCCTCGAACGGGTGGTCGCCGGCAAACTTCGACCGGGGGATCGGATCGATCTCGATTCGATCGCCGCCGAACTAGGGGTGAGTCGCGCTCCGGTTCGGGAGGCACTCCGGATCCTCCAGCGAGACGGAGTCGTCGACCTCCCCTATCACCGCGGTGCCTTCGTCGCGCGCTTCGACGCGAGCACTGTTCACGAGGCCTTTGAGCTCTGCGCCCTGTTGAACGCGATGACCACCGCGCGAGTTGCCAGGAGTCGTCAGCCGGAGGTGTTGGCGGACCTCTCGCTGGCGACCGACGAGGTCCGTGCGGCTTCCGGCGCGAACGAGATGGAGTTGGCCTCGCGGGAGTTTCGTCGGATCATCAACGTGGCCGCCGACAGCCCGCACCTGCGTGCTTTGCTGCGGACCTTCGGTGGCCTCGTCCCGGTCGCCTCGCGACTTGCCGTGGAGGGCAGGTTGGATGACGAGCGCG
>Ga0105237_10008196_pt1 | contig 11351 bp, 11 predicted proteins | sample KBSC24metaG_FD_81520 | JGI IMG/M metagenome (GOLD analysis project Ga0105237, IMG submission 81520) | Corn rhizosphere microbial communities from Kellogg Biological Station, Michigan, USA - KBS C2-4 metaG | ecosystem: Host-associated > Plants > Roots > Rhizosphere > Soil | place: Michigan, USA... | reverse complement strand
CCTCGGCTCGCGCGTCGTCAGCCGCTGCAGCCAGAGCCCCGGAGCGAGGAGCGTCATCAGGATCGTGTTGTCCTGGTGCTTCCCTGCGAACCGGATCAGCTCGTACGCGATCCCCGCGATCAGAGGCAGAAGAAGGATCCGCGTCGCGATCAGCCAGTACCAGGCAGGCCGGCCGAAGAACGCGAACACGAACACCGCGAGCACCATCACCCAGAGCAGGAACGCCGTCCCGCAGCGCGGGTGGATGAGCGAGTAGCGCTGCACGAGCTGCGGCTCGAGCGGCTCGCCGGCCTCGTAGGCGTTGATCGCCTTGTGCTCGGCTGCGTGGTACTGGAAGACGCGGCGCAGGTCGGGCAGGAGCGAGATGAGCGCGAGGTACGCAACGAACAAGCTGACGCGGATCAGCCCCTCGACGATCACGAACCAGCCGCCGCTCGAGATGGGCAGCAGATCCGTAAGCAACGCCGGTCCGACCTTGAACACCATCACGGCGAATCCGATCGCGATCGCGAAGGCGAAGATCAGCGCGCCGCGGGAGAGCTCCGTCTCGACCTCGCCGTCCTCTCCCTCCTGCTGCGCCGCATAGTTCGCCGAGATGGCAAGCGCGCGGAAGCCGATGGCGAGCGACTCGCCGAGCGCCATCACCCCGCGCACGACCGGCAGCCGGAACACGAAGTGACGGGCCATCGCCGAATCGATCGGCCGCGAGACCTGTGCGATCTCGCCGGTCGGAGTGCGGACGGCAACAGCCCAGTTGCCGGGGGCACGCATCATCACGCCCTCGAGGACCGCCTGTCCGCCGACGTTCGCCATGAGTCTGAGGCCGCTAGCCGCGGCGTGCTTTGCCGGCCCGCTCCTGGCGGCGCCGGAAGCGCTCGACGCGACCGCCCGTGTCGACGAGCTTCTGCTTGCCCGTGTAGAACGGGTGGCACTGCGAGCAAATCTCGACGTGCAGCTCGGGCTTCGTCGAGCGGGTCTGGAACGTGTTTCCGCAGGAACACGTCACCGTGGCGATGACGTACTCGGGATGGATGTCGGCCTTCATTGCTCACTCAAGATAGCAGCGGCCTGTTTCGGCTCCACGTTGCCGCCCGAGACGATCACGGCCACTCTGGGACTGACCTCGACCTTTCTCGCGAGGACGGCTCCGAGCGCCGCCGCCCCCGCCGGCTCGCACGCAAGCTTGGCGCGCGCGTACAGGAAACGCATCCCTTCGGCGATCTCGTCCTCGGTCACGAGCACCGTCTCGACCTTGCCGCGGCAGATCTCGATGGGGAGCTCCCCTGCGAACGGCGGCGCGAGCCCGTCGGCGATCGTGTCTGTCTCGACCGGAACGCTGTGCCCTGCTGCGAGGCCGGCGGGAAAGGCCTGCGCTCGCTCGGGTGCAACGCCGATCACGCGGGCGCGGCCGTCAAGTGCCGTGACGATGCCGGAGATCAGGCCACCTCCCCCGGTGCCGACCACGACGGTCTCGAGGTCGGGCACGTCGTCGAGCAGCTCGAGCGCCAGCGTGCCGTGCCCCGCGATGACAAGCGGATCTGAATGTGGATGGACGAAGACCCGGCCCTCACGCTCCACGACCTCGAGCGTGCGCTCGTAGGCGGCTGCCGGGTCGGGAGAGGAAATGTCCACCGTGGCGCAGTAGCCGCGCGTCTCCTCAATCTTGAACGGGCTGGCCGTCTCCCACATCTCGACGAGGCAGTCGATTCCCTCCTCGAACGCGGCCCAGGCGACGGCCTGCGCATGGTTGCCAGCCGACCACGTGACGACGCCACGCCGACGCTCCTCCTCGCTCAGCGCCATAACGCGGTTGAGCGCGCCGCGCGCTTTGAAGGAGCCCGTCTTCTGGAAGAGCTCGGCTTTGAGGCGCACACCACCAGCCGCATTCGGGGCTGAGCGCAGGGTTGGCGTGCGGAGAACGTGGCCGGAGATGCGCTTCCGCGCCCGTTCGACGTCGTCTCGAGAAGGGATCACGCAGGCAGCGTCTCACGCGCCGGAACCTTCGGCACGCGAAGGCGCACGGCGAAGACCGTGAGCCGGCCGGGCTGGCTCTCGACGTCGACGCTGCCGCCCATCGCGAGCGTCAGCTCCTTCACGATCGCGAGCCCGAGACCCGTGCCGACCTGCCGCTCGTGCCCATAGCGCTCATGAAGGTAGAAGCGCTCAAACGCGCGCTCCGTGTCGTCCTCGGCGAGACCCGGCCCGGTGTCCTCGACGCGCAGGAGGCCCGGCTCGGCGACGACACGCACCTCGCCGCCCGGTGGCGTCAGGCGTAGCGCGTTCTCGACGAGGTTCGAGACGACCTGGAGGACGCGGTCGGCGTCGCCGATCGCGGGCGCGGGGCCGTCGCTGACCGACTGCAGCGTGACGCCGAAGCCGTCCGCCTGCTGCTGGTAGCGGCGGACGGCGTCCTCGGCGACCTCGGCAAGCTCGATCTCGGTGTTGCGGACGCTGAAGTCGGTGCGGTTCATCCGGGCGAGGTCGAGCAGGTCGTGCACGAGGCGTTCGAGGCGCCGCGCCTCGGAGGCGACGGTCGCCGCCGCCTCCCGCGGGTCGACGGCACCGTCCTCGACCGCCTCGGCATAGCCGCGGATCGCGGTGAGCGGGGTCTTGAGCTCGTGGCTGACCGAGAGAAGAAAGCTCCGCTCGGCTTCTTGTGCTTGCCGCAGCTGCGCAGCGAGGTCGTTGAACGCGATGGCGAGGGTCGCGATCTCAGCCGCTCCCTCGACCGGCACCGGCTCGGGGTGCGTGCCGCGCATGAGCGTCCGCGCGCCTGCGGCGATCCGGTCGACCGGCCGCGAGATGCGACGGGCGAGGAGGAACGCCGCCAGCGCCGCGAGCAAACCGCCGGCGGCGGCCGCGATGACGAGTCCCCAGACGTACGGCGACAACGAGGCCAACGAGCCCTTGCGCCTAAGGACGATAAGCGTGCCCGGATTGACGTTCTGTGCGGCGAAGTAGTACCCCGCCCCCTTGTACTTCAGCGTCCCCTGCACGGGCTCGGGGTGCTTGCGAGTGAGCGGTTCCTGCGCCCACGACGGGAGGATCCGCTCGTCGCTCAACGCCAGCTCGTGCTGACGGTGGAAGGACGGCTGCAGCTTGTCCAGCTCGTCCGGCGCCGACGGCGCATTGCGTTGGGCCTCCGCGACCACGTCGACCTGATGAGCGAGGTCGCGCAACGTTGCGTGCTCTACGGCGCGCCGCGTGAGGACGAGGCCGAGCCCGATGGTGAGCGCGACGCAAATGAGAACGACGACCCCGATCGCCCGAAACAGCCGCGAACGAAGCCCGCTACCGCGCATGACTCTAGGCCGGGACGAGCTTGTAGCCGGAGCCGCGAACCGTCCGGATCCCCTCCGGGTCGCCGAGCTTGCGCCGCAGCTGAGCGACGTGGACGTCGACAGTCCGGGTGCCGCCCGGATACGTCATGCCCCACACGAGATCGAGCAGCCGCTCGCGCGAGAGCACGATGCCGGGATGCTCGAGGAAGCACGCGAGGAGTTCGAACTCCTTGCTCGTCAGCTCGATCTGCTCGCCGGCGACGGTCACCTCGTGGGAATCGCGTCGCAGGACGACCTCGCGCGCGGCGAGCACCTCGTCCTCCGTGCGGCGCTCCGAGCGGCGGAGAATCGCCTTGATCCGGGCAGACAGCTCGCGGGGCGAGAAGGGCTTCGAGACGTAGTCGTCCGCGCCGAGCTCGAGACCTGCGACCCGGTCCGGCTCCTCGTCGCGGGCGGTGAGCATCACGATCGGCACCTTCGAACCGGCCCGGATCCGGCGACAGACCTCGAAGCCGTCGATACCGGGCAGGCCGATGTCGAGCACGACGACGCGCACAGGCTGGCCCCGCAGCTCGTTGAGCGCGTCCTCCCCGCTCCGGCGCCAGACGACGCGCCAGCCGTCCTGCTGCTCGAGGTACTGCTTGACGAGGCGCCCGATCGAGTCGTCGTCCTCCACGAGCAAGAGGGCGCCCCCGGTTGCCCTGGCAGTCACGGCCTCAGGATAGGGGTGGAGCCGGCGCGGCTGAAGGCGTGAAGCCGCTGCTGCTGCGTCCCCGCGGAATGCGCTCGACGTCGACTGACTGCGCCACGCCGTTTGCCGGCCAGGTCACGACCACGTGCCAGCGCGGAGCCAACGCGCCGACCGGGAGAGTGCGTCCGAGTGCAATGACCCTGGTCGTGCTGGAGAGCGGGATCTGCTGGATGCGGCCGTCGGCTTCCTTCAGGGTGACCTGCGAGGAGCTCACGCTGGTGATGACTCCACGGTCGATGTTCCACTCAACCCGGTTCTTCTCGTAGACCTGGGCCCGGACCATCTTCGGGCCGAAGAGCTGTTGGATCACTGCCTTGCGAAGCGCAAGACCGGGCGATGCAAACCAGAGCGCGAGATTCAGCGTCACGAGAATTCCTGCGAGCAGGACGAAGCGCCGGGTGAACATGCAGCACATTGTGGGCGCCCAACCGCTTCGGGAGGGTAAAGCCCCTGTAAATCAGGTCAGGGTGTATTCGGGCCCGGAACCGCCCTCAGGCGGCGTGAGCCGTCCGCCTTTCGCCGTGATCGCGCCGCATTGAACGCAGTTCGAGGGTGCGACGTCGACTTTGACCGTGCCGTCGCCCTCCTCGGGCCCCACCTCGTACACCTGCGCCGGGCACATGTGCGCCCAGAGCTGTGCGACGTCGCGCGGCACCCGCCGCTCGAGCCTGATGTGGTTCGGCTGGTCGTCGCGCGTCTTGTTTCCCGACGCGAAGACCGACGAGAGCTTGTCGAAGGTGAGAGCGCCGTCGGGGGCCGGGTAGCTCTTGTCGCGATCGGTGACGAGCAGCGGCTGGTCGGCGTCGGGCTCCGCGGGCATCTTCCCCAGCTCGACACGGCCCTTCGACATCGTCATCGCGCTCGCGAGGGCGCCGCCGACGAAGAAGCCGCGCCCGAAGACCTGGCGCATGTTCCTCACCTCGTACAGGTCGTCCCAGATGAAACTGGCGCGCACCGCGTCGTCGTAGGACGAGAGCGCGCTCGCCGGCGTCTCACCGCGCTGCAGCGCTCGGAACGCCGCCTCGGCCGCGAGCCGGCCCGACTCGATCGCGTAGTGGACCCCTTTCAGCCGCGGAATGTTGACCATGCCCGCGCCGTCGCCGCAGAGGAGCAGGCCCGGTGCGTGCAGCCGCCGCGGCAGCGAGTGGAAGCCGCCGCTCGGGATCGTCTTCGCTCCCCACTCCACGCGCTCGCCGCCGGCGAGGATCTTGCGAATCTTCGGGTGCGTCTTCAGCTCCTGCAGCAGGTCGTGCACCGAAAGGGACGCGTCCCGGTAGTCGAGCCCGACGACCAGGCCGATCGTGACCATGTCCTTGCCCATCGGATAGATGAACGAGCCGCCGAACTCGCGGTACTTGCGACCCGGTCGAAGCGGCCAGCCCATGGTGTGGATGATCCGGTCGAGGGGCTTCGCGACCTTCCAGACCTCCTTCACGCCGAGCTCCCACACCTGCGGGTCCTCGCCGCGCAGGCCGAAGCGGTCGAGCGCCACTCCGGTCAGATGGCCCTGCGTTCCTTCGGCGAGCACCGTGACCTTCGCGACGAGGTCGGAGCCGGCCTCGAAGTTGCCCAGCTCGCCGCCCTCTCGACCGCGACCCTTGTCTCCGGTGCGCACGCCCAGCACGCGGCCGTGGGAGACGAGCAGCTTCTGCGCGGAGGTCTCGGGGAGGATCATCGCTCCTCCCTCCTCGGCCCGTTCGCCGAGGAAGCGGCCGAGCTGCGAGAGGGAGAAGATCCAGTTGCCGTGATTCCTCATCGGCGGCGGGGGCGGGATCGGCAGCGCCGCGCGGCGCGTGAGGACGTAGACGGACTCGCCGGGGACGGGCCCGAACGACGGGAGGTCCTCGATCCGCAGGCGATCCCCGAAGAGCCGGTGGAGCGCTCTGGGGTTCACCACCGCGCCGGAAAGGAGGTGCGACCCGGGTTGCTTGCCCTTCTCGAGCACCGCGACCGGCACGTCGCCGAGCCGCTCCGCCACGTCCGGATGCTCTTCGAGCAGCTGGCCGAGCCGGATCGCGCACGCGAGCCCGGCCGGGCCGGCGCCGACGATGAGGACGCCGACCTCGATCCGCTCGTCCGCCGGGTCGGTGGGCTCCGCGACGTAGTCGCGCGGCGAGAACGGCGGGGGGAAGTTCGACGCGCGGCTCATGTGCTGCGCGCGCGGACGAGCTCGGTCAGCTTCGGCACGACCTCGTGCACATCGCCGACCACGCCGAGGTCGCTGAACTCGAAGATCGGCGCGTTCGGATCCTTGTTGATCGCGACGATCGTGCCGGAGCTCTGCATGCCGACCTTGTGCTGGATCGCTCCTGAGATGCCGAGCGCGACGTAGAGCTTCGGCGAGACCGTCTTGCCCGTCTGCCCGATCTGCGCCGAGTACGGGTACCAGCCCGCGTCGACGACCGCGCGAGTCGCGCCGACTGCGCCGCCGAGCGCCTTCGCGAGCTCCTCCGCGAGGGTGAAGTTCTCCGGCGCGCCGAGCCCACGGCCACCGGCGACGATCACATCGGCGTCTTCGATCGAGGGGCCGCTCGACTCCTCCGCATCCTGCCCGACGAGCTTCACCGAACCCGAGTGCGCGGCGTAGGACGGCGACACGTCGGCGATCTCCGGCTCACCGCCACTCGTTCGCGTCGCGTCGAACGAGCCCGCGCGGAAGAGCGCGAGCCGCGGCGTGCTCGTCCAGCCCACATCGGCGTAGATGGAATCCTGGAGCGCCGGCCGCTTCCCCACCAGCTCGCCGTCGCGTAGCTCGATGTCGGTGAGGTCCCAGTTGAGGCCGGCGTCGAGACGGGCCGCCAGACCGGCGGCGACGTCGGCCGCGAGAACGGAGTTGGCAAACCAGACGGTGTCGTAGCCGCCGTCGTCGATCACCTGCGCGAGCACGTCGACTCGCGGCTGCGGGACCGGCTGCGCTACGTCCTCGTCCTCGCAGACCCAGACCTTGACCGCGCCGAACTTCCCGGCCTCGCCGGCGAGCGCTCGCGCGCCGGGGCCGGCGATGACGGCGGCGGCGTCCCCGAGGGACGCTGCTTTCGCCAGAACGCCCAGCGCACCCTTCTGCAGCTCGTCGCCGTGGTGCTCGAGGAAGACGAGCGTCGCCATCAGCCGAGCCCCCGGCCGGTGGCAGGCACTGCACGTCTTTGTAACGAGATCTGGCGCATGATTAAGCGGCTCGCTAGGCGAGCCGTGATCCTCTCGTGACGGTGGCTGCCACCGGTCGTCATACGAGCCTCTTCTCGGCGAGGAAGTCGACGATCGCTTGCGCGCTGCTTCCGTCATCCTCGATCTTGCGCGCGTCGCCGCGCGCCGGCGGGTCGCCGAGCGCGAGCACTGTCGTGCGGGAGCCGGGCTCGCCGACATCGCCCGCGTCGACGCCGAGATCCGCGAGCGACACGACGTCTTGCGGCTTCTTCTTCGCGCCCATGATCCCCTTGAGCGACGGGTAGCGCGGCTCGTTGATCGCGTCGCTCACCGCGACGACCGCGGGCAGCGGCGCCTCTAGCGTGTCGTATCCGAACTCCGTCTGCCGCTTGACGCGGACGGAACCGCCGTCGACCGCGAGCTCCATCGCCTGCGAGACGACCGGCCGTCCCAGCCGCTCGGCGACAGCTGCCCAGAGGACGGCGCCGTCGGCATCGGAGGCCTGCTGACCGAAGAGGACGAGGTCGGCCTCTTCGCGCGCGAGCGCGGCCGCGAGCAGCCGGCTCGTGGCGACGAGATCGGACCCCGCGGCTGCATCGTCGGAGACGAGCACTGCGCGGTCTGCCCCCATCGCCAGCGCCTTGCGCAGCGAGTCGAGCGCCTTCTGCGGCCCGAGCGAGATCGCAACGACCTCGGTGTCGGAATCTCCTTTGAGACGAAGCGCCTCCTCGACGGCGTTCGCATCGAAGTGATTCAACGCGCCCTCGCCGGAGCGGTCGAGCCGCTTCGTCGACGGATCGATGCGAGACGGCCCTTCGGGCACGTGCTTGACGCAGACGGCGATCCTCATCCCGGCGGGATGCTAGTGATGTGACCGGTGACGTTGCCCGGTCTGCGGTTCGTGAGCGCCGAGCGATGCAAGGACGCAGGGAGCGCTCATAGCTGAAGCTATGGGCGCGACTGAGGACGCCGCAGCGCGACGTGCGATCGCGGGCCGCAAGCCAGGTGGGCGTTGCCGGTTACATCACTCCGTGATGTAGCGCCCCGCGCTGGCTCACATGCGGTGTTCGAGTGCGAGCACGTCCTTCACAAAGGTCTTGCTCACCTTGTACAGGCCGTGCTTCCGCACCGCACGCTCGCCCTGGTACCACCCGGCGAGCGCGAGGCGCTTGTCCCCGTGGAACGCGTGCAGCAGGTGCGCGAGATAGGCCACCCCGGCGCGGACGTTGCCGTCTGCGTTGTGCCGCACGCGATGCCCGATCAACGAGGTCTCGACGTAGCTGAACGTCGTCGGGAGGAGCTGCATGATCCCGCGCGCCCCGACGGACGACACGAGCGCGTTGTTGTAGCCGGACTCCATCCAGGCGAGCGCCCGGACGAGGTGCCTGTCGACGCCGTAATGCAGAGCCCAGTGGTCGATCAGCGCACGCACCGAGGCGACGCTCGTTGTGCGGTATGCGACGCGGTGCGTTGCCGTGACGACGTGGGTGGCGACGGGGACGCGGAGCTTCGTCCCGATCAGCAGGTAGTGGGACGGATCGAGGTGGTTGAGCCGCGCAAGCTTCGCGACGGTCGTTCCGTAGCGCCTCGCGAGCTGCGTGAGCGACTCGCCCGAGCGGACGACGTGCACGAGCAGTCGGCGGCGATGCGTGGCGTGGTGCGTGGTGTGGTGGGTCGTGGCGATCGCGATGGGCCGTGCAAGCGGAACGGGCTCGCGCTGCACGATGGAAGCGAGCGTGTGTGGACCGACGACGCCGTCGCGGCGGAGGTGCATTCGATGCTGCAGAAGCCGCACGCCGCGGAGGGTCGGGCCGTCGAAGTACGCGTTCACCGGGACGTTGATCCCCTGGCGGATCAGCATGAACTGGAGCACCGCCACGTCCCAGCCGAACTCGCCGCGCCGCAGCGTCCGCGCCCCGAAGAGCGGTCGTCCGAGCGGACCGAGCGCCTTCCGCGTGCGCGCGTCGGCGATGCCCGTGACACGCAAGCCGTGGATCCGCTGGAAGGCGCGGACAGCCGCGACCGTCTTCGGCCCAGCGACCGCGTCGATCGAACCGCGGTAGAGGCCCTGCGCGCGCAGCGCCACTTGCAGGCCGGCGGTCTGCGGGTTACCGCCGGAGGCGAGTGCGGTGGGAACAACGGTGACGGCGACGGCCGCAACCGCGCCGGCGAGGAGGACGCGCAAGCGCATGGGGTCCACGACTACGCGCCCTCCGGCGCGAATCCTCCCTCGCGAGCGTTATCTGCCGACGAAGCGCGGCGGGCGTTTCTCGGCGAAGGCGGCGAGCCCCTCTTTCGCGTCCTCGCTCGCGAACAGGTCGCCGAACTCCTCGGCTTCGCGCTCGAGCGCGCCCGGCGAGAGGTTAAGCAGGTGCTTCGCGACGCGCAGCGCAACCGGGCTCTTGGCGGCCAGCTTGCCGGCCACGTCGAGCGCATGATCGAGGACCGGGTCTGCGATCGCGTTCACGAGCCCGATCCGTAGCGCCTCCTCGGCGCTGACCGGCCGGCCGGTGAGGATCAGCTCCTTCGCGATTCCGAGCCCGCAGACCCGCGCGAGCCGCTGCGTGCCACCCCAACCGGGGACGATGCCCAGGTCGATCTCGGGCTGGCCGAGCCGCGCGTTCGATGAGGCGTATCGGAGGTCGCAGCCGAGCGCGAGCTCGCAGCCGCCGCCAAGCGCGAAGCCGTTGATCGCAGCGATCGTCGGCTTGGGCATCTCCTCGAGCAGGCGCGCCGCCTCGTGTCCGAGGCTGCCCCACTCTTTCGCCTCGTCCGGACCTATTCCGGCCATGTACTTGATGTCGGCTCCGGCGACGAACGCCCGCTCGCCGGCGCCGGTGAGGACGACGACGTGTGCCGACTCGTCTGCGGCGAGCTCGCGCAGCCGGTCACGAAGCTCGGTGAGCGTTTCGACGTTGAGCGCGTTCAGCGCCTCCTGGCGGTCGATCGTGATGACGGCGACCGCGTCCTGGCGGTCGACGAGGACGCTCACGCTGCGACGGCGCCCTTCACGAAGTCCACGATCTCGGTCGTCGGCGCACCTGGGCCGAAGACGCCGGCGACGCCGAGCTTGCGCAGCTCGTCTGCGTCGTCGTCGGGGATCGTCCCGCCGACGACCACGACGACGTCCTCGACGCCGTTCTCGCGCAGGAGCTCGAGGATGCGTGGGACGAGGGTCATGTGCGCGCCCGAGAGGATCGAGATGCCGACCGCGTCCGCGTCCTCCTGGATCGCGGTCTCGACGATCTGCTCGGGCGTCTGGTGGAGACCCGTGTAGATGACCTCCATGCCTGCGTCGCGGAGCGCGCGGGCGATGATCTTGGCGCCTCGGTCGTGCCCGTCGAGGCCCGGCTTCGCGACGACGACGCGGATCTTCCCTGCCACGGGTCGGAGCCTAACGACTAGTGCGTGAAGCGCCCGCCGACCGCCCACACGTCGGTCGGCGAAATCTCCGCCACCGCGCCGAGCCCCCTCCTGCTGTCGAGCTTCGTCGCGAGGCTCCACAGATGACCGTTCCAGTGCATGATGCGACCGGGGGCTGAGTAGAAGCCCGAGCCTGCCGCCGCCCACGTGTCGTTCGCCGCGAGGGCGGACACGCCGGCGAGACGCGGCCCGTTGACGCGCACGACGCTCCAGCGCCCACCGTCCCAGCGCGAAGCGAGGGCGTGCTGCGCGTTGTGCCGATTGATGCCCCCGACCACCCACGCGCCTGTCGCAGAAAGTGCCGCCACGCCGTCGAGGAAGCTCACGTGCTTCGCAACGAGGTCGGGGCTCGGGACGATCTTCCAGCTGCTTCCGTTCCAGTGCACCACGAGCGCGCGGTCTCCCCGGACGCCGTTCGCCCAGAGGGCGTACTGCCCGACCGCCCAGACGTCGTGCGAGGAGCTGCCGGCGACGGCGGATAGGATGTTCTGGACGGAGCTCGAGGGCATCGAGGACGGTGCTGGATTCGGGCTCGCCACCTGCTTCCACTTCGTGCCGTTCCAGTGGAGCGTGAGCGAGAGGCGCTCGTAGCCGCTCGACGTGGAGACGCTGGCGTCGCCGACAGCCCAGACGTCGTTCGCCGAGAGCGCGGCGATCCCGTAGAGCTCGGAGCGAGGCACCGTGAAGGGGACGAGCTGCCAGCGGCTGCCGTTCCAGTGGTCGATGATCCCGTGCTCGGGCGCGTGCGCCGG